>OGJY01000026.1_pt1 | contig 167603 bp, 144 predicted proteins | sample 1572231 | NCBI WGS metagenome assembly OGJY01 (sample SAMEA2582121, study PRJEB24529) | metagenome | biome: Human gut stool | place: China | collected 2011
ATATGGAGTATATAAAAATAATTAGTGGAGTTTTAGCAATATTTATAGGTTATCACAAATTTATACTCTCTCTGCTAGATAGAAAGATAGATAAAGAGATCTGGGAGAGGGAGAAAAAGCTTTTAGAGAGATTGGAGGAGGAGAATAGAAGGAATATGGTAGATGGAATTAAGAGAATAGAGGAGAGGATGGTGAGAATGGAAGAAAAATTGATGAGATAATTCCTTTTTTGGAAAAATGTGGTATCATTAGAGTAAGGTAAAATTATTATAGGGAGGAGATAATAATGAATACAGAAACATATATCTTAACAAAACTAAGCAATTTATCAGAGGAGGATGAATTATTAGCACAAGAGATTGAAAAAAGACTGGGTCCATGGTCAACTCCATTAGATGTGTCAAAGTACTTTAAAAGACATATTACAACAATTTATGACATGATTGACAACAATGAAATATATGGGAAAAAGATGAAGGGAAGAATAAGAATACTTTCTAGAAGTTTGGTATTAGCATTAGAAAAAAAATAAGAACTATCTAGTAAAAACTAAATAGTTCAGATATAAAAGAGATGATAAGACGTCCTACCAAGATAACTTATCATCTTTTTTTATTTGAAAAAATGCGTTTTTTAAAATAAAAGCGTACTTAAATAATATATTACATATTTTATTTTATCATGAAATTAGGGGCATTATGCTTATTTTATATAATTAAATTATATTAGTTAATAAAGTATAAATTATATTTTAAGATATGTCAAGTGACCATAAATAATTTTATGTATTTACTTTCTTAAATTATTAATCTTTTACTTTAATTTTAAGATTAAAAGTATCAAAAAATTTTCATTTCTTATTTTATATTTAATTCCTAGTTATTTTTTATAATCTGATTTTTATTTTTCTATTTAAATAATTGTATATAATTTTAATATTCTTATCGGCAAGATATTTACCCAAAAAATATTTTATGTTAAATATTAGTTTTTAACAAGAGGCTTAGAAAAAATAGAATTTCTTGAATAAGTTTTTTAGAAAGTAAAGAAAATATAAACTTAGTTATATATTCAATTAATCAATCAAAGTAAATACGCTTTTATTTTAAAAAATGTATGTAAAAATAGCATAAAAAATAATAGTTAAAATATATTATATTTTGCTTTCCAATTTTGGAAAAGATAGAAATAAAAAAAGAATACAATTTAATAAAAGTAGATGAAGTTCATCTAAATATTATATAGAAAATTTATAACTATTGAGGGGCGAAATGAGATGAAGAAAGTAGTATTAAATAAAAAGGAGAGATATTTTTTAGAAGGTAAATTTTATATAGTTACTAATGGAAGCTTATGTGCTTATGATATTTTTGAGAATGGAAAATATATTCCTAAAGAAGCTTGTTTTAAAGCTGGTGAAATAGTTGGTAATTTTTTTGAAATTTTTCCGAATAAAAATTTGGTATTACCTGAGATGGAGGTAGAAATTATGGCAATGGAGGATAATACTATAATAGAAGAATTTAAGTTTGAGAAAAGAACTCTTATAACTAATTTAGAATTTTCAAAAATAATAAGCCAACTTTTAAAAGAGAACATTTTTAAACTTTTTTATCATCTTTATGATAAAAAAGGGTATTTATTAGCAATTTTGAAGTTTTATGCAGATGAAAAAGGGATTCTTTTAAAAGAGCAGTTACATTATGAAAATTTTTTAATGAGTAAAAGTTTGTTTTACAATGTATATACTGATTTGAAAGATGAAAAATATATAAAAGAAGTTAATAAAAATATTAAATTAAATTTAAATAAAATAGATAAATATTTTAGTGAAAATTTTTGATAATAATAAAATTCCAGATTAGGAAGAAATAAAAATAATATTATTATAAATTATATTATATGATTTTTAATTTGGAGGAAAATGTAGTGAAAATAGAAGAAAAAAATAAAAATTTATTAACTTTATTAGAAAATCTTCTTGAAATAAATTTAGAGAAGGATGTAGTTTTTATAAAAGACTCAAACTTTTCGTATGTATATGCTAATAAAGTGTTTTGCGATCTATTTGGTGTAGAAGAAGAAATTATATTAGGGAAAAAAGATGAAAGTTTTATAAAAGATAAAAAAGTATTAGAAAGGTGTCTTGAAAGTGATAAGGTATCATATGAAACTAGTTTTTTAATACATGAAGAGGAGGTATATAATAAAATATATAGAGTATTAAAAATCAGGATAAATTTAGGTGGAGAAAAAAATGGAATATTATGTTTTGCTAAAACAAAAAAAGTTAAGTGAAAACTTAACTTTTTTTTATTTTTTTATATTAAAAAATTTAGTAAATTTAAGAGAAGTAATAGTGTCTTTTTTTGGAATTTTCCAAAAAAAGAAAATATATGTTTTTTTATTTGATAAACTTACATAGTAAACTTGAGATGAAAAGTTTTGTAATGGAAAATGAAAGGGGTATTATAAGGAGAAAAAATGAAAGCACACAAAAAAATATATATTATTTGTCTAATGTTTGGAATATTTATGAGCAGTTTTGCTTTTAAAATAGATTCTACAGATTTTGACCAAAGAATTGATACAGGAGGATATAAAGAATTTACCTTTGAAAATAATACGGAACAAACAATTAGATATAAGTTTGATATAAAAAAAGGTAATAGTGACAAAGATATGTCTAAATGGGTAACAGTATATCCTAAAGTGATGAATATACCACCATTAGAAAAAAGAGTATTAAAGGTACATGCTAAATCTCCAGAAAATAGTAAAGTAGGAGAATATAGTTTTAAATTAGTAACTACTCCTTTAGTTATTCCAACTCTGAGAGAAGAGAAAGGAAAAATAGTAGGTAATTCTACAATTTCTTTTGTTCCATCGATAGAGATGAAGGGATATGTGGGAGATGCAAATTTCAAAGAAAATTTATTGCTAACTGATAGTAAATTTTCTTTAAATGAAAATAAAAAAGTAGAGTATAGTGCAACTATTGAAAATAAAAGTTTTGCTGGAATAGAAGTAGGACTTAAATTTGTAAGTTGGAATGGAAATATTATAGATGGAAAATGGATAGGAAGAGCAAATAGTGGGATAAAAGAAAAATTTAAATTTGAATTATCTGAAAAAGTGAAAAGAATTGATGAAATAAAAGAAATTGTAATTTATGACGCTAATAGTTTAGTCAATATAAAAACAATAAAACTTTAAGTTATTAAACTCTGCACTTGCAGATTTAATATAAAATATATTTTTAAAATTTAGGAGGAAAATTATGAAAAAACTTATGTTAGTAGCTTTATTAGCTATGGGAGCAACATCATTCGGAGCAGTAGTTGGTACAAATACAAATGTAGATATGCCAATTAGAGCAGTTGGAGAGATAGTAGATACTACAGACTCTTTATCAATTGAATCAACTACTTCAGGTATGGCTGGAAATGTAATGCAATTTGATTTTGGAGCGTTACAAAAAGCAACAGGAAATTCTTATAAAACTAAAGAATTAACTGGTACATTTAAAATTACAAGAGCTAATGGAAGTCAATTATCAGCAGACGGTTCTAATATAAAAGTAGGATTAGACACTACAGCAACTAATACTACAGCTCAGTCAATAGTTCAAGCAGATAATATTATAATAGATTATACATTAGCATTAGCACCTTTTAAAGCAAATGGAGATACTCAAGAAGGAACAGTAGTAGCTCAAGCAACAATAGGTACAGCAGCTACAGTAGGAAACTTTGCTGATACTACTCAAAGAATATATGTAGATATCCAATAATAAAAAAATCAGATACACTACTTCGTAAATAAGAATTAAAAATAAAATAAATAATTTGACATTATAAAATAAAATATTAAAGCTTTATATAAAATTAAGTAGGAATTTTAATGATGCTACATAGGATATATGTTACATTTTTAAAGGTTCATTAGAATATGAATTTAAAATGTTAATATATATCCTTTTTTTAAAATATTTAATCTATATAGTATGAAATCATTCAAAAGAAGATATAAAAGCTTTATTATAGATAACGATATCTTTTTAAAAATCTTGGAACATGATATCAAGAAAGTATAAGTAGTAAAATGTCATCTATTTGAAGAGAGATTGATATTAATAATAAATCTATATATGGAGGAAATTTATGAAAAAAAATATAAAAATGTATCTCATTTTATTTTTATTGTGTATAGCATCAGTATTTTCTGAAAATGAGATACCTCATGAAATTATTAAAGAAAATCCAAACAGAGAAACTACTACAGTAGAGAGTAAGAAAATTAAAGAAAAAGCGGAGTTAGATATTTTAGTAAAGAAAATAACTCCAATAACAATAGAAGGTGTAACTAATGGATTATCAACATTTTATACGCTTCCAGAGATTGAAAGAGAAGAGATAAAAACAAGTGAAAAAAATAATGAATATTTTATAAGTGAAAATATAAATGATATATTAAATCTTAATAAAACTAAAGGAAGAAGTAAAAGAAGTATAAATCAAGGAATAGATTATCTAGTTGAAGGAGAAGGAAATAATAAAACTTTAATAGTATCAAGTGATAAACCAGTATATATAGGAAAATTAAAAAATGGCAAAGTTGAGAATATATTTTCAGGAAGAGTTTATTCAAAAATAACAAGAGATATAAGTCAAAATACTACACAAAGACCAGTGATTACAGCAGGGCACAATAATACAACAGCTATTTATTCATTTTTATCACAAAATTACCCAACTACTTATGTAAATAGTAAAAGTTTTTGGACTAGAATGTATTCAGGAGGTAGAAGAGTACTTGTAAAAGCTGCAGAAAGGACGGATATTTATGATAAGAGAAGCTATAGTTTTACTTTTCGTCCATTTATAGATAGAGTACAATTTGGAAAATTAACTGATGGTGATGCTGTATATATAGGGACATGGAATGTAACTGGTGGTAATCCTAATGGAGTAGAATTGGTACCTTGGGTATCAGCCCCAGAGGGAGGTTGGTATAGACAAAGTAGTGGTTGGAGAACTGATAGAGGAAAGGGACAGGATTTTGCTCTTGGAGATATCACAGATATGGATTTTATGTCAATTGTTAATTTTGCTCAAAATCATGCTGGAAGAATACCAGCAACAGTAAATTGGGTAAGGTTAGGTTATAGATTAGAAAGTACTGTACCAAGTATGCCAGGAGTTTATGTTGTTGACTTTCAATTTTTGAGTTCAAATTTAGGGTTTGGAACAAGAACAGAAAATATTACAATGGAATTTTTAGTAAAAAGAGGAAATTTTGGATATACAGTAAGTCCTAAAATGAGTTCAGAAGATTATATTAATCCACAAAATAAGGTTTTTGATGAAAGTAATAGTACCATTACAGGTTCTGGAACCTCTTTTCCTTCAGGATGGAATTATAGATATGATGATAGTACAGAAGGAAGCTTTTATGCATGGGGACTATATATTAAAGATGCTGGACAAAGTGGAATTACTATGTCAAGAAATAATAAAAGAAACATTATACTTACTTCAGGAACAGGAACACAGGTTAACGTATGGTTAGATAGAGTAGATGGAATAGCAAAATTAAAATATAAGTTTTTAAAATTGAGCGGTCAAGCAGAAACAATATCATTAAAAGTAATTCATGAAGCTTATAATGAAAATCTATACGAAGATACTGTAAGTATTAATGTTCCTAAAGTAATAAAAAATTCAAAAGCAAGTTTAAATTTAGAAGGGGTACCTAAAGGAACTTGGGGAGAATGGTTTTCAGGAGTAAGCGGAAATGCAGCTGCAAATAATAATAGTAAATATGTTTTAGAGTTTTCAGAAGGATCATTATTCAATTTTAAAGGTTCAAATGGATTAACTAATCTAACAAAGTTAGTATTAAAAGATAAAAAAACTGGACAAACTTTAAAAACTGCTACAGCTACTGCAGGAAATAGAATAGAAGTTATTACTGATGATAATAAAATAGGGTTTGTAAAAAATCATTTCTTTATAGATAAATTAACACATAATCCAGAAACAAAAGAATATATATTAGAAGCTAGTACAGCAGATGGATATATAGGTGGAATAGAATTAACAATTACTAATGGTGGAAGTGGAGTTACAAAGGAACTAGGAAAAATAAGTTATAGGATAGATAAGAGATTAAAAGAATATGTTTGGATTTATGGAAATTATGAAATAAATACAACTTTAAATGAAAACAATAGGAGAGATTATTCAGAATTTATAGAGATTAAGAGTAGTTTAAGTAATTTAACAAGTAGTAAAGTTAAACATGTAATAGATGTTAAAGGAAAAACGACTAGTGGAAATAAATATGGATTTTCAGATGGAACAAAATATATTATTTATAAAATAAATAATAGTGCTGTTGATCAAATTGCAGTACCTACTGAAATTTCACTTAATGAGATTGGAAATAAATTTGTGATAACTAATAATAACTCAATATATGATTCTGAGACAATAGATACATATCAAATAATGACAGAAGATGGAAATCGTTACAATGGAACTATAGGAGAAACTTATGTAGAGGCAAGAGGAATAAGTAGTCTTGAAGCAACATTAAATACTTCTGGCTATGGAATAAATACCTGGGGATGGTGGACACCTCAAGCAACTGGAGCTGCTCCTTCTGAGACTTCATCAAAATATGTATTAAATATCTCTTCAGGAGATTTGACAACTTTTACTGGGATGAAAGGAAACCATTTTATAGTAAATAAATTAGTAGTAGAAGAAAATGGAGTAAAAGTAGGAGAACAAAGTGGGACTATAGGAGGAAAGTTTTTTGTACAGACAAATACCAATAGTATTGGATTTGACAGTGGATATTTATTCATAAGTAAACTTTCAGATGCTGAATATGAAAAAAAATATACAATAAAAGGATACTACAATGAAGTTTTATTGGGAGAATTAATAGTAACAGTAAAAAATACTCCTGTTGATATAGGGGAAGTAAATTTTAAAATTGATAAAAGAATTTTAAAAGCACAAAATAACTGGTTAGATATGAATGGAATTTTATCTCATAGTGTAGCAACAAATAGTGGAGATAATTATTCAGGTTTCTTTGAAACAAATGGAGAGTTTCAAAATTATGTGAGCAGTGATGAAATTTCATCAGTAATTGAAGTAAAAGGTAAAAATAAATATGGTTGGACAGATACAAGGGGTGGAATATCTTATAATATATTTGGAGTAAATGGAAATGATGAAAGTGCAATTCCTTATGGTATAAGAATATCGGATTTAAAATCAAAATTATTAATTTCAAAATTGAATTCTACTGGAAGCGACTTAGGATTAAATAGTTACTTTAGAATAAAAAGTTCAACAGAAAGAGAGTATACAGGAAATATAAAAGAAACATATGAAGGAGAAGAAGCTATTACTTTAGAAGGAAAAATAACTTTTATTGGGATAAATCGTCTTGCTACTTGGAGCCCAAAATCAACAGGGGCTTCAAATGTAGGTGATATATCACTTGTATTTACAAAAGGGGATAAGTTATTTGATGTAAGAAGTTTATATAGAAATAAAAAATCTTTAGTAACGAAATTAGTTATTAAAAATGAAAGTGGTGGAGTGGAAAAAGAAGTTACTGGAAATATAGGAACTACTTTATCAACAGTTTTAAATTCAGGTGAAAAATTTGAGATTGATAGTGATGGAAATTTAAGTATTCAGAATGGTTCTGTAGCTGGAGAGAAAACATATACAGTAGAGACTTACTATAATGAAGTTTTATTAGGAAAAGCAACTTTAAAATTAATAACTAGAATAGATGGTTTTATAATAGAAGGTGAGGATACTTTTGATTTTGGAAAAATGTTGCCAGGAAAAGAATATAATTTAAATGGAAAAATTTATATAAAAAATACTGGAAAAATAAAAGTAACAGATGTTACAGTACCAAAAAGTGCAGAAATGGGTCATAAATTATTAGTAGATGAAAAAATACCATTAGAAATAAATAGCACAAGCAAGATAAAAGAGGAGTATATAGAAACAATAATAGACTTAAAAGCAACTCCAAATATAGGTCAACAAATAGGAGAATACGAAGGAGAATTTCCTATAACAATAACTATAGAATAAGTATTGGAAAATTTAAAGAGTATTTTTTATGGAGGTTGAGATGAAGTATATAGTAATTTTTTTAGTTAGTTTTTCTTTAAGTTTTTCTATGATATTAGATGATAAAGATTTTGGAAAAGAAGTTGTTGCTGGAAAAAGTACAACAAAAGAATATACATTAAAGAATAATTCTGAATTAAAAAAAGAATACTTTTTTTTTACAGATAGTGTAAAAGTAAAAGTGGAACCAAAAGGCTTTAAGTTAAAGCCTTTTGAAGAAAGAAAATTTAAAATAACAGTTACTGATAATATAATAGGGAAACATGACTATTATTTGGAAATAAAAGAAATTATAAGAGAAAAGCCCAAAGGAAATTTTGTAAATTTAAATAAATTTTTTAGAATAAAACAACATTATAAAGTAAAAGATAGATAATTTAGATGGATCATAAGGAGGATATATGTTAAAAAAGATGAGTTTAATTTATTTGTTAATTTTTAAATTAAGTTTAGGATATATTAACATATATCCCACTTTTATTTATGAAAATTTAAATAATGAAAATGCTGCAAACACTTTAGTTTTGACCAATACAACTGATAAGACACTTAGATATAGATTGTATTTAGAAGAAGATAAATATAAAAATATAAAAATAGAAGTTTATCCTAAAGGAATTACATTAAAACCTTTTGAAAAAAAAGAGGTAAAGATTTTATTAACCATTAATCAAAAAATAAAGGAAGAGTTTTCTAAAGTCTTGGTTATAAAAGAGGTTGAGTTACCAGGTAAAAAGAAACAGATTTTAACAATGTTGAGATTAAAAATTAGTGGCTTTGTAGGAGAACTAAATCCTAAATTACAAAGTGAAGAACTAGACAATGGGAGAATAAAAGTAAAAAATATTGGTAACAGAACAGGAATCTATAATATTTATAATAATGAAAAAAGTTTTATTGATATGATTATTTTAAAGAAAAATGAGAGTATAGAATTAGAAGCAAAGGATAAAGTATTAATATTTGAGGAAAAGTTTAATGGAAAAAATGTTATAAAGAGAGGGATAGATAATGAAAATTAAAAAATTAACGATGTTCCTGATATTGAGCTCTTTAGTTTTTGGAAATGATATAGAATTAGAAAATTTAGAAAAATTAAAGGAGAAAAATTTAATTACAAGGGAAGATTATTTGATTTTAAAAAATGAAATTTTAGGGGCTAATGAAGAAATCCAATATACACTAAAAGTAAATGGTATAGAGAAAGACAATTTTTATCCTGTAATAGTTAAAAATGATGATATTTACTTAAATTTAAATGTTTTTTTTGAAAAAATAGGAATTTCAAATTATTATGATAAAAATTCAAATAAAATAAAAGTAATTTTAGGGGAAAACTTAAGAAAAATAGAAATAAATCCTAATGAAAAGACTATAATAGAAAATGGGAAAAAAGTTGAAATAGATACAAATAGTTTAATAATAAAAGATAATGAAATTTATATGAGTAAAGCATTGTTTAAAAAATTATTTACATATGATTTAAGAATAGATGAAGAAATTTCATTGCTATCTATTTATTTAAATTTTTCACCACCAGATGAAGTAGGAAGAAGGCTTGACTTAAAAGCAGAAGCCCTTGAAAATCAAAAAAAAGAAGGAAATCTTTACTATGAAAGTGAAAGGAAAATGTTTGAGCTAGGATATGTTAGAGTTCAAGCTAATAAAATTTGGAGAAAAGAAGAAGGAAAAAGTGGATATAAAAATACTTGGGATGGGAGTTTGGATTACCAAGGTGGCTTGTTATATGGACAACTTCAAGCTAAATACGATATGAAAGAAAATGATTTAAAAAATATTAGGTTAGAATACAATGAAATTTGGAAAGAACATACATTACAGATTGAAAATAATTCTGTAGGAAATAAAAATAGGGCTTGGGGATTTAATTTTTTTAAAGATAAAAGTTACTATACAGAGGGAAAAAATGTAATAATAAAGGAAAGTGTTCCTATTGGAAGTAGAGTTGAATTAAGATATATGGGGTCATCTATTTCAATAAAAAATGAAGAGAATGGAGCTGTTATATTTGATAATCCTATAATAAAAAGTGATAGAACTTATACATTAGTAGTTTATACTGCTAACGGAGAAATATTCGAAAAAACTATTAGAACAGTTAAGGATTTTGATTTACAAAATAAAGGAGATGTACAATATAATATCAACTTTAGAGAAGATTATTTAACAAAAAAATACTCAAGTACAATAGAAACATTTTATGGTATAAGTAACAAATTAACATTAGGTGCTGGATATGCACGTAATATAGAAAATAGTAATGAAAAATCTAGATATACAGAAGATGGAACTGCTAATATTATTTATGGAGATACAATAAATGGATTTTCTTATGTAACAAGATTTAATTTTGAAAAATCATTGGATGACTATAAAGAAAATGATAAAAACTATAAAGATAAATATAAATATGGTGGTTTAGTACAATTAAGTTATGATAAGTGGAGATATACTTATGAAAGTAATAAATTAGGTAAATTTTATGATGATAAAAAAGATATAAAACACGAATTACAATATGATATTAATAGAAATATAAGATTGAATTATGATTATTCTAAAATATATAAATATAAAGGTAAAGATAAAAAAGATAGTAATTATGGGCTATCAATAGATAAAACAATAGGAAAAGTACTATTTTCAGCAGAATATAATAAAGCAGTTTATGGAGAAGATAGTTATAGTCTAAGTGCTTATTATACAACAAGAAATAATGTATCTTTAAGACTAGAAAATAAATGGGAAAATTCTGGAAAAGATTATGAAACATTATTAAGTATTTATAATAATAATTTTAAGGGCTTTATAGATTATAATGTTGAATTTGGATATTCACCAGAATATAAAGATAGAATAACTTTTGGATTTACTATAAGACTTGCTGATTGGTTTGAGGTTTCATCAGATTTTGATAAAAAAGGAAATAGAGAACATAAAGTAGGTATTGATAAAATCGTTGATTTGAGAAATCCAAGTGTAAAAATAGATTCAATGGATAACTCAAGGGTTAAAGTAGTAACATTTGTAGATGAAAATAATAATAATATTTGGGATAAAGGTGAAGAGAGAATAGAAGGAGTAGAAGTTACTTTAGGAGGACAAAGTATAATAACAAATAGAAATGGTGAAGGGATGTTCTATGGGGTATCAAATGGAATTATACATAATTTAAAACCGACAATTAAAAAACCAGCCTTTACATTAGGAGAAAATAAAATAAATGTAAGAGGAACATTTGCTTCTACGATTGAAGCATATATTCCAATAAAACCAATGCTTAATTTAACAGGAGAAATTATAATAGATGAAAAAATGGGGTTATCCGATTTAGAAAAAGAAGCTTTATATCAAGATTTATTAATTGAAATAAAAGATATGAATGGTGAATCCATAGAGTTAGCTATACCTGATAATACTGGTATTTTTGATATTAGTGGACTTTATCCAGATAAATATACAGTAGATGTTACATATTTAGGAGTAAAATATGATTTAAATAAAGTTAGTGAAATTTTAAAATTAGATTATCAAAAAGATAGTTTTGAAAATAAGGTAGCTTTTAAACTATCAAATGAAAAAATAGAAAAACTAAATTAAAAAGATTAAAAGGAGTATGACTATGTTAAAAAAATTATTATATATATTCTTTTTATTTCAAGGATTATTATTTGGAAAAGAATGGGATATTCCAACTACTCTTCCAAGTTTTCCTGATAATTCAGGGATTGAACGTCCAGAAATACCTTTAATTCCTTTGGAGCCAGCTTTGCCTAGTCAAAAAGAAAATATTGATGAAAATGGAAATATAAGATATTTAGAAAAGAATTTTACAATTTTAATGGAATCAAAAGTAAATATTTATGTACCTCTAGAAATAGTATCTGATATATCTGTTTCAGCATTAGTATTGGGAGATGAAAAAGTAAAAGTTCCTTTTGAAATTGAATTGAATAGAGAACCAGAGAAGAAAAATTTTTATAAGATAATGTATAGTGAAAAAAATATTGATATAGATAATGATGGAAAAATAGATACATATATATTTTCACCAGAATTTGCAAATGTTAAAATTATTAAAGATAATTATGTTGAAGTAAATGGAAAAAATATTTCTAAAGATGGAGAATATCAAAAGAAAGTATATATAACAATTGAAGCTGGAATATAAGGAGGAAAGAATGAAAAAATTACTGTTGTTTTTAATGAGTATTATATCTTTTTCAAGTTATTCTGAAATAAAACTTAAAATATATGAGCCTATGAGATTTGAAGCAGTAAATTTAAGTAATATGTCTGATACGGTGATAGGAAGAGGAAGTATAGAGATATATACTGATAACTTAGAAAATGATTATGGGAAAAAACTTGTATTTAAGTTTCCAGAAAAAGGACTAATGACAAATAAAAAAAGATGGTTAAAAATTGAAAAATATTTAATGGAAGATAAAGATAAGACAATAACAATTGAAAATGAACGAAGAATAGTAAATATATATGCAGTAATAGATAGAAGTACAATAAATGATGGAAAAATGGAAGCAAAATTTATTGAAGGAGAATATGTAGGACAAATTCCTATAATAGCCTCTCAATATAGTAAAGTATTAGAGGAAACAAATATAGTAAAAAAGGAGGAAAGAAAGAAATGAGAATACTTTTTTTATTCTCATTTATTTTAACCTCAATATTAAGCTTTAGTGATAACAGAAAAATAATTAGTTATCAAATTGAAAAGAAAAAAGATGGAAATCATATTGAGATAAAAATAAGTGAAGAAATGTTTAAATATAAAATTGTATGGGGAGATACCCTTTCTGAATTAGCTAACCAATTTGATACTACAGTAAAAAAGTTAGCAAAGGATAATAACATAAAAAATATTGATTTAATTTATGCTGGAGAAGATTTAGATGTTGAAAAAAAGTGCAATAATTATAAGGAAGAGAAAAAAGAAAAAAAGTAAAAACTATCTACTTATTTTTATGAATATAATTTTATTAGTAACTTTATTACTTTTTTTTTGGAATAGAGAATTTTTTTCAAGAGTATATTTTATAAAAAAAAATACGGAAGAGATACTCTATTTAAATGAGGAATTTTTAATCTTTTCAGATGGAGAAAAAAAATATAATTATAATTTAAAAAACATGAAATATAGAGAAGTTGATCTAAATTTAAAAAATAGAAAAATTATAAATGTATTTAGTGATAATAACATTTTATTTCAAGAGGGTAATCTGTTAATAAATACTTTAGGAGATATCCAAAAAATAGAAAATTTAGATAGAGTTATTATAGTTGGGGATTTTATAATAATAAAGTCAAATAAAAATTATGGGGTTTTTGATAATAGATTAAATATAATTATTCCAGTTGAATATAAATCTATATTAAAAGGTGATAAATATTTTTTAGTAAAAGATATAAATAATAAAATTGGATATCTAGATTTAAAAGGTAAAACAGTGGTTCCTTTTGAATATGATATTGGAAATATAGATAAAAATGGAGAGATGGTAGTAGGGAAAAATAACAAAGTAGGAGTTATTAATGGTGAAAATAAAAAAATAATAGACTTAGAATATGAAAATTTAATCTATCTATCTCCTAATTCGATTATAAAAGAAGGAAATAATTTTTATTTTTATTCTCCTAATGCGCCAAAAAGAAAATTAAATATATCTTGGGCAGGATTATATAATGGAGAAACTCTTTTCTATAGTAGAGATTCAAAATTTGGATTAATGGATAAAAATGGAAATGAATTAACAAAAAATATATATGAAGAATTAGAGCAAAATAATATAGGAACTATTATAACAAAGAAAGATGGAAAATATGGACTTTTAAACCAACAAGGGAAAGAAGTAGTTCAAAATATTTATAATTATATTATTCCAATAAAAAAATATTTTTTTATAGCTGAATTAGGTGAAGAAAATAATGCTTTTATAATAAATTTTTTAGGAAAAAAATTATTTTTTGAAGATAGGTATGATAGTTATTATGAGCTAAATAAAGATTTTATAGTTGTTAGCGATAAAGAAAAAAGAAAAATTATTAATAGAAACGGAAGATTTTTGGATGATGTAGAGGAGATTTTGGCTCATAATGAAGAATGGTTCATTTATAAAAATAAATTTGGTACTAGTTATATCCACTTGAAATCTTAATTATAAAGGAAGCTTCCTAAAATTATAGGAAGCTTTTTTAAAAATAGGAGAGAAAGAATGATAAAAATAAAATATAATACTATAATAACAATAATTTTAACAATAATAATTTTTATACTAATAAATATATTTTTTAATCTTTTGGATATTAAATATATAAATTTTAATTTAGTCCCACTATCTACTACACTTAGTAGAAACGAAAGAATAATTGATATTAAGAGAAAAAGTTTGAAAGTTCAAGAATTAAGAAATAATAAAGGAAAAATAATAGAAGAAGAAAGTTATAAAAATAATGAAATAATAGAAATAAAGTATGAAAATGGAGAAAAAGAAATAGTAATGTACCAAGATAACAAGCCAACAGGAAAAGCAATTTATTATTTTCTGAATGGAGATAGAGAAATTTATAATTATTATAATGGGAAAATAGAAGGCGAAGCACAATATATTTATTTTAATGGATATAGAGAAAGATATAAATATTAAAATAATAATAGAAAAAGCTTTAGAAAGGGAAAAAATGATTAGAATAGAGTTAGAAAACGGTATTTACTTTGAATATGAAAATGATATACTGAAAAGGAAATATACATTTTATCCAAATGGAAATTATATGTGGAAGGAAAATATAGAACTTGGAGAAAAAAATGTATTTAACGTAGATGGAAAATTAAAAAAAAGAATTACTTCAAAAAATGGAGTTAGTGAATCTTTATATTTTTATTCTACAGGAGAATTATTTAGAAGAAAGTTAGTTGACGAAAAAAATGAAGAAGAGTATATTGAATATTATTCAAGAAAGGGAGAGATTATTACAAAATTAAAAAATCATTTAGAATTAGACTATTCTTGGATATATGACTTAAATAGTAAAAAATATTTAATTTTTAAAAATAATAAATTATATTATAATGGGCGTATTTATTTTGGAAGAGTTAAATATTACAGAGAAACTTTTTTAATAGAAGAAAGTTATAATAAAGAGGGAAATTTAAATGGAGTAAGTAAGATTAGCTATTATGAAGGAGGAGTTATTTCTGAAACTTTTTGGAAAGATGGAGTAATGACTTCGTTTAACTATCAAGAATCAGATTAAAAAAATAAAATATGAGGAAAGATTCATGTTAGAAATAGAGAAGGAATATAAAGAAGTAAGGAAAGAATTAATAAATTTTTATTTTAAAATTTTTCTAGAATTAGGAGTTATGTTAGGGTTATCTTCTCAAGAGATTAGAGAGAAGTTTGAGTTATTGTATGTAATAGGAATACCAATTTTTATTGTAACTTTTTCAATCCATAGAGAATATCTTTATGAATATAAAGAAATAAAAAAAGCATATTTAGAATCATTATCAGAGGAAAAAAGAAAAAAATTTACAAAAATATCAATGATAGATATGTGTGGAGAAGCAGCATTACTTATAATTTATGGAATATTTTTTGCAGTAGTTTTAACAAAAAATATTTTAGAGATTTTAGTAATCTATTTTAGAAATTGATTTAAAATTTTGCTTATTTGGAGTAATTTATGAAAAGAGTAATAAAAAAATTTACAGATGGAAAACTAGATGGAAGGTACTTAGTTTATTTAGATGAACAATTAATAGAAAGAGGAAAATATGAGCTAGGAAAAAAAGAGAGGTTATGGGTAAGGTATTATAAGAACGGAAATATAAAATCAGAGAGATATTATTCAAATGATAAATTATCAGGATTTTATAATTTTTACTACCCTACAGGAGAGATATTTGTTACAGGGGAGTTTTCAGATAATAAAAGGGTTGGAGAATGGAGATTTTACGATAAAAATAAAAAAATAAAGATAATAAGAAAATATGAAAGAAATAAAGATTAAAAAAGTAAAAGAGAGATCATTTTATATAGTGATCTCTCTTTTTTACTTTTATTTACTTATTAAAATGATTGAACTTCTTGATTTAACAAGGTAAGATTTTTTATCTACTGGAGTAGGTGTATTAGAGAAGTTATATTTATCTTCTTTAGAAGTATCTACAAGTACATACCATTTTTTACCTTTTTCAAGAGGGGGTAATTCAAATTGTAAATCTCCATAGTAAGAGTTTAGTGCAATATAGAATTTTGTATCACTGTTTATATCCTTTAATTCAAAAGCTATGCTTAAGGAATGATATGAAAAATCTGGAGAATGAAGCTTAGTTCCATGAAGGATAACATCACTTGCCTTACAATCATCACATTCCCAATAACTATCCTTTTTAAAGATAGAATAACTTTTTCTAAGTTTAATCATATTTTTAACAAAATTGTAGATATCTTTAAACTCTTCTGCTCTCTCCCAATCAAGCCAAGTTGATTTATTGTCTTGACAATAGGCATTGTTATTACCATGTTGTGTTCTACCACATTCATCTCCCATTAAAAACATAGGAGTTCCTTGAGAAATCATAAGAATAAGGAAGAAGTTCTTAATCAATTTTTTTCTTAGATTTAAGATTTCTATATTTTTAGTTTCTCCCTCTTCTCCCCAGTTGTATGAGTTGTTATGATTTTCCCCATCTCTATTATTTTCTCCGTTATTTAAATTATGTTTTGTATTGTAACTAACTAGATCATAGAGAGTAAATCCATCATGGCAACTGATAAAATTAATACTGTTGTATGGAGAACGGTTTCCTCTTTTAAAAATATCAGGGCTTCCTGAAATTCTCTTAACTAAATCTGAAATCTGCCCAAAATCTCCTTTGATAAACTTTCTAACTACATCTCTGTATTTTCCATTCCATTCACTCCAACCAGCAGGCATGTCTCCTACATAGTAACCACCTAAATCCCAGCTTTCAGAGATAAGTTTACAATGGGATAGAATAGGATCTTGAGCTATCTCATTAAGTACAGATTGACCTCCCCATTGTCCATGTTCATCTCTTCCTAGGATAGGTGCTAAGTCAAATCTAAATCCATCAACTCCCATATCAAGATACCAATATTTTAATGAATTTAGAATAATGTCCTTACTCATTACAGTGTTGCAATTAAATGTATTACCACAGCCAGAGTAGTTAGTATAATTTTCTCCATCTTTTTCTAATATATAGAATCCACTTTTATTCATAGCTTTAAAGTTATATAGATGACCACCATTTCCACCTTCAGCAGTATGGTTATATACTACATCTAAAATGACTTCTATTCCATTTTTATGTAACTCTTTAATAAGTTCTTTTAACTCTACAACTTCATCAAAACTATCTAGATTTTTTTTACTAGAGAATCTTTTTGTAGGAGCAAAGAAGCTAATGGGATTATATCCCCATACATTTTCTAAAACCTTATTATGTGAATCATACCTACCAGTATATTCATCCCATTCATATACAGGGAGAAACTCTACTGCTGTAATTCCTAGTTCTTTTAAATAAGGAATTTTTTCCATAAATCCCTTATATTTTCCAGGAAACTTTACAAGAGAGTTAGAATTTTGAGTAAATAGTTTAATATGGACTTCATATATTATACTCTCACTCATTGGAGTATCAAGATGTCTCTCTTTAAAAAGTTCTTTTTTTACAGCGATAGATTTTTTATTTTTACACTCTTTGTGATTGGTATATGAAAAAGCGTAGGGGTCTAAAAGTTCAGGAGAATCATCTATTTTCCAAGAGTATATTACTCCTTCTTTAGCTCTCCTTAGAAAAATATGCCAAATATCCCCAGTTTTATTAATCTTTTCATCTAACTTCAAAGAGAGTGTTGGCTCTGTATTGTGGGCAAAATCATATATATTTAGAATAACGTTTTTTTTATTTTTACAATAGATACCAAAGTTAATTCCTGTATCAAGAACAGTAGCTCCAAGTACAGGAAAACCAAAATCAACACTATACATAATCTCTCCTTTTTTTATAAATACTTCTATAAATAAATTATATAATGTAGAAAATTAAAAGTCAAACAAAGAAAGAGTGCAAAAGCTTAAAAAAAGATGGTATAATAGAAAATAAAAAGAGAGGTGTAAAAATGAAAAAAGTTTTTATTGTAATCTTATTATTTTTTTTGAATATTCTCTATATAAATGCTGAAGATTATCAAGATATAATTTTGAGAAAAGTTAATAATTTCAGAGTAGAGAGTGGGTTGAAGCCATTAAAAATGAATAAAGAGTTAAATAAGATAGCCATAGTTAAAGCAAAGGATATGGCAAAGGAAGAAAAGCTATCACACAACAGTAAAAAATTTGGAATGACTTTTAATCTTATTAAAGAGAAAGGGATAAGATATAGTGCTGCTGCAGAAAATATTGCAAGATGGCATGATACTCCCGAGTTTGTAGCTGATAGATGGATAGAGTCTAAAGGTCATAGAGGAAATATATTAAATCCAGCTTATGATGAAACAGGAATAGGGCTTGCTCAAGATAAAAATGGTAAAAATTATTGGGTACAGCTATTTATTAAGAGAAAAAAATAAAAAAATTAAGAAAAGTATTGTGTTTATTGAAAAAACGTGCTATTTTAATAGTAAGGGCAACAAATAAATGATTGGGAGTGATTTCAAATGACAAAAAAGGAATTTGTAGAATTATTTGGAGCAAAAGCAGAGTTAAAAACAAAAGTAGAAGCTGAGAAATTAACAAAGGCTTTCTTAGAAACACTTGAAGAGGTATTAGTAAAAGGAGATAGCGTAGCTTTTATAGGATTTGGAAAATTTGAAGCAGCAGAGAGAGCAGAAAGAACTTGCATCAATCCACAAACTAAAAAGCCTATGAAAGTTGCTGCAAGAAAAGTTGCAAAATTCAAACCTGGTAAAAACTTATTAGAAAAAATGAATCCAGTTGTAGAGAAAAAAGCAGCTAAAGGAAAAAAGAAAAGTAAATAAATAATAGAAGTTAATAAAAAAATGAAGTAGAAAGAGAAAATTTTACTGCAGTACTCAGTACTAAATAGTAATGGGTAAAAGTAGAGTTTTCTCTTTTTATATTATAGAAAATTCAAACTAGATATTTTTTGAAAAATAGTATAAAATATCAGAGTATAGTATAACAAAAAGGGAGATAATATGAGAGAAAATAAGAAATTTATGATTAGCATACTTGGAGTCATAGCACTATATATAGTAACTATTACTACTACAGCTGGAATAACTAGAGACATTGGCAAAAATAATACAAATATTATGGTAGAGCAAGATATAAATAAACAAGCAACAGATGTAAATGTAGTTGAAAAACAAGAGGAACAGGTACTACCTTTAAAGGAGATAAAAATACCAGAAAAAGCATCTAAAAAGATTTTTGCTTATACGATAAATATTAAAACTCCTATCTATGCTGAACCTGATGGAAAAATACAAAAGGATAGTTTGAAAAAAGCAGTAAAGGTGGAAGTTTTAGAAGAAAAAATAGTAGAAACTCCAAAGGAAATAAAAATAAAAAAAGAAGATGGGACTTATGAGACAAAAACTAATATTGAAAAAAGTTATTGGAGAAGAATAACTTATGGAAAAAATAATGAGATAAGAGAAGGATGGATAAGAACAGGAAGCTTGACTGAGGATATACATAAGGTAATACCATCTAACTTAAAAAATATAGATTTTACTCCTGTCCCTAAAAAAGAGTATGTAAATAATCCTAGAATTGATGTTAAAGGGATATATTTAACAGTAAATACAGCTTCATCAACAAAAAGAATGGATGAGTTGATAGAGCTAGCTAAGAGAACAGGGATAAATGCCTTTGTAATAGATGTCAAAGAGGATTTTGGAAAGATGTTATTTAAAACAGAGGCAGAATTAAAGTATATAGGTAAAAATGATAAGAGATATCCTATAAATGATATACAAGCTTTTATAAAAAAATTAAAAGACAACAATATATACGCAATAGCTAGAATAGTATCTTTTAAAGATCCTACTTATGCAGCAAAGCATCCAGACAAAGCTATTATAAAAAGAGCTACTGGAAAACCTTTCACTAATAGTGATGGAGTAATATGGGTATCCCCTCATGATAGATATCTATGGGAATACAATATAGCTGTGGCAAAGGAAGCTGCTAAGGTTGGATTTAATGAGATACAGTTTGACTATGTGAGATTTCCAGCTTCAAATGGAGGGAAACTTGATAAGGAATTAGATTATAGAAATAGTACTGGGGAATCAAAACCAGAAACTATTCAAAAATATCTAAAATATGCTAGAAAAGAGTTAGAACCATTAGAGGTATATATATCAGCGGATATCTATGGGCAAGTACCAAGTTCAGATGATGATATGGGGCTTGGACAGCACTGGGAAGTAATAAGTAATGAGGTAGACGTAATCTCTCCTATGGCATATCCTAGCCATTATGGAAGGGGAGTGTATGGAATACCTGTACCTGATGCAGAGCCATATAAGACTATCTATCATACAACATTAGATGGAATAAATAGAAATTATAACTTAACTTATCCATCTCAAATCAGACCTTGGTTACAAGCTTTTACTGCTAAGTGGGTAAAAGGATATATTCCTTATGGTAAAAAAGAGATAGAAGCTCAGGTAAAAGCTTTAGAGGATTTAGGAATAAATCAATACTTATTGTGGAGCCCAAGTAATAGATATGGAATTGTAGAAAAATAGTTAGATAGAATAAAAAACTATTTTAAAAATCAGTAATATATGGTACAATATGAAATAGTTCTAATATAGGAGTTGAAAGTTTGGAAGGAATAATCAATATAAATAAACCTAGTGGAATTACATCTTTTGATGTGATAAGAGTATTGAGAAGAGTATTAAAAGAGAAAAGAATAGGACATACAGGAACTCTAGATCCGTTAGCTGAAGGAGTCTTAGTGGTGTGTTTAGGAAGAGCTACTAGATTAGTTCAAGATATAGAGGGATATTCTAAAATATACACTGCAGGCTTTGAGCTAGGGTATAGGACAGATACCTATGATATAGAGGGTAAAACTATAGAAGAATCAGAGAAAAAGTCTGCCACTAGAGATGAGCTAGATAGAGTTTTAAAAAAATTTATAGGGGATATAAAACAGATACCACCTATGTATTCAGCTCTTAAAGTAGATGGACAAAAGCTCTATGACTTAGCAAGAAAAGGTATAGAGGTAGAGAGAAAAGCTAGAGATATACATATTGATTTTATTGAAGTTTTAGAGTTTGATGGAGTAAAGGGAAAAATTAGATGTGGTGTTTCGAAAGGAACATATATACGTTCTCTAATAGATGATATGGGAAGAGAGCTAGGGACTCTAGCTACTATGAACTCATTAGTTAGAGAGAAGGTAGGAGATTCTAGTATAGATAAAGCATTTACTCTTGAGGATATAGAGAGATTACACAATGAAGGAAATAGTAGCTTTCTTCAAAGTGTAGAAGAGTTTTTTGCCTACCCTCAACTAGAGATTGAAGAGGGGAAAAATCTTACTCTATTTTTAAATGGAAATACTATCAGACATCAAAGTCCAAATGGTAGATATAGAGTTTATTGTCAAAATAAATTCTTAGGTTTAGCAAATGTAAATAACAATTTATTAAAAGGGTATAAATATTTTTAACCCTAAAGGAAGGAAGAATAATGAAAATAAAAAACATAGCAATTATTGCCCATGTTGACCACGGTAAAACAACACTAGTGGACTGTCTTTTAAGACAAGGGGGAGCTTTTGGTTCTCACGAATTAGAAAAAGTAGAAGAGAGAGTAATGGACTCTAACGACATTGAAAGAGAGAGAGGAATAACTATCTTCTCTAAAAATGCTTCTGTTAGATACAAAGATTACAAAATCAACATTGTAGACACTCCAGGACATGCTGACTTTGGAGGAGAGGTACAAAGAATTATGAAAATGGTTGATTCTGTTGTACTTCTAGTAGATGCTTTTGAGGGACCAATGCCTCAAACTAAATATGTTCTTAAAAAAGCTTTAGAGCAAGGACATAGACCAATAGTTGTAGTAAATAAAGTGGATAAACCAAATGCAAGACCAGAAGATGTATTATATATGGTTTATGAGCTATTTATTGAATTAAATGCTAATGACTTACAACTTGAATTCCCAGTTGTATATGCTTCAGGAAAAGGTGGATTTGCTAAGAGAAACTTAGAAGATGAAAGTTCTGATATGACTCCACTATTTGAAACTATCCTTGAGCATGTAGAGGATCCAGAGGGAGACGACAATAAACCTATGCAATTCTTAATAACAAACATAGCTTATGATAACTATGTTGGAAAGTTAGCAGTAGGAAGAATCCACAATGGTATTGTAAGAAGAAACCAAGATGTTATGCTTATAAAAAGAGATGGAAAAATGATAAAAGGAAAAATCTCTGTACTTTATGGATATGAAGGATTAAAAAGAGTAGAGATTCAAGAGGCACATGCTGGAGATATAGTTTGTATAGCTGGTATAGATAATATAGATATTGGAGAGACATTAGCTGATGTAAATGAGCCAATAGCTCTACCATTAATAGATATAGATGAGCCAACTCTAGCTATGACATTTATGGTAAATGATTCTCCATTTGCTGGAAAAGAGGGAAAATTTGTAACTTCAAGACATATTTGGGAAAGACTTCAAAAAGAGTTACAAACTAACGTAAGTATGAAAGTAGAAGCAACTGATACTCCAGATGCATTTGTTGTAAAAGGAAGAGGAGAACTTCAACTTTCTATATTACTAGAGAATATGAGAAGAGAAGGATTTGAAATTCAAGTATCTAAACCAAGAGTTCTTATGAAAGAGCAAGATGGAAAGAGACTTGAGCCGATTGAGATGGCACTTATTGACGTAGATGATAGTTACACAGGAGTAGTTATTGAGAAAATGGGTATAAGAAAAGGGGAAATGGTATCTATGATACCTGGAACTGATGGATATACTCGTTTAGAGTTCAAAGTACCAGCAAGAGGACTTATTGGATTTAGAAATGAATTCTTAACAGATACAAAGGGAACAGGAATATTAAACCACTCTTTCTATGACTATGAGCCACATAAGGGAGAGATTCCTACAAGAAGTAGAGGAGTACTTATTGCAACTGAGCCAGGAGTAACTGTAGCTTATGCATTAAACAATATTCAAGATAGAGGAACTCTATTCTTAGACCCAGGAATTCCTGTATATGAGGGAATGATAGTTGGAGAGCACAGCAGAGAGAATGACCTTGTAGTAAACGTATGTAAAACTAAAAAACTTACAAATATGAGAGCTGCAGGAAGTGACGATGCTGTAAAATTAGCTCCACCTAGAAAATTTACTTTAGAGCAAGCATTGGATTATATAGCTGATGATGAGCTTGTAGAAGTAACTCCTGAGAACATCAGATTAAGAAAGAAATATCTGAAAGAGGGAGAGAGAAGAAAATATGAAAAGAGAAATGAAGAGTAGTATTTTTAAAGGTATAATTTTTTTTACTCTAATAGTGATATTAAGTGGTTGTACTCTTTTTCAAAAAAAGAGTACTATCCCAACAATAGAGCAAGTGTATAGTAGTATATTATTAGATGATGCTTATAGATTAAATAAATATTTAATAGATGGTTTTCCATTAGATTATGAAAATAGTGATGGAAAAAATCTACTTGTAATAGCATTAGAAAATAATAGTCTAAATTCAATAGATATTTTATTAAATAAGGATATTGATAAAAATAAAAGGGATAACTTTGGAAAAACTCCAATTTTTTATGTAAGAAGCTTTGATGCTTTAAAAAAACTTTGTGAAGATAAAGCTGAGTTAAATGTCTTAAATAATCAAGGGGAGCCACTATTTATCTACTTTTTAAAAAATAAGCCTATATCTTATTCTGAATATATTATCACTCAAAATATAGATTTTCAATTGAAGGATAAAAATGGTTGGAGTGCTATGTTTTGGAGTGGAATAGTTGGGAATCCTGAGCTCATTAGAAAGATGAATGAAAGAGGGGCAAATTTTTTAGAGGTTGATGAGAGAGGTAACTATCCTATATACTATGTCTATGACGAGAAGAATCTAATGGAGCTTTTAAATATAAAAGGTTATGATTTAAAAAAGAAAAATCTCAATAGAGAGAATATATTAGGAGAAGTTTATTTAAGAGCAGTAGCTAATGGCTTTACTGATGTTATAAAAAGAGTGTTAGAACTAGGAGTAAATCCTAACTATACTTCTTATGGAGATAATGCTATCTCAATAGCTAAAGAAAATAAAAATAGTGAAATGATAAAATTTTTAAATGACAACGGTATAAAATAAGAATTTTAAAAAACTGAAAAATAATTGTAGAATGTAGTAGAGGAGGTGTTAAAGATGAGATTAAAAAAGATATTGATGTTGTTTATTTTTATATTTTCATTGATGATGACAAATCTATTTAACTCTCATAATAAACCACCTCTATTAGAAAACAGAGCTACACAAAATATTGTAATTTTAGCAGAAAATAATTCTAATCCTCAAGAGATAATACCATTAGATTTATCACCAGGAGATAATCACAACTTTATAGTAGATTACTACAAAGATATGATACCATTGCTTATAGAGATGGTATTGACAGTTTTAACTATCTATGTAGTTAAAGAAAAGTTTTTTAGATATCGAAAAGAGCGAGGATTAGCAGGAATAATACTCTGGGATAAAAAAAGAGTATTACGTAATTAAAAACTTCCATTTTAAAAAAATAAATATTATAGAATTAAAATGGAGGATAAATATGTTAACAGTAAAAGAGAGATTAGAATTAGATGAGTTAGAAAAAATGAATAAAGATTTTAGTAAAAGTGATAATAAAGAGCTTGAAGATAATTATGTGTATGACAATAGATTAGGAGCATTATTACTTTTAGTTTCATATTGTGGAATAGGAGTTTTTATTCTTTATAAGATAGCTGAGTTATTACTTCAAAAATTAAGCTAAAAAAATATAAACTATGGAGTTATTATATTAAAAATATAATATCTTCATAGTTTTTTTTATTTTCACAACTATAAAAAAACAAAATTTCCTATAAAAATATATTTTTTCTTGAAAATAAACAAAACAAGGAGTATAATGATAAATGAAAATAGTAGTTCGATAAAAAACTACTAATGTGGGGGATTAAATTGGAAAAAATAGTAAATAGATTAATAAAGGTAGGCTTTTCTAAAACAGAAGCAATGATATACATAACTTTATTAAGGATTGGGAAAGCTAATGGATATAGGCTAGCGAAGGAGTTAGAGCTATCAAAATCTACTATTTACCAATCTCTTGAAACAATGTATAGAAATGGATATATTTTATTGATACCAAATAGTAGTAAAGAGTATGAAGCTAAAAATCCAGAATTACTATTTGAAGAGATAGAGAGACATTTTTTTGAAAACTCCTTAAACCTAAAAAGGGATTTAAAAAAAATAGAGAATCCAATAAAAGAAAATTATTTCTATAAATTAGAGGATAATGAGAAAATAAAAGCAACATTGAAGAATATAATAAAAAACTCTAAAAAAGAAATATATCTTAATACAGATTTTGATTTACAGGAGATAAGAGAGGATTTAAAAAACGCAATAGATAGAGGAGTAAGAGTAATAGCTTTCTGCTTTAATAAATTAGATAATATGGGATTGAGAATAGAAATATATCATAAAAGTAAAGAGAAAGAAAGTTTCAAAAATCCTAGTAGAATAATGTTAGTTGCTGACCTTAATAAAAGCTTAGTAGTGACAAAAGTTGGAGATAAAATCAGTGGATTTTATACGGATAATCAAGTATTTATAAATATAATATCGGAGCATATACATAGTGATATATATATGGCAAAGTTAGCCCAAATTTATGAGGAGACTTTTAATGAAAAAATAAAGATAGATACTCTTCATGAAAAAAGGAATTTTATAGTATAAGGAGGAAAGATGTTTGAAAGAAGTAGTGGAGTATTGATGCATATATCATCATTACCTAGTGAGTATGGAATAGGAGACTTTGGAAAAAAAGCCTATGAATTTGTAGACTTTCTAAATGAAACAGGACAAAAACTATGGCAGATACTTCCACTAGGGCCAACAGGTTATGGAGATTCTCCTTATCAATCTTATTCAGCCTTTGCTGGAAATTTTCTTTTCATAGATATGGAAGAATTTGTAAGAGAGGGATATATAGCAGATGAAAATCTTATTCCTTTAAAAAAAATAAATTATGATGATAATTTAGACTATGAGCAAGTAAAATATGAGAAGGAAAAACTTTTAAAAGTAGTATTTGAAGAGTTTATGAAAAGAGAGGACTCAAAAGAGGAGTATAAAAAGTTTATTAATAAAAATAGTTATTGGTTAGAGGATTATGCTCTATATATGGTATTAAAAGATAAATTTAACGGATTACCTTGGCAACAGTGGAGTAAAATCTATAAGAATAAAATTAGAAAAAAATTTGAAAAAGATATAATTGAAGAAAAAATGCTTGAATATTATAGATTTTTGCAATATACTTTCTATAAGCAATGGAAGAGATTAAAAGAATATGCTAATAGTAAAGGTGTAAAAATAGTTGGAGATATTCCTATCTTCGTTGCAACAGATAGTGCAGATACTTGGAGTAATCCTGAGATATTTCAATTTACAGAATCAGGAGTTCCTAAAAGAGTAGCTGGTTGTCCACCAGATTATTTTAGTAAAACAGGGCAATTATGGGGAAATGTTCTCTATGATTGGAAAAAATTAAAAAAAGATAATTATAAGTGGTGGATAGATAGAATAAGATTTTGTTTTGAAATATATGATATTGTAAGAATAGACCACTTTAGAGGTTTTGAATCATATTGGAGTATCAAATATGGGGAGAAAACTGCTATCAGAGGGCATTGGGAGAAAGGACCTGGAATAGAGCTATTTAGAACTATTGAAAAAAGATTGGGAAAACTTCCAATAATAGCTGAAGATTTAGGGCTTTTGACTCCACAAGTTAAAAAGCTTCTAAAAAGAACAGGGTACCCTGGTATGAAAATATTAGAGTTTGCTTTTGATAATGAGGACAATGATTACTTACCACATAAGTATGAAAAAAATTGTGTAGCATATATGGGAACGCATGATAATGATACTGTTGTCGGTTGGTATGAAAATTTAAGTCCAGAAACTAAAAATAGATGTGATGAGTATCTTAAAAAATGGCTCTTGGAAAGAGACAGAAATTATTGGAATCCAATAGAGTGGAGAGGAATAGAAACTCTTTGGAGCTCAGATGCCCAAATGGTAATAATTCAGATGCAAGATTTACTTGGATTAGGAAGTTTTGCAAGAATGAATACTCCATCTACAGTTGGAATAAATTGGAAATGGAGACTTCAGGAAAAAGATTTAACTGAAGATATAAAAGAGAGATTAAAAGAGATAACAAAATTATTTAATAGATAAAATAAAATATTAATGAGGTAAGAGGAATGAGAGTAGAAAAAGAGGTATTAAGAAAACAAATTGAAAGAAACTTAAAAGTAAGTTTTGGAAAAGAGCTTGGGGAAGCTAAAGATTTTGAAATTTATAGAGCATTAGGGCAAGCCGTAATGGAAAATATTGCTGATAACTGGTATGACACAGGGAAGCTTTATGAAAAGCAAAAACAAGCTTTCTATCTATCAGCAGAGTTTTTAATGGGAAGAGCATTAGGAAACAACCTAATCAACCTTGGGATGTTAAAAGAGGTACAAGAGCTATTCGACGAATTAGGAATAGACTACAATAAAGTAGAGGATGCTGAAGAGGACTCAGCTTTAGGAAATGGAGGATTAGGAAGACTAGCAGCATGTTTCTTAGATTCATTAGCTACTCTTAACCTACCAGGAAAAGGATATGGAATAAGATATAGAAACGGAATATTTAACCAAGAATTTAGAGATGGATATCAAATAGAAAAACCAGAAACTTGGTTAAAATATGGAGATGTATGGTCAGTAATGAGACCTGATGACGAAGTAATAGTTACATTTGGAGATGGAAGTGTAAGAGCTGTTCCTTATGATATGCCAATAATTGGATATGGAACTAATAATATAAATACTTTAAGACTTTGGGAAGCACACTCATTAGTAGACTTAGACTTAGGAAAATTCAATCAACAAGACTATCTACATGCAACTCAACAAAAGACTTTAGCTGAAGATATTTCAAGAGTACTATATCCAAATGATTCAACTGATGAAGGTAAAAAGTTAAGATTAAAACAACAATACTTCTTTGTATCAGCATCATTACAAGATATAGTAAAAAGATATAAAAAAGTTCATGGAAATGATTTTGATAAATTTGCAGAATTTACAGCTATCCAATTAAATGATACACACCCAGTTATAGCTATTCCAGAATTGATGAGAATATTTATAGATATTGAAGGAATATCTTGGGAAAAAGCTTGGAGCATAGTAGAGAAAACTTTTGCTTATACTAACCACACAATATTAGCAGAAGCTCTTGAAAAATGGTGGGTAGGATTATATGAGCAAGTTGTACCAAGAGTTTATCAAATAACTCAAGGAATAGATAATCAATTAAGAGAGTTATTAGAGCAAAAATTCCCTGGAGATAAAGCTAGACAAGATAGAATGAGAATAATCAATGGAAATATGATTCATATGGCTTGGCTTGCTATCTATGGAAGCCACAAAGTAAATGGAGTTGCTGCTCTACATACTGAAATCTTAAAAAATAAAGAATTAAAAGATTGGTATGAATTATATCCAGAAAAATTCTTAAATAAAACAAATGGAATAACACAAAGAAGATGGTTATTACAATCTAACCCACAATTAGCTAGTTTAATCACTGAATTAATTGGAGATGCTTGGATAACTGATTTAAGTGAATTAAAAAAATTGGAAGCTTATTTAGATGATGAAAAAGTTTTAAAAAGAATTTTAGATATAAAACATGAGAAAAAAGTAGAACTTGCAGAGTTTTTAAAGAGAACTCAAGGAATAGAGATAAATCCAGATTCTATCTTTGATGTACAAATAAAAAGATTACACGAATACAAAAGACAACTATTAAATATATTCCAAATCATAGGGCTATATAATAAATTAAAATTAAATCCTAGCATGAACTTTACTCCAGTAACATATATATTTGGAGCTAAAGCAGCACCTGGATATTTTGTAGCTAAAGGAATAATCAGATTAATAAACGAAGTAGCACAAATGATAAATAAAGATCCAGATGTAAACTCTAAATTAAAAGTAGTATTTGTAGAAAACTATAGAGTATCAGTGGCACAAAAACTATTCCCAGCAGCAGATATATCTGAACAAATTTCAACAGCTGGAAAAGAAGCTTCAGGTACAGGAAATATGAAATTTATGTTAAACGGAGCCTTAACTTTAGGAACTATGGATGGGGCAAATGTTGAGATAGTAGAAGAAGCTGGAAAAGAAAATAACTATATCTTTGGACTTACAGTAAAAGAAGTAGAAGAGATGAGAGCAAATGGATATGACCCACATGTTCCATATAATTGTGTAGAAGGGCTTAAGAAAATAGTTGATTCTTTAGTAGATGGAACATTCAGTGACTTAGGAAATGGAGTATATGGAACTATTCACAGATCATTAATGGAAAATGCCCCTTGGCATCAAGCTGACCAATACTTTGTATTAGAGGATTATGAAGCGTATAGAAGAACTCAACAATTAATCAATAAAGAGTATACTTTCAGAATGGACTGGGCTAGAAAACAGTTGAAAAATATAGCTAATGCTGGAAAATTCTCATCTGATAGAACTATAAAAGAGTATGCTGAGGAGATTTGGAATATTACTCCAGTAAAATTATAATAAAACATAGGAGGGGGTAAGATTGGAAAAAGAATTAGATAGATATCTTTTTCATAAAGGAGAACATAGAGAAGCATATAGATATATGGGAGCACATTTTGAAGATGACGGTGTCATCTTCAGAGTGTGGGCTCCTAATGCTAGAGCCATTTCAGTAGTTGGAGATTTCAATGGCTGGAATGGAGATAATCATTTTATGAATAAGATAAACTTAGAGGGAATTTGGGAATTAAAAATACCTGGATTAAAAAAGATGGATTTATATAAATTTAGAGTGGAACAAGCAGATGGCAATGTAGTTTTTAAAGCTGATCCTTATGCTTTTTATTCTGAATTAAGACCAAATACAGCATCAGTACTTTACGATATACCAAAGTTTAAATGGACTGATACTAGATGGATGAATAAAAGAATAACAGGGCTTAATAAGCCTATGAATATCTATGAAGTGCATTTAGGTTCATGGAAGAAGAAAGAAAACGGAGATTTTTTAAATTATAGAGAGATAGCAGAAGAGTTATGTGAATATGTAAAGGATATGAACTATACTCATATAGAAGTAATGCCAATAAATGAGTACCCATTAGATGCTTCTTGGGGATATCAAGGTACAGGATATTATTCTGTAACTAGTAGATATGGTTTACCAGAAGATTTTATGTACTTTGTTAACTATATGCATAGACATAATATAGGGGTAATCTTAGATTGGGTGCCAGGACATTTTTGTAAAGATGCTCATGGATTGTATAGATTTGATGGAACAGCTACTTATGAATATGCAGATGAGAGAATTGGTGAAAATAGAGAATGGGGAACTTGTAATTTTGATTTAACTAGATATGAAGTTCAAAGCTTTTTAATATCTAACGTAAATTTTTGGTTTAAAGAGTTTCATATAGATGGCGTAAGAATAGATGCTGTAGCAAATATGTTATATCTTCCTAATGTAGATGGACTTACAAATCGTTATGGTGGAAAAGAAAACTTAGGAGCTGTAGATTTTTTCAAAAAATTTAACAGTACTATACATGATGATTTTCCTAATTGTGTGGTTATGGCTGAAGATTCAACAGCTTGGCCAAATGTAACAAAACATGCAGTTGATGGAGGACTTGGATTTGATAACAAATGGAATATGGGTTGGATGAATGATACCTTAAAATATTTTGAAGAGGATCCGTTATATAGAAAAGATCATCATGGAAAACTTACATTCTCATTTATGTATGCTTTTTCAGAAAACTATGTTTTGCCATTATCACATGATGAGGTAGTACATGGAAAAAAATCTATTGTAAATAAGATGCCAGGATTTTTTGGAGCACAACTAGCTAATGTAAGAGCTCTATACTCATATCAAATGCTACATCCAGGAAAAAAATTGAACTTCATGGGAAATGATTTTGCTCAAGGATTGGAGTGGAGATTTTATGAGCAGTTAGAGTGGCAACTTTTAGATAGAGAAGAAAATAAAAAGATGCAAGATTACTGTAGAGCTTTAAATAAGATGTATTTAAAAGAAAAAGCTCTTTGGGAAGATAGTTGGGATACTTTTGAATGGATAGAACATGAAAATCATAATGGGAATACAATCACATTTTTAAGAAAAACTAAAGATAATAGTGAAAAAATTATAGGGATATTTAATTTCTCTGGGGAGAGCAAAATAGGATATAAAATAGGTGTGCCAGAGGATAAAATATATAGAGTAGTTCTAAACAGTGATGATGAAAAATATGGGGGGACAAACTTTAGTAAGAGAAAGAGATATAAGGCAATAGCTGAGGAATGGAATGGCAGACCTCAACATATTGAAGTAGATATTTGTGGAAACTCTGTTATTTTTCTAAAAGCTGAAGAGAAAAAAATAAAGACGGAGGAGGAAGTTAAAGAAGAGAAAAAAGAAAAAACAACTAAAAAAAGAGTAATTAAAACTAAAAAAGAAGAGGTATAAAATAAACATTGGGAGGATAGGTATGAAGAAAAAATATATAATAGCTATGTTACTAGCTGGGGGACAAGGAAGCCGTCTTAAAAAACTTACAGAAAAAATAGCAAAACCAGCTGTTTCATTTGGTGGAAAATACAGAATAATAGATTTTACATTGAGTAACTGTTCAAACTCTGGTATAGATACTGTAGGAGTACTTACTCAATATGAGCCACATGTATTAAATGAGCATATTGGAAATGGTTCACCTTGGGACCTAGATAGAATGAATGGTGGAGTTACAGTATTACAACCTCATACTAAGAAAAATGATGAAGGTGGATGGTATAAAGGAACAGCTAATGCTATCTATCAAAATATAGCTTTTGTTGATAAATATGAACCAGAACATGTACTTATCTTATCAGGAGACCATATCTATAAAATGGACTATGACAAGATGTTAAAATTCCATGTAGAAAAAAATGCAGATGCTACTATAGGAGTATTTAACGTTCCTTTAAAAGATGCACCAAGTTTTGGTATAATGAATACTAACGAGGATTTTTCAATCTATGAATTTGAAGAAAAACCAAAAGAGCCAAAAAGTACTTTAGCTTCTATGGGAATATATATCTTTAAATGGAGCGTATTAAAAAAATATCTAATAGAAGATGAAAAAGATCCTAACTCAAGTAATGACTTTGGTAAAAATATTATTCCAAATCTATTAAAAGATAATATGAAGTTATTTGCTTATCCATTTGAAGGATATTGGAAAGACGTTGGAACAATTGAAAGTTTCTGGGAAGCTCATATGGATTTATTAAAAGAGGATAACGAATTAAATTTATTTGATAAAAATTGGAAAATTAACACACGTCAAGGGGTATATCCACCACTATATGTAAGTGATGATGCTAAAGTAATAAACTCTCTTGTAGAAAAAGGTTGTGAAATAGAGGGAGAAGTTAAAAACTCAGTTATTTTCCCTGGTGTAAAAATTGGAAAAAATAGTAAAGTTTTTAATTCAGTAATAATGCCTGATACAACAATTGAAGAAAATGTAATTGTAAATAAGGCTATTCTAGCTGAAAATGTATTTGTAGAGAAAAATACAGTAATTGGAGATAATAAAGAGATTGTTGTAATAGGAAAAGGCGAAATAGTAAAGAGTAATGCTGTAAAATAGGGCTTTACAAGGGGAGGAAATATGCTTAACAATTATATGGCTATAATATTTTTAGATGAAACATTAGATAATATCAGAGCACTTACTAAAATGAGACCACTTGCTTCTGTACCAGTTGGTGGAACATATAGAATAATTGACTTTTCACTTTCAAATTTAGTAAATGCTGGAATAAGAAATGTAGGAATTTTTGCAGGAAATGAAGATTTAAACTCATTAACTGACCACATTGGAAGAGGAGCAGAGTGGGATTTAGATAGAAAAAAAGATGGAATATTTATGTTCAAACAAATGGCAGATTCTGCTTATACTACTAACATAAAAAGAGTTAAGAAAAATATGGAATATTTTTTCCGTAGTAAGCAAGAGAACGTAGTAGTATTAAGTTCTCATATGGTATGCAACTTGGATGTAAAAGATGTTGTGAAAAAACATGAAGCTAGTGGAAAAGATATAACTTTAGTATATAAAAATGTTCATAATGCTAATGAGAGATTTGACAATTGTGACAGTGTAAAAGTAGGAGAAAATGGAGAGATTTTAGGAATTGGACAAAACCTTTTCTTTAAAAAAGATGAGAATATTTCTCTAGAAGCTTTTATAATGAGTAAAGAGCTTTTAATTAAAATGATTTGTGATGGAATCCAAGAGGGAGTTTATTATACAGTTAGAGATTTAGTAACTAGAAATATGGGAAGAGTTAGTATAAATGGATATGAGTTTAAAGGATATTTAGCTTGTATAAACTCTACTAAAGAATACTTTGATTTCAATATGGATCTATTGAAAAAAGAGGTTAGAGAAGACCTTTTCAATCCTGAAAGAAGTATCTATACTAAAACAAAAGATACTCCACCATCATTATTTAGAGAGGGAGCAGAGGTAAATAACAGCCTTGTAGCAAATGGATGTATCTTAAGTGGTACAGTAAGAAACTCTATACTAGCTAGAGGAGCAGTAGTAGAAGCTGGAGCAATAGTAGAGGATTGTATCCTATTACAAGATTCAGTTGTAAAATCTGGGGCTGTACTTAAAAATATAATTGTAGATAAAAATAATGTGATAAAATCTAATGAGAAACTAAGTGCTTCTAGAAACTATCCATTAGTAATTGAAAAAAGTATTAAATGGGATGATAAGCACTATAAAAATCTATTAGCTTATTTAGAAGGAGCTAATAAAGAATAAGGAGGAAAAATATGAAAGTACTTTTTGCTACTGGAGAAGCTTGGCCATTTATAAAAACAGGTGGTCTAGGGGATGTAGCATACTCACTACCAAAGGCTCTAAAAGAAAAAGGAATAGATGCTAGAGTTATACTTCCAAAGTATGGGCAAATTCCTGAAAAGTATAGATATAATATGAAGCATCTAGGACATAAAAAAATATGGGCATCACACTATGATGCTTATGTAGGAATAGAGAGTTATGAACTTGAAGGAGTTACTTATTATTTTGTAGATAATATGCAATACTTTACAAGAGCTAAAATATATGGAGAGCTAGATGATTGTGAAAGATTTACTTTTTTCACTAAAGCAGTAGTAGAGACTTTTGATATTACAGGATTTACTCCAGATATTATCCATTGTAATGATTGGCATACAGCTCTTACTCCAATATATCTATTAGAAAGAGGACTTACTAATATAAAAACAGTCTTCACTATCCATAACTTAAGATTCCAAGGATTTTTTCCTAATCAAGAGATTGAGGAAACACTAGAGATAGATAGAAATAAATATTACCAAGAAGATGGACTTAAATATTATGATATGATATCTTTCTTAAAAGGTGGAGTAGTTTACTCTGACTATATAACAACAGTTAGTGAAACTTATGCTCAAGAGATAAAAACTCCAGAGTATGGGGAAGGAATAGATGGACTATTTAGAAAATTTGATTATAAACTAGCTGGAATAGTAAATGGAATAGATGGAAATGTATTTAAGCTAAGTAACAAACCTAAAAAAGAGATGAAAGCTAAACTACAAAAAGAGTTAGGATTAGAAGTGGACCCAGATGTACCATTAGTAGCAATAATATCAAGACTTGATAGACAAAAAGGTATTGATATGTTAACTCAAACTTTCGATAGAATGATGAATTTAGGAATTCAATTTGTTTTACTTGGAAGTGGAGAAGCTCACTATGAAAACTTCTTTAGATGGAAAGAGAGTCAATATCCTAAAAAAGTTTGTGCTTATATAGGATTTAACCAACCACTATCAATAGATGTATATGAAGGTGCTGATATATTCCTAATGCCATCACTATTTGAGCCTTGTGGACTTTCTCAAATGATAGCTATGAGATATGGAACAATACCTCTAGTTAGAGAAACAGGAGGACTAAAAGATACTGTTACTCCATACAATGAAGTTACTGGTGAAGGAGATGGATTTGGTTTCCAAGAGCCTAATGGTGAGGTATTATTGAAGATACTTTCTTATGCTATATCTATCTATAAAGATAAAAAGCAATGGGATAATATTATAAAAAATGCTAAGGCTAGAGATAATAGTTGGGATATCTCAGCTGATAAGTATATAGAAGTTTATAAAAAAATAACTAAATAAAAATCTATAAGGGGGCTGTTGATATACTATGATAAAAATGTGTAGTATACACAGCCTCATTTTATATTTTTAATATGTTTTGGAGAGAAAAAATGAGTAGTAGAAATAGTGAAAAAGTTTTTGAATATTTAAAAGAAAAGATTATGTCTGGAGAATGGAAAGATGGAGAACAGATTACTCCAGAGATACAATTAGCAAAAGAGCTAGAAGTGGGAAGAAATGCAGTAAGAGAAGCTATTGAAAAACTTGTGGGGATGAAAGTACTTGTTAAGAAAAAAGGAAAGGGGACTTTCGTACAATCTAAGCTTATAGATTTAGAGTTTAATAATATGTTAATTAATACAATAATTAATAAGGATGATTATTTAGATATTTTAGAATTTAGAAAAACTTTTGAGCCAGAAAATATAAAATTATTTATAAGAAATGCAGATGAAAAAGATTATCTTGAATTAAAAAAACTTTATGACGAAATGATAAGTAACAAAGATAATAGAGATAAGTTTTCTTATTATGATGCTATGTTTCATAATTTAATAGCTAAAGGAACAAAAAATACTATAATAATAAAGATTAGTGACATATTGTCTAATATAATGATAGGACATCAAAAAAAATTAAATTTAATTTTAGGTTCAGACAGTGGAATAAAAGAACATACATTGATTTTAGAGGCTATATTTGAAAAAGATGAAGATATGGCATATATGTTTATGAGAAAACATATAATGAGAACAATTAAAGATGTTCTACAAGTTAAAAATGGTTTAGAAAGATAAAAGTGTTCTAAAATAGTTAAAAATATTTTTTTTAAAAAAAAGTTGATAATTTAAAAACAAAATTATTGACTTTTTTTTATTTTTATATTATCATAAATCTATGGACAAAAACAACATGTAGGACAAGTTTGAGTAAAGTTTAATTTTTAAGGGAGGAAAAATGTTAAAAAGTCAAGAGTTAAGAAAAGTAGCACCAGAAGTAGACCCACTTAGAATAGGAATGGGATGGAAAGTAAAAGATTTAGAAAAACCACAAATAATGATTGAAAGTACATATGGAGATAGTCATCCTGGAAGTGCTCATCTTTTAGATTTTGTAAAAGAGATAGAAAGAGGAATAAATGAAAATGGAGGAAAGGGAGCAAAATATTTTACAACTGATATTTGTGATGGACAAGCTCAAGGTCATGATGGAATGAACTATTCTTTAGCTTCAAGAGAGTTTATAGCTGATATGATAGAGATACAAGCAGGTGCTACACCTTTTGATGCAGGAGTTTTTGTAGCAAGCTGTGATAAAGGAATGCCAGCTAATCTTATGGCAGCAGCAAGATTAAATATTCCATCAATAGTTTTTACAGGAGGAATAATGGCAGCGGGACCTAATATGTTAACATTGGAGCAATTAGGTACTTATAGTGCTAGATTTGAGAGAGGGGAAATTACAAAAGAGGAGTTTTGTTATGCAAAAGAAAATGCATGTCCATCATGTGGAGCATGTTCTTTTATGGGGACAGCTTCAACAATGCAAGTTATGGCAGAGGCATTGGGATTAGCTCTTCCTGGAACAGCATTATTACCAGCTATCTCTCCAGATTTGATGACAAAAGCTTATGAAGTAGGAGTAAGAGCTTTAGAATTAGCAAAAGAGGGAATTCGTCCATCTGATATACTTACAGAAAAAGCATTTGAAAATGCTATAATGGTTCATGCTGCAATAGCAGGTTCATCAAATTCTTTATTACATATTCCAGCAATAGCTCATGAGATTGGAATAGAATTAGATGCAGAGAAATTTGATAAGATACATAGAGAAATTCCATATATTTTAAATATAAGACCTAGTGGATTTTATCCAGGAGAGTACTTCTATTATGCAGGAGGAGTACCAGCAATAATGGAAGAAATAAAAGAATTTTTACATCTTGATGTAATGACTGTAACGGGAAAAACATTAGGAGAAAATTTAGAAGAATTAAAGAAAAATGGATATTATGAAAGATGTTATACTGAATTAGAAAAGCGTAATGTAAAGAAGGAAGATATAATAAAAACTACTACAAATCCAATACAAAAGCAAGGAGCTCTAGCTATATTAAAAGGAAATCTAGCACCAGAAGGAGCAGTAATAAAACATTCTGCTGTGCCAAAAGAGATGCAAGATGCAGTATTGAAAGCAAGACCATTTGATAGTGAAGAGGAAGCTATTAAAGCAGTACTTACTGGAGTAATTCAACCAGGAGATGCAATTATAATAAGATATGAAGGACCAAAGGGAAGTGGAATGCCAGAGATGTTTTATACAACAGAAGCAATTGCTTCAGACTCAAGAATATCTGCATCAACAGCTTTAATAACAGATGGTAGATTCTCAGGTGCTACTCGTGGACCAGCTATAGGACATGTTTCTCCAGAAGCTAGTGAAGGAGGACCTATTGCATTAATAGAAAATGAAGATTTAATTAGAATTAATGTAGCTGAAAGAAAATTAGAAATAATAGGAGTAAAAGGAGAGAAAAAAACTCCAGAAGAGATAGATGAAATACTAAAAGAAAGAAAATCTAGATGGATAAAGCCAGCTCCTAAATATACAAAAGGACCGCTAGGAATTTATACAAGATTTGCAGTTTCGCCAATGAAAGGTGGATATATAGAGATAAAATAAGTTTACTACTCCTTTCTCTTTAAAAATAAATAAAACTAGAAGAGAAAGGAGTTTTTCAATAATTATATATAAAGGAGAGTATTTATGGTAGATTTTATAGCATCTCCAGAAAGATTAATTTTTGGAGCAATATTAGGGTTTGCAGTTTTATTATTTTTAATTATTAAAGTGAAGATACAACCATTTGTTGCAATTATGTCTTCAGCACTTATTATAGGTTTAACTTGTGGAATGCCTTTTAAAATGATTACATCAACTTTAGCTCAAGGTGTAGGTTCAACTTTAGAAACAATAGCTATATTGATAGGACTAGGTTCTATGTTCGGAGCAATATTGCAAGTATCTGGAGGAGTAGAAGTAATAGCTTCAACACTTTTGGATAAATTTGGAGAAGAAAAAGCTCCATGGGCTTTAGGAATAACTGGATTAGTTGTAGGAATGCCAGTGTTCTTTGATTCAGGTTTATTAATTTTAATACCAGTAGCTTTTGGTATTGCACGTAGAACAGGAAAATCTATTTTTCATTATTCAATACCTTTACTTGCAGGTTTAGCAATAGGACATGCTTTTGTACCACCTACACCTGGACCAGTTTTAGTAGCTGAAATGTTAGGAGTAGAACTAAGTTATGTAATAATTTTAGGAATAATAGTTGGTATTCCAGCAATGATAATAGCTGGACCAATTTTTGGAAGAATAGCAGGAAATAAATTTATCTGTCCAGTACCACACTCTTTTTTAGAAAATGAGAAAAAAATGGAAGAGAAAAAGATTGAAAATAGAAAGTTACCAAGTTTTGGTCTAGTTGTTTCGATTATTTTACTACCACTATTTTTAATAATATTTAACACAATTTCCGGTTTAGTACCGGCATTAAGAACATTAGAGCCAATTTTAGAGTTTTTAGGGACTCCAGTAATAGCACTGTTGTTATCTACAATATGTGGAATGTATTTCTTAGGAATTCGTGGTGGATTTAGTATAAAGGATATCACAGAGATAATGCAAGACTCTCTTCAATCTTGTGGGAATATAATCCTTCTAATTTCAGGTGGAGGAATGCTAAGATTTGTATTGCAAAATTCTGGAATTGGTATTGTACTTGGAAATTTTGTAGGGGGATTACCACTTCCGTTAGTATTAGTAGCTTTCTTAGTTGCGGCGGCAGTAAGAATATCTGTTGGTTCGGCCACAGTATCTATGACAATGGCAGCTGGAATAATGGCTTCTATGCCAATGGTAAGAGATCTGTCTCAACTTCAACTTGCAACATTAGTTATTGCTGTAGCTTCTGGAGCAACTGCATTTAGCCATGTAAATGACTCAGGTTTCTGGTTATCAAAATCACTATTTGAAGTTGATGAAAAAACAAACCTATCAACATGGACAGTAATGGAAACTCTTGTAGGAATTGTAGGTATAGTTGGAGCTACAATAGTTTGGTTCATAGTATCGTAATTATTAAGAAGGAGAGAGAGCTCCTTCTTATTTTTAAATACTTCTCTTTTTAAAAATTCTTTTATATCTTTCTTGACAAATTTTACTCTTTTCTCCTAATTTTAAACTTAAAATTCTATATAAACTTTCAATTATTATTAATTGTGGTATTCTAGAAGAAAAACCAACTTTATCCATAGGAGTGGAATTTTCAGAAAAAAATAAACATATATCTACTGATTGAGAAAAAGGGGTTCTAGCATAATTAGTAATCCCAATAGAACAAGCTGGAGTTTCATTAATAATCTCAAGTAGAGTAAGAACATCTTTGTTGATACCAGAATGAGAAAAAATAAGTGCTACATCTGTATCATCAAGGATAGATGCTTGTAAAAGCTGAGAATGAAAATCTTCAATAATAGAGCATTTTAATCCAAGTCTTATAAATTTATACCAAGATTCTTTAGCTAAGATGCCAGAAGCTCCCATAGCAAAGATATATATATGGTTAGCATTTAATATTATTTCTGAAATTTCTTCCATTTTATCTGTGTTAAAATTTTCAATATTTTCTTCTAATATAGCTGAATTTGTTTTTGCTACATTAGTGTAAATATCAGTAGCAGTAGAGTTTTCATTAACATTGAGAGAGATATTTTTATTAGAAGAATTTACAAACTCCTTAGCTATTCCTAACTTCAATAGATAAAAGCTTTCAAAACCAATTTTTTTAGTAAATCTTGATATGGAAGCAACAGATGTCCCAACTTTTTCAGCCATATCTTCAATAGTCATATCTATAACAGCAAAAGTATTTTCTAAAATAAAAGTAGATATTTTTTGTTCTGCAGGGCTAAAGCTAGGGGAAAGTTGGTCTAATAAAAATAATTTGCTTTTTCTATTCATATAATCTCCTTTGTAAAAAATTTACATAAAATTAAAAGAACTATCTATTTACATGATTATTTTTTACATGATACAATATCTACAAGAAAAAAGCAAGTGGTTTTTAAAATAGTTAAAAAGGAGAGGATTAGAACATATGAAAGACAAAATTTTAAAAAATTTGCAAACATTTGCTAAAGGTATTTTTGTACCAGTATTAATACTTCCAATAGTAGGAATTTTATTTGCCTTTGCAAGTATTTTTACTAACTCAAGAGTTTATACACTCATACCTTTTTTAAATAGTCCAATATTTATAAACTTTGGAACTATTTTGGGGCAATCTTTGATTCCAATAATAGGAACATATTTAGGAATACTATTTACTGTAGGGATAGCTATTGGAATGTCAAAGAAAGAGAAACACTATGCTGCTCTAGTGGCTATGCTATCATATTTTGTTTTTATTCATAGTATGAATATTTATATGGGAATACAAGGTTTAATCTTACCAGCTAATGAACTAAGAGGAAGCGGACATACTATGATGATGGGAATTCAGATCATAGATATGGGAATTTTCTTAGGAATTGCTTTAGGATTGATAGTAGCTTATGTACATAATAAATTTATTGATGTAGAGTTGAAGGGAGCATTACAAATATATGGAGGTTCAAGGTTAGTTTTTATAGTATTATCATTTACAATGATTTTATTAGCAATAGTATCAACTCATGTATGGCCAGTTATTCAACAAGGAATAAATGCTCTATCGATTTTTATAGAAAAAACAGGAGTATTTGGAATCTTTACATATGGATTTTTAGATAGAATTTTGATACCAACAGGATTACATCATCTAATTTACCCAACATTTCTTTATACTAATTTTGGTGGTAGTGAGATGGTAGAAGTTATTCAAAACGGAGAGAAAGTTCCAATGTTATTTGAAGGAGCAAGAAATATATACAATGCTCAATTATCAAATATAGATAGTGTAACAAGACTTACTAAGAGTGTAGTATGGGATGCAAGAGGTATTCCTAAAATATTTGGATTATGGGGAGCTGTATTTGCTATGTATCATACTGCAAAACCAGAGAATAAAAGTAAAACAAAGGCAATACTATTTTCAGCAATGGGAGCTTCAATCATAGCAGGAGTAACAGAACCAATAGAGTTTTCGTTCTTATTTACAGCACCAATATTATTTGTGATACATGCTATTTTATCGGGATTAGGAATGGTAGTTTTCTCAATATTGGATGTTAGAACAATTATTCCAAATGGAGTTATAGACTTTTTATTGATGAATATCCCAGTAGGAATAGATAGAACAAGTTGGCCTATGGTGTTTGTTATAGGAATAGGACAGGCTATACTTTATTACTTAATATTTAGATTTTTGATTACAAAATTAAATCTAAAAACTCCTGGAAGAGAGGAAGAGAAAGAAGTAAAATTATATAGCAAAGCTGACTACCAAGAGAAAAAAGTAAATGAAAAGGAAAATATAGCAGAGATAATAATTGAAGGGCTAGGTGGAAGAGAAAATATAGTAAAAATTGAAAATTGTTATACAAGATTGAGAGTAACTTTGAAATCAACTGATAATATAAATGAAGAGATTTTAAATAAAACAGAGCCAAATAAAATAATAAAAATAGATAATGAAAATTTACAAGTAGTATATGGAATAAAAGTTAGAAATATAAGAAATCAAATAGATAATTATTTAAGTAATTAAGATGGAGGAGAAAAATGGATAAGAAATTTTCAGTATTGATAGCAGGAGGAGGAAGTACATTTACTCCAGGAATAGTTTTGATGTTATTAGAACAATTAGAGAGATTTCCTTTAAGAAAGATAAAGTTCTATGATAATGATGGTGAGAGACAAGAGCCAATAGGGGAAGCATGTAAAGTTTTGATAAAAGAAAAGGCTCCAGAGATAGAATTTTTATATACAACAGACCCAGAGGAAGCTTTTACAGATATTGATTTTGTAATGGCACATATAAGAGTAGGAAAATATAAGATGAGAGAGTTAGATGAAAAAATTCCTTTAAAACATGGAGTAGTTGGACAAGAAACTTGTGGGCCTGGTGGAATTGCTTATGGAATGAGATCAATAGGTGGAGTTTTAGAACTAATAGACTATATGGAAAAATATTCTCCAAATGCATGGCTTTTAAATTATTCAAATCCAGCTGCTATTGTGGCAGAAGCAACAAGAATTTTAAGACCAAATTCAAAGATTTTAAATATATGTGATATGCCAATAGGAACAGAGACACGTATGGCTAAGATTTTAGGATTAAAATCAAGAAAAGATATGATTGTAAAATATTATGGATTAAATCATTTTGGATGGTGGACAGATGTTAGAGATAAAGAAGGAAATGATTTAATGCCAAGATTAAAATCGTATGTAGCGGAACATGGATATTTACCTCCTGAGGTAGTGGATCATCAACATATGGATCCTAGCTGGATAGAAACTCATAAGAAAGCAAGGGATATTTTAGCAACAGATCCTACAACTTTGCCAAATACTTATTTAAAATATTATTTATTTCAAGATTATGTAGTAGAACATTCAGATCCTAATTATACAAGAGCTAATGAAGTTATGGATGGAAGAGAGAAACATGTATTTACAGAGTGTAGAAGAATAGCTGAAAAAGGACGTTCTGAAGGAACAACTTTAACAACTGATAACCATTCTATATTTATAGTAGATTTAGCTACAGCTATTGCATTTAATACAAAAGAAAGAATGTTATTAATAGTAGAAAATAATGGAGCTATTAGAAATTTTGATCCAACTGCTATGGTAGAGATACCATGCCTTGTTGGAAGTAATGGACCAGAACCATTGGTAGTAGGAGAGATACCACAATTCCAAAAAGGATTGATGGAACAACAAGTTTCTGTTGAAAAATTAGTTGTACAAGCATGGATTGAAAAGTCATATCATAAATTATGGCAAGCTTTAATGCTTTCTAAAACTGTTCCAAGTGCAACAGTAGCTAAAGCGATTTTAGACGATTTATTAGAAGCGAATAAAGAATATTGGCCAGAATTAAAATAGAAGAAAAATGTTGATAAGAGAGTAAAATCTTTTATCAGCATTTTTTTTATTTTCTTTCTTTAAATGTGTTATAATATAAAGAAAAAGGGAGAGGAGAGTTATGAATAAATTTATAAATGAGGTATTTTCAAAATTAGCAGATAAAAAAATCTTAGTTAATTTTACTGTAGAATTAATATTTTTTATTTTAAAATTGGCATTTTGTATCTTTATATATTATGTAGCTATAAAGGTATTAAAAAAATTGACACCACTATTTAATATAAAAAAGAAAGATGATTTAGTAGTAGATAAATCTTTAAAGAGTTTTATCAAATCAATACTAAATGTAGGGGTACATGCTCTTTTAATAACTATATGTTTACTTATAATGGGGGTAAAGGAGAGTAGTTTACTTGCTTTCTTTGGAACTTTAGGAATAGGTGTAGGTTTAGCACTAAAGGATAACCTTTCTAACTTTGCAGGAGGGATAATCATTCTATTATTTAAAACTTATAAAGTAGGAGATGAAGTAAATATAAGTGATGAGATGGGATATATAGATGATATAGATATATTTTCGACAACAATAAAGACTCATAACAATGATTTAGTAATGATACCTAATGGAATGATAATCTCTAATAAAGTAATAAATTATACTAAGACACCAATTAGAAGATTAAAATTTATAATAGGTATAGCTTATGATGCTGATATAGATGTAGCTAGAAAAGCATTAGAAGATTTATTAAGAGAAAATCCTTTGGTACTAAAGGAGCCAGCAGTATATTCCCATGTAGATTCATATGGAGATAGTTCAATAAATATAGCTCTGAAAGGTTGGACATCAAATGAGAATTATTGGACAGTATATAAAGAGACAATGAATGGAATAAAGAAAGCTTTAGATAATGTAAATGTAGAGATTCCATTTCCACAAATGGATATTAGTATAAAAAATCCTAAGATGGATATTAATTTGAATAAGGATTAGGAGAGAAGAATGAAGAAAATTTTTACAATAATATTGAGCTTAATTCTTTCAATATTTTCCTATGCTTTAGATGTCTATGTAGAAAAGGTATCTGATGGAGATAGCTTTGTAGCAAAATATAATGGAAAAAAAATAAGAGTTAGAATGTATGGTGTAGATGCTCCAGAACTTAAGCAAAAGCATGGTAAAGAGTCGAAGGAGTATCTTGAAAATCTGATTCTTGGAAAAAAAGTAGAATTAAAAGTATTATATGAAGATAAGTATAAAAGAAAGATAGCGAGGGTTTACTATAAGAATAAAGAGATAAACTTAGAGATGCTAAGAAGTGGAAATGTATGGTTTTATGAGTATCATGCTAAAAAGGAAAAAGAGTATAGAAGAGCTTATGAGGAAGCTAGAAAAGAGAAAAAAGGAATTTGGAAAGATATAAATCCAGAAAATCCAAGGGATTTTAGATTGAGAAATAAGAGAAGATAGATTTAAGGAGTAGAGATATGGAGAAAAAGTTACAGGAATTTAGAGAAAAGATAAAAGAGAAGAAAATGATAGAGGGAGCATTAGAGGTATTACAATGGGATTTAGAGACTACTACTCCCAAAAAAGGAAAGGATTATATAGCTGAGATAGTAGGATATTTGAGTATGAAAGAGTATAATCTAACAACTTCACAGGAGTTTGAAGATTGTGTAGAGTACTTAGGAAATAATATTGAAAAATTAAATGAGGTGGAGAGAAAAGAGATAGAGGAGTTAAAAGAGGATATTGAGAAGATGAAAAAGATACCTCCTCAAGAGTACCAAGAGTATTCTGAATTAGTAGCTAGAACTCAAGGTGTTTGGGAAGAGGCAAAGGCAGAAAATAATTACAATAAATATAAAGGAAATTTAGCTAAGATTTTTGAATATACTATAAAATTTGCCAACTATCATAGAAAAGATGAAAAAAATCTCTATGATGTAATTTTACAAGATTATGAGAAAGGAATGACAAGTGAAAAATTAGATGAGTTTTTCTCGTTATTAAAAGGGGAGATAGTACCACTTCTTAAAAAAATAAAAGAGGTAGGAAATCCAGAGAAAAAACTTCTTCAAAAAGTAGAGGTAGAGAAACAGAAAAAATTTAATAGATTTATAGGAGAGTATTTGGGATTTGATTTTGATAGAGGAGTAGGAGCAGAGAGTGAACACCCATTTACTATGAATATTACTAAAAATGATGTAAGGCTTACTACTAAATATATAGAGGATAATCCTATGTCAGCGGTATTTAGTACTATACATGAGACAGGACATGGAATATATGAACAACAGATAGGAGATAACTTGCAGGGAACTATCTTAGGAAGTGGTGGTTCTATGGGGATACATGAATCTCAATCAATATTTTATGAGAATATTATAGGTAGAGATTTACATTTTTGGAAGGGACTTTATGAAAAAGCAAAAGAGGAGTTTACTTTCTTAAAAGATATATCCCTTGAAGATTTTTATAGAGAGATAAATTTAGTTGAACCATCACTTATTAGAGTTGATGCAGATGAGTTAACTTATTCACTACACATTATGGTAAGATATGAGATAGAAAAAGGTATAATAGATGGAAGTATAGATGTAGAGGATTTACCAAAAATTTGGAAGGAGAAGATGGAGGAGTACTTAGGAGTAGTACCATCTACAGATAGTGAAGGAGTTATGCAAGATGTACACTGGTCAGCTGGACTTGTAGGATATTTTCCATCTTATGCTTTAGGTAGTGTTTACTCAGCTCAAATATATAATACTATGAAAAAAGAGCTAAATGTAGATGAGATTTTAGAGAGTGGAGAGATGTATAAGATAAGAGAGTGGCTAGGAGAAAAAATTCATAAATATGGAAAATTAAAGGAGACTCCAGAGATAATAAAAGAGGTAACAGGAGAGGATTTAAATCCTAAATACTATATAGAGTATTTAAGAGATAAATACAGTAAAATATATAATATTTAGTGAGGTGGGATATGATTAAGAAAATTTTAGTGTTATCATTACTACTCTTTACCACTATATTTGGTCGTACAGCTTATGAGATAGAGAGCTTAGATATAGTGGCTAATATTGAAAGAGATGGAAGTCTAGAAGTAGAGGAGAGAGTTATCTATGATATAGGGAAAATAAATGGAATTTTATACAACATAGATGCTTTGGGATATGGAAAATTTACCGATTTACAAATATTTTATGAAGATGATGGGGAGTTTAAACAAGCTAGAAATAATGCAGCTCCAAGTGAAGGAAATTTTACTGTAAGTGTAGATGATGGCTTATATAAGATAAAGCTTTATGCACCTAGTCAAAATGAGAGAAAAGAGTTTATCTTTAGATATAATTTGACAAGAGGAGTTACTGTATATAGAGATATTGCTCAACTCAATAGAAAAATGGTAGGAAAAGAGTGGCAAAACTCAATAGGAAATATAAGTGTAACTGTAAATCTTCCTGAAAATGTAAAAAAAGATGATATATATGCCTTTGGACATGGACCTCTCACTGGAAATATAGAGATATTAGATGGAAAAAGTGTAAGATATACATTAAATGATTATCGTCCAGGGGAGTTTTTAGAGGTAAATCTACTTTTTCCTAAAAATATTTTAACAAGTTTTAATCCACTTCTTATGAAAAATAAAAGTGCTTTAAAAGAGATATTGGATATGGAAGGGAAATTAGCTAAAGAGGCTAATGATGCTAGAAAAAGAGCTATTATAGGTTTTTATCTAGGGAGAGTAGTTTTAGTTCTAGCTGTGGCTTGGTGGCTATTCTTAGTAGTATTTATCTATCTAAAAAATAGTAAGAGATATAAAGTGGAAAATGAGTATGGAGAGTATTTTAGAGAGTTACCAGATGATTATTCTCCGTCAATAGCAGGAACTTTGGTATCTAGAAATCTATATCCAAGTGGCAGAGAGCTTTTTGCTATGTTATTGGACTTGGTAAGGAAGGGACATTTAAAACTAGAAGAGGGAGAAAAAACAACTACATTGATATTACAAGAGAGTGGTAAACCCCTAAGTGAAGAGGAAAAGTTTATATTGAATTGGTATATTAGAGAACTAGGAGATGGAGAGAAAATAGTTTTAGAAAGTGTAGAAGCCTTAATAAAAGGAAGAGGTGGAGCAAAGGAGTTCAATAGAAACTATGAGAGATGGAGAACTATTGTCTACTCAGATATGCTAGAGAAAAATCTAAAGATGGATAAGAGAGATAAATTTTCTACATCTTTAGGAATATTTACAGGGATAGCTTATTTTATAGGTGGAGGAATGTTAGTAGTATATTTTCAAAGTGAACTCTTTATATTGATGATTTTATTAGGATTTATATTACTGCCATATACTTTTTCTAGAAAAAGAGCTAGTTTAGAAAAAGAGAAAGCTATTTCAAGATGGGAAGCTTTTAAAAAGTTTTTAGTAGATTACAGTAACTTAGAAGAGGCAAAATTAGCTTCTATTGAATTATGGGAGCACTATTTTGTCTATGCTGTTGCCCTTGGAGTAGCTGAAAAAGTAGCAAAAGGATATAGTAAGATTATGTCTAAAAAAGGAGAAGAATCTACTATTATAGGTGGAAGAGGTTATAGAAATAATTCTCTTATGAATATGTATCTATATAGTCATGCCTTTAGAAGTATGGAAAGAAATACAAGTTTTGTAGCTCAAAGAGCTATGGAAAGTGTAGCTAGATCTTCTCGTTCTTCAGCAAGAGGAAGAGGAGGAGGATTTAGCGGAGGTTCATCTGGTGGCGGTGGAGGCCGTAGTGGTGGAGGAGCTTTCTAAAAAGTTGTAGGTAGGAGGAAAAAATGATAGTATTATTAGTAATTTTGGGATTAGTTATTTTATTAGTTTTAATAGGAATAGGATATCAAAACAAATTTGTAAAATTACAAGAGAGAGTAAAAAATTCTTGGAGTCAAATAGATGTACAACTTCAAAAAAGATTTGATTTGATACCTAATCTTGTAGAGGTTGTAAAGGGATATGCAACTCATGAAAAGGAAACTTTAGAAAGAGTAGTAGCTGCTAGAACTCATTATACTACTGCTGGAACAGTTGATGAAAAAATAAAAGCAAGTGGAGAGTTAGGAAGTGTATTGAGTAGACTTATGATGGTATCAGAAAGTTATCCAGAGTTGAAAGCTAATACAAATTTTTTAGATTTACAAAATCAATTAAAAGATATAGAAAATAAAATAGGGTTTGCTCGTCAATTTTATAATGACACTGTAACTGCTTATAATCAGGCTATCAGAATGATACCTGGAAATATTTTTGCAGGGATGTTTAATTTTAAAGAGGAGCCATTATTTAAGGTAGAAAGTGAAGTTAGAGAGGCACCAAAGGTAAAGTTTTAAAGGAAGGGATAGATTTTGTCAAGTACAACAATAATAGCTATATTGATAATAATAGTTTTATGCTTTATTTTATATAAAAGCTTAAATCTTCTGTTAAAAGTAGGATTTGTTTTACTAATAACAGGATATCTATATTATCAATATGGACAGGGATTACTGTAAGAAAAAAAGAGAGGAAAGTTATTGCAAATTAAAAATTTGTAGTAGTCCTCTCTTTATTAATAAATGTTAAGGAGAAATTATGAAAATAGTAGTATTAGATGGTTATACAGAAAATCCAGGAGATTTATCTTGGGAATGGTTAAAAAAATATGGAGAGGTTGAAATATATGATAGAACTCCTGAAGAGTTAGTATATGAGAGGTCAAAAGATGCAGAGGTAATAATAACAAATAAAGTTCCTTTTAATAGAGAAAGAGTTGAAAAATTAACTAAATTAAAATATATAGGAATTACAGCTGCTGGATATAATATTATAGATATAGAAGCTGTCAAAGAAAAAAATATTATAGTTACTAATACTCCAAATTATGGTTCAAAGGTCGTTGCACAAATGGTGTTTGCACATCTTTTAGAAATAACTAACAATGTAGGATTGCATAGTAAATCAGTAAAAGATGGAGAATGGAGTGAAAAATTAGATTTCTGTTATTGGAAAAAGCCAATAATAAGTTTAGAAGGAAAAACAATAGGGATATTAGGATATGGAAATATAGGAAAAGAGGTTGAAAAGATAGCACTTGCTTTTGGTATGAAAATCTTAATATATGATAGAAAAAATTTAAATATTGATAATCAAGTTACATTGGAAGAGATTTTAAAAAGAAGTGATGTTATAAGTTTACATCTTCCTTTGGCAGAGGAAACTTATAGATTGGTAAATAAAGAGACAATAGAGAAGATGAAAAAAGATGTAATTTTAATAAATACTTCAAGAGGACCTTTAGTAAATGAAACTGATTTATTAGAAGCAATAAAATCTGGAAAAATATATGGAGTAGGGTTAGATGTATTAAAAAATGAACCACCTCAAAAAGATTTTGAACTATTAAAAAATGATAGAATAAATATTACTCCTCACATTGCTTGGGCTGCTATTGAAGCTCGTCAAAATATAATGAAGATAGCAGAAGAAAATTTAAAAAATTATTTAAATGGAAAAGTTATAAATAGTATATATTAATAAAAAGGAGCTATTGTAGTTTTTAGTAGAATAGCTCCTATCATTTTATTAAATATTTTTTGAAATAAAGTCAAAAATTCTTTTATTTGAAGAAAGTTTTAGAATTTTATCTATATTTTCTTTAGATTCAAAAATTTTACTAAATTCAATTAAGCTTTGTAAATGCTCATGTCCATCTTTACTAGCAAGAATTAAAATAAGATGAGTTTTTTTATCTTTGATTTGAATTTGTTTTTTGGATACTAATAACATTAAAGAAGTTTGAAAAATATTATCATTATTTTTAGCATGAAAAATACCAAAGCGTTCATCAACTACCATATAAGCGCCATTATCTTCTACTATTTTAATTATATCTTTAATATAAGAAGAAGATACCAATTTTTTTTCAATTAATAAATCTCCTAGTTTCCAAATAGCATTTTTCCAGTTGAAGTCTTCATCTGTAATTACTATATTTTCTGCAGGAAGTAAAGTTTTAAGATTTAAAATAGGAATAGGCGAATGAATATAATCATCAATAAAAAAATCATCTAAATTTTCTTTTAAAGCTTTAATAACAGTAGAAATTTCATTTTCTTTAATATTGTTTTTTATTAAATTTATAAGCACTTTAAGAGAGATCTTATTTTTATTTCTTTTAAAATTCAATGAATCTAAAAGAGCAAAATCATTTTTATCCAAAATAGGATTAACTTGTATTATAGGAATATTAATACTATTTTGATTAAAAGTTGTAGTTGTAAGAATATAGTCGATATTTTCTAGATTTTTATAATTTTTTAATTCATAAACAGGAAGAGTTGCAACTATCTCCACTTCATAATTTTCATGTAAATTTTGACTTAATAGCCTAGATGTTCCATATCCAAAATTACATACTACAAGGATTTTTTTCTTAACTTTTTTATTCTGTTCAATTCTTTCGATACTAGCTTTAAAGTAAACGACAAGGTAAGCAATTTCATCATTAGAGATTTCTTTTAATTCAGGTATATTTTCAATACTTTTTTTGACTATATCGAATAATTTTTTTTCTTTAAGAATAAGTTCTTCATAGATTGAATTTTCAAGATTTATTTTATTTTTTATTCTATATACAGCAGGTTTTAAATGGTTTAAAAGTCCATTAAAGAGAATTGTATCTTTAGTTAAATTATATTTTAGTTGAGAACTTACATCTCTAATAAACTTTTCAATAAAAATTTCACTTCTAATCCAATTTTCATAAAAATCTATTTTTTTTGTATAAGTTTGACTTCCAAGAAAAAAATTTGTTAGTCTAATTAATTCGGTTTCATCTATTTTTATTTTAAATTCTTCTTCTAAAATATATTTTTTAGAGGTTAGAATTTTAAATTCTTCTTTTGATTTAAAAAACTCCTCATTATTAGTATTAGTTTGTAATTTATAGTTATTTGCTACTGTTTCTACGACAATAATTATATAAGCAATAAGCATTTGATAAGATTCATCAGATAAAATTTTATTACTTCTCTCTAGAACCTCTCTTATATATTGTGTAATAATATTGATTTTATCATAAGATATGTGCTTAAAAGCATTATTAAAAATAAATTTGTTAGGATAATAATAAACTTCCTCTTGAAATATAAACCTTTTAATCAATCTACTGAGAGGGATTAAAATGTATGTTCTACTAGAACCTCTTTTTAAAGAAAAAGTCCCATCATTATTAAGAGTAATTCCCATTTTATAGAAATTTTGTTTAACTTTCTCAAAATCACTTTTAAAAGTATTTCTAGTGATATCTAATATTTCAATAATTCTTTGAATATTAAAAGGTTGATTATTGAGTAATATAAAAATTTCTAAAAATTCAACTCTCTCTTCAGAGGTTAAAATATATTGTAAATTATCTTGAGAAAAATCGAAAATATTTTTTTCAAAATTATTAAAATATATATTCCCCTTACTTAAAAATTCTATATTTGCATTCTTTTTCTCAATCAAAACTTCTATATTTTTTAGATCATATCTAGCAGAACTTTCAGAAATATTAAATTTTTCTGCAATTTCTTTAATAGAACTTTGTTTATGTTTTATTAGAAAATCTAAAATAAGTAGATTTCGAGTTGATAGTGTCATAATTCCTCCAGTAACAAAAAAGAGGCCATAATATTAATGACCTCTTTCTACTTTTTATTTTATATCAAAACTTAGAATTGAGATAAAAATGCTTCATAAATAGAGTGGCTATCATTTAATTTATTAAGATTAGCTCTAAAGTCATCATCCATTAATAATTTTGATATTTCAGTTAAAAAATCAATATGAGTAGTTCCAGCTTGTGATTTTGGCACAAGAAGGCAAATAGCTGTATTAATAGGTTCTCCATCTAAAGATTCCCATTCGACTTTATTAGTACTCTTTACAATTACAACTGCTGCTTTTTGTATAGATGGAGTTTGAGCATGAGGTATAGCAAAACCATCTAATAATCCAGTACTACCCTTACTTTCTCTTTCATTAAGACCAAGTATTACTTCTTCTTTATCTGAAAGAATATTATTTTCAAAAGCTAAATCAGCTATAGTTTTAAAAAAGTCTTGTTTAGTAGTTAAATCTGTAACAATAATTTGTTTTTCAATTAAAAATTCTTTTAAGTCCATTTTAATTTCTCCTAAATTTTTTATTTTATTATATAATATTTAGTTTTTAATTTCTACATTTTTACGAGAAATACCATATAAAATTCCACCAATTGTAGAACCAACAAGTATAGAGAAAACCCATTTAAATCCACCAGTAACAACTGGTAATACTAAGAAACCACCATGAGGAGCAGGAACTTGTACACCAAAAATATATGTTAATGAAGCAGAAATAGCACAAGCTAACATTAGTATAGGAAGTACTACAATTGGTTTTTCAGCAGCAAAAGGAATAGCTCCTTCTGTGATGTGTGTAGCTCCTAAAACAATATTAGCTAATCCAGCACTTCTTTGGTCTGCTGTAAATCTGTTTTTAAATAATAAAGTTGCAATAGAGATAACTAATGGTGGTGTAATACAAGCAGCAGAAACTCCAGCCATAAAGTAATAATTTCCTTGAGCAAGTAAAGCTGTACCAGTAACATATGCAGCTTTATTTACAGGTCCTCCCATATCAAAAGCACACATTATTCCTACTATTATTCCAAGTACTATAGGATTAGAGTTTTGGAAAGAAGCAAGGAAAGATTTCATTCCTTCATTAACAGTTTCCATTGGAGAAACAATTACACTCATTATAATAGCTATAAACAACATTCCAAAAACAGGATATAAGAAAATAGCCTTTAGTCCTTCTAAAGATTTTGGTAATTTAGAAAAGACTCTCTTTAGAACACAAATAATTCCACCAGCTATGAATCCAGAAGCAATACCACCTAAAAATCCTGCTCCACCTACATTGGCCATCATACCTCCAACAAATCCAGGAACATAAGCAGGTCTTTCTCCAATAGAAGATGCAATATATGCTGAAAGAATAGGCACCATAAGTTGGAATCCAAAACCTCCAGCTTTATTTAAAAGAGCCGCAAATTCATTATAACTAGGGTCATTTGGATTAGAAGAGTAAATACCAAATAGGAAAGAGACTGCTATTAAAATTCCTCCACCTACAACAAAAGGTAACATATGTGAAACTCCGTTCATAAGATGCTTATATATTTGCTTTCCAATAGTAGGTTTAACAATCTCTAATTCTTTTTCTTCGTTTTCGATTTTATTTCCTTTTCTTATAGGAGCTTTACCATCTATTACAGCTTGTATTAATTTTTCAGCATCTTTAATTCCTTGACTTACACTAACTTCTATAACATGACAACCATTAAATCTCTCAGGATTCACGTTTTTATCTGCAGCAATTATTATACCACTAGCCTCTTTTATATCTTCGGGAGTGATATTATTTTTTATTCCAGCTTGCCCATGGGTTTCTACTTTAATTTCTACTCCTAATTTTTTAGCAGCTCTTTTAAGAGCTTCTTCAGCCATAAATGTATGTGCGATACCAGTAGGACATCCAGTAATTCCTAATATTTTCATAATTCCACCTCTTTTTATATTTTATATATTTTTTATTATTTTAACTTGCTTTAAAAGTTCAGGTACATTTTCAAAATTTGTTATTCCTTCTGTAAATGCTGTAGATGAAGCACTAGCGGAAGCATAAGCAAGAGCCATTTCTGTTGTTTCTCCAAGATAACTTTTTCCAATAAATGTTCCAAGTAAAGTGTCTCCAGAACAAGCTGTATTAATAACAACTCCTTTTGGTGCAGTAACAGCAACTGTATGATTTTTATCAAAATAGATAGCTCCATATTCTCCACGAGAAACAAGTATTTTTTCACATCCCATTTCAATAAGCTTTTTAGCATAAATTTCTATTTCTTCTTCGCTTAATGAATGTTTTATATTAAAAAAATCTGCTAATTCTTCATCATTAGGTTTTATTAAATATACTCCATGATGTAAATATTCTAAAACTTCTTTAGAACTTGTATCTAAAATTAATTTAACATTATTATTTTTACAGATTTTTATAATTTCTTCATAAATAGAAACATCAATTCCTCTAGGTAAACTTCCACATACAAAGAGATAATCTCCACTTTGTAAAAGATTTAACTGATTTAGAAGCTCAATTTTTTTTTCTTCTGGGATAAGAGGACCTTTATTTACAATTTTATATTCTGTTTCTGCATTTAGAAAAACATTTACTCGAGTAATTCCATCAACTTCTATAAAATTTGTCTTTATACCACTTTCTTCAAGTTTATCTTTAATAAAATTGCCAGTAAATCCAGCTATAAATCCCAAAGCAGTATTTTCAATTCCAAGTCTATGTAAAATTCTTGAAACATTTACTCCTTTTCCATTTTCTTGATAATCATCATAGTTACTTCTATTAACTTTTTTAGGTAATAGCTCATTTAAATCAATAAAAAGGTCAATGGCAGGATTTAAAGTTAAAGTATATAACATTGAAATCTCCCTCCTTCAATTAATATCTGTTTTGGCTCATACACATAAGAATTTTTTCTTTAACTATTTCAGCCATAGCTTTTTTTGCATCCTTCATATATTTTCTAGGATCATTTTCTTCTGGATGAGTAACTAGGTATTCTCTTAATTTAGAAGAGAAAGGAATTTTTAATTCAGTAGCTATATTTACTTTGGTAATTCCTAATGATATAGCTTTTTTTACTGCTTCTTCTGGTACACCAGAAGCTCCATGTAAAACAAGAGGAATAGTAACTAAATTTCTTATTTCCTTTAATCTTTCAAAATCTAACTTTGGTTCTTCTTTATATAATCCATGAGCAGTTCCAATAGCAACTGCTAGAGAATCAATACCTGTTTTCTTTACAAAATCTACTGCTTGTTGAGGATTAGTATATTTACTATCTTTTTCATTAACTACTAAATCATCTTCTTGACCGCCTAGAATTCCAAGTTCTGCTTCAACAGTAGCATCAAATTTATGAGCTATTTCAACTACTTTTTTAACAATAGCAATATTTTCATCATAAGAATGATGAGAAGCATCTATCATAACAGACTTAGTTCCTAATTTAAGAGAAGCTTCTATATCTTCTATTTTAGTATGATGATCTAGGTGTAGAATAATGGGAATATTATATTTTTTAGCAGCAGTTTCAACAATTGATTGAATATAATCTCTTCCAGCATAATCAAAAGTTCCTGGAGTTCCAGCTATAATAACGGGAGACCTTAATTCATTAGCCGTTTCAACAATAACTTGAATTGTTTCTAAGTTATGACAATTAAAAGCAGGGACTGCATATCCATTTTTTTGAGCATGTAATAATAATTCTTTAGAGTTTATCATCGTATCTTTCTCCTTTTATTTTGTATATTAAAAGTATATAAAAAACTATAAAAAAACACAACTATCAAAAAAAATAAAAAAATATATAAAAATTAATAGGTGTATTTTTATAAAAAATTGATTAAAATAAAAAAAAGGTATATATCCACAAAGAGAGATAGGGTGAAAGAGTGGATATATACCTTTTTTACTATTTAGTTGTATTCATTAATCTTCATATCCATTTGGATGAGATTTATGCCAATTCCAAGCAGTTTCTATAATTTTTTCAAGTGAGTTATATTTAGGTTTCCAATTTAATTCTCTCATAGCTTTTTCAGAAGTAGCTACAAGTTTTGCAGGGTCTCCAGCTCTTCTAGGAGATACAACAGCAGGGATAGGGTGTCCAGTTACTTTTCTAGTAACTTCAATAACCTCTTTAACAGAGAATCCCTCTCCATTTCCTAGGTTAAATATTGCACTTTCTCCTCCGTTGTAAAGTCTTTTTAGAGCAAGGATGTGAGCATCAGCTAAGTCCATTACATGGATATAGTCTCTGATACAAGTTCCATCTGGAGTAGGATAGTCATCTCCATAGATTCCTATGCTCTCTCTTTTTCCAAGAGCAACTTGTAAAATTATAGGGATAAGATGGCTTTCTGGATTGTGGTCTTCTCCAATTTCTCCAGTAGGATGTGCTCCAGCAACATTGAAATATCTAAGTGCTGTGAATTTTATTCCATAAGCTACATCACACCATTTCATCATTTTCTCAACTGCTAATTTACTTTCTCCATATGGATTAGTTGGGAAAGTTCTATCAGTTTCTAATATAGGGATATTTTCTGGCTCTCCATAAGTTGCTGCTGTTGAAGAGAAAACTATATTTTTTACATTATGTTTTCTCATAGCTTTTAATAAGCAAAGAGTTCCATAGAAGTTGTTTTCAAAATATTTTAATGGTTCAGTCATACTCTCTCCAACAAGTGAGAAAGCAGCGAAGTCTATAACTCCTTCTATTTTGTTATCTGTAAAAACTTTATCTAAAAACTCCTCATCTCTTAAATCTCCAAGAACAAGTTTTGCCTTTTCATGAACAGCGTCCACATGTCCTGTGATAAGGTTATCTAATACTACAACCTCTTCTCCACTATCTATTAAAGCTCTAGTTACGTGGCTTCCTATGTAACCAGCTCCTCCACATACTAATACTGCCATTTTTATAGCCTCCTTAAATTTTAAATACTATTTACATGGTCAACAAATTTTATTAAACCAGCTTGTCCTTTCTCATCTCTTTTATATACTCCAGCATCTTCAAGAACTCTTGAGAAAGTAATTCCTACTTCAGATTTTAATATATCATGAGCATTTTGAGAAGATATATTTTCATGTTTTTTCATAATATTTTTTATCCACTCTAAATGTTTTTCTACTTTATTATCATTTTTAATCTTATCTTCATAGTCAGGTTCAACTATATATTTACTTAAAATTTCTAATTCCTCTTTTAATCTTCCAGGTAATACAGCAAGTCCCATTACCTCAATAAGTCCTATATTTTCTTTTTTAATATTATGAACATCAGCATGAGGATGGAAGATTCCAAGTGGATGTTCTTCACTTGTTCTATTATTTCTAAGAACTAAATCTAGTTCAAAGTTTTCTCCTCTTCTTCTAGCTATTGGAGTAACTGTATTGTGCGGAGTATCATTAGTATAAGCAAATATTCCAAGTGACTCATCACTATACTCTCTCCAAGCTTTTAAAATTTTATCAGCCAACTCTACAAGTTTTAATCTATCTTTTCCATTAATTCTAATTACAGACATAGGCCATTTTACAATTCCAGCTGTGATATCTTCATAACCTTTGAAAGTAATATTTTTTTCTACCATAGCTTTAGCCATAGGGAATTCGTGGTGTCCACCTTGATAGTGGTCATGACTTAATATAGATCCTCCAACTATTGGTAAATCTGCATTTGAACCTAGGAAGTAGTGAGGAAGCTGTTCAGTAAAACTTGTAAGTCTATCAAGGGCTTCCTTAGTAATTTTCATAGGTCTATGCTCTCCAGAAAATACAATGGCATGCTCATTGTAATATACATATGGAGAATATTGAATAAACCAAGGCTCACTTGCTAGAGTTAGTGGAATAACTCTGTGATTTTGACGTGCAGGATGATTTACCCTACCAGAGTATCCCACATTCTCATAACAAAGTAGGCATTTTGGGTATGAAGACTGTGGCATTAATCTCTCTTTTGCTATATCTCTAGGATCTTTTTCAGGTTTAGAAAGATTTACTGTTATTTCCATATCACCATATTCAGTAGCTGAATACCAATGCATATTTTTTGCTATTCTATCAGTTCTGATATAGTTAGATTTTTGAGCAAAGTCATAATAGAAATTAGTAGCTTCTTCTATTCCTTTTTCTTGAGAGATCTTTTCAAATTTTTCTATTATTTGAGTAGCAGTAGGAGTTAATTTTCCCATAATCTCTGTATCAAAAAGGTCTCTCATAGTAATTGTATCCTCTATGATACCTTTTTCTACTGCATAATCACATATTCTGTTTAAAATTTCTGTTGGATATTCAGGAATTTCTTCCTCTTTATATTCCACATTTTCCCAATCATCTAATCTTAAAAGGTGTAGTATTTCGTTTCTAGCAATTATTTTATCATACTTTCCTATTAGTCCATTTTTTAATCCAAAGGCAAGTAAAAGTTTTATATCTTTAAATATACTCATTAAAATTCACCTAACTTTCTGCTTCCATCTCCAATTTTAGCAACATAGAAATCAGCTACAAGTCCTGTTTTAGCTGTATATTTTTCTCCTACAGATTTAATGAAAGCATCTATATTTTCATCTTTAACTATACTTACTGTACAACCACCAAATCCAGCTCCAGTCATACGAGCTCCGATTACTCCTTCAGCTTCCCAAGCAGCTTCTACTAAAGAGTCAAGTTCAAATCCAGTAACTTCATAGTCATCTCTTAAAGAGATATGAGATTGATTCATAAGTTCTCCAAAAGCTTTGATATCTCCCTCTTTTAATTTTTGTACTGCCTCAACTGTTCTTGCATTTTCAGTTACAGCATGAGTAGCTCTCTTTAATTGCTCTTCATCAGTTATAAAATGTTTTACTTCGTTAAATTTTTCTATTGAAAGTTCTCCTAAATATTTTATGTTTATTCCATTTTCATTTAAAACTTTTACAGCAGCCTCACAAGAAGCTCTTCTTTCATTATATTTAGAATCAGCAAGTCCTCTTTTTTTGTTAGTATTAGCTATAACTACTGAAGCTCCATTTAAAGATATAGGGGCATATTGATAATTTAAAGAGTTACAATCAAGTAGAATAGCATTATCTTTTTTACCCATACCAATAGCAAATTGATCCATAATTCCACAATTTACTCCGATAAATTGATTTTCAGCTTTTTGAGATAATTTTACCATCTCTACCATATCTACATCTAATTTAAAGAAATCTTTTAAAACAACAGCTGTTAAAAGTTCTAGTGAAGCAGATGAAGAAAGTCCAGCTCCATTAGGAATAGTTCCATTGATTAAGATGTCAAATCCAGAATCAATTTTGTATCCAGCATCTATGAAAGTTTTGATAACTCCTTTTGGATAGTTAGCCCAGTTATCCTCTTTTTTATTTACTAATTCATCTAAAGTAAACTCTTTTACTCCCTCTTTTACAAAATTTAATGAATACATTCTAAATTTATTGTCATCTCTTTTTACTGCAATTCCATAAGTACCAAAATCAAGAGCACATGGGAAAACAAAACCACCATTGTAGTCAGTATGTTCTCCAATAAGATTTACCCTACCAGGAGAGAAGAATGCTTCTACCTTTCCTTCATAGTTAAAAACTTTTTTAAATTCTTTTATTAAATCTTGTATCATGTTTGACCTCCGACTAATTTATTCTATTTATCTACCATTAGTATATAATATTTTTATATATAATCAAGAGAAAAAAATAAAAAAACTTAAAACTTTTTTTACTTTTTAAAATAAGTTTGGCAATTTAATAAAAAATGGAGTAAAATATATAAAAGAGGTAAAGGGGGAAATATTTTGAAGAAGGAGAATATAAAATTAAAAATATTGGAATTGATAAAAGAAAGGGCTGGGATATCAAGAATTGATATCTCAAGAGAGTTTGACATCACACCAGCAGCAGTGGGAAAAATAATCAATGAATTTTTAGAGAAAAAAATTATTATTGAGGAAAGAGAGGGAGAGTCAACTGGAGGAAGAAGGCCATCTCTTTTGAATATAAATAAGGAGAAGATAGGGCAGGTATTAGGAGTATATTTTGCTCCAACTTTTGTACAGATAACTTGTGGAGATATTGATGGGAGTATATTTTCAACTAGAAGATATAGGCTTGGAGATTTAGGCGTAGAAATAATAGAAGAAACAGAGAAAATTATAGAGAAGGAACTTAAGAAAAATAAAAAAATAAAAGTGATATCTGTTGTTATGAATGGACTTGTAGATGGAGAAAAGGGAATATCTATTTTCTCACCTCACTATAATACTAAAAATATTCCGATAGTAGATAAATTTCAGAAAAAATTCAAAAAGAAAGTATATATAGAAAATGATGTAAGAGCAATGGCTTTAGTTGAAAAAGTTTTTGGAGAATGCAAGAAAAACTATAACTTTGTTGTTCTCAATGTAGAAGAGGGTGTAGGAGGAAGTATCTATCTAAATGATATGCTCTATCATGGATATGGTTCCATGTCTGGAGAATTAGGACATATGGTAGTGAAGAGAAATAGTTTGGAAAAGTGTTCTTGTGGGAAAAGAGGTTGTTTAGAAACAGAGGTATCCAATAGAGCAATTATAAAAAAAATTATGACTCAAATTAGAATAAATAACCAGTATAGTTCTTTGAAAAAAATATTAGATGAAGGGAAAAAATTGGAAATAAAAGATGTATTAAATGGGGTAGATGAAAGAGATATGTTATCTCTATCAGTTACTGGAGAAGCTATACAATATATAGCTTATGCTATTGATATGATAATCTCTGTAATCAATCCAGAAAAGATAATTTTATATGGAGAATTTTTTCAAAATGAATATATATTTAATTCTTTGCTCAGTGAGATAGGAAAAATAACTTTAGATGAGCAAAATTATCAGATAAAAAGATCTAAATTTTATGAAAATATCTATGAGATAGCACCACTTGCATTAGGAAACTATCTGATATTTAAAAGATAAAAGGAGAGGGAAACCTCTCCTTTGAAATAATTATTTATCTTTCATAGAATCTAAGATAGCATCAACTAATGAATCCATTTCAATATGGTTATCTTCTGTCATAGAAGAAGTAAGAGTAACTTTTTCGTTTAAGATATTCATATCTTTCATCTCTTCAAGAGCTTGAACCATTAAACTTCCAACTTTACAAGCCCAAGAACCATTTTCAACAACTGCTACAGTTCTCTTTTGAACATTTAGAGCTTTCATATCCATTAAGTAATTGTGCATAGGAGGATAGATTCCAAGATTATAAGTAACAGAAGCAAATACTATATGACTGTATCTAAAAGTTTCAGCTATAAGTTCAGAAACATGTACCTTTGATACATCATACATATGAACATTTGTCATTCCTTTTTCTACAAGCTTTCTAGCAAGTACAGAGGCAGCATTTTCAGTATTTCCATACATAGAAGCATATACTATCATAACTCCTTTTTCTTCTGGAATATATTTACTCCATCTATTATATTTATCTAAAAGATATTCAAAATCATTTCTCCATACAGGACCATGAAGAGGACAAATCATTTTTATATCTATTCCACCAGCTTTTTTAAGTAGAGCTTGTACATGAGGTCCATACTTACCAACAATATTAGTATAGTATCTTCTAGCATCATTTATCCAATCTCTATCAAAGTTTACTTCATCATTGAATAGTTTTCCATCTAATGCTCCAAAGCTTCCAAAGGCATCAGCACTGAATAAAACTCCATTTGTTAAATCAAAACTTACCATAGCTTCTGGCCAGTGTACCATAGGAGCAGCTACAAATAGTATCTTATGTTTTCCAAAAGATTTTGTATCTCCTTCTACTACTGTTTCACATTTTTCTGGATCAATATGGAAACCAAATTGATTCATAAAATAGAAAGCTTTTTCAGAGCTAATGATTCTAACTTCTGGATAGTGCATAACTACCTCTTGAATCATAGCAGCATGGTCTGGTTCCATATGGTTGATTACCATATAGTCAAGTTTTCTATCTTTTAATACATGCTTAATATTCTCTATAAATTGACGCCCTATTGCCCAATCTACAGTATCAAATAGGACAGTTTTTTTATCTAATAAAAGATATGAGTTGTAAGAAACACCTCTAGCTATAGGGTGTACATTTTCAAATAGGTGTAGACGATGTTCATCTCCTCCTACCCAATATAAATCTTCAGTTATCTTTCTAACGTTATGCATACTATCTTCCTCCTATTAATCCTCTATCTCAATAAAAGCAGTTTTCTCTTCTCCACAATCTGGACAAATCCATTCTTCTGGTAATTTTTCAAATAGTGTTCCTTCAGGGATTTCATTTTCCTCATCTCCTATTGCAGGGTCATACTCATATCCACAACCTCCACAAACATATCTCTTCCAAGATGATGGTCTAGTAGGTTTAGGAACTACTCTCTTCATTTTTTTCATAGGAGGAGCAGGTTTTTTCTCTTCTCCATTATCTAAAGCTTGAGTAAGTAGAGGTAAAATCTCTTTTACGTCTCCAACTATTCCATAGTCAGCATTTTTAAATATAGGAGCATTAGGATTATTGTTGATAGCTACGATAGTAGTAGCATCTTTTATTCCTTTTAAATGTTGTCCAGCTCCAGATATTCCACAAGCTATATAAAGATTTCCATTAAATTTTTGTCCAGACATTCCAACATAACGATTAAGAGGAACATATCTTAGAGTTTCAGCAACTGGTCTTGATGAACCAATAGCAGCTCCAGCTTGATAAGCTAAATTTTCAATAAGTTTCATATTTTCCTTTGCTCCAATTCCTTTACCAGCACTTACTACACGTTCAGCTAATGGGATAGGAGTATCAGCAGGGATTCCAACAGTAAAGTCATATCCATCATTTTTTAGATTTTCAACTAAAGCATTAACTTTTTCTTCCATAGTTCCATCTTTGAAAATCATATTTTTACGTGGTCCAGTAACTCCACCTTTAGTCTTATCTTTTTTCTTTTTACTCTCACTCTTAGGCATCTTACCAATAATATGAGAAGCTATAACTACTCTTTGAATCTCATTTGTTCCCTCATATATAGTACAGATTTTTGCATCTCTATAAGCACGCTCTACTTCCATTCCCTTTAAGTATCCAGAACCTCCAAAGATTTGTAAAGCATCATTTACAACTTCAAGGCAGATATCAGAAGCATATTGCTTTGCCATAGCTGACTCCATTCCAAAAGGTTCGTGATTTTCTTTTAGTTCAGCAGCACTATATACTAAGAATCTTGCTGCTCTTAATTTTGTAGCCATATCAGCTAATTTAAAAGATATAATTTGTTGTTGAGCTATTGGTTTACCAAATTGTACTCTCTCTTTTGCATATTCAAGAGCATGCTCATAAGCTCCTTGAGCAATTCCAAGAGCTTGAGAAGCTATTCCAATTCTACCACCATCAAGTGTAGACATTGCTATTTTAAATCCTTCTCCCTCTTTTCCTAGAAGGTTTTCTTTAGGTACTTTTACATTGTTAAAAATTAATTCAGCAGTTGATGATGAACGGATTCCCATCTTATCATAGTGGTCTCCAAATGTAAATCCTTCCCAACCTTTCTCAACAATAAAAGCACTAATTCCTCTAGTTCCTATATCAGGAGTAGTAACAGCAAATACTACATATGTATCAGCTTTATCAGCATTAGTTATAAATATTTTTCCGCCATTTAATATATAATAATCCCCAACTAATTCAGCAGTTGTTTCAGTTCCACCAGCATCACTACCAGCATTTGGCTCTGTAAGTCCAAAGGCTCCAAGTTTTTCTCCCTTAGCTAGAGGAACAAGATATTTTTGTTTTTGCTCTTCAGTACCAAAGGCATATATAGGATAAGCTCCAAGAGATACATGTGCTGATAGAATAACCCCAGTTCCACCATCAACTCTTGATAACTCTTCTACAGCAATAGCATAGCTAAGAGTATCCATACCTGCCCCACCATACTCTTTAGGATAAGGTATACCCATAAGACCCATCTCTCCAAATTTTTTTATAGCATCAGTAGGAAATTCATTATTTTGATCTAACATAAAAGCTATTGGTTTAACTTCAGATTCAGCAAATTCTCTAACTTTTTTACGTAACTCCTCATGAATATCAGTTGTTTTAAAAAGCATTGTACTACCCCCTCTTATCTTACATTTTAATTTATTTTAAACTAGATTAAACTACTTATCTTTATATTCTGATTATATTACTCCATACCAAAAAAGTCAAGTATATTTTTTTGTAAATTTTCAGACTTTTTATTTTAAAAAAACACATAATAATTTAAAAATGAATTAAATTAAATTGTAAATGAATAAAAAAAGAAGAAAGTATCGCTAACAAAACCACGTTACTTTCTTCCTTAAAAATTAAGATATTTTCTGATTCATATTTTTCTTAGCTACTGATAGCATAAGTTTAATTCTGTTAAGTTGATTTACCTCTGAGTAAGCAGGATCATAGTCAATAGGAGTAATATTTACATTTTCATACTCCTCTCTAAGTCTTTTAATCATTCCTTTACCAGTAATATGGTTAGGTAGACAACCAAATGGTTGAACACAAACTATATTAGGTACTCCGTGTTCAATAAAATCTATCATCTCTCCCATTAAGAACCAACCTTCTCCAGATTGATGTCCTATTGAGATAAATTCAGAAGTTTTCTTAGCTGTTTCTTGAATAGGGATCTCTCTCATAAATCTAGCGTGGGTTGAAATAGCATCATTAAGTACAGCAGTATATCTATCTAATACCCATAATGCTCCTCTTTGTTTTAATCCAGCCATCTTTCCTTTGAATTTTTCAGCTAGGAAGATATCACTATAGATACAGTATTTTATGAAGTTCATAAGAGATGAAGTATAAACCTCTCCTCCCTCTTGCTCTATAAAATTAGCTAAGTCATTGTTAGCAAAAGGACTAAACTTAACTAAAATCTCTCCTACAATACCAACTTTTATTTTTTTCTCATCACTTATTTCTATTTTAGCAAACTCATCAACTATAAGTTTACAGTTTCTTTTAAACTCTCCAAAGTTACCATTATGAATATTTTTAATAACTTGTTGATTCCATTTTTTATATAGAGCATCACTTTCTCCCTTATTTAGTTCATAAGGTCTAGTATGGTATAGAAGTTTCATAAGTAAATCTCCATATGAAACAGCAATTAGAGCTTTGTGTATAAGAGGTAGTGAAAGTGAGAATCCCTCTTGTTTTTCAAATCCATTAGCATTCAATGAGAGTATAGGGACTTTTTCAAATCCAGCATCTTTGATAGCTTTCTTTAAGAATCCGAGATAGTTAGTAGCTCTACAACTTCCACCAGTTTGAGATATAATAACAGCAGTTCTATCTAGATCATATTTTCCAGATTGAAGAGCTGATATAAGTTCTCCAATTACTAATATAGATGGATAACAAGCATCATTATTAACATATTTTAATCCACAATCAAGGGCTTCTTGTGTTTCAGGTAATATTACAAGATTATATCCTTGAGCTTTAAAAGCATGTTTGATTAAATCAAAGTGCATAGGAGCCATTTGTGGAGCAAGTATTGTATATTCTTTTTTCATAGCCTTAGTAAATTCAGCTTTTTTATACTCTATTTTATGTTTGATAACATTTGCTACAGAGTTTTTCTTATATTCAAGAGCTGCAAGTAAACTTCTTATTCTAATTTTGACAGCCCCAAGATTACTGATCTCATCTATTTTTAATAAAGTATGAACTTTACCATGATTAGTTAAAATTTCATTAACTTGGTCAGTAGTAACAGCATCAATACCACAACTAAAACTATTTAATTCAATCAATTCAAGGTTAGGATTTTTTCCTACTACTGTTGCTGCTCTATAAAGTCTAGAATGGTAAGTCCATTGATCAATAACTCTTAATTCATCATCTAATGAACCAAGGCTAGCTACAGCATCCCCAGTTAATACAGCTATACCAAAAGAGTTGATAATATTTGGAATACCATGATGTATCTCTTTGTCACAGTGATATGGTCTACCACAAAGTACTACTCCAATTTTTCCAGTTCTTTCTAGCTCGCTAATAATCTCTTTAGCTCTATTTTGCATATCTTTTCTAAAGTTATACTTTTCTTCAAGAGCTTTATCTACAGCCAGTTTAACTTCAGGTTTAGTTACACCAAATTTTGTAAACTCTTCCATAACTGTTTTATAGAGTACCTCTTTATTTTCAAAAGAGAATACTGGTATCATCATATCAATATTTTTTTCCTTTATAATATCCATATTATTTTTAATAACCTCAGGATAAGACATAACAATTGGACAGTTAAATTGATTTTGAGATTTTTTATCCTCTTTCTCTTCAAAAATTACACATGGATAAAATATCCTATTGACACCTTTACTAATTAAATTCATAATATGCCCATGAACTAATTTAGCTGGATAACAGATAGAATCTGAAGTGATAGTATCTATTCCACTTTCATAAAGTTTTTTAGATGAGTCATCAGAAAGTACAACTCTAAATCCTAGCTCTGTAAGAAGAGTAAACCAGAATGGATAAGAATCATAGAAATTTAAAACTCTAGGTATTCCAATTTCTCCTCTAGTAGCCTTAGATAGTTCTAATGGAGTGTAACTAAATAATCTGTTGTATTTGTATTCAAACATATTTGGAGCTTGATTTTTTTTCATCTTTGCAACAGGATTATCACATCTATTTCCAGAGATAAAATTCTCTCCACTTTCAAATTTATGAATAGTTAAAAGACATCTATTAGTACACATACCACAACGAGTAAGATTAGTTGTGTAGTGGAAATTTTCTAACTCTTCTAAAGTCATAAGAGTAGAGTTTTCCTTAGCTTCCTCTTGAGCAATAAGAGCAGCACCAAAAGCTCCCATAATTCCTGCAATATTAGGCCTTATAACCTCTCTTTCAGACACCTTTTCAAAGGCTCTTAAAACACAATCATTTAGGAAAGTTCCACCTTGTACTACTATATATTTTCCAAGCTCCTCTTTATTTTTGATTTTTATAACTTTGAATAAAGTGTTTTTTACAACAGAGTAAGAGAGTCCAGCAGAGATATCAGCCACCTCTACCCCATCTTTTTGAGCTTGTTTTACCTTTGAGTTCATAAACACTGTACATCTAGTTCCAAGATCTGCTGGAGACTTAGAAGTAAGTCCAAGTTTTGCAAACTCTTTTATATCCATACCAAGAGAGTTTGCAAAAGTTTCTAAGAATGAACCACAACCAGATGAGCAAGCTTCATTTAAAAGAATAGATGTAATTACGCCATCTTGTATTTTTAAACACTTCATATCTTGTCCACCGATATCTAAGATAAAATCTACTTGAGGTTGGAAAAATTTAGCCCCCTTGTAGTGAGCAATAGTTTCTACTACTCCTTTATCTACTCTTAGAGCAGATTTTATAAGATTTTCTCCATATCCAGTTACACAAGAACCTTTTATTTTTATTTTATCATGTAATTTAGAATAAAGAAGCTTTAGATTATCTATTATATTATCTAAAGGGTTTCCTTTGTTATGAGAATAGTATGAGTAAAGTATCTCTTTCTCTTCAGAAATAAGAACCACCTTTATAGTAGTAGAACCAGAATCTATTCCAAGATATGCATTACCAGAATAATTTTCAATAGCTTTACTCTCTATTTTTTCTTTTTCATGTCTTGATTTAAACTCTTCAAACTCTTCATCATTTGTAAATAATGGTTGAAGTCTTGAAGTTTCAGATGTATCTTTTTCATTTAATTTTAAGAATTTTTTTTGTAATTCCTCTAATGAGTAAGTATTATTATTTTCTTCTGAAAGAAAACCAGCTCCTTGAGCTACAAAAATTTGTGAATTTTTAGGGAAGATTACATCTTCAGGTGCAAGATTTAAAGTTTCAATAAATCTTTTTCTAAGCTCACTTAAAAAGAAAAGAGGCCCTCCTAAAAAAGCTACTTTACCAGTTATCTTTTTACCACAAGCAAGTCCAGTGATAGTTTGATTTACTACTGCTTGGAAAACAGATACAGCAATATTCCCTTTTTTTACTCCCTCATTTACAAGAGGTTGTATATCAGTTTTGGCAAATACTCCACATCTAGCAGCAATAGGATAGATAGTGTCATATTCCTTAGCTAATTCGTTTAATCCTGTAGCATCAGTATTAAGTAGAGCAGCAATCTGGTCAATAAAAGCTCCAGTTCCACCAGCACAGCTACCATTCATTCTTTGATCCATATCATTTTTAAGGAAAGTGATTTTAGCATCTTCTCCTCCTAATTCTATGGCAACATCAGTTTCAGGGATAATTACCTCAATAGCTTTTATACAAGCGATTACTTCTTGTACAAACTCTATTCCTATCCAACTTGCAATACCCATACCACTTGAACCTGTGATATTTATCTTAAAGCTGATATCTTCTCCATATTTTTCTTTCATAAATTTAAAGAAATCATCAAACATAGATTTTGTAGTCTCTCTTACATTTGATAGATGTCTTTGATAGATAGAATAAACAATATTTTTTTCCTCATCTAAGCAGACGATTTTAACTGTTGTTGAACCAACATCTGTTCCAATAAAAAATTCTTTCATAGTATTACTCCTTAAAATTTACTTTTTAAAATATTTTGGTAAAAATTAAAGAGTTTTTTAAATTCGTAGTATGCGGGACTCATAACGAGTCAAAATGGTGTAATATCCTCCCTCATAAAGAATAGGAGAATACTCTTCATATTCAACAAATCTTTCAATTATAGGTTTTATCTCAACAGAATTTTTAGGTGTTCCAGCTCTAATAATATTTCTAGCAAAAATTTGTACCTTATTAAGCTCGATAAAACTATAACTTTCTGTTTCATCGTTACTATGTATCATATAGATAGCTTGATTTTTGTCGTAAAAGCCATCAAACTCCATTTTAGGATTGATACTTGAACTAAAAAACAGAAGTAAACATGAAATGATAAAGTAAAATACTCTTTTTATCATTTCTCTTTCCTCCTCAATCTATATAAAAATTTTTACAAACTTTAGAAAGTAGAGTCTATAGTTTTTACATTAGCATCAACAGAGTAAATTACATCTTTTCTCTCTATAATTATCTCAGTTTTACTTGCTAACTCCTCATCATTTTTTATACTATTTAATAACTCTAAGCTAGGATTTATAGCTTTAGGATTTCCTACTAATTGTAGCATAGTAATATCTCCGTGAGTATCTCCATAAGCATAACTTTTATCCAAATCAATTTGATATTTTTCACAAAATTTATGTATTGATTTTAATTTATTTTTAGAATCCCACATAGGAGAAATCTCTCCAGTTAAAATTCCACTCTTATCAGTGTGATAAGTAGAACCACAAAAATCATCAGCATTCCATTTTTTAGCCATTCTTGAAACTAAAAAGTCTGGACTACCAGATATAAAAATAACAAGATGCCCTTGAGCTTTATGCCACTTTATCATTTTTCTAGTATAAGCATATACCTTGTTTCCTTTTAACTCAACTACTTTATCAGCAACAAAATCATTATATTTAGTAGGTAGTCCTTTTATAGCATCTACATATGTTCCTGTCAAATCTCCTAAGTAGTTATCATAATTTCCAACTCTCTCGTCCCAAAGCTTAAATGCCTCTTTGACTCTTTTATCATATTCACTAAAATCTAATAAATCATATTTTATTAATTTTTTAAAATGCTCAGTCAAAAGAGAGTTTCTAAAAATAGTACCATCAATATCAAAAAACGCTGCAATCATAATTATACCCTCCTTCAAAAAATATATCTATATTAGAAAAATTATAGTTGAAAAATCAAAAAAAGTCAAATATTATCTTGATTTCTTATTATACTAAAACAGTTTAAAAAGATAACTTTATAAAATTAATTGAGATATCTATATAAAAAATACCCCGCAGGGTTGGAGGTAATGCTACTTTCTGTATATCATTACAATGATGATAACTACTAGTAAAAGAACTAGTCCACCATCAAAGTGGATGTTTTGAATAAAAATATTCATAGAGCATTCCTCCTAAGTCAAGTTGTGTTTTCTGTCTCGGTCAAAGACAGAATAAAAGCCCCAATAAAAAATTATTAGGGCTGATATTCTGACCTTGATTAAACACAACTTAACTACCCATTGGGGTACTATAGTACAATTGAATTATATCAAATTATAGGCAAAAAGTCAAATTTAATAGGGAAAAGGTGAGGCTATAAAATCGATTTTAACACCTGTTATTTTATTCTTTTGATTAAAAGTATGACTAAAAAATATACCTCTATAAGCTTATAAAATACTCTTTAAGAAGAGATGCTTGGAAGGAGCTGTTTTAGATACTTTGAGAGAGTACAAAAATTATATTTTTTCATTTTTGTGAACAAAATATGATAAAAAATATAAAAAAATGAAAAAACAGTATAAGAATATATATAAAAAGTAAAAAAGTACTATTCTAATAAAAGAGTTTATAATACTTTTTATTTTTTGAAAAAATAAAGTTATAACTTAATAATCTGATAGAGAATTTTTACAATTAATGATATAATATGTAAAGAATAAAAAGAGGTGGAAAGATGAGAAAATTAAAAATTTTGATTTTATATATTTTAATGACTTTGACTCTTTTAGCTCAAGAGGGATATATAGCTTCTTTTAATACCTTAAGAATAGGAAAAGCTCAAAAGGATTTTAAACTTATGAGTAAAGCTTTAGAAGGTTTTGATATAGTTGGACTTATAGAAGTAATGAATCCAATAGGAGTAGAAAGGCTTATAAAGGAGTTAGAAAAAGAGAGTGGAGTGAGATGGGAGTACCATATTTCTTCATATCCAGTAGGAAGTACAAGTTATAAAGAGCATTTTGCATATATTTGGAAAAGTGAAAGAGTAGAGTTTTTAGGAGATAGAGGATTTTATCCTGATGATGAGAAAAAATTTGAAAGAACTCCCTATGGAGCAGATTTTAAAATAGGAAATTTTGATTTTACCTTTGTATTAGTACACTCTATCTTTGGAAAGAGAGAATCTGAAAGAAGGGCTGAAGCTTTTACTATGGATAGAGTCTATGATTATTTTCAAAACTTAGATAGTGAAGAGAATGATATAATTATAGCTGGAGATTTTAATCTCAGTGCTGATGATGAAGCATTTGAAAATCTATTGAATCATAGTGATGAGGTAGTACATGCACTCAATCCAAGAATAAAAACAACTATTGGGAAGGATAAATTAGCTAGTTCCTATGATAATATGTTTCTATCAAAAATTTATACTCAGGAATTTGAAGGAAAGAGTGGAGCAATAGATTTTACAAAGAAACAGTACAGAATGATGAAAGATAAAATATCAGACCATCTACCAATATTTATTATAGTAGATACAGAATTTGATGATGATTAGAGGGAAGAATGAGAGTAGCATATGTTTTTTTTAATGGAGAACTTTTAGGAAGTAAAGAGTATTATTTAAACCTTATGAAAAAAAATAAGGGGGATATCTATTGTGCTGATGGTGGTGCAAATCTTTTGGAAAAATTGGGAGTAGTTCCAATGGAGATATGGGGAGATTTTGACTCTGTACCTGAAAATATTTTAGAAAAATATGAAAAGTCAGGAGTAATTATAAAGAGATTTCCTAAAGATAAGGATTTTACAGATGGAGAGTTAATTTTAAAATATATAAGTGAAAAAAAATATGATAAGATTATTGTAATTGGTGGGTTAGGTGGTAGAAAAGACCATGAATTAACAAACCTTAATCTGATGTTTAAATTTAAAAATCTAATTTTTGTAAGTGAAACAGAGGATATCTTTGCAATAGAAAACTACAGAGAGTTTGTAGGAGAGAAGGGAAAAACTATATCCTTTGTTCCATTTTCTGAGAAGGTAGAAAACTTGACATTAAAAGGATTTAAATACCCACTTACTAATTATACTCTTCATCAAGGGGAGAGCATTTGTATGAGTAATATAGCACAGGAGGATATCTGTGTTGTATCCTTTGATAAGGGGAAATTAATAGGTATTGTTATAAAATAATTTATATAGGAGGAATATTATGTTAAAAGAAGGTATGAATTTTACACAAAGCAAAGTAGTTAAAGAGAGTGAAACAGCAGCTAAAGTGGCATCAGGAGCTTTAGAAGTTTTCTCTACACCTATGCTTATAGCTTTTATGGAGAGTACAGCTTTTACTTTAGCTCAAAAAGAGTTAGGAGAAGGGGATACAACAGTAGGAATCTCTGTAAATATTAAACATTTAAAAGCTAATCTTATAGGAGATGAATTAACTTGTACAGCTACTTTAGATAAAATAGATGGGAAAAAATTAGATTTCTCTGTTAAGGTTTTCCATGGAGAAACTTTAGTAGGAGAGGGAGAACATAGTAGATTTATAGTTAATGAAGAGAAATTTTTAGCAAAATTAAAAAAATAAGATAATATATTTGGAGGAAGTTTAAAAAATGAAAAATACTGAAAAGGTAGTAGGAAATGCTAAATTTATACTGGGAATACAGCATGTACTTGCAATGTTTGGAGCTACTGTTTTAGTTCCTTTCTTAACAGGATTAAATCCATCAATAGCTTTAATATCTGCTGGGGTAGGAACATTGATATTTCATCTTTGTACAAAAAGAATTGTACCAGTTTTCTTAGGTTCATCTTTTGCTTTTATAGGAGCATTGACATTAGTTTTAAAAAATGAAGGAATAGGAGCTATAAAAGGTGGAGTAATAGCTGCAGGGCTTATATATGTAATAATGTCTTTCTTGGTAAAAACTTTTGGAGTGGAGAAAATAAAATCATTTTTCCCACCAATAGTAACAGGACCTATTATTATGCTTATAGGACTTAGAATGAGTCCAACAGCTTTAAATATGGCTGGATATGCTAATGGAAAATTTGATACTAAAAGCTTAATAGTAGCTTTTTCTGTAATTTTAACAATGGTATCTATCACAATGATGAAGAAATCATTCTTAAGACTTATACCAATATTAGCTGCTGTAATAGTAGGATATATTGTAGCTACTATTTTAGGAATGGTAGATTTTAGTGTAGTATCTCAAGCTAAGTGGATAGGACTTTCTACTGAAGCAGCGAGTGATCTGTTTACAATGCCATCTATGTCTTTGACAGGGATAATAGCCATAGCTCCAATAGCTTTAGTAGTATTTATTGAGCATATAGGAGATATTACAACTAATGGTGCTGTTGTAGGAAAAGATTTCTTCAAAGATCCTGGAATCCACAGAACACTTTTAGGAGATGGACTTGCTACGATAGCAGCAGGATTTTTAGGAGGACCAGCTAATACAACTTATGGAGAGAATACAGGAGTGTTAGCAGTAACAGGAGTATATGACCCAGCTATTTTAAGGATAGCAGCTTGTTATGCTATTATATTAGGATTTATAGGAAAATTTGGAATACTTTTACAAACTATTCCATTACCAGTAATGGGAGGAGTTTCTGTAATTCTATTTGGAATGATAGCTTCAGTAGGAGTAAGAACTGTTGTAGATGCACAACTTGATTTTGGTAATTCAAGAAATCTAATAATCTCTTCTATAATATTTGTTCTTGGAATAGCAGTAGATAATATAAGTATATGGCAAACAGTTTCTGTATCAGGATTAGCTTTAGCAGCTTTTTCAGGTGTTGTTTTAAATAAGATTCTTCCAAAAGATAGAGAGATAAAACTAAAAAAATTGGACTAGAGAGGTGGTAATATGAAAAATCTCATAATTGTAGGCTTTATTGCAGCATTAGCTGGACTTTATTTTACTAATGAAAAAAAGGAGAAAAGTGAAGTTGTAAAGAGTGAGATTGTAAAACCACAAAAGGAGGAAACAAAATTGTTAAAAAGAAGTGAGATTGATAATAAGTATAAGTGGAATATGACAGATTTTTATCCTGACTGGGCAGAGTGGGATAAAGACTTAGAAACTTTAAAATCTATGATAAAAGAGATTCCACAATACAAAGGGCAAATAAAAGATGACTCCCAAAAATTTGTAGAGCTTATCAAATTAGAAGAAAAAATGGGAAGATTACTAGATAAGCTTTATGTATATGTATATATGTTAAAAGATTTAGATTCTAAAGATGAGGTATCTTCTGTAAAACTTCAAGAGATTCAGGCTATATATACAGAGTATTCAGTAAGTGCAGCTTGGATAACACCAGAGATTTTACAAATTCCTAAAGAGACTATGGAAAAATGGATAGATGAAAATCCAGAACTAAAAGATAATAGATTTGGACTTATGGAAATATATAGATTACAAGGGCATGTACTAGATGAAGGAAAAGAGAAATTACTTTCTTACTATGGGCAATATATGGGAGCTCCTCATGATATATATGCAGAATTATCTATCTCTGATATGAAATGGAATGAAGTAAAACTTTCTGATGGATATGAAGGACCTGTTACAAATGGAGTATATTCAAAAGTTTTAGCAACTAATAGAAATAAAGAGGATAGAAAAAAAGCTTTTGAAGCACTATATGGAGCTTTTGATAATAATAAAAATACCTATGGAGCAATATATAGAGCACTTCTTCAAAGAGATGTGGCTTCATCTAAAGGAAGAAACTATAACTCTAGTTTAGAAAAAGCACTTGAGCCTAAAAATGTTCCAACTGAAGTTTATACAACTTTATTAAAATCAGCAATAGATAATAATGCTCCGCTACAAAGATATGTAAATTTAAGAAAAAAAGCTTTAGGTTTAAAAGAGTATCACTACTATGATAATAGTATAAATATAGTAGAATATGATAAAACTTTTGATTATGATGTGGCAAAAGAGATGGTATATAATTCTGTAGCACCTCTTGGAGAAGATTATTCTGCTAAGATGAATAGAGCTATAAGTGAAGGTTGGATAGATGTATTTGAAACTGAAAACAAAAGAAGCGGAGCTTATTCAATAGGAATTTATGATGTACATCCATATATGTTATTAAACTATCAATCAACTTTGGATGATGTGTTTACATTAGCCCATGAATTGGGACATACACTACATACAATGTTATCAAATGAAAACCAACCATATGCTACACATGATTATACAATATTTGTAGCTGAAGTAGCTTCTACTTTTAATGAGAGATTACTACTAGATTATATGATTAAAAATTCAAATGACCCTATTGAGAAGATAGCATTGATAGAGCAAGCTCTTGGAAATATTGTAGGAACTTTCTATATCCAAACTCTATTTGCTAACTATGAGTATCAAGCTCATAAGTTAATAGAGGAGGGAAAAGCTGTAACTCCTGATGTTCTTAGCGGAATAATGGATAATCTATTTAAAGAGTATTTTGGAGATAGCATCACTATAGATGAGTTACAAAAAATAATCTGGGCAAGAATACCACACTTCTTTAACTCTCCTTATTATGTATATCAATATGCTACTAGCTTTGCTTCATCAGCAAATCTATATGATAGAATAACTAATACTAAGTATAGCGAAGAGGAAAGAGCCAAAGCTAAAGAAGATTACTTAACACTTTTAAAATCTGGTGGAAATGACTATCCTATGAATCAACTTAAAAAGGCAGGAGTAGATTTAGAAAAAGTTGAAAGTTTCCATGCTGTAGCTGTAGAGTTCGATAGATTACTTGATATTTTAGAAGAGGAATTGAATAAATTAGAAAAATAAAATAGGAAGAGGAATATTTTACTAAAAAATTCTTTAGAAGAGTAGATAATAATAAGTAAAATATTCTTCTTTTTTATTTAAAATATTTTGTTATTTTATGTTAATATGAAAAAAATATAATATTCTCAAATTCAAACAAAAAAGTTTGACAAGAATCACATTTTCTAATAAAATGGAAGTAGACATTTATAGTAGGAGGGAAATGATGACTAACACTTTGTTAGAAAAAGTATTTAAAATTGAAGAGAGAAAAAGTAGTGTAAAAACAGAGGTAATTGGAGGAGTTACAACATTTTTAGCAATGGCATATATAATATTTGTAAATCCTGCAATTTTATCTTTAGCTGGAATGGATAAAGGAGCTTTAATTACAGTAACATGTCTAGCTACAGCAATAGGAACATTTTTAGCTGCCTTTATAGGAAATGTACCTATAGCAATGGCACCTGGAATGGGACTTAATGCCTTTTTTACTTTTACACTTGTTATGGGAAAAGGTGTACCTTGGCAAGATGCTTTAGGAGTAGTTTTTATATCAGGAGTTTTCTTTTTTATATTAGCAGCTTCAGGGCTTAGAGAAAAGTTAGCTTCAGCTATACCTACACCGATTACTATTGCTTCTACAGCAGGGATAGGATTATTTATAGCTTTTATAGGTTTAAAAAATATGGGAATAATAGTAGCAGATCCTGCTACATTAGTAGCATTAGGAAAATTTGACTTACCTGTTACACTATCTATACTCGGTTTAGTTTTAATGGCAATTTTTGAATTAAAAAAAGTCAGAGGTGGAATACTGATAAGTATTGTAATTATAACAGTACTAGGAATGATATTAGGATTAGTAGAGTTACCTAAAGCAATAATATCTATGCCACCAAGTATAGAACCAATAGCTTTTAAATTAAATATTTTTGGAGCTTTTAAAATATCATTATTTGGGTCAATATTCTCTTTTATGTTTATAGACTTATTTGATTCATTAGGATTTTTAATAGCTTGTTTTAGAGAGATAGGTCTAGTAGATGAAAAAGGAAAATATAAAGGTTTAGGAAGAATGATGTTTGCTGACGTTTCATCTACAATAATAGGAGCTTGTTTAGGTACTAGTACAGTTACTACATTTGGAGAATCTGCAGCAGGAATAGCAGCAGGAGCAAAAACAGGATTAGCTTCATTTGTTACAGCTATTTTATTTTTATTAGCTTTACTTGTTACTCCATTAGTTGGAATAGTACCAATGTTTGCTGCTGCTCCATCACTTGTAATGGTAGGAGTATTTATGTTTAAAAGTGTAAGAGACTTAGATTTATCTGATATAAAGATAGCAGTTCCAGCTTTTGTTACAATAATATTTATGCCACTTACTTATAGTATAAGTATTGGATTAAGTTTTGGATTTGTTAGCTATATTATAATGCATGCTGTAGCTAAAGAGTGGAATAAAATAAATACAGTTTTATGGATAATAGGAGCTCTTTCATTAGTAAACTTAATTTGGAGATAGGAGGAAATAATGGGAAAACTTTTAATTAAAAATGGATATATAGTTTCAATGAATGAAAAAAGAGAGGTTTTTAATGGCGGTTCTATTCTTATTGAAGATGATAGAATAAAAGCCATAGGAAAAATAGATGAAAAATTATTAAATAGCGATGTAGAGATTTATGATGCACAAGGAAAAATTATTCTTCCTGGGCTTGTAAATACTCATGTACATCTTTCACAGCAATTAGGAAGAGGAATAGCAGATGATGTAGTGTTACTTACTTGGTTAAGAGAGAGAATTTGGCCATATGAGAGTAGCTTTGATTATGAGGATTCCTTAATTTCATCAATAGCTTGCTGTGTAGAGATGATAAAATCAGGTACTACAACTTTCTTAGAGGCTGGGGGACAATATGTAGATGCTATGGTAGAGGCAGTAGAAAAATGTGGGCTTAGAGCTTGTCTTTGTAAGTCCACTATGGACGAAGGAGAGGGGCTTCCAAAACCTTGGCAAAAAACTACTGAAGAGGAGTTAAGAGAGCAAGAAGAATTATTTAAAAAATATAATAATGCAGCAGACGGAAGAATAAAAATTTGGTTTGGATTAAGAACTATATTTAATAACTCAGATGATTTAATAGTAGGAACAAAAAAATTAGCAGATAAGTATAATACTGGAATACATATGCATGTGTTGGAAGTAAAAGAGGAGATGGATTATACAAGAGCTACTAGAGGAGAAACAACAGTGGAGCACCTATATAGACTAGGAGCTTTAGGACCTAATTTAGTAGCTGCCCATGTAGTATGGTTGACAGAAAGAGAGATAGATTTATTTAGACTTTATGATGTAAAAGCATCTCATAATCCAGCAGCTGCTATGAAAGTAGTTTTAGGTTTTGCTAGAATTCCTGAGATGATGGAGAAAGGTATTACTGTTGGAATAGGAACAGATGGAGCACCGTCTAATAATAGGATGGATATGATGAGAGATATGTATTTAACATCATTATTACATAAAGGAAGAACATTAGATCCTAAGAGTGTTTCTGCTGAAGAGGTTTTAGAGATGGCAACAATAAATGGAGCTAAATGTGCTTTACAAGAGAAGGAGATAGGAAGCTTAGAAGTTGGTAAAAAAGCTGACTTAATAGTTTTAAATCCTGATACTATTCATGCCCTACCATTAGTAGACCCAATAGCTAATATAGTATATGCTATGAGCAGTGAAAATGTAGAATCTACAATGTGTAATGGAAAATGGTTAATGAAAGAGAAGAAAATTTTATTCTTAGATGAAAAAGAACTTTTAGAAAAAGTTAAAAAACAAAGTAAAAAAGTTTTAGATAGAGCTGGAGTAAAGTTACCAAATAGATTTCCAGTAGTAGATATTAAATAAAAAAATATTATATTATTCTTTAGAATAATATAATAAAATTAAGAGTATTGCAATTAAAAGTTATAATACTCTTTTTTTATTATTTTCAATATGAGAGATAATATTGACAAATAATTTAAATTATAATATAATTTGAATATAAAATTAAATTAAAAGCGAAATATTTTAGAAAATAAGAAGATAAAAGGAGTAAAGAGATGAAAAACAAAATTGAGAAATTATTAAAAGAAAATGAGAAAATATCTTTAGAAAAAGTAGCTAAAGAGTTAGGAATATCTCTTATAGAGGTATTAAGAGAAGCTCCAACAGTAAGAAAATATCCTCTTGAGAAAAGAGAAGAACTTTTTGAAATATTAAGAGGATGGGAAAAAGTTTTTCTATTAGTAGTAACTCCTAACTTTGTTTTAGAAATAAAAGATAAGTTTCCAAAGGGATTTTATGCTCATGGATATTTAAATTTCCATGACCCAGAATCTTCAATAGGAGGACATTTAAGTGTTGATAAAATAAAAGAGATTTTCTTAGTAGAGGATAATATGTTTGGAAGAAAAAGTTGTTCAATAAGATTCTATGGGGAAGATGAAAAAGAGATATTTGCTATGTATGTTCCAAGAGATGATAAGAAAGAATTAATTAAAGAGTATTTAGATTGTTTTTACTCTTTGATATAAAAGTGCTAATTAAAAAGAAGCTGTTATGTTATTACAGCTTCTTTTTAATTAGATTAGAAACGATATCCAGCTTTTAGCCCAAAGGTAATATTATTATATTCATCATTTGTAGTATAAGTTCCTTCTAATCCATAGCTGATTCCTGAATTTAAAGAAACATCATAATTTAAAACTAATTTTATAGAATTTTTTTCAAATTTGTTTCCTTGGATTTCCATTGAACTAGTAGAATCATTAAATTTACCATTTAGATTTTTATTGTCATATCCCAATATACCAAATTTTCCAAAAATACCTCCAGATAGAGTATTTTTAGAGTTAGGGTTAAAGATAGTTTTATTTAAGCTTATTCCTAATTCACTATCTAAATAATTATAATTTTGAGCTTTAATATTTAAGGCTAAAGGAGCATCTTTTTCTTTAATATCTTCTTGAGAAATAAACGAATAAGATACTAGCCCTCTAAAATTAAGTGCTAAGTCATCTTTTAAAGAGTATTGGTAATTTAATCCTGAGTATAAATTTACTCCATATACATTTGTATTGGAAGTGAAATTATTTTCTTGATAATTATTTTTAAACTCTCTATTTACTTCATACTCTCCATATTGTATTCCCAAACCATTTAGCCATTGTAATTTAGGGGTTAAGAAGTTTCTATTATATCCACCTAAATACGCACTAACACCTTTAATTTTAGATTCTGTAGTAACCTTTTTAAGGGTATCATTTTTTATTTCATTATGATTAGAAGTAGCTCCTCCTACAATAAATCCAAAGTTCATATTATTGATTTCAGTTTCATATATACCATAACCACTATAGATATTTCCTTTAAAAGAATCATAAGAGTTTTTAGTTAAAATACTTCCACCATGTACATAATTTTTGTTAACTGAAAAGTCGTTATTTATATCAAATGGGATAGAAGTAAAAGTAGAGATTTCATCTTTTGCTACTTTATTTAGTCTAGAATAAATATTTTTATTTTGAACTTGATTTATAAGAGTTTGTAATTCTTTTAGTACTTCTTCCTGTCTTTGAGTATAGTAAAGAGCAGAATGTAATTCTTTGTAATCAAAAATATCTTTCCTATTTTCTAAAGCTTTAAGTTCTTTGATTAATTCAATATCTAATTTTTCTTCATTTTCTTTTTTTAATTCTTTTATTAAATATGGAATATCATTGAGATAACCTTCGATCTCTTTGAAGTATCTCTCTATTTTATTTGATTTAGAATTAGGAGAATTATTATAATTATATCCCCAGTAGTCCCAATCATCAAAACTATTTTCATCACTTTCTTTATAGTTTTTTATAGTTTTAATAGTTTCTAAGATATATGAGATTTTATTTCCTAAATTTTTAATACTAGATATTTTATTGTTATAATCATTACTTATTTCTAGAAGAACATCAGAACTAGATTTAAGATTTTCTTGGTAGTATTTTTCTAATTCAGAAGCCAATTTATTTCTACTTTCATCATCTAATTTAGAGTAGTCAACTTTTATCTTTTCTTTAAATTTAGAGATGTGATTTTCTAGGGTATCACTATCAAAGTTTATTTTAGAAAAAGCTTTTAATTCCTCTCTTTTTATTTTATCATCTTTTATAATATCGTTATTTTGAATATTTTTTATTTTTTCTTTTAAAATTAAAGTTTGTTTATCAGAAAAATTAAATTGACTGAGATCTTTTAAAATATCATCAGCAGTTTTAGTTCTTAAATAAGTAGCTAATAATTTATCTTTTTCTAGTTCCTTTTCATCTTCTTCAACAGTGAAGTTAGTTCTTTTATTTGTGGTTGTTAAAGTAGGAAAAAGAGCTGATAAATTTTTAGAATTTTTTAGACTTAAATAAACTTGATTTTCAGAATTATTTAATCCTTTTAGTTTATCTTTTATTTCTACTTTTATTAAAGAGTTTCCATCTTTAGATTTCTCATCTAATTCTATAATATTATTAGCAATAGAATCAGGAATCAAAGTTATATGATAATCTTTTTCATTATTATCTTTAGTGTATAATGAACGTCCGATATCTATTACACTATCATTATCAATCTTACTAGTCATTAATTCTATTGAGAAATCATTTTTATATTTTTTATTTAAAAGTGTACTAGGACTTCTAAAAATAATATTTTTATCTGAATCTTTTAAGGCATGTTGTATTAAATATCCTTTTTCATTTTTTATTTTAGGATCTATATCTAAAGCAAGAGAGGTTCTACCAGAAAGAGAGGCTGAGGAATCACTTCCAATTTGTCCACCAACTTCAACAACATCTATATTTTTTAATTTAGCATATGGACCTAAGATAACATTAGTACCATATTTACCTGTAAATTGTTCACTGATTATAAGATGATTACTTCCTTTTCCTAAGTTAATCTCTCCATCTATTCTTCCCTTTCCTCTAAACTCAATATTTTTTCCTAACTTTTTTGAATTTTCATTATTTTTGCTATAATCATATTTATCTTCTATAAGAATACTTTCATCATTTTGATAAATAATTCTTCCTCTACTATCTTTATCTGATTTTGTAGAATCATAGATATAAATTTTAGCTAGGATATCATCTTTAAAACCTTCAGGCCAGACACTATGAATAGAAACAGGTTCAATTTCCCAAAGAATTTTCCATTCACTTCCATCTTTTTCCTTAGTATAGAGTTCACCCTCTTTTAAAATAACTTTACTATCAGTTTTTTCTAAAAATTGATTGAGTTTAGGCTCTAGATATTTTGCAATTTCTTTTCTACTCTTTCCATCTATATTTTTAAAATAATCTTCAATACTTATTTTTAAAGGGTTTCTTTTTTCATCTTTATTGTACTTAGAGATACCAATACTATTTATATTTTTATATGTTCCCTCTAAAGTGTATTTATTATCCTTAGAATTAGTAAGTTTATTATATTCATCTGAAGTGATAATTTTAAAATCTTTAATATTATTTCCATTTCCTAAATATACTCTTTTTTGATTTCCTTCTCTATCAAATGGAAGAGAATCTTTGAAATTTTCATTATCAGTATATTGAGCAACTGGAACAAATTTAACATCAGTATATTCTTCTCCGATATTTGTACCATTGACAAAGTAATTTGTAATTAGACCATTTTTTCTATTTATTTCATCAACCATTCTTAATAAATCTTCATACGAACTTTTTTCTAATGTAGGTGTTTCTTCATTATCAAGTGATATTCTAAAATTTGGTGTTTTAGAAAGAGGAATATCTTTAGAATAATTATTTTGAGTAGCAATGATTAACATTAGTATAAGTAATTGTTTTTTCATATTTAGTCTCCTTTAATATTTTTAGAATTTTACATTTAATTCAATAAAATAATTTCTTTCAGGTGCTGGAAAAGCTTCAATACTTGTTTCTCTAAGATTATACTTAGTAGAAGTTAAGTTTTTTACTCCAAGTTTTAAGTTTGAATACTCATCTATTTGATATAGAGTACTTAAGTCAATTGTTCCATAGCTATCAATAGTAAACTTTTTAATATTATCTTTATCATCTAATTCTCTAACCTCTTTTTCACTAATATAAGTGTAATTAGCTAATAGAGATAATCTATCAGTTAGACTGTATTTTGCTCCTAAAGTTATTTTCATTTCAGGAACCATTGGAATTTTATCATTTTTATTAATATTGATATCACTATCTCCTTTTAAAACTTTGGCATTAACTAAAGAAAGTGATTGATTAAGCTTAAGTTTATCAAAGTACTGTTCTGTTTGTAACTCAAGTCCCATTCTTCTTGTTTTTCCAATGTTTCTATATTTCCATCTTTTAATAGCTGGATTTGTAACTCCTGATTCAATTAGAGTGATTTCATCTTCTGTATCTGTTACAAAGAATGAAAGAGAAAATAGAGAATTAAAGATATAATCATTGACACCTAATTCAATAGTATCAGTTATTTCAGAGTTTAAATTATTAGCTACATATATAGAAGCAACATTAACTATAGGAGGAGTTATAATTCCTGTGTCAGGATTTTTTAGCTGATTATCATGAATTTTATCTGTTAATTGAGTAGCAAAAGGAGTAACAAATCCTCTTTCATATCTTAAGAAAATATTCCCAGTATCTCTATATTTATAAAGAGCTCCTATTTCTCCAGCATAGTTAGTTAAATTTCTATCTGTTTCTATTTCTTGTGTTTTTGCAGCTATAAAAGGCATAGAGTTAGGACCATTTTTTCTATTTCCACTATAACTTGTATATTCTCCACGTATTCCACTAGTAAAATCTAGATTATCAGTAAGTTCATATTTATTAAAAGCATAAATTCCATGTGATTCTTTAGTTAAGTTAATATTCACACTATTAATTACAGGCTTTCTATCTTCAGGATTAAGATTTATATATGAATTTCCATCACTATATGTTTTTAGAGTTTCAGATTTAACAAATGATTTTCTTTTATTAGTAGAACTATAAAAATCATATCCTAATATAAGAGTTCCATGTTCATATTCATAATTAGTTTTTAATTTTACTCCATATTTTTCCTCTATAAATTTTGCATTCATAACAGATTTTACATTATAAAAATTATATTTTGTTTGATAAAAAGTATATTTTCGGTTACTTGCAGTAATTTTTATATCATCAATACTTTCAGTATTGATTTTTCTTGTTTGTTCTTGATAGTAAAGAGTAGAAGCCAGTGTTAGATTATCACTAACTCTATTTTCATAATCAAAAGTATAGCTACTATTTTCAGTGTCTAAATCTAAATTTAATCCAGGAGCAGTTCTATCTTCTTCTAAAATTTTCTTTAAAACTTGGTTAGTTCCATTTTGATTCTCTCTTGAGTTTCTTATTTGAAAACGGATTTTATTCTTATCATTAAATTTGTAGTCAAATCCTCCTAAGAATATAATATTTTCATTTTCCTCAGATTTACGATATCCTTCACTATTAACATAGTTAAAACCATAGTTAAGATAGAGCTTTTCATTTATATTTTTTCCACCAGCAAATCCAAAATTTCTAGAGTCAAAAGAAGCGTATTTTAGATCCATAAAAAAGTTATCTTTAGTGACATTTGAATTAGTAACAATATTAATTACCCCTCCAACAGAACCACTTCCATATAAAGTAGCTCCCCCTCCAGGAATAACCTCAATTTTTTTAATGGTTTCTATGGGTATTGAATTTATAGGAAGGCTAGCCATAGTTTCTTCAGTAGGGTTGATACTTACCCCATCAACTAGAATTTTAACTCTACTAAGAGATTTTTCTCCACTACCTCTCATATCTACTCTTGGTCCAAAAGCAGTATTATTAACTACAACTCCAGGTGAGTCTCTAAGAACATCCTCAACATTTTTATAGTTTTTTTCCTGAATTTGTTCTTGAGTAACAACATAGGTGTTTTTAATCTCTCTTGGAGCAACAAAAAATTCCCGTTCTGAATAGTTTTGCCTGATAACAGAATCCCCTAAATCAATGTTAACATCGTCAGCTATACTTAAAGCACTGACAATGAGATAAAATAAAATAATTTTTTTCATAAAATTCCTCCTTTATATCATACGTTAAAATTAAATTTCTTAATAATTATACTTATTATAAAAATAATTGTAGAAGATAGAATTACAGCTGCCCCTGAAGGAATTGAAAGAGTAAGATAAGCAGGAAGAATTATTCCTAATATGCAGCTGAGGGTTGAGAATAAAATACTATATCCAATAAAGGCTCTCATTGAATGAGATATATTTTTAGCTGAAGCAGTTGGAATTAAAAGTAATGCTTCACCTAAAATAGAACCAACTATTTTTATAGCTCCTATTGTAGTGATACTTAGCAGAATGATAAAAAGATACTCATAAAATTTTATATTTATTTTTCTAGCTAAGGCAATACTAGGGTTTATACTGATTAATAAAAATTTATTGTAACAAGGATATAAAATAATAAAAACTAAAACAGTTATAGTTATTAGGATATATATATCTACTTTCTCAATAGTTAGTATTGAGCCAAAAAGAATATTTTCAATTATATGTGGATTAATTGTTCCAGCTGTATAAGTTAAAAGAGAAGCCCCAATGGAAATAGAGACTGCTAAAAAAATTCCAATTAGAGTATCTGAGGCTATATCAGTTTTAGTTTTTGTATATATAATCAAAATTCCAAATAAGATAGAATAACCAAAGGTAGAGAAGTAAGGAGTCGAATAATTTTCTCCTAATATTATTCCTATAGCTATTCCTGTCATTGCAGCGTGCCCTATGGCTTCAGAATAGAAAGCCATTTTTTTGCTTACAACAAGTGTTCCAATAATTCCTAACAGTGGTCCTATAAATAAAGCTGAAATAAGAGCATTTGTGATAAAAGAATAATTAAGTATTTCCAACATAAAATCACCTACAAAAAATATTTGAGATTTCTTTTTCAAAAAAATTACTATCTAAAAGATTACAAGCTATATTTGTTTTATTTATACAAGTAACAGTATCAGCAAATTTTTTTACTTTATATAAATTATGTTCTATCCATAGTATTGTAATTCCTTGTTCTTTAAGTTCTTTTATAAGTGAAATAAAGAAATCTTCTCCATATTTATCCATACCAGTTAAAGGTTCATCTAAAATTAAAAAATTTGGTGTAGGGAGAAGAGATTGTAATAATAATACTCTTTGCCTTTCTCCACCAGATAAAGTTGTAAAAATTGAATTTTTTTTATCATATAGTTTAAATTTTTTTAAAAGATTATCAACCTGCCTTTGCTTTTTAAAATCAAAACCTAAAAAGCAGGGGGACGTTTGAGAATTAATAGATATAAATTCATTAACAGTCAAGGGGATAGAATTATTAAGATTGATATGTTGAGGGAGATATCCAATGATATTTTTATGATTATTTTGGAAGGTAATATCCCCTTGAAAGTTAAGTTCTTTTAAAATACATTTTATAAGAGAACTTTTACCCCCACCATTAGGTCCAATTAAGCAATGAATTTCCCCTTTCTTAATCTTGAGATTAATATTTTCTAAGATAGAATTATTACCAATAGAAAGGTTTAAATTTTTAATTTCTAGTTCATATTTTTCCATTTTTTATCCTTTTATTTTTCTTTTTTTAGAGCAGAGACAATTTCATTTAAGTCTTGAGAAATCATCTCTTCAAAACTTTCAGCAGAATAAGAACCACCAGTCATATGATAAAGTTCTTTGATGTCTGCTCCAGTTTCTCTTTTTAAAATTTCCATATATTTATTTTTTAATTGTTTTTCACCAAAAATAACTTTAATATTTTCAACTTTTAACTTTTTTATAATCTGTTGTAAGTGTGCTATACTAGGTTCTACTCCATGTGCTGGCTCAATAACTATATCGACTTTTTTTCCAAACTCTTTAAAAAGATAGTCATAACCTGCATAAAAAGTAACAACTTTAAAGTTAGAGATATCTATATCTTTGATTTCATTAAGAGCATCTTTTTTTAGTTTAGCTAAACGATCAGTATATTCCTTTGCATTCTTTAAGTAGAATTCTCTGTTTTTAGGATCTAATTTTCCTAATTGATCTGCAATATACTCTATTTGCTCAATAGACTCAGTTATAGAGATATAGGTATGGGAATTTAATCCCTCATTATGTGAATGTTCAAGATGATGTTTTTCTTCAGGCACATCATGATTATGTTCGTAGGTACATATTCCTTCTGTATGCATTAATTTTATATTTTTGTTAGCTTCAATAATTGGGATATTTTTTCCACTCATTTTAAGCAGCTTATATATAAAACTATCATGACCCAGTCCATTTATAACTATAGTATCAAGGGAAGATATTTTTTTCATATCTTCAACTGTAGGACTATAGTTATGTGAATTATAAATATCTAATCTAACAGGCGTGATAATCTCTGCTCTGTCTTTAACAATATTAGCTACAAAACTATAGTAAGGTTGTAGAGTAACTCCAATTTTTATTTTTTCTTCAGCAAAAGAGAAAAAAGAAAGTATAGTAAAAAGTAAAATTGTAATTTTTTTCATAGTATCATTCCTTTCCGAAAACTAAAATTTTGAATTTCGAAATAATTATATAAAGAAATAGGAACTGTAAAGTTCCATCTCTTTAATTATTTTTTAAATTTTCTAACTCTTTATATAATTCTTCAACTGCTTCAAAAATTCTTGGAGAACCTCTAAGAATTTTTGTAGAATCTACAATAAAAAGATTATTGTTTTTTCCAGCAGTTGTTTCCTTAACTATTATATTACTATTTAAAATATCTTCAGGTTTAGAAATACTCATTGCTCCAGCTAAAAAGTCTGGGTTTTGTTGTAATAAAAACTCAGGGGATATAATAGGTTTATCTCCAACTAAATTATCTGCTAGATTTTCAATTCCTAGAAGAGTTAGTATCTGTCCAGGAAGAGATTTAGAGTTAAAAGCCATCATAGGAGAAGTTGAATATAGCACTGTTCCTTTCATATTAAGTGGCTGAGCAGTAATTTTAGATTTTATATTATTTAATTTTTCAATAGATTTATTGTAAAGCAAATCAGCATTTTCTTCATTTCCAGTAAGCTTACCATAAAGTTTTATATTATTTAAAATATCATTAAAACTATTAGCTTCAACAACTATATAAGGAATGTTGAAAGGTTTTAATGTATCACCTAGTTTTGGAGACATAGCATTTATTAAAACTAAGTCAGGAGAGAAAGAAAGTATTTTTTCAACACTACTATTATTAATATGTCCTACATTTGGTAGTAATTTTACCTTCTCTTCAGGATAAATTTTACTTCTTGCTATAGTTCCAATAGCAGCAATATGGTTTTCAGCCCCAATTAAATATAGAGTTTCTATTACTGCAGGATCTAAAACAACTATTTTTTTATACTCTTTAAGTTCAATCTTATTATTATAACTATCTATAACTTGATTATTTTCTACTTTTAGAGCAGAAAAAGATAGAGAGTATAGTATAAACATAAAAGAAAAAATTATTTTTTTCAATTTATTTTCCTCCTTTTAATTTAGGAATGATATAAGGAATTCCCTCTTCTGTATAACAAACTTGAGATTCTAAATCGTAGACAGCTTTTAAATTCTCTTTAGTTAAAGTTTCCTTAGGAGTTCCTTGGCAAAATACCTTTCCATCTTTTAACATGACAATTTCATCACAAAACATGGCAGCAAGATTCAGATCGTGGAGTACTGCTACTGCAGTAAGCTCTTTATCAATGATACTATCCTTTACTTTTTTCATTAAATCCAAAGCATGATTTAAGTCTAAAGCAGATGTAGGCTCATCTAATAAAATAATTTTTGTTTCTTGAGTGAGAGCTCTTGCTAAAAGAACTCTTTGAAACTCTCCACCAGAAAGACTAACAGCTTTTCTATGTAAAAATTTTTCTAAGTCTAGCTCTTTAATATGATGTTGAGCAATTTCAACATCTTTCTTTGAATACCCATCCCAACTATTTTTTAAATGAGGAAGTCTTCCCATAAGTACAAACTCTTCTACATCCATAGCAGATACAAGTTGAGATTTTTGGGGAACCAGAGAAAGAAGTTTAGCTTTCTCTTTTTGAGATATATTTTTACTTAGAATCTTATCTATATAAATATTCCCACTTTCACTTTTTAAATATCCTAAAATATTTTTTAAAAGAGTTGATTTTCCACAACCATTTGGACCTAAAATTCCTGTTAATTTATTTCTTTTTAATTCTAAATTAATACCTTGAAGTATTTTTCTATTCCCGTAGGAGAAATTTAAGTTTTCAATTTTTATAGCTTCCATTAGAAATCTCTCCTTTTATTTTTTAATGCTAAGTATAGGAAGAATGGAGCTCCAAAAAATGCAGTAATTACACCAATAGGAACCTCTACAGGAGCAAGAACAATTCTTCCAAAGGTATCACATATGAGTAGAAAAAATCCACCAGCTAAAATTGTGCTAGGTAGCATCTTAGTATTAGATGGACCCACAATCATTCTAATAGTATGTGGTACAATGAGCCCTACAAAGCCAATCATTCCAGAAAAAGCCACTGAAAAAGCTACAATAAGAGCAGACACAGTAAGTGTTCTCACTTTTAATCTATTTACATCAACTCCTAATGAGTGGGCTTCTTCATCACCAGATAATAGAGCATCTAACTCATGTCTTTTGGAATAGAAATATATCAGTGATAGAACAAGTGGAATTAAGATAAAGATAACTCTTTTCCAAGTAGCATTTCCAAGATACCCCATCATCCACATTGTTATTTTAAAGGAATCTTCTCCAATTAGATACATAGCAAAAGATGTAAATGCTCCTAAGAAAGATGAAACGGCAATTCCAACTATTAAAAGAGTGGCAACATTTACTTTGTTTCCCTTTTTAGCCATTTTAAAAATAAGAAGAGTACTAGCTAAACAAGTTATAAAAGCTAAGACACCATACATAAAATCTGGAAGATTTAGCACAAAGGCAATTACAGCTCCAAAAGTAGCACTTGCTGCAATTCCAATAATATAAGGATCGGCAAGAGGATTTTGAAATACTGTTTGTACCACTGCTCCACTAGATGCTAACATCATTCCAATTAATAGTGACATAATTATTCTAGGTAATCTTAGGTTAAAAATTATTGTTTTTATATAATCAGGTGCTTTTCCTGGAGAAAATATATACTCCAGAGGAATAGGGACACTCCCCATAGGTATGGCAAGTATCCCTGTTATGATAATTCCTATTGTAAGCACGATAGGTAAAATTTTCTTCATATAATTCCTCACATTTTAATCTCTTTTTATTTTATAAACTATATCTAAATCCTACATAGTAGTTTCTTTCAGCTGCTGGGTCATAAGTGTAACCTTCTGATTGACTATATGATACAGAAGTACAGTATTCTTCATCAAATAGATTATTGATTCCAGCAAATAGTGATAATCCATTATCCATATTGTAGTTTGCTCTAATATTTGTTACAACGTAGTTATCTTGTTTTCCATATTTGTTGTTATTGTTGATATAAGAGTTTCCATTATAAACCACTTCTCCATTAATATTGAAGTTATTTGTAAAGTCATATTTAGCCCCTAAAGTAAATCTATGTTCTGGAACACCGGCGATTTTGTTACCAGAAAGACTTTCTCCAGTAATTACATTACCGTTACCATCAAATAACTTTTCCTTTCCTTTTTTAATTTCAGCATTAATATATTGGTAAGTTTGGCTTAAAGTTAATTTATCAATATATTGTTCTAATTTAATTTCAAAGCCATATCTTTCAGTTTTATCAAGATTATAGTTTAAAATATTACTATTAGTCATTCCAGAACTCATATAAGTATAGATTTCTTTATCAGTTAATGAGTAGAAAAGAGATAAATTAATAGCAGTAAATCCTTTATAATCACTCATACCAATTTCAAAACTATTATATGTTTGTGAATCAAGATTATTTAAGTAATAACTACCACCATATTTATTAGTTAATAATGATGGACCAGGAGAAGTAAATCCTCTTTCATATCTTAAATAAGTTCTACCTGTGTCTGAGTAGTTATAGCTTCCTGATAATTCCCAAGCATAATTATCCTCATCCTTTTCAAATGATTGATATGATGAAGTAGGTTTACCCATTGGTGGAGTTACATTTTGGGCTCTAGTAACTTCATAATCAGACTTTTCATATCTGATTCCTTGAGTAAATTCAAAATCATTATACTTATATGCATTCATAATAAAAGTAGCTATAGTATCTTTATTTAAATCCATATCAGTTTTAACATTCATAGGTTTTTTTCCCATCATTCCCATATCAAGAGTATTGTTTATTTTTCCATATCTTCCACCATCATTATTAATGTAATCAATACCCCAAATTAATGAACTATCATTTCCATAGCTATATTTTAATTTAGTTTTAACTCCTTTTTTCTCATCTCTAAAGTTCCATTTTACATCTGAAGTATATGGAATTTGTATTCCCATCATATTTTCTACTCCAGCACCAGGCATATCCATTAACATATCTGTTTTACTATAAAAAGCAATAGTATTAATATCTAAATTAGAAGATAGCTTTCCATTATAAGTTAAAGTATAGTCATCTTTATCAGTATCCATCTTAGTGATAAAGCCATCAGTATCTCCCATTTTTCTATCTTGTTCTAATTGTTCTTTAGTGAGAGAATCCAATATATTCGCACTAGCATTATAATTATTATACTTAAATTCGATATTATGATTATCATTAATATCATATCTTACTTTACCTTGGAAGTATTCAGAATCATCTTTAGAATCATCTCTATATCCCTTAGCTTCGTTATTACTATATGATAAATCAATATCAAATTTTCCTATTGTGTGTCCAGCAGATACATCATATTTCTTACCATTGAAACTTGTATAACTATAACCAGCATTTGCTCTAGTTCCTGTTCCTTTTTTAGTAATGATATTGATTACTCCACCAGAAGTACCACTTCCATAGATAACACTTCCCCCACCAGGAATAACTTCTATTCTCTCTACATTGTCTATTGAAATAGTATTAATAGGTGAACTAACCATTGAAGTTTCAAGAGAGTTTATAGCTACTCCATCTAAAAGAATTTGTACATTAGCTTTAGCTCCAGCAGAATTTCCATCTAATCCTCCTTGTCCTCTAAGGTCAATCATAGAACCGAAAGTATTATTTATAATATTTACAGCTGGAATATCTTCTAGAGCTTCTTTTACAGATTTGTAATTTTTTTCTTTAATCTCCTCAGCTGTTACAATTGTAGGACTTGCACTTATCTTTCTAGTTTCAGTAGCAAATCCTGTAGTAGAGTAAATAACACTCTTTCCTAAGTCAATACTGTTTGTTTCTCCATAGGCACATACAGCAAGTAGAGCCCAAAGCAATGTAGCTTTTTTCTTATTCATATGTATATCTCTCCTTTACATTAAATTAATTATTAGACTAATAAAATAAAATTATATAAATTTATTTATTAAAAACTTTATCTAAAATATATCCGATAATGTCTATTGAAAGATTATTTCCCCAGAAAACTCCATCTTTAGTAAAATTAAAGGAATTTTCTTTTTCAATAACAAGCTTTTCTTCTTCATAATTCTTCATTTTCTCACAGAAGTATCTATACTCTTCCTCATTTAAAATAGCTTTAATACTTTCTTTAGAGATGATAGGAAACTGCATTATTCCAGAAAGTTTAGCAAATTTATCATGGTATTCAGTCTGCTTAGAGTAAAAACTCATCTCTTTATTCATCCTAAATACTCCAATTCCTTGAACACTACCTCCAGCACCTACTCCAATAGGGAAAGTATCGCCACCACTGTTTCTAACTTGAATGTATTGGTAAGTATCCCCACCATTTTTAGCTATCTTAGTAAGTTCTAAAATGTGGTATTTATTCTCTCTTAACATTTCATCAACAAAATGAGAGTAAAGAAGATAATCTTTTTTCATATCCTCTTCTATTATCACTTTCTCAGCTTCAATATCTTTAGAAAGCTTAGATCCTTCATGAACCATAAGAGAATAGAAACTAGCACTTCCAAGTTCTAATTTTTTCACAATTCTAGCATCTTCTATAACCTCTTCAATAGTTTGGTCAGGGAAATTATAGATAATGTCTACGCATATCTCTCCTTTGAAGAAGTTTTTTAGTTTTTTAAGTCTTTCAATAACTTCATTTTTACTATAAGTTCTATTGTAGAAAATTCTTCCTCTTTCTGAGAAAGTTTGAATCCCTACACTGAGTCTATTTACTCCATATTTCATCATTACTTCTAATTTTTCTTCAGTAAGATTATGAAGAGTTGTTTCAAAAGTAAACTCATAGTTCTCTCCGAGTTTTACATTTCTTTGAATACTTTGAAGTATGATTTCAAGTTGGTTAGGTTTATAAACAGTAGGAGTTCCTCCACCAAAAAAAATAACATCAAAAGTACTTTCTTTAAAATATGTTGTTTGACCATATTTATCAAATTCACTAGTTATATATTTAGCGTAGGAATCTAGGCTACCATCTAGTTGTTTTCTATTTAAATTACAAAATGAACATATTTTATCACAATATGGTGTATGTACATAGATAGCTTTTTTTCTATCATCTGGTTTTATCTCAAGCATAGCTTCAAAACTTGATTTATCAGCTTTTTCACTAGGAACATATTTGCTAATAAGTCCAGTACTATCATGATGAGATTTATACCTCTTATCAAATAATAATAAATTGTTAATCATCTAAATCCTCCTCTAAAGTATACATATTTAATCAATTATTAATACTTACTTATATTTTTATATTCAAAATAATTTCAACATAAATATAATAATATTTTTTTGATTTAAAGTCAATAAAAAATAAATATTTTACAATAATTTGACATTATAATTAAAATATGATATAAATTTTAGTAACAAAAACTAGGAGGGATATGATGAGAACATTAATTGCTTATTCAACACTAACAGGGAATACTAAAAAAGTTTGTGAAGCAGCGGCAAAAGCTTTTACAGAGATAGAAATAAAAGATATCAGTGAAGTAACCACTTTAGATTATGATTTAATAGTTGTTGGGACTTGGATAGATAAAGGGACTGCTGATACAAAGGCTCTTAAATTTATCGAAACAATAAAGAAAAAGAAAACAGCTTTCATATTTACATTAGGAGCTTATCCAGATTCACAACATGCTATAGATTGTATAGAGAGAATAAAAAAATTATTTGAATGTAATGAAAATGAAGTAGTAGGACACTATCACTGTCAAGGAGCTATTGACCCAAAACTTATAGAGATGATGAAAACAAAATTTGGACCAGATCATCCTCATGGACCAAACCCTGAAAGAATAAAAAGATGGAAAGATGCAAGTAAGCATCCAGATGAAAATGATTTAGAAAATGCATATAATTATTTTAAGAATTTAATTATAAATTTATAGTTTCATAGAGTGAGAGGCAAAAATTGCTTCTCTTTTTTTATAAAAATAAAGTTAGATATAAAATATTTTTCAAAAAATATAAAAGCTGTCAGATTTTTTATATGCACTGACAGCTTTTATATTAGTTGTTAATTAAGTAAATTAAAATACTTTAAAAGAAAGGATTAATTGAATTATATAGTATAGTTAGAGAAAAGTCAAGTAAAAAATTAAAAAATAAAATATTTTTAATTTCAAATTAAATTACTTTAGAGTTTTTAGTCTTAAAATATGGCAAGAAACTCCAAATAAAACTAAGATTAGAAATAATTTTAAATGAAAGCTTGAGATTTTAGTAAGAGAAAAAGTTATGCTAATTACAAGAATACTAATAGCAATAATTTTATTCTTTAAAGTAACTCCTTTTTTCTCTTGATAATCTCTTATATATTGTCCAAAAATTTTATTTTCTAAAAGAGCTTTATGAAATTTTTCAGAAGATTTACTGAAGCAAAAAGCACTTAAAAGTAAAAATGGCGTGGTAGGAAGTAGTGGAAGGAAAATTCCAAGACACCCTAGAACTAAAGAGATAGTTCCTAAAGATAGCAAAAAAATTTTTTTCATTAATATCACCTCATTATTTTAATAAAAATATAAAAGCTGTCAGATTTTTATATGTGCTGACAGCTTTTATATTAGTTGTTAATTAAGTAAATTAAAATACTTTAAAAGAAAGGATTAATTGAATTATATATCACATTTGATTAAAAGTCAAGTATTTAATTAGTAAAATATTTTAAAAACCAAAATAAATAATTTTAAAAAATTTACATAAAATATTGCTGCTATATTTAAAATACATTCTTCATAAAATAAAAATTATTCTAACTCTATCATTTTTTCAACTAAAACTGCAACAATGCTATTGCCCCAAAATATACCATCTAGTGTATATTTAAATGAATCTTCAAAAAATTCTATATATTTACTTTTTTGAAACTCTTGTAAGAGTCTTAATATTTCAGGATATATTTTATCTCCTGTTAATTCTCTAATATCACTTAATTTTACTTCAGGATATTGCAAAATTCCAGAAAGTTTTTTCACTCTATATTTAAAATCAGAATCTTTAGCATAGAAAGTAATAAACTTATTTAAATTAAAATATTCAATATTTTTTACTCTTCCACCAGCTCCAACTCCAATAGCAAATAAATCAGAGAAAGAATTTATATTTTTTATATATCTATATTCATCTTTTCCATTTGTAATTTTAGTGTGCTCTAATAATTTATATCCATTATTTAGTATTTTTTCTAAAAAAGTATGATGTAATTCCTTATCTCTATAAATTTGGTAATTAAAATTTAATTTATTTTCATTTAAAGCTTTAGAAAGATTTGAACCTTCATGTATCATTAGAGAATAAAAACTAATACTATCAACTTCTAATTCAGTGGCAATTTTAGCATCATTTTCGATTTCTTCTAAGCTTTCATCTAAGTAATTATAAATAATATCAATACAAATAAGCCCTTTAAAATTTTTTTTAAGTTCTTTTATTCTTTTAATAATTTCTTTTTGTTCATAAGTTCTATTTAACAGTTTTCTTCCTCTATCAGAAAAAGTTTGTATTCCAATACTTAATCTATTGACTCCATATTTTTCCATAATAGCTAATTTTTTTAATGTTAAATTATGAAGAGTAGTTTCAAATGTAAATTCGCAATTAGAAGAAATATTAAAATTGTTAGTAAGAGTGGATAATATTTTTTCAAGTTGATACTCTTTGTATATAGTAGGAGTTCCTCCACCAAAAAATATAGTAGTAATTTCCTTTCCTTGAACATATTTTTTACTCCCATATTTTTCAAATTCTTTACATAAATATTCAACATAGTCATCTAAATTGTTGGATACTTGCTTTCTATTCATATTACAGAATGAGCAAATTTTATCACAATAGGGAGTATGAACATAGATTCCAGCTTCTTTGTTTTCTGGTTCTTCATTGAGTAACTTATTGAATGTAAAAGGAGTTACTATACTTTTTTTAGTTAACTTATTAATAACATCTTTTACATCATGATGGGATTTATATCTTTTTTCAAACATCTTTTTCTCCTTAAAATAAGAATATTGTAATAGAATATTACTCTTAAATATAAAAAAAGTCAAGCTTTTATAAAACAAAAATAAAATTAACAAATTTTTTGATAATTAAATAATTTTGTGAATTAATATACAAGAAGAATAATATAATACTTTTTAAATAATGAGACTGTATATTTTTTAAAAAATTATATTCAAGATAAAAGAGAAAAATATATTAAGTTATCTTAAAAAATAACAGGTGAGTGATAAAATTGAAAATAATCTATTGACTTTTTTTAGATTATAGAATATCATATATAATATTAAGTATAGATTGTATGTTTTCATGTGAATTTAAATAAAAGATGAATAGAGTATGATTAAGGCTTAGAGAATTTAATTTATAATCTGAAGCCTCAATTCATACTTTTTTATTTTATTTAGCAAAAATAATTTAAAATTATATATAAAACCTATTATGTATATAGAAATTTTTAAAAACTACTGTTTAAAATATTACGTTTAAGATTAAAAATAAAAAATAATTTAAAATGTAAAATATTCTACCTTAGATGTACTAAAGAATATATATTAATGTTTTATATTTGAAGTTTAGTGTATTTAAATTTAAAATATAATAAAAATAGACTTATAATATTACTATTTAAACACTGTTACTTTATTATTATTTATTTTTTATAAAGAATTCTATTATAGAAATGTGGAGAAAAATATAATTTAGAAAATAACTTTAATTTATAAAGGAGAGTTTTAATGGAACAAATAGGAGAAAGAATATTAAAAACATTTTTTTTTAATTATTTAATACTGAGCGATATTAATTCAGTTGAAAACTTAGTGTCAGAAAGCTTTGTAGGTATCGGAACTAGTAAATTAGAAGTAGCAAGAAATAAAGATGAGCTTATAGAGAGTTTAAGAAATAGAATTAAGAGTGTAAATGGAAAAGTAAGTTTTTATATAAATAATTACATTGAAAGAAATTTAGGAAATATAATATCTTCATATTGTGACCTAACAATCATGTATTTTGATAAAGAGAAAAAAAGTCTAGAAACAAGATTGACAACAACATTTTTATATGAAGATGGGGATTGGAAAATAATAAGTATGCATAATTCTGTTCCTGAGTTAAAACAGAATAAAGATGATATTTTTCCAAAAGAGTGGATATTAGAAGCTGAAAATTTAGCCAATGTAGAGATATATTTACTTGGAAAATTTAAGAGAGGTTTTTTTTAAACTGAGGATATAAACTATATAACTTATTCAAGTGTTACGAGAAGAGCTACTTTCTTTTTAAGGAATTTAAGTAGTTTTGAGATTAAAAGAAATTTTTCAGAGGTTGAAGAAAGATTAGAATCAATAAAATCTTTTTATAAATTGGATAGAGGAACTATTGTTAATATAGAAGCTGTAGAAATTTTAGATTTTAAAGAGGAGAGAATTATTTTTAAGAACAAGCAAACATTATATGTAAGTAAAATTAAATTAAAAGAGTTAGAAGCTAAGTGGATTAGTATTAGAAATAAAAAAAATATAGAATTTTAAAATTAAATGTAAAAAATAACGACTAAAATGTCTAAATATTATATTTTAATGTGAAATATTTATAAATTAATGTATCTAAAGTTAAAAATGTTAAAATAAAGTTTATACTAGAAAGTACTAGGATGTTTGTAACACTCTAGTACTTTTTACATTAAATTATAAATTTTTAAGTTAGGTTAGGAAAAAGAAATAAATTATAAAAAATTTTAAAACATCAAAGTAAACTGTATTAGAATAGTTTTGAAATGAAAGGAGTAAGGGATATACATTGAAATATATTTTGATATTTTTATTTCTATTAAAAACAATTAGTTTTTCATTTTTAATAGATAGTATTGATTTTGATGAAGAGGTAGGTGGAAATGGATATAGAGAGTATAAAATTTATAACCAATCAATGCATAGAGCAATATATAAAGTGAAGATAAGTGGAGTTGGCGATATTGATATAACAAAAGATATGTCAATATACCCTAATATATTGAGTCTAGACCCAAATACATATGGCATATTAAAAATTTATGGTGGGAGTAGTACTAATTTACCTACAGGAGAATATTCTTTCAAATTAACTTTTACACCTATAGTTGTTCCAGAACTAAAAAAGGGAAAGGAAGATAAAATAACAGGTGGTTCTACAATTGGATTAGTTCCTGAGATTATTATGACAGCCCACGTAGGAAATCCTAAAAGAGAAGAAACCTTAGATGTAGAAAACATACAATTTTATACAAAGGAAAATAAAAAGCTAGTATGTAAGATGGATGTTATAAATAAATCACATGCAAGTATAACCTTGGGAGCCCAGTTTAAAGATAGAGAGAGAAATAAGGCTGATTCCAAAAGGTTAGGAAGAGTTAGCGGAAATAGCAGAGAAACTTTTGAAGTTGAAATTAATAACTTTAATGATGGAGATGATATAGTCTATATAGAGCTATATAATACTCAGAAGGGTATTTTTATAAATAAAAAAATAAAATAAAAAATAAGGAGAGGAAATAAGATGAAAAAATTATTTTTAGCAGCAATGTTAGTTGTGGGAGCAACATCATTTGGAGCAGTTGTAAAACCAGTTAATCAAGCAAAAGGAACAACAGATGCTCTATTACCACTAGTAGTTACAGGAAATGTAGTGGAACCAACAGATTTAATGTTAGAGGTTACACCAGTATTAAATGCTGGTCCAGATGGAAAATCATTAGCTTATGATTTTGGAGATATGATTCAAGGAATTACTAAACAAACATTAAATGGAACATTTACAGCAAGATTATTAACTAAAGACAAAAAAGAATCATATTTTGCAACTGCACCTAAATATAAGTTAGTAAAAGCAGACGGGACAGATGCCGGAGATGTAGATTTGAAAGATAAAGAATTAACAAATAAAGTTAAACTAAGTTATAGTTTAGCACAACCAGAGGGAGAGGCAGGAGTAAAAACAAATAGAGGAACTGTAGTGGTGTCTGCAGATGCTACAGGGGATTTGGTTACAACAGGATTATTTACAGATACTGGATTATCAGTAAAAATATCGATAGCTAATCAGGCAAAAGCTATAGAAACATCAGAAATAGCTACTGCAGAATTTAAATAAGATTAGAGAACCCTAGATGGGTTCTTCTGCTATATAGACAATATCTATATAGCAGAGGGACTCATTAATACTAATTTGGAGAAGATTTTAAGATGAAGAAAATAATGTTTTTATATGCATATCTTATTCTATCTTTGCACTCATTTAGTATAGAGTATAGCTTGGAAGAGTTAACAGAGATGTATAATCAAAATATACTAACAAAAGAAGACTATGAAATATTAAAAAGTCAAATGGAAAAAATAGAGGAAAAAGAGGGGTTATATTTATTAAAGCTAAATAATAGATACGTTTCAAATAATTTTATTGTAAGAGAGAGAGAAAATCTTAACTACTTAGACTTAACAAAATTTATTGAGATAATTGGATTAAAGAATGTTGAGCAAACAGAAAAAGAGTTGACTTTATACATAGGAGAAGAATTAGAAAAGATTGATATTGATTTATTGAAAAATAGAATACATTTTCAAAATAGGGTAATAGAAAACTCTTTTTTTCAAGAAAATGATAGTATTTTTCTAAAAGAAGAAACCTTTAAAGAGCTATTCTTAAATCATTTAGATATAGATAAACAAAACTTAAAAATAACAATGTCCTTGAACTTCACAGAACCAAAAGATATTTTAAGATTGCTTGAGTTTAAAAAAGAGAGCCTAGAAAAGAAAGAGATAGAAAAAAATAATGAAAAAGTTATAAAAGGGACAAGAGAACTTTTTGCACCTGGATATTTAAGAATTAAAGGAGAGCAAGAATTTGATAAGGGCTCAACTGAAAAAAGCTATAAAAAAGACTGGAATGGAGAGATAAGTTATCAAGGAGCACTTTTATATGGAGAGTTTACAGGAAAATATGATTTAAGAAATAGCTATTTGGGAACTCTAAACCTAAACTACAAAGATATTTGGAAAGAACATACCTTTACTATTGAAAATAGAAGGGTAAAAAAGGAAGATAATAGTACTAGTAGAGAGTGGGGATTTTCATTTTATAAAGATAAGGGATACTTTAATTTAGGAGAAAAAGTAATAATAAGAGAGAGTGTTCCTATTGGAAGTAGGGTAGAGTTACTATATATGGGAACTCCCATAGAGATAAAAGATGATGATAATGGGGTTGTAATTTTTGACAATGAGTTGATAAAAACAGATAAAACTTATGAATTAAAAATTTATACGAACGACAACCAGATATATACAAAGGAGATTAAACCAACTCAAGATTACAATAGGCAAGCTAAGAATGAAGTAAAATACTCTTTATATCTAAACGAAGATAAGTATAGAGGAGGTAAATATAGAGGAATAGCAAATGCTTATTATGGAGTAACTAATAGGTTTACAATTGGAGCAGGTGTTCGTAGAGAGATTGAATTATTCAACGATTATAGTGAAGCAAAACCTAAAAATTTTTATATAAACTATGGGAGTTTAGAAACAATATATGGTGGAGTATATAATAGTATTGGTTATACTTTGAAATTAAATGGAGAAAAGGCTTTTTCCAAATTGAGTAACAATGAAAAGAACTATGAGGATAATTATACATATACAGGACTTGGAGAAATTAGATATAAAAAGTATAGTGCAACTTTTAGTAAGACTCAATATGGTAAATATTATTCTCAAAAAGAGATGAATAATTTTAGATTCAAATATGATGTAAATGAAAGCCTAAGGTTAGAATATAATTATGATACTCAGAAAGATTATCAAGGGAAAATAGAAAAAAATTCTAAGATTGGATTATCTGCAGATAAAAAATATAAAAATATTTTGTTTATGGCAAATACACAAGTTGATTTAATTGACTCTGATAAAAATATTTATAGTTTAGGAGCTTATTATGCAGGCTTTCAACATATGACTATAAAATTAGAAAATAGGTGGAAAGATTCAGGAAGAAATTATGAGAGCATTTTGACTCTTTATAATAATAATTTTAAAGGTCTTTTTGATGTTTCAACAGAATTGAAATATGAGAAAGAAAAGAAAGATATGATAAGTTTGAGAGTTACTATGAAGTTAGATGATTTATTTACAATAGGAAGTAGTTTAGCTAGTAACGGGGAGAGAAATTATAAAATTGGAGTTGATAAAGTTGTTGACTTAAAAAATCCTAAGCTTAAACTTGATAATACTGATGTATCAAGAGCTGATATTGTCACTTTTATTGATGAGAATGGAAATGATAAATATGATAAAGGAGAAAAATTTCTAAAAGGAGTTGAGATAACTGTAGGAAAACAAATAGCTGTTACAAATGAAGTAGGGAAAGCAACTCTTTTTGCATTATCCAATGGAATGGAACATGAATTAAATATAGTTATAAAAAATCCTAACTATACATTAAATAATGAAAAAATAAGAATATTGAGTAATTACAGCTCAAATGTAAAAGTATATATTCCAGTAAAGCCACTTATTAATATAGGAGGAAAGATAGAATTTGATAAAGATATTGAAGGAGTAGAATTTGAAAAGCAAGATTTTTATTTTAATCTTTTAATTGAAGTTATGGATAAAACAGGGAAAATATTGGAATTAGTCGCTCCAGATAATACTGGATATTTCGACATAAGTGGACTTATCCCTGAAGAGTATCAATTATCAGTAAAATATACTGGGATAAAGTACAATTTACCTCCTCTTATAAGAGAGTTTTGTTTAAATTGTAAAAATGTAGAGTCTAGAAAAGAGATTACATTAAAAATATCTAAAAAAGATATTGAATTATATGGTGAATTATAGGAGAAAAAATGATAAAAAATAATTTAAGTTTATTTATACTTTTTTTAGCTTTATCTCAAATAATTTTTTCCAATGATGAAGAATTAGAAAAGTTTATTGAAGTAGATAAGGAGTTATATAATAAGGAAAAATTAGATAAAATAAAAGAATTAAATTTACCAGAAGTCAATAAAGAAAAAAGATACATAACAAAAGAGGGGGTAAGAGAACTTGAAAAGGTATATAATGTATATTTAGATATGAAAGTGAATGTCTATGTTCCTCTAGAAATAGTTTCTGATATTAATATTTATGCTACTGTTTTAGGAAATGAGATTTTAGAAATTCCTTTTGATTTAGAATTGAATAGAAGACCTGAAAAGAATAATTATTATTCTATAAAATATAGTGATATGGTATTTGATATCGATAATGATGGCGAGGAAGATACTTATATTTATTCACCTAAGTATATAAATGAAAGGATAGAAACAAATAACTATGTCAAAATATATGGGGAAAGGATATCAAATGAGGGAAGCTATAAAAAACGTATCTATATGACAGTGGAAATAGGAGAGGAATAGTTAGAACGGAGGACAAAAATGTTCAAAAAATTAGTAATTTTAATATTAATTTTATCAACTACAACCTTTGCAAAAATAATGGTAAAAGTTTATGAACCTATAAGGTTTAAAGATATAAATAGTAGTGAAATTGGAAATATAGTAACAGGTGAAGGAATAATAGAGATTTTTACTGATAATTTCGAGGAGGATTTTGGTAAAAAAGTAATTTTAAAATTTCCATCAGATGGGTTAATGACAAATTCAAAAAAATGGTTAAATGTTGATAAATATATGATAGATGAAGGGAATAGAGAGATAGATATTATACAAGAGAGAAGAAGAGTAAAAGTATATGCTATTTTAAAAAAGACACAAATAGATGACAAAACATATACAGCTGAGCAATTAGAAGGAGAATATGTAGGATATGCTCCAGTTATAGTTGAAGTATATGGACGGTTGATTAAAAATCTAGAAAGTGATAATAAAAATAGCGAGGAATAGAGATGAAGATATTATTAGTTTTATTTTTATTAATATCTAAATTAAGTTTTTCATATATTAATATTTATCCAGTAAAATTTGTAGAAAGAATTGATAATGAGGGAGCTTATAAAAAATTTGTGCTTTATAATAAAAGTGAAGATAGAGTAAGATATAGGTTTTATTTTGAAAAAACTAATAAGAAAATGGATATGAGTGATTGGTGTAGTCTATCTTTAACTTCATTAGAATTAGAACCTCTAGAAAGAAAAGAAATAGTAATTTTGTGTAAAGCTCCAGAAAATGTTTTAAGTGGAAGATATACAGCCAAATTAGCAATAAAAGAAGTAGATGTAGTTTCAAAGGATAGGAACTTGCAGCAGAAAAGATATTTAACAAAATTAATTTTGAATATGGTTGGATATGTAGGGGAGAGAGGAGTAGCTATGTTAAAAAGTGAAGAGCTCAATCTCGAAGGTATAAAATTTATAGATATTAATGATAGTAATTTAATATTTACTAGGCAAGGTAGAACTTATATATATAATCTTGAACAGAAAAAAATTCAAAATAATTATGATGGGGAAATTTTAGAGAGAGTAAATGATAGATATATATTGAAAATAGAAAATAGATATGAACTTAGAAATCTGGATTTTTATGATAAAAGTTTAAGCTTTGAAGAGGTCTTAGAGAGTGGAAATATAGGAACCTTTATTGTTAAAAAAGATAATAAATATGGAGTTATAAATAAAGATGGCAAGATTTTGATTGATTTTAAATATAAAATTTTAGAGAAATTTAAAGGAGAGTTTTCTATTTATCAAAACTTTGATAATCATAAAAAAGGGATAATTGATTCAAAAGGAAAGATTTTATTAAACCCTATTTTTGATGAACTTTATATAACGAAGAATGGAAATTGGTTAGGAAAGAAAAAAGGACTCTATTTTACTTCTAATATGAAAGTTTTAAAAATAGATAGAATTATTCCAAATAAAAAAGATATTTTAGTTTATGAAAAAGACAATAAATATGGACTTATAAATTTATTTAATTTGAAATTTACTGAAAATATTTATGAAAGTATAAGTCAAGAGGTAGATACTGGGTTCATTCTAGAAAATGAAGGGAAATATAGTTTAATAAAGAGTGGAGAATTTTTTGAAAATAAAATTGAAAATGATGTAGATACTCAACATGATTATATTATAAAAATTGATGATGATATATATGGATTAGGTAATTTTAAAAGAAAAAGTTTGAAATACTATAACCTTTATACTGGAGTTAAGTTAGAACAAGAATTTAAAAATTTAAAAAAGGGAAGTTCAGAGGTAGTAGTTGGAGAAGTAAAAGATGAATACTACTTTATAAGAAGCAGTGATAGTAAAATAATAGCTAAAACAAAGAAAGATAATTTAATATATATCAATAAAAAATATATTCTTCTAAAGGAAAAAATAGACTACAAATTAATAAATATACAGGAGATTTAAAAATGAAATATTTCAAATTTATATACTTTGTTTTAATATTATTTTTAATAAGAGATAATATCTTTGCAATTTCTATCGATTCTCTTGATTTTAATCAAAAGTTAAAAAAAGGGGAAAAAGTTGAAAAAATAATGACGATTGCAAATAATAGTAATGAAACTTTAGAATATATTTTAGCAATTGATGGAACTAAAAACATAGGAATTGATCATAAAAAATTTAGTTTAAAGTCTAAAGAAACTAAAAGAATCAGTTTTAAGATAGTAGCAGAGAGAGAAGTAGGAGATAAAGATTTTTTTATAATAATAACAGAGAGAAAATTGGAAAAAATAGATGGAATTACTACAAACTTTAGGTATAGAATAAAACAAAAATATACAGTTGTAGAATAAAATGAATATAGTTTCGTAAGGGGATAAAAATGAAAAAAATTATACTTATATTTTTATTGTTATCAAGTTATTTAGTATCTTTTTCAGAAATAGAACAGGAAGATATAACTAAAAATCCATTGAGAGAGGTAACAACATATACTACAGCTCGTATAAGAGAGAAAGCAATACTTGATTTAACAGTAGAAAAACTTAATATTAGGGGGATAACATATTCTAAGTTAGAGGATGGAAATATGGTATTTGAAATAAATAAAACAGAGGGAATAATACCTAAATATCTTGTAACTACTTCAACAGATTTAATTCCTAGGGATATTAAAGTAAATGGTAAAAATATTAATAGAGATACAAAAGGTAAAAAGTTAGAGTTTACTTATAAAGAAGATATAGAAAACCTAAGGGATAACATTTACATAGAAATAGCTCAAAATTTTACCCCACCTTTATATATTTCAAAACTTGATAGCAAAACAGGAAAATTATTAGAAGTATATGAGTATAAAGAAATACCAAAGACTAGAAGAGTGAGAAGTACAAGAAGTGTTAATCCTGGAAATACTACTTTAAATAGTTTTTATTTAGGAAAGATGATACCAGGTGAAATTCTAGAAAAAGGTGGTTTTTCTATGGATGGAGGAAAGGAGTATACAGAGTGGTTTAATGGCATAGAGGGAGGATTTGAAAATAAATCTATGACTTTGAACAAGAGAGACACTTCGCAAAATGTACCAATTAATGCTACAGTATCAGTATGGTGGGATATAGAGTTACTGAAAAGATATACAATAAATGATGTTTGGGAGTTTGATAAAACAAAACAGCTTACTGGAGTAAGTGATTCTACATCTTCAAATATAGCTCATAAAGTTATTTATGCAGCTGATTGGAGAGGAACATGGTGGACATCGGTTCCACAAGTAAAATTATATCATGGTTTTACAATAAATCTTCCAGCTAGTTATAAAAATAAAGCATTTGGACTTTATGGGATAAGAGAATATGAAATTCCAGGAAGAGTTTTACGTACAAGTGATAAAAAGGGAAATATTTATAATATTACCACTCCAGAACTTATTGAATTTTTAGTTCAAAGAGATCCAAGAACTATAACTGTAAGAGTAGTTAGAGAATCAAATCCAATTATTACAAAGGATGGACAAGCATATTCTAAATTCAGTTTAAGTAATTTTTCACAGCATGGCTATAGTTTTAGATTTAGCTATAGTTCAACTGGAAAAGATACTGGGAAAGGAATAAGCATAGGTCCTTATGATGGATTACTGATTCCAACAAATTTACCCTCAGGAACTTATGAAATAGATGTAGTAGCACAACCGTCAGGGAGTACTGATAGCTTACAAATTGGAGGAAAATCAGATAAAATTGTCATAGAGTATGTGAGACAACCTGATATTTTAATTCTTAAGGAGTTAGATTTAAGAAGTTTTCTAAGTAATACTTTTGGACGTTGGAAAGATATTTTTGAAGAGTTAAAAGCTTACGCTGGGGACTCAAATAGCTCAGGAGAAAAATATAGTTTTAAAGAGCATATACTTTCTGGTCTAAAATTTGATCTGAAAAAAACCAAGAAGATAAAACTTTTTAAAGAGGGAGTAGAAGTAGCTAATAGTATATCTTATGGTAATGGAAGAGTTGATGTAAATTATGAAGATTTAGGTTTTGGGATAGATGGGGGAGAAATTTCAGGAGAGTTTTTTATAGATAAGAAAAAATATTCTTACCTTGGAGATGCTGGCTATACTCTTGAGTTTTTGGATTCTGAAGAAAAATTACTTGGAAAGATGGAGATTTCTGTAATAAAAGATAGGGGAATAGATATTGGAAGTGTTAGTTATGAGATTGATGATTTACTACTAAAGTACATGGAATCTCAAAATAGTAACATGTTATTTATTGGAATGTCTGATAATGTTGGAAGTTTCCCACAAAATAAGTATAAGGATTTAATAATTAAAGGAAGTGGAAGTTATATTAATAGTAAGATTACTTCCATTACTCCTAAAGAAGTAGTAAATGTTACTGAAAATGGAACTGCTAATTTAGGGTTTAAAGTAAATTCTGATAGTAGACAAATAGATAGAGGGGCAGGAGGAGGACAAATTAGAATTTCATATAATAGAGATAATTCATTAAGAGAGGTAATTTATTATAATTTGATAGGTACTACAGTTACTTTATCAGATCTTCAAGATAAAATTATATTTAATCTTAAAACTTTGAATGAAATTAATTCTTATAGAGATAGTTTCTATACTGGATTTCAAATAGATGATGGAAGAGTTTATGAGATGAAATATGAGTTTGTTAAATCTACTAAAACTTCATATAAAGAGGCTAGTTATACAATAGATACAACAGATTTTCAAGTTGGGAAAGAGTATACTTTTGATTTATCAACAGGTGATGAGATAGTAGATAATGGAAATACAATTAAAAAGAAATTAACAAAATCGGGAGAAGTATTTGAATACTCTCTTTTAGGAAATTCTAATCCTGATATGGCAGCCTTTACAGTAGAAGATTTAGCATCTAAACTTTCAACAGCAGGTTTAGATAACTATACAATAAAACTTGAAAAAGATAGTACTAATAGAAAAACACTATTAAAAATTAAAAAGAATTCTAGTGTAAAATTAGAAAATAAAAATCTAGAAGGAAAGATTAATTTTTACGATATAACTGTAGGAAAGATTACATTAAATATCTCAGATAAAGGACCATCTTTTGAGTTAATAGATGATGGAGAGTTAGATTTTGGAATTTTAACATACGATCCATATAATACTTATGTAAAAGGAGAAAAGATATTTTCAGTAAAAAATCCGAACTCATATCCTATTACTTTCACACTACAAAAAAATTCTGGAATATTGACAAGTGTTTCTAGCTCTACTAGTACAATTCCTGTAGAAAATCTTAAAATAACCCAAAGTAAAAAAATTCCAATAAATGGAGTTAATACATTTTTACTAGAAGGGTATGCTAAGCCATATCCAAATATGGCCTCAGGAGAGTATACAGGAGAGATAATGATAGATATTACAATTGATACAACTAGTTCCAATTAAAGGAGAGCAGATGAAAGGAAGATATTTGTTAATATATTTATTTATAATTTTTTCTAGCTTATTTGGATCAGATGGGAATATTACTGTAAAAATGAAAGCAAGGGTTTTAGATCCTACAGATCTTTATTTAGAGGTTATTCCAATCACCAATGCTATAGATGATGGAAGTAAGATGTATTTTGATTTTGGAGAATTAGTAAAAGGAAGTAAACAAGAGTTAGTTGGTAAGTTTCAAGCTAGGTTAATGAGTGGAGGAGTTGCACAAAATCTTGAAAATGTTAAAGCTAGTTTAATTAAAGAAAGTTCCTCCCAAGAAGAGAAGAAAATAGTTTCATTGTTAGATCAAACTGACTTGACATATATATTAAGTGGAGAAACAGAAAAGAAAAAATATAATGGAAGTATTAGAATAATAGCTGATACTTCTAAGGGTAATAGTACTGGGAGATTTATAGATAATAGTGTAAAAATAAAGGTGTTAGTAACAAATAATAATTAGAATAAAAAGCTAAAGAGAGTCTTTACTTCTTTAGCTTTTTATATTATATTTTTATTTTTAATATATAATTATTTTAATCTAACTCCTGAGTTCCTCCGCCATTGACATAGATTACTTGCCCACTTGTCCAAGCAGAGGCAGGACTAGCAAAATATAGTACAGCCATAGAAATATCTTCTACATCTCCAAGTCTTTTTAGAGGAGTTTTAGCAAGCATCTTAGCTTCTATTTCTGGAGTAAGAACAGTTCCTAGAGCATGAGTTTTGATAGCTCCTGGACCAATGGCATTAACTCTAATTTCTGGACCTAAATCATAGGCAGCATATTTAGTAGCTTGATTAACAGCTGCCTTAGAACTTCCATAGATAATCATATTGTGGCTAACCATATTAGCTGACATAGAGCTGATATTGATAATTGAGCCATAACCATCAGCTTTCATATGAGGAGCACAAAGTTTTGTTAAGATAAGTCCACTGAAAAGATTTAAAGTATATGTTTTAGTAATATACTCTAAAGTAAGAGATTCTATAGACTCACGTCCAGCACCTCCTCCACCAGCATTGTTAACTAAAATATTAACTTTTCCAAAAGTTTTTACAGTAGTATCTACAAGATTGTTTAAATCCTCTTCCTGTAAGACATTACATTTTACTCCAATAGCTTCTACACCAAATTTTTTAGCCTCTTCAGCTGTAAGATTAGCCTTCTCTTCATTTAAATCACTACAAACTACATAAGCTCCAGCTTCAGCAAGTTTTAATGCACTAGCTTTACCAATTCCATCTCCAGCTCCAGTAATGATAGCAACTTTTCCACTTAAATCATATTTTTCTTTTATTGACATAACATCAACTCCTTTTATTATCTCTTTCTCCCTAAGATAATAATATCTGATTCTATTATACTACATTAAAGTAAAATATCCTTTATTTTAAAATTCTTCTTTTTAAATGTTTGTGGAAAACAAAGTAAAAAGTTACAGTTGAGGCAATAGAACCTATTAAATCAGCAACTGGCTGAGCAAAAAAAGCAAATCTAGCTGTAAAAAATAGTGGTAATAAATATGTACTAACCATATATATAAATTTTCTAAATACCGATAAAGAGAAAGCTGTTTTTATTCTTCCAACTGCTGTAAAACCATCTACGAAACAGTATTGGAAAGATAGAGGAATTACAGCTAGGACACTTACCTTTATTCCCCAAAGAGAAACTTCAGAAAGAAGTACATTATCAGTAAAAAATCTAATAAACTGTGGAGCTAAAAATCTTGTAGAAAAAAACATAATTGATGTAAGGCAAAGAGCAAATATTACAATATATTTTTCAGCTTTTCTAACCCTATGAATTTTTCTTGCTCCATAGTTATAGCTTAAAATAGGTTGTGTTCCTCCAGTTAAACCTATAAGTGGTCCTGTTATAAGTAAAAGATAACTCTGAATAATAGTAGCAGAAGAGATAAGTAAATCTCCTTCAGCTATACCTCCATATTTTTGTAACATCATATTTAAAATAATCAGTATAAAACTATCAGTAGCTAGTATAAAAAATGGAGAAAATCCAAAAGTTATAATCTTTATCATAATTTTTTTTGAATAATTTCCAAAGGTAATGGGGATAGGTATTTTATTTCCTCTTAAAAATAAGAAGGCAAATAAAAATGAAAGAAATTGAGCAATAACAGTTGCCCAAGCAGCTCCAGCAACTCCCATATTAAATCCAAAAATAAAGACTGTATCTAGAATAATATTTGTAATAGCTCCTATGATAACAGTTAACATTCCTATAGTAGCAAAACCTTGGCAAGTTATAAAAAAGTTTAAACCGATAGCCATAATAGCAAAGAAACTTCCTAATGTATAGATAGTAAGATAGGTATTAGCATATGGAAATGTAATCTCACTAGCTCCAAATAACATAATTAATTTATCTTTTATAAGTAAGAAAATAATAGTAAGAGCTATACTAACGATAGAAAGAGCTAAAAAACTATTAGATAGAATCTGTTTAGCTTTCTCATTTTCCTTTGCACCCATCTGTATAGACATATTGATAGATCCTCCTAGTCCTATCAAAGTACCAAAAGAGGCTAAAAAAGTAACAATAGGTCCACATACTCCAACTCCAGCTAAGGCTATTGCTCCAATTTCTGGAATATTTCCAATATACATTCTATCTATTATACTATATAGTAGATTAACTAACTGGGATAGCATAGCAGGTATAGCTAATTTGAAAACTAAGCTTAAGATAGAATCTTTTCCTAAATCATTTGATAATTTCATCTTTTCACTCCCCCTATAATATATTACTCTGTATTATAACATAAAATTTGAAAGTGTAGATAAAATTTTTAATAATAAATTAGGAAATTAATCAGCCATTGTAGCTACCATAACAGCTTTTATTGTATGTAATCTATTTTCAGCTTCACTGAAGACAACAGAATTTTCACTTTCAAAGATTTCATTGGTAACTTCCATCTCTTCTAACCCAAATTTAGAAAACATTTTTTCTCCCATTTTTGTTTTTAAATCGTGAAAAGCTGGTAGACAGTGCATAAATATAAAATTTTTATCAGCATTTTTAACTAACTCTTTATTTACTTGGTATGGTTTTAATTTTTTTATTCTCTCTTCCCAGATACTTTCAGGTTCACCCATAGATACCCAGACATCTGTATAAACTACATCACAATCTTTAACTGCCTCAATAGGATTTTCAGTAATAGTTATTTTTCCACCAGATTGACTTGCTAACTTTTCAGCTAATTCTATCAAATCTTTATTAGGAAAAAGTTCCTTTGGAGTAGCTATTCTAAAATCCATTCCAAACTTAGCAGCTCCTATCATTAAAGAGTTAGAAACATTGTTTCTTCCATCTCCTACATATGCTAATTTTATTCCTTTTAATTTTCCTTTATGTTCTTTTATTGTAAGAAGGTCAGCTAGAATTTGAGTAGGGTGATACTCATCAGTTAAGCCATTCCATACAGGTACTCCTGAATATTTAGAAAGTGTTTCTACAATCTCCTGTCCATATCCTCTATATTGAATAGCATCATAAAAACTACCTAATACTTTTGCTGTATCTTCAATAGACTCCTTATCTCCTATATGAGATACAGAAGGACCTATGTATGAAACATTAGCTCCTTGGTCAAAAGCAGCAACTTCATAAGCACATCTTGTTCTAGTAGAAGTTTTTTCAAAAATAAGAGCAATATTTTTTCCAATTAATTTTTTCTCTTCAGTTTTATTTTTTTTAGCTTCTTTTAAATTTTTAGAAAGTTCTAAAAGATATTCTAACTCCTCTTTGTCAAAGTCCATTATTTTTAAAAAAGATTTATTCTTTAGCATATTTATCTCCCCTTCTGTTTTATTTATTCTATTTACATAGAATATTCAATACCATTTCAAATTTTTCTATTCCTTTTATCTCTTCAATAACAGGATATTTTTCTTTTATATATTTAACTCTAAGTTCTACTTCAAAGTTTTATATATAAAAAAGCCCTATGAATTTAATCCGTAGAGCTTTAATTTAAACAATATAATTTTTTATAATAAAAAAAGTCAATAACTTTAAAGAGTCATTGACAAAATTTAATTATAATAAAAATATAAAAATTATGGCTATATAACGATTAAATTAGTCACGACAAAATTATTCAATTTATTTTTTATTGAAGAATTTGTCCTTTCTAAAAACTTAATCATTATACTTACCTCCTTTTCTTTAATTTTATAAAATGGAGTATAGCAAAATTTTTTTTAGATGTCAATAACTTTTTAAAATTTTTATTTTAAAATTAATCTTATATAAATAAAAAACCTTGCTCTATAGAACAAGGTTTTTATAAAATATAATATCTTTTAATATTTTAGTTTTTAAAGCTGTGGATAGGAGCAGGAATTCTTCCTCCCCTTTTAATAAAGTCATCACACTTAAATTTATTTACAGCCATAATAGGAGCATATCCAAGTAGCCCCCCAAACTCTACCATTTCTCCTACACCTTTTCCAATTACAGGAATAATTCTTACAGCAGTAGTCTTATTATTTACCATTCCAATAGCAGATTCATCAGCTATTATACCAGAGATAGTATAGGCAGATGTATCTCCAGGAATGGCTATCATATCAAGTCCAACTGAGCATACACAAGTCATAGCTTCCAATTTTTCTAAAGTAAGTGCACCAATTTTAGCAGCTTCTATCATAGCGTGGTCTTCACTTACAGGAATGAAAGCACCACTCAATCCTCCAACATATGATGAAGCCATTACTCCACCTTTTTTAACATTGTCATTTAATATAGCAAGGGCAGCAGTAGTTCCTGGAGCACCAGCATGTTCTAGCCCCATTTCTTGGAAAATCTCAGCTATACTATCTCCTACAGCAGGTGTAGGAGCAAGAGATAAATCTATAATTCCAAAAGGAACATTTAACCTTTTAGCAGCTTCTTGAGCAACTATTTGTCCAGCTCTAGTTATTTTAAAAGCAGTCTTTTTAACTACTTCACAAAGAGTTTCAAAGTCAGCACCTTTAGCTTCAACAAGAGCTCTTTTTACAACTCCAGGTCCACTTACTCCAACATTTATTACGCAATCAGCTTCTCCAACTCCATGGAAAGCTCCAGCCATAAATGGATTATCTTCAACAGCATTACAGAATACTACAAGTTTTGCACAACCTAAACAATCAATATCTTTTGTAAGTTCAGCAGTTTCTACAATAATTTCTCCCATTCTTTTTACAGCATCCATATTAATTCCATTTCTTGAAGTTCCAACATTGACTGATGAACAAACTCTTTCAGTAACTTTCATAGCTTCTGGAATAGAGTCAATAAGTATCTTATCAGCAGGGGTACATCCCTTATGAACAAGGGCAGAAAAACCACCGATAAAGTTTACACCACAATCTTTAGCCGCTCTATCTAAAGTCTTTGCTATACTTACATAAGAATCAGTTTTACAACCAGCAGCAGCAATAGCAATAGGAGTAACAGATATTCTTTTATTTACAACAGGTATCCCATATTGTCTAGCTATATCATCTCCAACTTTTACTAAATCTTTAGCATAAGTTGTGATTTTTTTATATATTTTTTCATTGAATTTATCTACATCTGGGTCAGCACAATCTAAAAGACTAATACCCATAGTTATAGTACGTACATCTAGATTAGACTCAGCAATCATCTTATTAGTTTCTTGAATTTCTACTCTGGAAATCATCAAAATTCCTCCTTAATTTTATATACGGTGCATACAGTTGAATATATCTTCATGTTGAACTGTAATTTTTACTCCAAGATTATTTCCAATTTCTATTAAATCATCTGTAAAAGCCTCAAGAGATTTAGAAGCTTTATCAGCATCTACGATCATCATCATATTAAAATACCCACTTACAATAGTTTGAGATATATCAAGAATATTGATATTTACCTCTGATAGATAAGTACAAACTTTAGCAATAATTCCAACTTTATCTGTTCCTAGAACAGTAATAATACATTTCATAAGATCCTCCTAAAATAATTATTATATGAAAATTTTACCATAAAACGTGATAAATATCAAACATTAAAAAATATTATATAGATTTTACTATTTACTTGAATGAAAAAATATATTAAGATATAGGAAATAAAACATTTTGAGGGAGGTATTTCATGATAAAGACAAATAAAGAAAATTTAGTTATGCAATCTGTTGGAGGAAAAGTACATAGTCCAATAATATCATCACCATATAGAATAAGTAGAGATGGAAAACCTATGATATTACCAGCTACTGGTGGAATTTCTTACAATGTAAAAGTGGGAGATTCATGTATGAAATGGGTAGGAGACCATGTGGAGCCAGGAGTTAGTGTGAGAAATGAAAATACAGCTGAAAATACTGCACTTATGGTATTAGGTTGTATAGGAAATAGAGCTAGAGTTGTTTCTGGAGATGCTAAGGGAGCAGAGGGATTTGTAACAGGAGGACATGGGGGAATAGAACATACTCTTGTATATTTTGATGAAGAAACTTTAGATAAGCTTACTTTAGATGATAAAATTATGGTGAAAGCTTTTGGACAAGGATTAGAGATAGAGGGATTTGAAGATGTAACTTGTATGAATATAGATCCAGAACTTTTAGAAAAAATGGATATAAAAATTACAGAGGATGGTTGTTTGGAAGTTCCAGTAGTAACAGAGATACCACCATTTCTTATGGGTTCTGGTGTAGGAAGTTCTACAGCTTTTTCTGGAGATTACGATATAATGACTGGAGATAAGGAAGCAAATGAGAAGTATGGGATAAACAATCTTAGATTTGGAGATATAGTTTTACTTCAAGATTGTAATAACTGTTATGGAAGAGATTATCTAAAAGGTTCAGTAACAATTGGAGTAATAGTTCATAGTGATTGTATAAAAGCTGGACATGGACCAGGAGTTACTGCTATCATGAGTTGTACTACTTCTAAGATAAAGGGAAAAATAGATAAAAATGCAAATATAGCTTATTATATGGGAATAATCAAATAATAAAAAAATTTTATTTTTAATATAAATAAAAAATACTTTTAATTTAAAGAGAATGATGATATAATCTAAAAATAGATTTTAAGGCTATTAATTTGTATCATCATTTTTTATTATAAATAATAACTACTGGTTAAGGAGGAGAAAAATGAGTATATCAGCAAAGCAATATGTTGAAAATGTAATTGAAAAAGTAAAAAGACAAAATAAAGGAGAAGATGAATTTATACAAGCTGTAGAAGAAGTATTGACAAGTCTTACTCCATTTATAGAAAAAAATCCACAATACATAGAAGCAAATATATTAGAGAGAATAGTTGAACCAGAAAGAATAATAATGTTTAAAGTTCCTTGGGAAGATGACAATGGAAATATTCAAGTAAACAGAGGATATAGAGTAGAATTCAATGGAGTAATTGGACCATACAAAGGAGGACTTAGATTCCATCCAACAGTTACTTTAGGAGCTATGAAATTTTTAGGATTTGAACAAACTTTTAAAAATTCACTTACAGGGTTACCAATAGGTGGAGGAAAAGGAGGAAGTGACTTTAACTCTACTGATAAATCTGAGAGAGAGATAAAAAGATTCTGTGAAAGTTTTATGACTGAGCTATATCGTCATATAGGCCCAGATAAAGATGTCCCAGCTGGAGATATTGGAGTTTCTGGAAAAGAGATAGGATATCTATTTGGACACTATAGAAGAATAAAGGGAGCATATGAAAATGGAGTACTTACAGGGAAACATTTAAACTATGGTGGAAGCAAAATTAGACCTGAAGCAACTGGATATGGACTTACTTACTTTACACAAGAGATATTAAAAGATATGGGAGAAACTTTTGAAGGAAAAACTGTAGCAGTATCTGGATATGGAAACGTAGCTTGGGGAACTGCTGAGAAGATGACAGAATTAGGAGCAAAAGTAGTTACTATCTCTGGGTCAAAAGGATATGTATATGCTAAAGATGGACTTACTAAAGAGCAAATAGATTATATGTTAGTTTTAAGAGCTAATAAAGATGTAACTTTAAAAGATTTTGCTGAGAAATTTGGATTGGAATATTTCCCTGGACAAAAACCTTGGGGAGTAAAAGTGGATATAGCTGCCCCTTGTGCAATTCAAAATGAGATTGTATTAGAGGATGCAAAATTATTAGTAGCTAATGGAGTAAAAGTGGTTTGTGAAGGAGCTAATATGCCATGCTCTAATGAGGCAATAGATCTATTTGAAAAAAGTGGAGTAAAATTTGGAGCAGCTAAGGCAGCTAATGCTGGTGGAGTTGCTGTATCAGCTCTTGAGATGTCACAAAATAGTATGAGATATCAATGGAGTGAAGAGGAAGTAGATAAAAAATTACAAGAGATAATGAAAGGCATCTATCAAAAAGCTAAAGAGATGAGTGAAGAGTATGGTGTTACATTAGCAGCTGGAGCTAATATAGCTGGATTTAAAAAAGTTGCTGATACTATGCTTATGCAAGGAAATTATTAATTGATTAAAAAAATCAGTTAATATAAAATATGAAAAATAGGGAGCTTGAGAAACGACTTTGTAAAATCAGTTTTAAGCCCCCTCTTTTTTTATTTTGGACTAATTATATGGTTAAAAAATATAGTGTTTTAAGCTTCTAAAATAGTATTTTTAGCTGAAGCTCTAACCTTGAATTAAAGGGTCTTCTAGGAGATAAAAAAATAAAAAATACATACGTTATTTTATTTATCTACTAATTATTGTTAATAAAATTGATAAAAATAAAGAAAATATTAAAATTATCTATTTATTTTTTTATAATAAATGTAAGAAATATATTTAGTTTTTTATGAATTATTTATAGGTAACCAACCTTTATAGTACCAATGTCTACCTTTTTTTACAAAGTAACTTCTCTCATGGTGTACTACTTCTTCTCCACTAATTAAATCTATATACTTAGCTTTAAACTCTACTATCCCCTCTTTATCAAATTGAGTTCCAGCTATGGTTTCTACAATTTCAAGACCTAACCATTTAGAATTTTTAGACCATTCTTCTGCTTCTTTCCAATCTATTCCTTTAGCTGTTTTAGGGTCGTGTGTATTTTTTATAAATTCAATATCTCCCTTAGTATAAGCTTCATATCTAGCTTTCATAAGTTCAAGAGCTGTCTTTGGATTACTCATCTTTACCTCCGATAATTTTTTATCTTAATTATATCATTTTTTTAAAGATATTTCTTTAGAAAGTTAATAATATCTATGATATAATAAAAGATATTGAAAAGGAAAGGAGTGAGAAAGTGGGAAGATATAACACAATATATTGGCCATTGGAAAACATAGACATCGGTATAGATGCTAAAAATTTAAAAAAGTTAGAGAAGCTGGGAATAAAATCAATAGCTGATATGCTCTACTACTTTCCAAGAGCCTATGATGATAGAACTAATATAAAAAAAATAGGAGAGTTGAGAGGGGAGGAGTATGTAGTTTTAAAAGCTACACTTATGACTGTAACAGCTCCACCTACTCGTTCAGGACTTAAGATGGTAAAAGCTACTGCCACAGATGGAAGTGGGATAATAGAGTTGGTATGGTTTCAGATGCCATATCTTAGAAAAACTCTTAAGATAGGAGAGGAATATATATTTATTGGTCAAGTCAAGAGAGGATATATATTTCAGATAGTAAATCCAGAGTTTAAGTCGAGTAGTAATCAAAAGAGATTAGATGAGGGAGAGATACTACCAATATATAGTTCAAGTAAGGAGTTACCACAGAACTCTTTAAGAAAACTTATGGAGAAGATGTTAAATACGACTCTTGCTGTAATAGAAGAAAATATTCCAGAAGAGATTATAAAAAAATACAAACTTATGGGGAGAAAAGAGGCGTTAAAAGAGATACATTTTCCTAAGAATAGTAAAAATTTAGAGGAAGCTAAAAGACGTTTTGCTGTAGAAGAACTTTTAGTTTTAGAGATGGGAATACTCCAGAAAAGGTTTGAGATGGATAATCAAAATATAGATAGGTATCATCTTGAGGATAAAAAAACTTTAGTGAAAGCTTATCTATCATCTCTACCTTTTGAACTTACTAATGCACAAAAGAGAGTAATCACAGAGATATATAAAGACTTAGCAAATGGAAGAGTGGTCAATAGGTTAGTACAGGGAGATGTAGGAAGTGGAAAGACTGCTGTATCTATGGTGTTACTTCTATATATGTTAGAAAACTCTTATCAAGGGGTACTTATGGCTCCAACAGAGATATTAGCTGTACAGCATTATCTTTCAGTAAAGGATAAATTTGAAAAACTTGGAGTGAGAGTAGAACTACTTACAGGAAGTTTTACTGGAAAGAAGAAACAAAGACTTTTAGAAGATATAGCAAATGGAGATATAGGGATAGTAATAGGAACACATGCACTTATAGAAGAGAGTGTAGTTTTTCATAGATTAGGTATGATAATAATAGATGAGCAACATAGATTTGGAGTATTGCAAAGAAAGGCTCTAAGAGATAAAGGAGTGCTTGCTAATCTTGTGGTAATGAGTGCTACACCTATTCCACGTTCATTAGCACTGAGTATCTATGGAGATTTAGATGTATCTGTAATAGATGAGTTACCACCAGGGAGAAAACCAATTCGTACTAAGTGGATAGCCACAGATGAAGAGATAGAAACTATGTATGATTTTATAGATAAAAAGCTTTCCCAAGGAAGGCAAGCTTACTTTATAGCTCCACTTATAGAGGAGAGTGAAAAACTTTCAGCAAAATCAACAGCAGAGCTTATGGAAGAGGTAGAAAAATTTTTACCAAATTATAAGATAGGAGTTTTACATGGAAAAATGAAAAACTCTGAAAAAGATGAGATAATGAGTAGATTTAAAAATAAAGAATTGGATATTTTAGTATCTACAACGGTTATAGAGGTAGGGGTGGACGTACCTAACTCATCTATAATTGTAATCAATAATGCTGAGAGATTTGGACTCTCTGCTCTACATCAACTACGTGGGAGAGTTGGAAGAGGGCAACATCAATCTTACTGTTTTTTAGTTTCTAAGACAGATAATGCTACTTCAAAGGCTAGACTTCAAGTTATGGAAGAGACACAAGATGGATTTAAAATAGCCGAAGAGGATTTGAGACTTAGAAAGTCTGGAGAGATTTTTGGTACAAGGCAGAGTGGATTAAGTGATTTAAAATTTGTAGATATAGTACATGATGTAAAAACTATAAAACTTGTTAAAGATATATGTTATGAATATTTAAAAGAGAATCATGGTGAGATAAAAAATGAATATCTTCTTGTAGATATTTCTGAAAAGTTTAAAGAGGTAAAATAATAGTTAAGAAAGATTAAAAAACTTTAGACAAAATAAGAGATAATATGATAAAATATAGAGTAAAATAAAATTTATATGGAGGAAAAAATGAGATTCAGTAAGAGTTATATTAAGACACTTAAAGAAACTCCAAAAGAAGCAGAGATAGCAAGTCATAAACTTCTTTTGAGAGCTGGAATGATTAAGAAATTAACTAGTGGAGTGTATACTTACCTACCGTTAGGATTAAAAGCTCTTAAAAAAGTAGAAAATATTGTAAGAAGAGAGATGGATAGAGCAGGAGCTCAAGAGATATTCATGCCAGTATTACAACCAGCTGAACTTTGGAAAGAGAGTGGAAGATGGGAAGTAATGGGACCTCTTATGATGAAATTACAAGATAGAGCTAAGAGAGATTTCGTATTAGGACCAACTCACGAAGAAGTAGTAACTGATGTTATCAGAAATGATGTTGCTTCATACAAGCAATTACCTTTAAACCTTTACCAAATTCAAACTAAATTTAGAGATGAGATAAGACCAAGATTTGGACTTATGAGAGGAAGAGAGTTTATAATGAAAGATGCTTACTCTTTCCATGCTACAAGAGAGTCTTTAGATGAAGAGTTTGATAATATGGAAGCTACTTATAAGAGAATTTTCTCAAGCTGTGGTTTAAAATTTAGACCTGTTGAGGCTGACTCTGGAGCAATAGGAGGAAGTGGATCAAAAGAGTTCCACGTATTAGCAGATTCTGGAGAAGATGAAATCATCTACTGTGAGAGCTGTGATTACGCAGCAAACGTAGAAACAGCTGTAAGTAAAGTTTTCCATGCTGAAAAAGAGGAATTAAAAGCTGTAGAATTAGTAGATACTCCAAATGTATCTAAAATAGAAGATGTAGTAGAATACTTAAAAGTTCCTGTGGAGAGAACAGTAAAAGCTATGATGTATAGAGATATGGGAACTGACCAAGTATATATGGTTTTAATCAGAGGAGATTATGAAGTTAACGAAACTAAGCTTAAAAATGCTGTAGATGCAATAGAGGTTGAGTTATTAACTGATGAGCAATTAGAAAAGTTAGGACTAGTAAAAGGATTTATTGGACCATTTGGAATTGATTTAGGAGATATCAAAGTAGTAGCTGATGATACTGTATTAGAGATTACTAATCACACAGCTGGAGGAAATAAAATAGATACTCACTATATTAATGTAAACTATGGAAGAGATTACAAAGCTGATATAATAAAAGATGTAAAAACTGTAAAACCTGGACACGTTTGTGAAAAATGTGGAGGAACTCTTGCTTCTGCTAGAGGAATAGAGGTTGGACATATATTCAAACTAGGAACTAAATACTCTGAAAAATTAGAAGCTACATTTATAGATGAGAAAGGTGTAACACATCCAATAATAATGGGATGTTATGGAATAGGAGTTTCAAGAACTCTTGCTTCTGCTATTGAGCAAAACAATGATGAGTTTGGAATTGTTTGGCCATCAGCAATAGCTCCATATGTAGTAGATGTAATTCCAGCTAATATGAAAGATGCTGGACAAGTTGCTCTTGCTGAAGAGTTATACAACTCATTATTAGATGAGGGAATAGATACTATGCTTGATGATAGAGATGAAAGACCTGGATTTAAATTTAAAGATGCTGACTTAATAGGATTCCCATTCAAAGTAATTTGTGGTAAAAAAGCTGCTGAGGGAATTGTTGAATTAAAGATAAGAAAGACAGGAGAAACTTTTGAAATCTCTAAAGATGAAGTGATATCTAAAGTAAGAGAGTTAATGAGACAATACTAGTTTTTAATGTACGAGTGAAAAGGTTCAAAGTTTGAAATAGACTTTTTCACTCTTTTTATTTTATTATTATAAAAGATTTTGGAGGAAAAATGTTAAAAAAATTATTAGTAGTATTAACAAGTATGATATTTTTATTCACAGCTTGTGGAGAAAAAGCAGAAACTAAAAAAGTAAAAGAGGAACTTGTAATAGCTCAAGATGGAGAGGCTAAATCATTGGATATTCATCAAGGAAATGATGGATTTTCTTTAAGAGCAAATAGACTTATCTATTCAAGACTTGTAGAATCTGATGAAAATATGCAAATTCATCCAGGACTTGCAGAATCTTGGGAGCAAATAGATGATAAAACTATGCAATTTCATCTAAGAAAGGAAGTAAAATTCCACAATGGATATAATTTTACTGCTGAAGATGTAAAGTTTTCATTTGAAAGAATGATGAACTCTCCTAGAATAGCCTTTGTTTTACCACCAATAGAAAAAATAGAAATAGTAGATGATTATACAGTTAATCTTGTAACAAAAACACCATTTGGACCATTATTAGCTCATCTATCACACCCAGCATTAGGAATAGTAAGTAAAAAATTATTGACTGAAAATCCAGAGGCTTTAAAAGAGACTCCTATTGGAACAGGAAGCTATAAATTTAAAGAGTGGGTATACGGAGATAGAATAGTTTTAGAAAAAAATGAAGATTTCTATGATAAAAATGAAAAAGGATTAAAATACATAGTATTTAAAAATGTAATAGAAGCTTCAAATAGAGCTATAGGATTAGAAACTGGAGAGATAGATATAGCAATAGCTATCAGTTCAGTAGATGAGGAAAATATAAAAAATAATCCTAAGTTACAACTTTTAACTAAGCCATCTATATCTTACTCATATATTGGAATGAATGTGCAAAAATCTCCATTAAATGATGTAAGAGTAAGAAAAGCAATAAACTATGCTATTGATAAGCAAGCTATTGTTGATGTAATATTAAATGGGAATGGTAAGGTAGCAACTTCTCCAATAGCTCCAGGAGTTTTTGGATTTACTGATAAAACTAAAAATTATGAGTATAATGTAGAGAAAGCAAAGGAGCTTATGAAGGAAGCTGGGTATGAAAAAGGATTTACTACTAGTATTTTAGTTTTCAGCGGAGAGGCAAATACTCAAACAGCTGAGATAGTTCAAGCATATTTAAGAGAGATAGGAATAGATTTAAAAGTTGAAATAGTTGAAACAAGTGCTTATTGGGATATCACTGAAAAAGGAAGACATGATTTATTCTTAGGTTCATGGGGAGTTGTAACAGGAGATGCTGACTATGGACTTTATGCTATGTACCATTCTTCTGCTAAAGGTGGAGCTGGAAACAGAGATTTTTATGAGAATAAAAAAGTTGATGAACTATTAGATAAAGCTAAGATAGAGATTAATCCAGAAACTAGAAAAGAGTTATATGAGGAAGCTCAAATTTTAATAGTTGATGATGCTCCAGATGTTATGCTTTATAATAGAAATTTATCAGTTGGTGCTCAAAAGTATATTAAAGGTTTAGGAGTTCATCCTGTGACTCTTCATAACTTTGCCACTGTATATGTAGAGGAATAGAATAAGAGATATAATTAGGTGAAAATTATGAAAATAGTATTAAAATCATTTGAAGAACTTAGTGGAAAAGAAGTTTATAAAATAGGAGAACTTAGAAATCAGATATTCATAGTTGAACAAAATTGTCCATACTTAGATTTAGATGGAAAGGATTTTAAGTCTCTTCATCTTTATTTTTTAGATGAAATAGCTGATGAAATTATGTGTTATTGTAGAATACTTCCTAGAGGATTATCTTATCCAGAAGTATCTATTGGTAGAGTTTTAACCAATGAAAAATATAGAAAAAAAGGATTAGCCAGAAAAATGCTACTTCAAGCTATAGAGGTTGCAAAAGAAAGATTTAAAGCAAAAGAGATAACCATTGGAGCTCAAAATTATTTAAAAGAGTTTTATTCATCTCTTGGTTTTGTTTCTATATCAGAAGTATATGATGAAGATGGTATTCCACATATAGATATGCAGGTTTTAATATAAAAAAGTATTTAAGAAAGGGCTGTTACAATTTTATTTTGTACAGCCCATCTTTTATTAATACTAACTTTTTATTATTTTTCAACTTTTTTAACAATGTCTAATTGATATAATTCAGTATTCATATATAATTCATTGTAATCGAATAATTCTCCATTTTTTAGATAGGTAATATTTGATAATTTTAAAATTGGTGTTTTAGAAGAAATTTTCAGTTTTTCAGCTATTTTTTCTGGAGCAAATACAGGGGCTATATTTTGATAAGAGATAGATATTTCCATTCCATGTTTTTTAGCATACTCATATTTTGACCCTTCCAATATTTTTACAGACATCTCAGGGTGTTTACTAACTTCCATATATGTTTTTTCAAAAAGAAGTGGATCATTATCAGCAAATCTGAGTCTTTCAATATAATAAATATTGTCAGTAGGTTTTAATCCCATTATTCTTCCAATATGCTCCCCAGCTTTTATAATTTGAAATTTTTCAACAATTGACCAAGGTTTTTTCCCCATTTCAATCATATCTTCAGTAAAACTTTTAAGTAGTGGAGAACGCTTTAAAGTATGTTCTTTAGATACAAAAGAACCTTTTCCTTGAATACGATAGATAATTCCCTTATAAGTAAGATTACTCAAAGCTTGTCTTACAGTAACTCTTGAGCAAGAAAATTTTTCTGCTAGTTCACTTTCCGTTGGTAAAATATCATCAGCTTTAAAAATATTAGAATGAATATTTTCAATGATATAATTTTCAATTACTTGATATTTAGATACTTTTTTTTCTTCCATAATAAAAATCTCCTTAATAAAATAACAACTTATTAATAAACAATACAAGTTCTACACTATATATAATACAACATAAAATTTGTATTGACAAGTGAAAATTAATATATTATACTCTGCATATAGGGATATAAAATTAATTTGGAGGATTGAAAATGGAAGAAAAAGTAAGTTTAAAAGACAGTTTTGTTGGAATTGGGCAAAAATTAGGTAAAGCGATAATGATGCCTATTTCTATTTTACCTGTAGCAGGGTTATTTTTAGGGATAGCGGCAGCACTATCATCTGGAGCAGTAATAAAAGCTTATTCGGTTTTAGATAACTCTTTTTTACAAGGATTATTTAAATTAATGAATGCAGTAGGAAATGGGGTATTTGGAGCTTTACCATTAATATTTGCAGTAGGAATAGCAGCAGGACTTGCTAAAGCAGAAAAAGGTTCAGCAGGATTATCTGCAGTAGTTGGATACTTTGTTCTTTTAACTGGAACAGGAGCTTTTATGAGTATACTTGGAAAAGAGGCACCAGCTGGAGCAGATATTCGTTTATATGGACAAGCTATGCAATTTGGAATAAAAACTTTAAATATGAATGTATTTGGAGGAGTGTTAGCAGGTATAGTAACAGGAGTTGTTCATAATAAGTATTATAAAACAAAATTACCTGATGTGTTAGCTTTCTTTGGAGGAGCTAGATTTGTTCCAATAGTAAATACAGTAGTATTTATGGTAATTTCTTTAATAATGGTATTTATATGGCCAGCAGTAGCAAATATGATATCTTACTTTGGAACTATTACTGAAGGTTTAGGATTAGTTGGAGCTTTTATATATGGACTTATTTTAAGAAGTTTCTATGTAATAGGATTACACCATGTATTCTATCTTCCTTTCTGGACAACAGCAGCTGGAGGAACATTAGAAATAGGTGGAAAAGTGATAGAAGGATGGCAAACAATTTTCTTAGCTCAACTTGCTGATCCAAATACAACTCATTATTTTTCAAATATAGCTCTTTATAATAGTGGAAGATATTTCCATATGTTATTTACTATGCCAGCTGTATGTTTAGCTATGTATAGAGCTATACCAGCAGGTCCAAAAAGAAAAGCAACATTTGGATTTTTATTTTCAATAGCTTTAACAGCTTTTATAACAGGAGTTACTGAACCAATATCATTTGCTTTATTATTTGCTTCTCCATTATTATTCGTAGCTGAAGCAATTTCATTTGCGATCTCATTTGTAATAGCAGCTATGGCAAAAGTTACAATAGGTTCAACATTCTCAGCAGGACTTGTAGAATTTCTATTATTTGGAGTATTTCAAGGAAATGCAAAAACAAATTGGATTTGGATAGTTATTTGGGGAATACCAATTTTTATAGCTAACTATTTCTTATTTAAATTATTAATAGAAAAATTAAATGCTAAAACACCTGGTAGAGAAAGTGATGAAGAAGCAGAGAAAAAATTAAGTAATAAATATCAAGCTGGACAAGCAAAAACAATAGTAGAAGCATTAGGTGGATTAGATAATATAGATGATTTAGATAACTGTGCTACTAGATTAAGAGTAACAGTAAAAAAATTAGATAAAGTTAATATAGAGTTATTAAAACAAACAGGAGCTCATAATGTAGTTACTAGAGGAAAAAATCTTCAAGTTATATATGGACCAACTGTGAATCTAATAAGAACTGAAATTGATGAGTATATTTCAACTTTATAATTATATAAAATTTTAGTATAATATAGGTGGGGATTATGAATACTAAAAATAAAAAGATAATAGACCAAATAAAGAATGGATTGATACTTTCTTGCCAAGTAAAAAAAACTGATCCATTATATTTACCAGGAATCATAGAAAAATTGGTAGAGTGTGGAGAATGGGGAGATGCTTGTGGTTATAGAATAGATACTCCTGAAAACATAGTAAAGGTAAGGGCTATCACAGATAAACCAATTATAGGATTATGGAAAATAAATATGGAAACAGAAGATGTATTTATAACTCCAACTATGAAAGAGGTAGATGCTGTAATAGAAGCTGGAGCAGATATAGTGGCAGTAGATGCCACTGATAGATTAAATAGCAATGGAGAAAAAGCCTACAATATAATTCCTAAAATAAGAGAGAAATATCCTGATATTCTTATTTTAGCAGATATTAGAAATGCTGAAGAAGCAAAATATGCATTAGAGTTAGGAGCTGATATGGTAGCTCCTACTCTATATAGATTTAATGAAAATCCTAAATCAACAGACTTTCCAGTATTTGAAGAGTTAGTGAGAATAGTAGAGTATTGTAAAGATTTGGGAGTAGTTATAATGGAAGGAAAAATTTGGACTCCAGATGATGCAATAAAAAGTTTGTATTTAGGAGCACATGCAGTTGTGGTAGGAAATGCCATAACAAGACCGCATATAACAACTTTAAAATTTACAAGTCTTATGAATAAGTTACAAAGGAAAATACCTTTAAAATATTAAAGAAGGAGAGAAGGGAAATGGGTAAATACAAGATATTATGGAGTGATATGCATAGTAATCTACATCATGAAAAAATAGAGGAGCTACCAAAATGGTTTGAACAAGTAAAAGAATTATTTGATTTTTGGCCATTTGCATATTATCCATATTATATGAGAAAAGATGAAAGTGGATTAGGGGTAGAAGATAGATATACAGATGAAGAAGTAGAAAAAGATTGGGAGTATATAAGAGAATTTACTAAAAAGGTAAATGCAGAAGGATTTCCTATGTTTATGGGATATGAGTGGCAAGGAGCTGGAAAAGATGGAGACCACAATATATTTTTCTTAAATAATAATAACTTACCAGTATTTCCTATGAGATATGAAGAGTTAGTAAAAAAATATAGCGATGAAAAATGTATTGGAATACCTCATCATTTAGCTTATCAATTGGAACATAGAGGAAAAAATTGGGAAACTCACAATGATAAATTTTCTCCATTTGTAGAAATATATTCATCACATGGTTCTAGTGAAAATGATGAGAGTCAAATAGGAATGGATAGACATGTTCATATGGGACCAAGAACAGGAGCTACTGCAGTAGAAAAAGGATGGGAAAAAGGACATAAGTTTGGAGTAATAGCTTCTGGAGATAACCACTCAGTACCAGGAGTATATGGATTTGGATATATAGCAGTGCTAGCAGAAGAAAATAGTAAAGAAAGTATATGGGAAGCTTTTGAAAAGAGAAGAGTTTATGGAGTAAGTAAAGATAGAATAAAGTTAGATTTTTCTATTGATGGTGCTGTAATGGGAGAAGAAATTGGAGGAAAAGAAAATTCTAAATTAGTATTGGATGTAGAAGCTTCTAATTCAATAGATAGAATAGAGATAATTGAGGATAATATTACTACTGATTATATTCCTCATACTTCAACATGGGAAAGAAAAGAATTACCAGAAAATGTAACTTTTAAGTTTAAATTAGATTTAGGTTGGGGTCCAGACAGAAGAATATTTCCAGATATAGTTTCTAAAAATTGGCATGGAAGCTTAAAAACTTCTGGTAAAATTTTATCAATAGAGAAATGTTGGAGTAATTTTGGACAAAAATTATATAATGTTACAGAAAATAGTTGTGAGTTTGATATAACATCATATAAAACAACAGCTACTGGAAAATGGATGGGACCAAGTGCTGTAACAACAGAAGGATTTATATTTGAAATTTCAGCTCCATTAGAGAGTGAAATATTACTAATAGTTGATGGAAAGGAGTATACTTTAAAAGTAAAAGAGTTATTTGAAAATTCAAGACTTATTCCATTATTAGATGAAGCTAAAAAATTATTAAAAGATACATTTAATTTTACAGAATACTATAGAACAGATCCATGGTGGCATAATGCTTATAAGATAAAAATTTCTAGAGCTGTTCCTAAGATTGGATATACTAGAAGAATAGAAAAAGAGATCAATACTAAAAATATAAATAATATAAGGGTAAGAGTATGGCAAAGAGATGGTGGAGTAGCATGGAGCTCACCAATATTTATAAAAAAGGAGAAATAAAATGAACGTAATATATATAAATACTCATGATAGTGGTAGAGTATTAAGTCCCTATGGATATGATATTCCTACTGATAATCTAAAAGAGTTTGCAAAAGATGCCTTAACTTTTACAAATACTTATTGTGTAGGACCAACTTGCTCTCCAAGTAGAGCAGGGCTTCTAACTGGGACATATCCTCATCAAAATGGAATGCTAGGTTTAGCTCAAAGAGGATTTTCATTGGCAAAGCCAGAAAATCATTTAGCTAATTTTTTGAAGAATAATGGATATACAACATGTTTATCAGGAATTCAACATGAATATGGATGGTATCTAGATTTAGAAGAAAATGGACTACATGATTTAGGATATGAAAATATTTTAACAACTTCATCTAAAGAGTTTGTAAAAGAGGATTTACATATTTGGGATAGAGATAATGCTATGGAAGTTGTGAAGTGGTTAGATAATTATGATAAAGAAAAACCATTTTTTATAGCTTATGGTATGCATAGTACTCATCGTCCATATCCAATAAAGGTATTGGATAAAATAGATGAAAGATATGTGAAACCTATTTTCCCTATTACCAATAATGAAGAGAATAGACACGATCATGCTCAATTTATGACAACAGCTTATTATGCTGATGAAAATATTAAATTAATTTTAGACGCTTTGAAAAGAAATAAACTATATGAGGATACAATTATAATTTATACAACAGATCATGGAGTAGCTCTTCCATTTAATAAGTGTAATTTGACTGATACTGGAATAGGAGTAGCTATGATAATAAGAGTACCTAGAGCTAAAAGTAATGGAGAGGTAATGGATAATCTGGTATCACATATAGATGTATTTCCTACATTGTGTGAACTATTATCATTGGAGAAGCCGGAATATTTAGAAGGAAAGTCATTTAAAAAAGTTTTTGATAATAGTAAAGAAGAGATAAGAGATTTTATTTTTTCTGAAATAAATTTTCATACATCTTATGAACCTGTAAGATGTATAAGAACTAATCGTTATAAATACATTAAATATTATGACAATAATTGGAATAAAATAAACCTTTCAAATATAGATGAATCAGAGCCTAAAACTTTTTTAATGAAAAATGGGTTGAAAGAACAAATAAAATATAGAGAGGGACTATTTGATCTTTATTATGATCCTAGTGAAAGAAATAACTTAGTTGAAGATGAGAAATATCAATCTATTTTAGAAGAATTAAGAGAAAAATTATATCAAGAACAAGTTAGAACAAATGATCCTATATTAGCTGGAAAGCTTGAGATAAAGAAAGGATATAAAGTAAATAAAGTAGAGTGTGAAAAAGCTTCAAGTAAAGATAAAAATGATTATATAAGTATGTAAGAAAAAAAGGTAGCAAAGTGAAAAGGATTTTGCTACCTTTTTTCATACATAGAAAATTGAAGATAGAAAAAAGATAATTTATAAAAAATAAAAATGTGATATAATATAAAAATGAAAAATAAAAATATAGAAAGGGAAAAATTATGACAAATTTATTTAATCTAATCGTATCTTTATTAGCAACAACAACAGGAGCAATTAGTGGGATAGGTGGCGGAATAATAATAAAACCAGTGTATGATGCATTTTCAGGATTACCTATCTCTACAATAAACTTTATGTCTGGATGTACTGTTTTTTCCATGAGTATAGTTTCACTTTTGAAAAGTAGAAATAGTGGAGTAAAATTAGATAAAGTAAAGAGTACTACTTTGGCATTAGGGGCAGCAGTAGGTGGAATAATAGGAAAACAAATTTTTCAGCTAACAAAAGCAATATTTAAAAATGATAATTTTATAGGAGCTGGACAAGCAATTATTCTTATAATTATGACTCTATATGTATTTTGGTTTATAAAAAATAAAGAGAAAATAACTATGAAGAATGTAAATAATTTAGGGATAGCTGCTTTAATTGGTTTTTCTTTAGGAATGATATCAGCTTTTTTAGGAATAGGTGGTGGACCTATCAATATAGCTATACTTGCTTATTTTTTTAATATGAATTCTAAGACTTGTTCACTAAATTCAATATATATAATTTTCTTTTCACAGACAACAAGTTTACTTACAACATTTATAACTAAAACAGTTCCAACTTATAATTCTATGGATTTAATTTTTATGATAATTGGAGGAATTGCAGGAGGATTTATAGGAAGTACAATTTCTAAAAGATTATCAAATAAGGGAGTAGATAAAATATTTTCAATTGTTTTAATAGTGATTTTGATGATATGTACATATAATTTTTTTAGATTTATATAAAAAATAAAAAAGCTGAGTAGCTTTTTAACTATCTCAGCTTTTTTATTTATTTATAATTTAAGACTAATTCTGCTAAAAGAGCACTTCCTTTCCAAAGAACTTCTTCATTAGGAGAATAATAGCTACTATGTAGTGGATATTTAGTTTCTCCTTCTTTTGTAGTTCCTATCCATAGCAAAGCTCCAGGTTTTTCTAGTAAATAATGTGAGAAATCTTCTGCGGTCATACAAGGTTCTACATTTACAATATCATCTTTTTTAAACTTATCTTCAATAGTAGTTCTAATATATTTTATAATTTCTTCATTATTGATAACCGCTGAATATCCTCTTTCATAATTTAAAGTTCCACTACATCCACTGGAAATACATACTCCTTTTAATATTGTTTCTAATCTTTTTTCAGCTAAATCTCTTATATTAGGAGAAAATGTTCTACAAGTTCCTTCAAGTATGCATTCTTCAGCTACTATATTGTATCTTGTACCAGAGTTCATTTTTCCAATAGTTATAACTATTGATTGCATAGGGTCAGTATTTCTACTTACTATAGTTTGACATTGGTTAATAAATTGAGCCCCTGCAACTAGAGCATCTATACCTTCATTTGGTTTAGCAGCATGACTAGATTTTCCTTTTATATTTATAGTAAAGTGATCTGAAGCAGCCATTAGGGCTCCAGATTTTAAGCCAATTTTACCTAGCGGTAAATCAGGCCAAACATGCATACCTAAAATCATATCGACATTTTCTAAAGCACCAGCTTTAATCATGTCCTTTGCTCCACCATTAGGTGAGAGTTCCTCAGCTGGTTGAAAAATTAGACGTACTCCTCCAGAAAGTTTAGATTTATTTTTATTCAATAAAAGAGCAGCACCTAATACCATAGTCATATGATTATCATGTCCACAAGCATGCATTACACCTAAATTTTTAGATTTCCATTCTACATCATTTTTTTCTTCAATTTGCAAGGCATCCATATCGGCTCTCAAAGCTATCAATTTTCCAGGTTTTTCTCCATAAAAGTCTGCAATTATTCCATACCCAACTACATTTTCTCTTATTTGTATTCCATCTATTTTTTTTAACTCCCTTAGAAGAATTTCGGATGTATTCTTTTCCTGAAGAGAAATTTCTGGAAACTGATGCAATTCTCTTCTAATATTTTGTAAATATGGTTGTAATTCTTTAGCAGAATTTAAAAGTGTCATATTAGCCTCCTCTTATATTTTCTTTCATTAATTTCCTTTAAATTCTTTTCCGAAAAATACACGACTGCTGATCATAGAAATAAATAAAATAACTATTCCAAGTCCTAGTGCTACCATAGCTGTAAAACCAGCTCCAGAAGTCATAGGCATCATGATAAACATATTTAACATAGCAAAATATATTATACTTGTTATTGTGTAAGATAAAGAATAATTAGCAAGTGCAGGACTTTCTAAATTAGGGTCACAAATACGAAGTAAAAGAACTCCTGTTAAGAAAACACCAGTACTCATACCTAGAGTTGCAATCATCTGTTCAAACCAATATCCTTTTAAATATCTTTTACAGAAAAAGAAAAGAGCTCCAGTAGTAACAATATATCCAATAATAACCATTACTAATATAGGAACTATATAGGCTGCTACTGCTTTTATAGGTAAACTTGCTATAGCAGCAATAACAGCATATTCTGTAAAGGAACCTGAAATTTTACTTTTTACTTTATCATCAACTAAATATTGAAGGTTTAATTTATTCATAATACCCCAAATACTAAACATAACTATCATAGCATATGCCCAAACAGAGATACTGCTTAATACAGGAATTTGTAATTTTTTGGTTATTGATAAGATTAAATATGCTAATCCACAGGCTACAAATATAAGTGCAGCATGGAATGCTACTGTATCTATTGAAGAAGATAGAGTTGTTTCTCTTCCTATTGAATTTTGTTTTGAGATATCTTTTTGGAATCCTATACGAATAGGTTCTGGAATATCAGCTGGTTTAGTTAGCATAGCAGTTTGCCCATGACGTGCAGCCCAGTTAATTAAGGCAATTCCAATTAAAATTCCTCCTACTATTCCAAAGGTAGCAGTTGTTGTAGCAACCCCTTGTGAAGTTTGCCAGTAAGGTAGATTTAAACCAGATAAAATATTACCTAATGTACCAGCAGTTCCATGTCCTCCTACAAACCCAATAGCAAGTTCTATTCCAAATACATCATATAAATTTTCATTAGAAAATAAAACATGAGTTCCATACCCTATTGCAAATTGAAATAATGAAACTACTAATCCTATTCCCATTAAAGGAAAAATATTTTTTAAAAAATCAGCTTCCTTATTTTTCCCTTTAGCTCCAATAGATAAACCTAGAGGAACAGCAGCAACAACAGGAACTATAAAAACTCCAGGTAAAAGTGAATAGATATTAAACCACTCTTTTGGAACTGGTAATAAATCAAAACATTGTGGTCCTAATATTAAAAGTAGGAATCCTCCTATAATTCCAGCTGGGATAAAAGTTTTTTGAAATATTTTTACTTTCGCTCTTATAAAAACACCAAGTAATAAAAAAATACCAAGTAAAGCTAGACTTTTTAAAAAATCTGTAAGTATTGCATTTGTCATTTTACTTTCCTCCTTATGTACATATAAAATAGATAATATAGTATTACTATAAAATTATAAAAAAGCTAATTCATATTTTATATGAAAGTATTTATTTAAATTATAAAATAGGATTATTATAATAATTTTATTATAATAATCCCAGTTTAAAAATAATTAAAAATTAAAAAATATATCTATTATTTTTTCATCATTAGGTTCTCCAGCATAGGAACCAATAATGAAAACAAGAGAACTAACGAATAATACAGGAACAATAGTATGCATTCCTAAAATAGAGATTTTACATACAGTGAGATAAATAAAAGTTATAAATCCAAATATCATAGAAGCAATAGCTCCAGTAGAATTTGCTTTTTTCCAGAAAAGACCAAATACAATAGGGCAAAAGAAAGTAGCCTCCAATCCAGCAAAAGCAAATAGATTAATCCAAACTAATAAATCAGGTGGATTTAAAGATAGTAAAAATACTATTATTCCAAATCCTAGAGAAGCCATAAAGGATAATTTTTTTATTTTTTCTGTACTAGCTTCCTTATTCACATAATGAGAGTACAAATCTTTTACAATAGTAGCTGAAGTCATAATTAGAAGAGAGTCTACAGTTGACATAATGGCTGCAAGTGGACCTCCTATAAACACTCCAGCAAGTATAGGATGAAGATTTTTTAGTGCAAGTATAGGGATAATTTTATCTCCAACATCAACACCAGGAGCAACTGCAACTCCCATAACTCCAACTAAGTGCATCCCTAACATTAAAAGTCCTACAACTGATGTTCCTATTATCATAGCTCTATGAAGAGAATTGCTATCTTTAAATCCCATACATCTCACAGTAGTAGATGGGTAGCCTAAAAGTCCAATTCCTACTAATACCCAAAAGGACATAATAAAAGGTTTGGCAATATTTCCATTGGAAGTAGGAGTTAACATTTCAGGATGAGTTTTGGCAATAGAAAGCATAATATTTTCCATACCATTTCCATTTTTTAAGATAACATAGAATAAAATTCCTGTAGCAATTAACATCACTACTCCTTGAATAGCATCAGTTAAGACTACTGCCCTAAATCCTCCAAAAGATGTATAGGCTATAACTACTGATGAGAAAAGAATAAGTCCAATAAAATATGGATATCCAGTAACTGCTTCAAAAAGTCTAGCTCCACCAATAAATTGAGCTACAATAGTTCCTATAAAAAATATTAGCATAGTGATAGATGCTAAGATTACTACAATATCACTTTTATATCTAGCTCTCAATAAATCTATAATAGTTACTCCATTTATTCTTCTAGAGATAATGGCTAATTTTTTTCCTATAATTCCAAGAGTAAAAAAAGCAGTAGGAACTTGGATACAAGCTAAGAGTACCCATCCCAATCCCAATTTGTATGCAATTCCAGGTCCTCCTATAAAAGAACTAGCACCAACATAGGAAGCTATTATAGTCATAGCAAGGACAAAGCCTCCCATATTTCTACTTCCTATAAAATACTCTTCAGTAAAATTTACATCTTTACTATGTTTTATCTGATTGACTTTGTAAGCAATACCTAACATAAGTAAAAGGTAAAGTAAAACAGGAATAAGTGTTAACATTTTTTCTCCTCCTCTAGTGGTACATCTTTAAAGAATAGTTTTACAGCAATAAAAACTAGAATATTAATAACAACTAGTCCAAGCACACAAGAGTAGAAGAACCACTCTGGAAGTCCAAATATATATTTGAAATTTTCTACATCTTCACTATCAGTATGCAAGTATGCAAAATAGTACCACCAAGCAAAATAAAAAACATATAATATTAAAGTTATAATTACCTCTTTATTTATCTGTTTATCTCTCATTTTATACCTCTATAAGTTAAAGAATTTTTCTAAATATCTTGCTACTCCATCTTCTTTGTTAGATAAAGTAACATTAGAAAAGAAATCTTTTAAAAGTTCTTGTGAATTTTCCATAATAACTGGATGTCCAACAGTTTTTAACATATCTAAATCATTTTCTCCATCTCCAAAAGCCATAAAATCATCAGGAGTTAGATTAAATATTCTAGCAAGATTTTCTATACCAGTCCCTTTAGTACAATTTTTAGGTGCAATATCAATACAAGTTGGTTGTGATAGCATTATCTCAACAAGATGAGAAAATTTATTTTTTAATATATTAACAAGTTCAATTAAAACTTTAGGGTTATCATCAGAAACAATTATCTTATTTAAATCGGGAATATCCTCTTCCTTTTCAACAGCTACTTCTGTAAAAAGAGGTCTACTAGTAAAATCTTCAACAGGTTCATCTTTACTATGAAAATAAAATTCGTTTAAAAAGGCACTGTAAAAAAGATTATTTTTTCTAATCTCTTTTAATATCTCTGTAACAATTTTCTTAGGTATTCTTTTATCAAGGATACATTCTCCTTCTGGAGTATAGATATTAGCTCCATTATTGCAGATGAGATAGGGATTAATGCCAAGTTGTTTTAAAATATCTTGAACTCCTTGCTGTCCTCTCCCAGTAGCAATAGCGAAATTTACATTTTTTTTAACAAGTTTATCAATTGTTCTAATAGTATATTCACTTACAATATTGTGAGAATGTAAAAGAGTTCCATCTAAATCAGATACAACAAATTTCATTTAGTTATCACCTCGTCTAAAAATATATTCTATTTTACATTAAAATTATAAAATTAGAAAGAAAAAAATGAAAAACTTGACAAAATAAAATAAAAGGAGTATATTTTAAATGTGCATATGCACAAAATTGTTTTAGGAGGATTTTATGCCGAGATGTAAAAAACAGAGATGTTGTCGTATTTTAGAAAATGAAAGAGTGTTTAAACCTATTGGTCTTCCTATGGTTGAACTGGAGTCAGTAGAGATAGAAATAGATGAACTAGAAGCAATAAGACTTTGTGATTATGAAGGAAAGAGCCAAATAGAAACTGCTGAACTTATGCAGATATCTAGGGGAACTGTTCAAAGAATACTAAACTCTGGAAGGAAAAAAATATTGGATGCTTTGTTACATCAAAAAGCAATAAAATTAAAAAATACAGGAGATGAGAAGTGATGGCAAATGAAATTTTAAGAGTGGGATTTCCAACAAATGATGAGGTAACAGTAGAGGAGCATTTTGGACATTGTGAAAAATTTGTAGTATATTCAGTAAAAGAGGGAGAAATAGTAAAGAAAGAGGTATTAGATGCCCCAGAGCATGCTCCAGGAGTATTTCCAAAATTTATAGCTGAAAATAATATAAATGTAGTAATAACAGGTGGAATGGGACAAAGAGCTATTGACCTAATCAAAGCTAATGGTGGACAGGTTATATTGGGAGCAAGTGGAGAAATAAAAGAGGTACTAGAGGTATATCTACAAGGAAGTCTATATTCTAAGGGATCTGCTTGTGCACATCACCACCATGAAGAGAGACATAAGTGTGAACACTAATTATTAAGGGAGGAAACTCCCTTTATATTTTATCAAAATTTGGAGGAAAATATGAAGATAGCAATAGCATTAGAGGAAAATGGATATGATTCAAATGTAGATAGAAGGGTTGGAAGAGCTCCATATTTTATTTTGGTAGATACAGAAACTAATGAGTATGAAATAATAGAAAATGAAGCTAAAGACGAAGTTACAGGAGCGGGGCTTAAAGTTATAAAAAATTTAGTTAGCTTAGGAGTAGATGAACTAATAGCTGGAGAAGTGGGACCAAAGGCTGTTGTTTTGATAAAGGAATTTGATTTACCTGTATACAGATTAGGAGAATTAACAACTGTAAAAGAGGTATTAGAAGCTTATAGAGAGAAAAAATTAGAAAGATTTGATTTTTCATCTAAACCACAAGGACTTAGAATGGCATAGGAGGAAAATATGAAAATAGCTGTTTTAAGTGGAAAGGGCGGAACAGGAAAAACCACTGTAAGTACTAGTCTTGCCTTTATAAGTGGGATTACAATATTAGATATGGATATAGAAGCTCCCAATACTCAACTTTTTTTAAAGGAGAAGGAATTTGAAGAGAATAAAGTAAAATCTTGCTATCCAGAAGTGGATATGTCTAAATGTAATCTCTGTGGAGAGTGTGGAAAGTTTTGTAGATTTAATGCTATAATCCCAGCTAAAAATAGAGTTATTGTTTTTGAGGAGAGTTGTCACGACTGTGGTGGTTGTGAAATAGTTTGTAAATCTGGAGCTATTACTTGGAAAGCTAGAGAAATAGGAAAAATATTTTATGGAAAAACATATTTTAATTCAAGGATGGAATATGGAAAATTAAATATAGGAGAGATGTCTGGAGTAAAAATTATAAAGCAGATGTATAGAGAAAATACAGAGAAAAATTTAATAATAGATTGTCCTCCTGGAACTTCATGTACCACTGTAGCAGCAGTGGAAAAATCTGATTATGCAATAGTTGTTACAGAGCCATCTCCCTTTGGCTTGAGTGATATGAAACTAGTAGTAAAACTTTTGAGAGATTTAAAAATTCCTTTTGGGGTAGTGATAAATAAAGCTAATTCAAAAGAAAACTTGGTAGAAGGTTATTGCCAAGAGGAAGGTATAGAGATATTAGAAAAGATTCCTTTTGATAGAGAGATAGCTAAAAATTATTCTGAAGGAAATATTATAGCTGATGTTTTACCAAAATATATGGAGAGCTTTGAGAAAATTTTAAAGAGGGTGCAAAAGTATGGAGATTAAAGAGATATTAGTGATTTCAGGAAAAGGTGGGACAGGAAAAACTACAATAACCTCTTCAATTATTCCATACTTTGATAGCTTGGTAATAGGGGATTGTGATGTGGACGCTCCAAATTTAAAGATACTTTTAAATCCTTCAGAGAAAGAAAAAAATGGATTTTTAGGAATGAAAAAAGCAAGGATAGATAGTGAAAAATGTATTCATTGTAATAGGTGTTATGAATATTGTAAATTTGAAGCTATGGATAATTTGCAAAAATGTGAAGGGTGTGGAGTGTGTGAATATATCTGTCCAGTAGGAGCTATTGAGATGATAGAAAATAGAGTTGGAGATATAATGGTAGGGGAAACAGAGTATGGAACAATGGTACATGCTTGTTTGGAACCTGGAGAGGAAAATTCTGGAAAACTTGTAGCTGAGGTAAGAAGAAAAGCTAAAAAGATAGCTCAATTAGATGGAAAAGAGTATATAATTTTAGATGGAGCACCTGGAGTAGCTTGTAATGTAATAAGTTCTTTAACAGGAGTAAAGAGAGTTGTAATAGTAACTGAACCTACACTTTCAGGCTTACATGACTTAGAGAGGGTAGTAAATTTAGTAGAGAGATTTAGAGTAAAACCATGTTTTGTTATAAATAAATTTGATATCTCTATTGAAATGACAGATAAGATAGAGACTTATTTAAATAATTTAGGTTATAAAATATCTATGAAAATTCCATTTGATAAGAAAATATTTAAGGCTATTATGGAAAATAAAATTCCTTCAATAGCAGAGAAAAAATTTTTTGAAGATTTAGGAATAAGAGAATTAATAGAAGAATTAAAATAAAAAGATTTTGGGGATATTGAAATTTAAAAATTTATAATATCCCCAATTATTAATTAAAAACTTAGAATTGTTTAATAATCTCTTGTTTAACTACATCAATTAGTCCCATATCACTAAGCTTTACTTCAGGAATAACTATAAGAGAGAGTGTACTAGGTCTAGTAATAGGGCTAGCACTTTCTATTCCATAATCCCTTAAAACTTTATTCATATCTACAATATCATTTCCCAACTCATAAGCAGATTTTTTAGATAACATTCCACCTATAGGGAAAGGTAGTTCTTTAACAACTTTTTCATTTTCAACAACTACAATACCACCAGCTATATTTTTTACTCTTTGAGCAGCAACTAAGGCATCAATAGGTTTTTTATAGATAATAGTTAAGTTATGTGAATCATGAGAATAAGTAGTTGCAATAGCTCCTCTATTTACATAGAAATTTTCTACTACAGCAATAGCTTTTGTTTTCTTACCATATCTATTGATAGAGATTGCAAAGTTAAGTTCGTCTCCTTCTAAATCTACATAGCCATCTTTTACATTTACAGTAAAAGTTTTCTTTCTAGTAACACTTGAAATTTTATTAATATATTCCATTCCTACTATTTCTAATTTTCCATTTTCTATAGGAGCTTTTATCATAAAATCTTCAACTTTTAGTTCATCTATATTGATAGTATTTTTATTTTCTAAATCTATATGAGGTTTATTAATTTGAACAAGTAGTTTATTATTTTCTGCTACAAGCTCTCCTTCAAAAAATACCTTTTCAACATTAATATCTTTTAGGTTATCAATTACTAACATATCAGCAAAATAGCTAGGAGCAATAGCACCACGTTTATCTAATCTATATATTTGAGCAGTATTAAGAGTTACAGCTCTAATTGCTTCAATTGGTTCTAAACCAGCTTTTATAGCAACTCTTACACAGTCATTAATATGTCCCTTTTCTAAAATATCTTTAGGTTCTCTATCATCGGTGCAAAGAGTTAGATTTCTAGGAGATTTAAAACTTTTTATATTTTCAATGATAGATGCTATATTTTTTGAGATAGAACTTTCTCTAGCATCTACGGTCATACCTTTTCTTATTTTATCAATAGCATGGACTCCATCTCTAGTTTCATGACAAGTATAAGGACCGCCACAAAGATATGCAGAAAGTTCACTACCTTGCAATTCTGGAGAGTGTCCTTGTAAAAACATATTTTTTCTATAAGCTACATCAATTATATCTTCCATTCTTTTATCGTTGTGAATTACTCCAATATAATCCATAACTTCTCCAAGTCCTAAGATTCTATCTTTTTCCAAAAGTTTATCTACTAAATCTGCATCAAATTCAGCACCTGTATTTTCAAGTTTCATAACAGATGGAATACATGATGGCACAAGGAAGTATTGATTCATTGGAAGATTTTCAGAAGCTTTAAGCATATAGTTAAGCCCCTCTTCTCCTAATGCATTACAAATTTCGTGAGGATCAGCTATAATAGTAGTAGTTCCTTTTGGTATTATAGCTTCAGCAAAATGATATGGAGTAAGATGGCTGCTTTCAATATGTAGATGTGAGTCTATAAATCCAGGTACTAGATATTTTTCTTGAATATCAATAATTTTATCTGCTTTTTTAAAATTATCTTTTTCAACTTCTACAATGTCAGCAATATATTTTTTATAGATATAGATATTAGCTAAATAGATTTCTCCAGAGAAAACATTTACAAGATTAGCATTTTCTAGTTTTAAAGTGGCATTACTATATCCCATAGCGACTTTTATTAGTTCTCTTCTTTCTTCTTTAGTCATAATTTTCCCCCCTTAATTTAAGTTTGTTTATATACAAATATTATAACATATTTAAAACTTAAGATACAAAATAAAAAGTAGAGAGTATTCACTCTCTACTATAAAAAATTAGTTGTTTATTGGATTAGCAGGTGTTTGAGTATTAAATCTAGCCTCAAATCTTTCTCTCATAGTACAAGTTCTATTTTTAGCTTCTTGTGTAGCTATTTCGATATTTAACTTTTCTATTTTATTCCAATCAGGTTTTTCATTTAATAATTCTTTTCTAACCTCAAGTCTTTTTTCTTCGATTAATATTCTAGCTCTTTCAAGTTCAGGGTTTACTCTATAGTTATTATTTTTCATTTTCATCATATGTGGTGGTACAGGTGGAGTAGGTTCATTTTGAAAATCATGCATTTTAGCAAAACCAGTTGAGCTAATAGCTAAAATCATTAATGTTCCAATAAATATTTTTTTCATATATATCACTTCCTAATTTTATCTTTTCTTTGATTAAATTATAGAGGGAAATTATGTCCTCAATATGTCAAAATGAATTTGAAATATTTTTTTTCTATTTTGATAGAATAGCTAATAGAATGTAAATCTAAAATTCTTTTGATAAGTGATAACCCTAAACCACTTCCTTCAATATTTAATTCATTAGCAGATGTTCCTCTATAAAATGGTTGAAAAAGGTTATCAATATTTTCTTTTTCTATTAAGTACATAGGATTTTCAAAAATTATATTATTATCCTCTTGGTAGATATTTATAATAGAATTCTCAGGGGAATATTTTAAAGCATTATTAACAAGATTATCTAAAACAACTTTAAAAAGTTTATTATTAACAAAAATATTTAAATTCTTGATTTTGATATCCCATTCAATATCTTTTTTTAGCTCTAAAAATTCAAATTTTTCAATGCTTTCATTTAATAAATTTAAAAAGTTACACTCCTCTTTATCTAATTTTTTTCCTAAAGATGAAAGTTTAGAAATGAGAAGTAAGTCGTTAACTAAGGATGTCATCTCTCTACTTTCCTTTAGCAAGACTCTATAGTAATCTTTTTTTATTTTTTCATCAGTAATAGTTCCATTGAGTAATGCTTGTGCATGAGTATTTATAACTGTGATTGGAGTTTTTAATTCATGGGATGCATTAGAAACAAAACTGTTTAGATTATCAATAGAGGAGGAAATACTTTTAGACATAATATTTATATTTTTTCCTAGCTCGTTTAATTCGTCAGTAGTATTAATATTTACATCTTCAGAAAAATCTAAATTGGTAATTTGTTTAGCCACTCTATTTAACTCAAAAATATTTTTAGTAATTTTTTTAGCAAAAAATCTGCACAGAAAAATACTTAAAATCATCGTTAGAAAAAATGTTATTAAATGTAATGAATATACCTCATGTCTATGACTACTCATAACAGATAGAGAGGTTGTAACAAAAAGTAGCTCTCCATTAGGGAGTTCTTCTTTATAAACAAGCAACATTATATTAGAAAAAGGTAATTTTTTTATATGAAATCCATCTTCAAGTTGAGTAAAGTATTTATCTTCATAGTTATAATAGGTATCATCTTTATCATAGATATCAGTGTCATTTTCTGAGAGAATATACAGATTAATACCCTCTTTGTTTTTTAGTTCAGAAGCATAATCTTTAAAAATATATTCATCTATTGAAAGCTTTTTAGCGTTATTTACAATTTCTAATATCTCACTTTTTTTTCTATCAATATAGAAAGAATCAGCTAAGAAAGTACTGAAAAGATAGCTTACTGTAACAGTGAAAATAATTAAAAATATAGAGAAAATAAATATTTTTTGAAAAAGATTAATTTTTATTTTCATCAAAACTATACCCCATTCCTCTTATTGTTTTAAGTAAGAAACTATAATCTCCTAGTTTTTTACGTATTCTTTTGACTAGAGTATCCACTACTCTATCATCTCCTTCAAAATCAAATCCCCAAATTTCGTTTAAAAGGTAATCTCTTGAAAATATGATTCCTTTATTTTTAATCATATATTCTAAAAATTGTATCTCTCTTCTAGTAAGCTCGCTATTTTCTCCATTGATAGTAATCTCACCCTTTTTTATATCAAAAGAAAAATTTTCAAACTTGTAGATATTATTATCATCTAACTTTAAAAGTTTTTTTACTTTTAGTAATAAAATTTTAAGATTAAAAGGTTTAGTAATATAATCATCAGCTCCAATACTTAAACCATTATATTCATCACTGTCAGAATCTCTGGCTGTCATCATAATTATCGGTATATTAGAAGTTTCACGTATCTCTTTGCATACTTCCCAACCTAATTTTTTAGGTAGATTTATATCAAGTAGTATTAAATCAGGTTTTTCATTATAAAATTTATCTACACCATTCTCACCATCAAATGCTTTAATTATTTCAAATCCCTCTTGTGAAAAAGTATCTTCAAGAACTTGAGCAAGAGATTTTTCATCTTCTATAATTAAAATTTTTCTCTTCATAATAATCTCCTTTGTATTAGAGTAAAATAATATAGATTATAGCATAAAAAAAGAAGGTGACAAAGCACCTTCTAAAAATTTTTAATTAGTTTTGACTAGCTGTTAGCATGAAAGGAACTACTTGTTTCTTTCTAGAAACTACTCCCTCTAACCAAGCTGTTTTATTTTCTAATTTTACATTGAAAGCTTTCTCAACTAACTCTGGGCATTTTCCAACAGTTAATACATAAGAACCAGCTTTTATAATATCAGTTATTACTAATACAAATAAATCGTAGTTAGATTTTTCACTCATAGAGTTCATAGCAGCTTCTAATTTAGCTTGAGTACTTAAAAGTCCAGCAACATCAACAGTATTAACTTGAGCAACTGCTACTTTTTTACCATTCATATCAAACTCTTTCATATCTATTGTGATAATCTCTTCTGGAGTTTTATCAGATAATGAAGTTCCTTCTATTAATAACTTCATTCCATAATCTTCATAATTTTCCTCTCTACAGATTTTAGAAAGCTCTTTTACAGCTTCTACATCTTCTGGTGTGCAAGTAGGAGATTTAAATAATAATGTATCAGATATGATAGCACTCATCATAAGCCCAGCAGCTTTTTTAGATGGAGTGATTCCACCTTGTTTAAATAATCTATAGATTAGAGTACAAGTACATCCAACTGTATCAGCAGTTATTTTTAATGGCTCATCAGTAGTTAGAGCAAATTTGTGGTGGTCTACTACTTCTAATATTTTAGCAGATTCAATTCCATCAGCTGTTTGAGCTTTTTCGTTGTGGTCAACTAAGATAACCTCTTTTTTTCCATTTTCATCAGCATTTACATTCTCTATAAATAGAGGTGCTTCTGCTCCAAAATGGTTTAAAGCAAATTGAGTTTCTTTGCTAACATTTCCTAATCTACAAGGGATAACATTTACTCCTTGAGCATTTTTTAACTCAGCAAAAGATATAGCTGAACATATAGAATCAGTATCTGGATTTTTGTGTCCAAAAACAAGAATTTGTTTCATAAGTCCTCCTTAAAATAATATATATTTACTTACATATCATACCATTTTTTTTAGAATTTAGGAATAGGAAATTTATAAAAAACTTTAGACAAAATTAAAGAAATTATATTATAATTAAGTGTAAAGTTTAATTGAGAGGAGAAATATTGTGGAAAAATATATAAAAGAGTTGAGAGAAAAGATAAAAAAATATAGTGATTACTACTATACAAATAATGAAAGTTTAATATCTGATGTAGAGTTTGATAAGTTGTTAGTTGAGTTAAAGGAGTTAGAGGAAAAATATCCAGAGTATAAGGAAAAAAACTCTCCTACAGAAATAGTAGGAGCTACAAGTCTTAAAGAAACAAAGTTTCAAAAGGTAGCTCATAAAAAACCTATGTTAAGTTTATCTAACTCATATAATGAGGGAGATATATCTGATTTTATAGAGAGAGTAAAAAAACTTTTACCAGAAGAGAAAAACTTAGCCTATGCTTTAGAGTTAAAATTAGACGGTTTATCCTTAAGTATTCAATATGAAGAGGGAAAACTTGTAAGAGCCGTAACAAGAGGAGATGGAACAGTAGGAGAAGATGTTACAGAAAATATTTTGGAGATAGAATCTATCCCTAAAATTTTAAAAGAGAAAGTAAGCATAGAGATAAGGGGAGAAGTGGTATTACCTCTATCTAAGTTTGAAGAGTTAAATAAAAAAAGAATGGAAAATGGGGAAGAAGTTTTTGCTAATCCAAGAAATGCTGCTGCTGGAACTTTAAGACAATTAGATTCAAGTATTATAAAGGAAAGAGGATTAGATGCCTATTTTTATTTTTTAGTAGATGCTCAAAACTATGGATTGAAAACTCATAGTGAAAGTATAGAATATCTTGCTAAACTCGGAATAAAGACAACAGGAGTATGTGAGGTATTGAAAAACTCTTCTGAACTTATATCTAGAATTGAGTATTGGGGAGAAAAGAGAGAAAGTTTAGATTATGAAACAGATGGAATGGTAATAAAAGTGGACAATATAGAGCTATGGGATAAGTTAGGAAATACTACTAAAAGCCCTAGATGGGCAATAGCTTTTAAATTCCCAGCTAAACAAGTTACAACAAAGATATTAGGAGTTACTTGGCAAGTGGGAAGAACAGGTAAAGTTACTCCAGTAGCAGAGCTTGAAGAGGTAGAGTTATCAGGAAGTAGAGTAAAAAGAGCAAGTTTACATAACTATCAAGAGATAGAGAGAAAAGATATCAGAATAGGTGATAGTGTATTTATAGAAAAAGCTGCAGAGATAATACCTCAAGTAGTAAAGGCTGTAAAGGAGTTAAGAGATGGAAATGAGATAATAATAAAAGAGCCTACTCATTGTCCAATATGTAATACAAAGGTAGAAAGAGAAGAGGGACAGGTAGATATCAAGTGTCCAAATATAAGTTGTCCAGGAAAAATAGAGGGAGAGTTAATCTACTTTGTATCTCGTGATGCTATGAATATAGCTGGTTTTGGTAGTAAAATAGTAGAAAATATGTTAAGACTTGGATTTATAAAAAATATTGTAGATATATATGAGTTAAAAAATCATAGAGAAGAATTAGAAAAATTAGAAAAAATGGGTAAAAAAAGTGTGGATAATCTCCTTACAGCTATTGAAAATAGTAAAACAAGAGAGTATTCAAAAGTTTTATGTGCTTTAGGAATACCTTTTGTAGGTAAAACTTCAGCAAAACTTTTAGCTGATTCAAGTGAAAATATTGAAAAACTTATGAGTATGAGTGTAGAGGAACTAATGGAGATAGAGGGAATAGGAGATAAGATGGCACAAGCTATCTTTGATTTCTTTAGAGATGAAGAGAAGAAAAAGCTTATAGAGGGATTAAAAGCACATGGACTTACTTTCATTCAAGAGAGAAAAGAGGAGTTACCAGCTGAAGAGAAAGTATTCACAGGAAAAACATTTTTATTTACAGGAACATTACAAAATTTCACAAGAAATGAAATAAAAGAAGAGATAGAAAAACTTGGAGGGAAAAATCTTTCTGCTGTAAGCAAAAATTTAGATTATTTAATAGTGGGAGAAAAGGCAGGAAGTAAGCTAAAGAAAGCTCAAGAGTTAGGAACTGTAAAGATAATAACAGAAGAAGAATTTATGAAAATCTGTGGAAAAAAGAGTTAAAAAATATACCTTTATTTGACTAATAACTCATTTTATGGTAGCATATAGTCTGAAGAAGTGTATTTAAAAAAATTAAAGAGAGGAACATCAATGATAGGAAATATTTTTAAAAAGATTTTTGGAACTAAAAATGATAGAGAAGTAAAAAGAATTAGAAAAATAGTTGCTGCTATCAATTCTTTAGAGCCAGATTTCGAAAAATTAACAGATGAACAATTAAGAGAAAAAACAGCAATTTTTAAGGAGAGATTAGCTCAAGGAGAAACTTTAGATGATATTATGGTAGAGGCATTTGCTACTGTAAGAGAGGCATCAAAAAGAGTACTTGGTATGAGACATTATGATGTACAACTTATTGGAGGAATTGTACTTCATGAAGGAAAAATAACAGAGATGAAAACTGGAGAGGGAAAAACTTTGGTTGCTACTTGTCCAGTGTACCTAAATGCTTTAGCAGGAAAGGGAGTTCATGTTATCACAGTAAATGACTATCTTGCTGCTAGAGATAGAGAGATGATGGGTAGATTATACTCTTTCTTGGGACTTACTTCTGGAGTTATTTTAAATGGTATCTCTGGAGAGGAGAGAAAGGCTGCTTATAATTGTGATATCACATATGGTACTAACTCTGAATTTGGATTTGACTATTTAAGAGATAATATGGTAGGAAGCTTAGAAGAAAAAGTACAAAGACCACTTAACTACTGTATAGTTGACGAGGTTGATTCTATTCTTATAGATGAAGCAAGAACACCACTTATTATTTCTGGAGCAGCAGAAGACTCTACTAAATGGTATCAAATCTTCTATCAAGTAGTTTCTATGTTAAATAGAAGTTATGAAACAGAGGGAATAAAAGATGTAAAATTAAAAAAAGAGTTACCAGCTGAAAAGTTTGGAGATTATGAAGTAGATGAAAAAGCAAAAAATATAGTTTTAACTGAAAAAGGTATAGCTAAAGTAGAAAAATTCTTAAAATTAGAAAATCTATATTCTCCAGAAAATGTAGAGTTAACTCACTATTTAAATCAAGCTTTAAAAGCTAAAGAGTTATTTAAAAGAGATAGAGATTATCTTGTAAGAGAGGGACAAGTAATAATCATAGATGAATTTACTGGAAGAGCTATGGAAGGAAGAAGATATTCAGATGGACTTCACCAAGCGATAGAAGCTAAAGAGGGAGTACACATAGCTGGAGAAAACCAAACTCTTGCAACTATAACATTACAAAACTATTTTAGAATGTATAATAAACTTTCTGGTATGACTGGTACAGCTGAAACAGAAGCAGCAGAATTTGTACATACTTATGGATTGCAAATAGTAGTTATACCAACAAATAAACCAGTACAAAGAATAGACCATGCTGACTTAGTTTATAAGACACGTAAAGAGAAGATAGAGGCTATTATAAAAAGAATAGAAGAGTTACATGCTAAAGGGCAACCTGTGCTTGTAGGTACTATTTCTATTAAAAGTTCGGAGGAATTATCTGAGCTATTAAAAGCTAGGGGAATAAAGCATAATGTATTAAATGCTAAATACCATGCAAAAGAAGCTGAGATAGTTGCTCAAGCTGGAAGATTTGGAGCTGTAACTATTGCTACAAACATGGCAGGTAGAGGAACAGATATTATGCTAGGAGGAAATCCAGAGTTTTTAGCACTAGCAGAGATAGGAAGTAGAGAAGCTGAAAATTATGATGAAGTATTGAAAAAATATGAGGTTCAATGTAAGGAAGAGGGAGAAAAGGTAAAATCAATAGGTGGACTTTTCATACTTGGTACTGAAAGACATGAGTCAAGAAGAATAGATAATCAATTAAGAGGAAGAGCAGGAAGACAAGGAGACCCAGGAGAATCAGAATTCTACCTATCTTTAGAAGATGATTTAATGAGACTATTTGGTTCTGATAGAGTAAAAACTGTAATGGAAAAATTAGGACTTCCAGAGGGAGAACCTATAACTCATCCAATGATAAATAAAGCTATTGCAAATGCTCAAACTAAGATAGAGTCAAGAAACTTTGGAATCAGAAAAAATCTATTAGAGTATGATGATGTAATGAATAAACAAAGAACTGCTATCTATGATAGTAGAAATGAAGCAATGGCTAAGGAAGATTTAAAAGATAGTATTATTAAGATGTTACATGAAGTTATCTACTCTCAGGTAGCAAAGAGATTTGTGGGAGAATACAAAGAAGATTGGGATATGTCAGGTCTTGCTGAATACTTAAGAGATAACTATGGTTATATTATAGAAGATATGACAGAGTATAAATCTATGAGTATAGAAGATTATAGCAAAAAAATCTTTGATGCTATCTGTGCTCAATATGATGAAAAAGAGTCTAAAGTTGGAAGAGATTTAATGAGAAGACTTGAAAAATACATTTTATTTGAAGTAATTGATGCTAGATGGAGAGAACACTTAAAAGCTTTAGATGGATTAAAAGAGGGAATTTACTTAAGAGCTTATGGTCAAAAAAATCCAGTTGTAGAATACAAGTTAGTATCAGGAGAACTTTATGAGCAAATGGTAGAAACTATAAAAGAGCAAGCTACTTCTTTCTTATTTAAAGTAATAATAAAAAATCATGAAGAGGAAGAGGTAAATATAAAAGATGAAAATGAGAGTGTAGAGTATACTTCTGAAGATGAAAATGGTGTGGAAGTAGAAGAAGGAGAATTAACACCAGATTCTCCTTGCCCTTGTGGAAGTGGAAAAAAATATAAAAATTGTTGTGGAAGAGTATAAGGAGGCTAATAATGAAAAAAATAGTAGCAGGACTTTTTGTAGTGGCTTTACTTGCTTCGTGTAGTTCGTTGGAGAAAGGAGCTTCATTAGAACAAAAATACTCTATTACTAAGGAGTCAGCAAAAGAGTGGGACAAAACAATAATACAAGTTGTAGAGGGAGAATCTCTGATAGAGGATTGGTATGGAAATGAAAATCCAATTATCTATTTAAGAAAAACTGGAAAGATGAGTGAAAAAGACTTCAATTTCTTAACTTCATTAGAGAAAAAAGATGCAACAACTATTACAGATGAAGAGTATAGTGATTTCTTAGACTTAGTAAATAAATACAATAAAAAATTACCGAGAAAGTTTTATTTAGCTGATGAAAATCTAAAAAATCCTAAGGGACTTGTTGATAGAATGGTAAGAGAATCATTTGTAAAAATGGAAAATCCATCTAACCATATAAAAAATGTAGTAGCAACTCAAGAAGAGTGGGAGCAAATAGTAGCTTTTTCTCAACAAAATGACTTATCAGAAAAAGATACTAAAAAATTAAGAAAGATTTTAAATAAATTTATAAAGAGAAATGAGTTCTATGATGAAAGAGCTTGGTACAATAGAGAGATATCAGATAGAGTTATAAAAATTACAAATATAGATGCTAAGGAAAATACAACTTCATTAGAGCAAAATAATGTAAATGCTAAAGCATTATATATAGCATATCCAGAATATTTTTCTACTTTAGATAAATGGGATGATTAATTAAAATAAAAAAGTTAAGGGGGAGAGGAGGAATTTTTTCTCTCCTTTTACTATTTAAAGGAGAATTTTATGGAAGTAGATATGCATATTCATACTATAGAGTCAGATGGAACTTATACTCCAGAGGAGATTATAGTTAGAGCAATAAAAAATAATGTAATAGCTTTAGCAATAACAGACCATGATACTGTATCTGGAGTGGAGAAAGGAAAAGAGATAGCTGATAAATATGGAATGGAGTTTATAAAAGGTATAGAGATATCTTGTAATGAAGATAATTTAGAGATACATATATTGGGATATTTTTTAAACTTAGATGATAAAAAGTTTTTGTCAGAGTTAGATGAATTGGAAAAGGCTAGAGATAAAAGAAATAGAAAAATTATAGAAAAATTTGAAAAAATTGGTATAATAATAGATATAGAGGAACTTAAAACTTTTGCTCCTGGTAAAATTATAAGTCGATTACACTTTGCTAATTATCTTTTAGAAAAAGGTATAGTTAGCAGTAAAAATGAAGCCTTTAGCAAATATTTAGGAAATGGTGGTCTAACTTATGTTCCTAAAGAGAATTTTCCACCAGAAAGAGCTGTAAGAATGATAAAAGAAAATGGTGGTTTTGTATCCCTAGCACATCCTAAATTAATTACTTTAAATGATGAAGTATTGAATAATCTCATTGTAAGATTGAAAGAATGTGGACTAGATGCCCTTGAAGCTCAGTATAGTTCGTTTACAAAATTAGAAAAGCAAAAATATAAAAGACTTGCTAAAAAATATGGTTTACTAATAACTGGTGGTTCTGATTTTCATGGTGAAAATAGAGAGGGAGTAGATTTAGGAGATGCAGGATTGGAGTACTCTCAGTTTGAAAAAATAAAAAAATATTTAAAAAGATAGAGGAGGATAATTATGATAATAGTAACTGGTGCAGCTGGAATGATAGGAAGTGCAATGGTATGGAAACTTAATGAGATGGGAAGAAATGACATTATTGTTGTAGATAAACTAAGAACAGAGGAAAAATGGTTAAATCTTAGAAAGAGAGATTATGCTGATTGGGTAGATAGAGATGAGTTATTTAATTGGCTAGCTAATCCAGCAAATGCTGAAAAAATAACTGGAGTAGTTCATATGGGAGCTTGTTCCGCCACTACCGAAAGAGATGGAGATTTCTTAATGGAGAATAACTATGGATATAGTAAAAAGTTATGGGATTTTTGTGCTGCTAGACAAATACCATATGTATATGCTTCATCAGCAGCTACTTATGGAGCTGGAGAGCTAGGATATAATGATGATGTAACTCCAAAGGAATTAAAAAAATTACAACCATTAAATAAATATGGATACTCTAAAAAAATATTTGATGACTGGGCTTTTAAACAAAGCATAGCTCCAAAACAATGGTGTGGACTTAAATTTTTCAATGTATATGGACCACAAGAGTACCATAAAGGAAGAATGGCTTCTATGGTATTCCACACATTTAATCAGTATAGAGATAATGGTGGAGTAAAACTTTTTAAATCTCATAAAGAGGGATTTAAAGATGGAGAGCAACTTAGAGATTTCGTTTATTTAAAAGATGTAGTAGATGTAATGTATTTCTTATTAACTGAAAAAGTAGAATCTGGAGTATATAATATAGGAACAGGAGAAGCGAGAAGTTTCTTAGATTTATCTATGGCAACTATGAGAGCTGCTTCTAATAATCCAGAATTAAAAGTAGAAGATGTGGTGGAATTTATTCCTATGCCTGAAGATTTAAGAGGAAGATATCAATACTTTACACAAGCTTCAATGGAAAAATTAAAGAGAGCTGGATACACTAAGAAGTTTACTTCATTAGAAGAGGGAGTAAAAGATTATGTTCAAAACTATCTAGCTAAAGAAGATTCGTACTTATAAGGTGGTAGGTAGATGAATCCTTTTTTAATAGTTATAATACTTGGAATTGTAGAGGGAATGACAGAGTTTCTTCCTGTAAGTAGTACTGGTCATATGATTTTAGTAGAGAAGTTTATAGGAAATGGAAATCTCACTAAAAATTTTATGGAAAGTTTCCTAATAATTGTTCAACTTGGAGCTATTTTAGCAGTTGTTATATATTTTTGGAAGGATTTAACTCCTTTTGTAAAGGAAAAAAATCAGTTTATTTCAAGAATTAGATTGTGGACAAAAGTTATAATAGGTGTTTTGCCTGCTGCAATTATAGGATTATTATTAGATGACTATATATCAGCATATTTTATGGATAATGTTTTTGTAGTAGCAACAACATTGATCTTTTATGGAATAATTCTTATATTAATAGAAAAATATTACAAAACTGCTGGAAAAATAGATACATTAGGAAAATTAAGTTATAAATTAGCTTTTATAATAGGATTTTTTCAATGTTTAGCAATGATACCAGGAACATCTAGATCAGGCTCTACAATAATAGGAAGTTTACTTTTAGGACTTTCTAGAGGAGTAGCTACAGAGTTTTCTTTTTTCTTGGCTATACCTACAATGTTTGGAGCTACACTTTTAAAACTTATAAAAAATGGCATGAATTATTCAACACAGGAATGGCGACTTATAGGAGTAGGAACAATAGTTTCTTTTTTAGTAGCATACTTAGTTATAAAATGGTTTATGAGTTATATAAAGAAAAAAGATTTTATATTTTTTGGAGTATATAGAATAATCTTAGGAGTTTTAGTTTTAATAGCTTTATTTATTTAAAAATATGGGGGATGGTACAATTTAAATTTTGTAACAGCCTCCTATATTTTTTAATTATATTGAAGTATATAAAAAATAAATAAAAACAACTGTAATTATTTTGAACTATTTTAAGAGTTATGATATAATATAGATTGTTAGAAAAATAGTATTTTAAAAAACTAAAAGTTGAGAAGGGAGGGAAAGATGAGATACCCTATTGATTTACATATACATACTAGTGTTAATCCTCATGCATATAGTACTTTGGAAGAAAATATAAGAAGTGCTACTGAAAAAAATATGAAAGTAATAGCTATAACAAATCATGGACCAGCATTACAAGATTCTCCTCATTGGTGGAGTTTGGTAAACATGAGAGTTATTCCTGAGTATGTAGGAGACTTAAGAGTTTTAAAGGGCGTAGAAACAAATATAATAGATGAAAATGGAAATTTTGATATAAATCAAAGAATATATGATGTTATGGATATAATTTTATGTGGACTTCATACTATTGAAGCCTATGGAGAGCCAGGATATAGCTTAAAAAATACAGAGGCTGTAATCAATATGATTAGAAGTCAAAAAGTAGATATTATGGTACATTTAGGGAATCCACAGTTTCCATTGGAATATGAATTAGTAGTAAAGGAAGCAGTAAAAGCTGGAGTAGCTATTGAGATAAATAATTCATCATTAAAAGGTTCTAGAAAAGGTTCAAGGGAAAATTGTAAAAAAATATTAGAGTTTTGTAAAAAACATAATGCCTTAGTAGCTTTAGGAACAGATTCACATATTTCTTATGATATAGGAGAATTCCAAGAAGCTGAAAAATTAATTTCTGAGGTAGATTATCCTGTTGAAAAAATTATAAATTATTCAATAGAGAATCTTGAAGAATTTTTAAAAAATAGAAAAAATAAGAGAGTAAAAAGAATTTAAAAAACATGTGTAATTTAACTCTTTACTAATAAGCTTACACATGTTATAATTTATCTAGATTTCATTTAGGAGGTAAATTATAACATGGTAAAAATAGGAGATTTAGAGATAAAAGTACCAATAATTCAAGGTGGAATGGCTATTAGAGTTTCTATGGCAAAATTAGCTGCAGCTGTAGCCAATGAAGGTGGAGTAGGAGTAATAGCAGGAACAACTTTATCTACTGATGAATTAAAAGCAGAAATAAAAAAAGCAAGAGATATGATTACTAATGAAGGTGGAGCTTTAGCAGTAAATATAATGTTTGCTGTTACTAATTTCATGGATTTAGTAAAAGCTTCAATAGAAGCTGGAATAGATATAATTATATTCGGAGCTGGATTTTCAAGAGATATATTTGAAGTAGTAAAAGGAACAGGAGTAAAAGTAATTCCAATTGTATCTACATTAAAGCTTGCAAAAATCTCTCAAAAACTTGGAGCAGATGCAATAGTTGTAGAGGGTGGAAATGCAGGAGGACACTTAGGAACAAATTTAGATTCTTGGGATATAATGGAAGAGATTACTAAAAATATAGATATACCTGTATTTGGAGCTGGAGGAGTAATTACTCCAGAAGATGCAGAAAGAATGCTTTCACTTGGAGTAGATGGTGTACAAATGGGAAGTAGATTTGTAGCATCAGAAGAGTGTGAGGTAGACGATTTCTTTAAAAATATGTATGTGAATGCCAAAGAGGGAGATATAGTAGAGATGATGAGTTCTGCCGGATTACCAGCTAATGCCATCATCAGTCCTTTTGTTCAAAAAATATTAGACGATAATCCAGATAAACCAACACATTGTGTAAAATGTTTAAAAAAATGTACATATAAATTTTGTGTAAATGAAAGATTAGTAAGGGGTCATAATGGAGATTATGAAGGTGGAATTTTCTTTGCAGGAAAGGATGCATGGAAAATTAATGAAGTTCTTTCTGTACATGAAATATTCAATAGATTTAAAAAAGTATTTAAAGAATAAGAGAGTAATTAGGAGGATTTATGGAAAATAACAAAATCTGTAAACTACTGGGAATAAAATACCCAATATTTCAAGGAGCTATGGCTTGGATAGCTAATGGAAATTTAGCAGGGCATGTATCTAAAGATGGAGGATTAGGAATAATTGCTGGTGGAGGTATGCCAGTAGATATTTTGAGAGAAGAGATAAGAAAAGTAAAATCTATTACTTCTAATCCATTTGGTGTAAACTTAATGCTTATGATGGCTGATGTTGAAAAGCAAATAGAGGTATGTATAGAAGAGGGAGTACCAGTAGTAACAACAGGTGCAGGAAATCCAGGACCTTATATGGAGAGATTAAAAGCAGCAGGAATAAAAGTAATTCCAGTAGTTGCTTCAGTAGCACTTGCTAAAAGAATGGAGAAAATAGGAGCAGATGCAGTAATAGCTGAAGGAATGGAAGGAGGAGGACACATAGGAACTCTAACTACTATGTCATTAGTGCCTCAAGTAGTAGAAGCTGTAAATATTCCAGTAATAGCAGCTGGTGGTATAGCTGGTGGAAAACAATTTTTAGCTGCACTTTCACTAGGAGCAGAGGGAATCCAAGTAGGGACAAAATTCTTAGTAGCTAATGAATGTACAGTACATGAAAACTATAAAAAAGTAATATTAAAAGCTAAGGATAGATCAACTGTTTCAACAGGAAACTATACTGGACATCCTGTAAGAGTTATTGAAAATAAATTTGCTAAACAAATATTAGAGATGGAAAAAGTAGGAACTCCTAAAGAAGAGATAGAAAAATTAGGAACAGGTAGATTAAGACTTGCTGTTGTAGATGGAGATGTTGAAAATGGAAGTGTTATGGCAGGACAAGTAGCAGCAATGGTTAATGAACCTATGAGTACAAAAGAGATATTAGAAGGATTTATGAGAGAGCTAGAAGAAGAAAAAGTAAAGCTAGCTGAAAGAATGAATTCTTGGAAATAGAGTGTTAATTTAAAGTAAAGAAGGAAAAGAGCTAAATAAGGATTAGTATCTTTTCCTTTTTTATATATTATGGTATAATTGTAGTGTAAAAATAAGTTAGGGATAAAGGAGAAAAACTATGAAAATTAAAGCTATAGCCCTTGATTTAGATGGAACACTCCTTACATCTGATAAAAAAATATCTGATATAAATAAAGAGGTCTTGAAATACTTAGAAAATAAAGGAGTAAAAATATTTATTGTTACAGGAAGAACATATATCTCAGCAAAACCTTTTGCACAAGAATTGGGAATAGATAGTTCTATAATTGCTTATAATGGAGCAAAGGTTGTAAATTATAAAAATGATGAACTTATTTTTAATTTGCCACTAGAAGAGAAATATTCAAAAAAAATTATAAAGATGGCAAAAGAGAAGGGTTTTCATGTTAATTTATACCAAAATAATAAATGGTTTGTTGAAGAGTTAGATAATGATGAAACTAGACACTATGCTAATCATACAGGTCTTACTCCTGTGAAAAAATCTTTTGATAGTTTTGATGATTATTCTATGACTAAAATAACAATACAAAATATGGAAAACTCAAAAGAGTTTAATGAGTTTTGTGATGAGATAAAAGATGTTTTAGGAAATGATGTTTATACTGCTAAATCTCAATCTTTTTTATTTGAAGTCTTAAATAAAAATGTAAATAAAGGATTAGTTTTAGAAAAAGTATTAAAATCATATGGAATCTCAACAGAAGAGTGTGTAGCTTTTGGAGATGCCAATAATGATTTAGAGATGTTGACTACAGTAAAATATGGTGTAGCTATGGGAAACTCTGATATAGAATTGAAAAGACAAGTAAACTATGTAACTGACACTAATGATAACAATGGTATAGCAAAATTTTTAAAAAAATATTTCTTTTGACACATTTTTGAATTTATGATAAAATTTATAAATATAAAAATTAAAATTTTAAAGTTTTCAACAGGGTATCAGCCCGTTTATTTTAAATATGGAGGTTAAAATGAAAGAAAATAGTATTATTATACTAGACTTTGGTTCTCAATACAATCAATTGATTGCTAGAAGAGTCAGAGAAATGGGTGTTTATGCTGAAGTTGTTCCTTATTTCGAGCCTTTAGACAAAATACTTGCTAGAAAGCCTAAGGGAATTATCTTATCAGGAGGACCTGCTTCTGTATATTTAGAAGGAGCTCCAACAATAAGTAAAGAATTATATCAACAGGGGATTCCAGTATTAGGTATTTGCTATGGAATGCAAATCACTACTCACTTAATGGGAGGAGAGGTAGCTAGAGCTGATAAACAAGAGTTTGGTAAAGCTGAGTTAATAATTGATGATGTAAACAGTCCATTATTCCAAAATGTACCAAATAACTCTAAAGTTTGGATGAGTCATAATGACCATGTAACAAAAATGGCACCTGGATTTGTTCAAATCGGACATACAGATTCATGTGTAGCGGCTACTTACAATAAGGATATTAATACTTATTGTATCCAATTCCATGCTGAAGTTACTCATTCAGAGTATGGAACTCAAATCCTTAGAAACTTTGTATTTAATGTAGCTGGTTGTGAACAAAACTGGTCTATGGGTAACTACATAGAAGAAACTATAAAAAATATTAGAGAGACAGTAGGAGATAAGAAAGTATTATTAGGACTTTCTGGAGGAGTTGACTCATCAGTAGCTGCCACTTTAATTCATAAAGCTATAGGAGATCAACTAACTTGTATCTTTGTTGATACTGGACTTTTAAGAAAAGATGAAGCTAAAAAAGTAATGGAAGTATATGGAGAAAACTTCCATATGAATATAAAATGTGTAGATGCAGAAGAGAGATTCCTTTCTAAATTAGCAGGGGTATCTGATCCAGAATCTAAGAGAAAAATAATAGGAAAAGAGTTTATTGAAGTATTTGATGAAGAAGCAGCAAAACTTACTGATGTAGAATTCCTAGCTCAAGGAACTATTTATCCAGATGTTATTGAATCTATGTCTGTAAAAGGACCTTCTATGACAATTAAGTCACATCATAACGTAGGTGGACTTCCTGAAGATATGAAATTTAAACTTCTTGAGCCATTAAGAGAACTTTTCAAAGATGAAGTAAGAAAAGTTGGAAGAGAGTTGGGAATTCCTGATCATATGGTTGATAGACATCCATTCCCAGGACCTGGACTTGGAATTAGAATCTTAGGAGAAGTTAGCAAAGAAAAAGCTGATATTTTAAGAGAAGCTGATGATATATTTATTGAAGAATTAAGAAAAGCTGATTTATATAATAAAGTAAGCCAAGCTTTCGTAGTGCTATTACCAGTAAAATCAGTAGGAGTAATGGGAGACGAGAGAACTTATGAGTATACAGCTGTTTTAAGATCTGCTAATACAATAGATTTTATGACTGCTACTTGGTCTCATTTACCATTTGATTTCTTAGAAAGAGTATCTAATAGAATTTTAAATGAAGTTAAAGGAATTAACAGATTAACTTATGATATCTCTTCTAAACCACCTGCAACAATAGAATGGGAATAGTTTTCACTTTCTTTTCAAACCTTGATAATACAAGAGTTTGTGAGAGATAAAAAATTCTTGTAGTAATAGAATGGTAATAAAAATTTAAAAAAGACTACATCCAAAATTTTAATCTATGGAGGATGTAGTCTTTTATATTTAAATATTTAATAAAAATAGCCAAATTTATTGGCTATTTCATTAAGAATTATTTTTCTATTTTTTTAAATTTTAGATTTTTTTCAATTAAAGCAAATACAGCTTCATGAGTCAAATTTTTTTGTCCTTTTAGTGTTTCAAGATATTCTTTTACAGCTTCATGCTCTTTTTTATGATATTTATTTATTATATAATGTACATCAGCTTCTTGATTAAAATTTACATATTTATGCTCTTTCATTTAAAGTCAACTCCTGTTTTCACTAAAACTTTTATTCTATTTTTTAATATTTATTATCCTTCTATTTGAATATATTTTTTTTCTTCTGCTAATTCTTTAGCTTCTTTTTTAGGAACTTCTAATTTAAGTAGTCCGTTTTCAAATTTTCCTTTAATATCTTCTTGAGTAATATTATCTCCAATATAGAAGCTTCTAGTAAATTGACCAGTATATCTTTCTTTTCTTATATATTTACCTTCTTTATCTTTTTCATCTTTATTTTCATTGTGTGCAGCTGTGACAATTAAGTAACCATTATTGATTTCAGCTTTAATATCTTCTTTATTAAAACCTGGAAGTTCAATTTCAAGAAGATAATTATCTTTAAGTTCTTTTATATCAGTTTTTCCAAAAGAACTTTGTTTTTTTAAATTATCTCCAAAAAAATCATCTTCAAAAACATCATCAATAAATCCTTTTCTAAAAATACTAGGCATTAACATATATACCATCTCCTTAATAAATATTATTTAAAATTTTTCAATTTTGATTATATGTTTTTAATACCTTCTCTTCATTTACAAATTAATTATACTCTTTTTTATTAGCAAAGTCAATAGATGAGTGCTAAAAATTTTAAAAATTTATTTAAGAATAAAAAACTCCCTTTTTAATTTAAAAGGGAGTTTTATCTCTAAAAGACTAAAATCTATGAAAATTTTTTTTTCGTATTTTAATTTTCTTTTTAATATTTTGATAACGTCTAAATTTATAATAAATTTGAGAAAAAGTTGATACCATAACTATTCCTAAAGTAATAGCTATAGTTACAAGTAGTGTATCAATTCCTCTTTGGGTAGCTTCAGGAATTTTATTTTCAACGAAATATGACATAGTAAAATATATTCCACTTCCAGGAACAAGGGGAATAAGACTAGCTATTAATGTTGAAGTAACAGGAGTTTTTAATACTCTTGCCATTATCTCAGAGTATATAGTTATTCCAATAGAAGATAAGAAAAAAGCTCCAGGTTCAGAAGTACCATTTGCTTTAAAGAAAATAAATATAACCCAACCAATAACTCCACCAATACTAGCTGCTATTAATTTTTTCCCTTTTAAGTTAAAAAGTATTCCAAAAGCAAATGTACTTCCAGCAGAGGCTAATATTTCAATAAAAGTTCTATTCATTATACACCTCCGAATTTTAAAATAATAAATAGAGCAATTCCTGTTCCAGATGCAAGAGCAGCTCCTATTAGAAAAGCTTCAGCAGCTCTAGATAAACCTGATAATAAATCTCCAGCAACTAAATCCCTAACAGCATTGGTAAGGGCTATTCCAGGAACTAGAAGCATAATAGTACCTATTGTAGAATAGGAAACAGTATTAGTAAAACCTATCTTAAAGCTTATATAAGATGATAATGTACAAATAAATCCACCTAATATATTAATAAAAAAGTTATTAGCTTGTAGCTTGTTAGCAAGATTAGATATTACAAAAATGATTCCTCCACCAATAGAAGCACTGAGAGCATCATGTAAATTTCCACCACCCAAAAGAGCAAAGAAAAAAGCACCTCCACAGTAAGCAGAGAAATATATAGAATTTTTATAAGGGACTTCATGCTCTATATTATGTAATTTCTCACTAAATTCTTCAAAAGTATATTTTTTTATATCTCTAACAAGTTGATTAATAGAGTGTATTTTATTCAAATTTGTAGTCCTTGATTGAACTCTTTCAACAGAGCAGAAAATCTTACCTTGGTAATTTCTAACAGAGGTAATGATGCAAGTAATAGATACAAAACATTGAGCATTAAGACCATAATGTTTGCATATTCTAGAAATAATATCCTCAACTCTATAAGTCTCAGCCCCACTTTGTAAGGCAATTTTACCAGTTAAATTAGCTAATGTTAAAATCTTGTTTTCATTTTCCATGTTTCCCCCAAAATTAAAATAGTTTATTTAAACATTTCTAAAACTACTTTTGAATAATTACCATTATCATCATGAGCAATGAGAGGAGGTAATACTCTAAGTCCAGAGTTTCCATTTTTAACTCCTTCTATTAAGAGGATTTTTCCTTCTTTTTCTAGTTTTGTATAGCAAAATTGAATTCTTTTAGGTTCAAGAGAGTATTTTTTCATAGTTTCAATAATATCGATAAGCCTATCAACTCTATGAACCATAACAAAATATCCTTTATCCTTTAAAAGGTTAGATGCTGTTTCTATTAAAGAATCCAAATTTATAGAGATTTCATGTCTGGCTAATGAAAGTTGATCTAAATCATTTAATTGTTTTTGTTCTCCATAAAACTTAAAAAAAGGTGGGTTAGTTACAACTAAATCGAAATATCCCTTTCTAAAATATTTATTCCAATTTTTCATATCGTCATTAATTATTTCTATTTGTTCTTGTAAATTATTTAATTCAATATTTCTTTTAGCTAAAGCACTAGATATACTCTGTATCTCTATCCCAGTAATTTTAGCTTTAGTTTTTTTAGAGAGAAAGAGTGGAATAACTCCATTACCAGTTCCTAAATCTATGATATTCTTTGTTGTTCTTGTTATTGTTGCAAACTCTGAAACAAGAAGAGAATCAATAGAAAAAGAAAAATGATCAGCTCTTTGTATAATTTTCATATCTTTTTGTAAAAGATTTATAATAGTTTCAAATTGTTTTCCATCATTCATAAAATAAATACCTCCTTAAAATATTATATCAAATTTAAAAAAATAATAAAAGAGGCTACTACAACTAAAAGTTGTAATAGCCTTGAATAAGGTTATGTAATAGTTAAAAATTATACAACTCCAATCATACCAAGAATAATAGTAACAACTAGTGCAATTATAGGGATTACACAAGTAACCATACCAATATCATTATATGAATCTTTATGAGTCATTTTAGTAACTGCTAGTAATGTTAACACTGCTCCACAATGTGGTAAAGAATCTAATCCTCCAGATGCTATAGTCGCTATTCTATGGAAGACTTCTATATTCATTCCGCTAGTAGCAGCTATTTGTATATATTGAGGAGCTAGAGCTTCAAGAGCTATTCCCATTCCTCCTGAAGATGAACCAGTTGCTCCAGCAAGTAAAGTTACTGCTAAAGCTTCTGAAATAAGTGGACTAGCTTTAAGACCTAAAAGTAAATCTGTTAATGTTTGGAACCCAGGGACTATTTTTACTACTCCACCGAATCCAACAGCAGCAGCAGTATTTAAAATTGCAATAACAGCTCCATTTGCTCCATCATTAAGAGCTTTTGTAAAAAGATTAGATTTTTTTAAATTTAGAATAACAACAGCAATATTACCACAAAGTAAAGATAAAATACTAGCTGGAGTAATAGCCATACCTGTTTTACTTAAAATATATAAAGAGATTACTACTACTAAAAGAGGTAAAATTGAAAGATAAGCATTAGGTAATTCTATATTTTGCTCAACTATTTCTCCTTCAGGTTCTGTAAATGTTTCTCCATTTTTTATTAATTTATTTTGCTTCCAAATAAGGTAGAAATATCCACATCCTAGCATGATTAATCCTCCAACTATACCTAATATAGGTGCAGCATATGGAGTTGTGTTAAAATATCTTCCAGCAATGATATTATTTAATTGTGGACTTCCAGGAAAAGCTGTCATAGTAAAAGTAAATGCTCCAAGAGCTATAGCTCCAGGGATTAATCTTCTTGGTAAATTAGCTTCTCTGAATAAAGAGATTGCAAGAGGATAGATAGCAAATACAACTACGAATAAACTAACTCCACCATAAGTTAAAACAGCACAACTTACTATAACTGATAATAAAGCTCTTTTTGCTCCGATAAGTTTTACTAGAAGATGGGCAACAGCTTTAGCCGATCCAGTAACATCCATTAACTTTCCAAAAACTGCTCCTAAGAAAAACAGAGGAAACCAAGATTGTGTAAATGTAGCTAACGAACCCATATAGTTGATAATATATGAATCTAAAAGTTTATTTCCATCAAATCCAAAACCTAATAATGCAACAACTAGGGCTGAAACTGGAGCTACCCATATAATAGAGTATCCCCTATATGATAAAAAAACTAAAAGTATTAATCCAATTAGTATACCTAACATTAATTAACCTCCTTAAGTATTAAAATATTAAAAAAGAAAAGAAAAAAGTTCAAAATGCATTGACATCTTACAATAAAATTTTATTTCAAAAAGAGGTTAATGTAAAATATTAGTATTTCATAAAAAGTATGAAAAAAAGTCATATTATAGTTAAAAGTAGCAAGAATACTATCTTATTTAACTCATATTAAAGCTCAAAATTTTTAGTAAACTCAATAAAAAGTTTAATAGCTTTAGATACATATTTATCTTTTCTAACTATAAAAGCAATATTCCAAGGAAATCCTTCCTTGATATGTATAGCCTTTATATTTTTAGAATGAAATTTGCTTAAAATTGGCTTAGGTAAAATAGATATTCCTTGATTCAATGCTACCATTTCAGCAATAAAGTCCCACTGTGAGCTTGTACAAATAATATTAGGTTCAAAACCAGCTTCATTACATCTGATTTTTATTCTATCGTAAAGCATATAGGTTTCATTTAATGAGATTAATGGTTCATCTTTAATTTCTAGTAAAGATACCTCTTCCCTAGAAGCAAAAGGATGAGATTTATTAGCAACAACGACTACATCAGCAGAGAAAATAGGTGTAATATTAAATTCATCAGAAGAAAAAGGAAGAATAACAACACCAATATCAATTTCTCCATTATGTACTTTATCTTTTACAGTATTGGCTCCAGCTTCTATAATTTGTAAGTTTATAGAATGAAAATTATCTTTAAAACTTTTTATTATAGAAGTAAAGTAAATAGTACTTATAACTGGAGGAACCCCAACCTTAATTTTTCCTTTTTCTATACTAACACTATCTAATAGCATCTCAAGTTGTTCATTTATGACTTTAAGAGCAATTACCCCATTTTCATAAAGAAGCTGACCTTCAGGAGTGAGTTTAAAGTGTTTAGAAGTTCTATCAATTAAAGTTATATCTAACTCATTTTCAAAAGTTTTAATTGCTTTACTTAAGGCAGATTGACAAACAAAAAGATTTTTAGAAGCATTAGTAAAACTTTTTTCTTTTGCTACTTCGATAAAATAATTTAAAGATTTAATATTCATAAAGTCCCTCCCAACTAAAAAGAATTTTTTTATTATATTATACAACAAAAAAAGATAGTATTTTAGATATTTTTTTCTCATCTTTTATATGAAAAAAAATCATATTAAAAAATAAAAGAACATTAGTATAGAAAAGTAATAATCTTAACTCTATGAAAAAAATCACAAAATATGTAATAGTTTCAAATCCTAAAAATAAAAAAGATAAAAAAAATGAAAAAAAAACTTACTTGACATTCCTAAAATAAAAAACTAAAATTGTGGACAAAGAGAAGGATAAAGACAAAATGCCAGACTTAATCTCAAAAAATGATTAAGGAGTGAGAAATATGGCTAAATTTATAAAAGCAAATGAAGTACCAAAGTTAATAAAAGATGGGGCAGATGTGTTATTAGATGGATTTGTAACAATTGGTGTTCCAGAAGAAATCTATTATGAAATAGAAAAATCTTTTTTGGAAACTGGAAGTCCTAAAGATTTAAGAATTATGTTTGCTGCAGGTTTTGGAAATGCTAAAGCAGGAACAGGATTAAATAGATTTGCTCATAAAGGAATGATAAGAAGAGTAATAGGAGGACATTGGGGATTAGCTCCAGAATTAGGAAATTTAGCTAATGCAAATGAGCTAACAGGGTATAATTTTCCACAAGGAGTAATAGCTCAAATGTTTAGAGATATGGCAGCAAATAAACCAGGAACTATATCTCATGTTGGATTGGGAACATTTGTAGACCCAGAATTACAAGGGGGAAAAATAAACAGTATAACAACAGAGAATTTAGTTGAAAAATTGCATTTAAATGGAAGAGATGTATTATTTTTCAAAGGGCAAAAAGGAGATATAGCACTCTTAAAAGGAACAACTGCAGATTGTGAAGGAAATATCTCTTTAGAAGAGGAGCCATTATCACTTGAGATGCTATCAATAGCTACTGCTGTAAGAAATAATGGTGGTATTGTAATTGTTCAAGTAAAAAATAAGCTTGAAAATGGTTATGTTCAACCAAAAGATGTAAAAATCCCAGGGGTAATGGTTGACTATGTTGTTGTTGCAGAAAATAAAGAGTTTCATAAACAAACTTTAGTAGAGGAGTTTAATGAAAAGTTTGTGACTAGAAAAAAAGTAGAAAGTCATGAGGAAAAAAGTGTAGCACTAGATGAGAGAAAAATTGTTGCAAGAAGGTGTGCAATGCTTTTAACTAGAGATAAGAAAATTTTAAATTATGGAATAGGGATGCCAGAAGTAATTGCAGATGTTTTAAATGAAGAAGGGCAAGAAGAATACTTTGTTCCAACAGTAGAACCAGGAGCAATAGGAGGAACACCTGCAGGTGGGGCTAATTTTGGAGCTTCAGTTTATCCAAGAGCAATAGTAGATCAGCCATATCAATTTGATTTTTATGATGGTGGAGGAATTGATGCTGCATTTTTAGGATTAGCTCAATGTGATAAATATGGAAATATAAATGTATCAAAATTTGGTCCTAAGATAGCAGGATGTGGTGGATTTATAAATATTACTCAAAATGCTAAAGAGGTTGTATTTTGTGGAACATTTACTGCAGGAGGATTGGATATTACAGTAAGTGATGGAAAATTAGTGATAAAAAATGAAGGAAAAATAAAGAAATTTATATCAGATGTAGAACAAATAACATTTAGTGGAAATCTAGCAAAAGAAAATGGTAAAAAAGTAACCTATGTAACTGAAAGAGCAGTATTTGAATTGAGAAAAGAGGGAGTTACATTGGTAGAGATAGCACCTGGAGTAGATTTAGAAAAGGATATATTAGCTCAGATGGATTTTGCTCCAATAGTAGCAGATGATTTGAAATTAATGGATTCAAGAATATTTAGAGATGAGAAAATGGGATTAAAATTATAATAAATAATATTAAAATATCAGATTAAAAAGGAGGGAGTTATCCTATTAAAAATAAAATGGTTAGTTTTTTCATTGGACTAGATTAAAAATTGAGAATATTTAAATAAATATTAATATATTCTTGACATTGCAGCGAAATACTGATATAACTTATAATATAAGTCCTATGGCTAGACTACTTGTTTGTAAAAAGTTCAATAGATACTAATTTTTCCAAAAAATATTTTGTGATATTTTTCAAGAAAATAGGGATATTTATAGTGAAAATTAGGAAATAATTGAACTAAAATAGTTGATATTTTATTTAATAGTGATAGCGGATTAAATATGAGATTTGAAGAATTAAAAGTAGGAATGAAAGCAGAGGTCTCAAAAACAATAACAGAAACAGATGTAGTATTATATGCAGGTATTACATTGGATGTTAATCCAGCACATTTAAATGAAGAACATGCTAAAAAAACTATGTTCAAGCATAGAATAGCACATGGAATGTTAACTGCTGGCTTAGTATCAGCAGTGCTAGGGACAAAACTTCCAGGAGAAGGAAGTATTTACATGGGGCAAGATTTAACTTTTACAGCTCCTGTATATTTTGGAGATACTATTACAGCAACAGCTGAAATTATAGAATTAATACCAGAAAAAAACAGAGTAATATTATCAACAATTTGTACAAATCAAGATGGAAAAGTAGTATTAAAAGGTCAAGCAAAAATAATGAAAAAGTAAATTTTTTGTAGGAGGATTAAAAGAATGGAATTTAATATGCCTAAGACACATGAACTTTTCAGACAAATGATAAGAGAGTTTGCTGAAAAAGAGGTAAAACCTCTAGCTGCTGAAGTAGATGAAGAAGAAAGATTTCCAATTGAAACAGTTAAGAAAATGGCTGAAATTGGATTAATGGGTATCCCTATTCCAAAAGAGTATGGAGGAGCTGGTGGAGATAATGTAATGTATGCAATGGCTGTAGAAGAGCTTTCTAGAGTTTGTGCAACAACAGGAGTTATTGTATCAGCACATACTTCACTAGGAACTTGGCCAATTTTAAAATTTGGTACTGAAGAGCAAAAACAAAAATATGTTCCAAAATTAGCTAGTGGAGAGTGGCTAGGAGCATTTGGATTAACTGAACCAAATGCAGGAACAGATGCTGCTGGACAACAAACTACTGCTGTTTTAGATGAAGCAACAAATGAATGGGTAATCAATGGTTCAAAAATATTCATAACAAATGCTGGATATGCAGATGTATATGTAATATTTGCTATGACAGATAAATCACTAGGATTAAAAGGAATATCTGCATTTATAATTGAAGCTGGAACACCTGGATTTACAGTAGGTAAAAAAGAGAAAAAACTTGGAATTAAAGGTTCTTCAACTTGTGAATTAATATTTGAAGATGCAAGAATTCCTAAAGAAAATTTACTTGGACAAATAGGAAAAGGATTTAAAATTGCTATGATGACTCTTGATGGAGGAAGAATAGGAATTG
>OGJY01000030.1_pt1 | contig 161530 bp, 145 predicted proteins | sample 1572231 | NCBI WGS metagenome assembly OGJY01 (sample SAMEA2582121, study PRJEB24529) | metagenome | biome: Human gut stool | place: China | collected 2011
TTATCCTTTCCAACCAATTTTGGAGGACTAAGATATTCTTGACATCCTGCTCCTCGTTATTCATGGCAATGTACACGGAAATGGCACCGATGATGGCCACAATACCGGCAAGTGCGTAGCACAGGTTTGTTACAATAGGGATATATTTTTTAAGTTCGTTGGTAACATCTCCTAATGCTGTTGTTCCTGATGCGTAGTCTTGCGCGAAGGCAGTAGCAGGAGTAAGAATTTTGATACACGCAGTTAAAACTGCAACTTTTACAGTAAAAGCAGCATTCGAATTTTTTGCTTTCGCTGTACTCCAGATTTTTTTGAAGTTCATTGTGTTTAAAAAGTTATTTAGGGTGAATAAAATTTTATCAGTTTATTTGATTCCAAAACTCAAATTCTCGTAACCAAAAAATGCTGGCATCACAGTTGCCGCACCAATTAGAAAAAGCAGTGAACCTATCAACATGACCACACTCTTTGTTATATCGCCTTCGTGATAATTCATCTTTATTGCAATTTGCAAAGCTGAAATTATGGAAAGGATAGCAGCTACGGCATTTAGCAATTCTACGGCATACTTTGTCATTGTTCCTACAAAAACAGCTGCATTATGAAGTTGCTGGGCACCCAATGAGTAATTAACAGCACCACACCTTGCTGAAACTGTCAGGGGAATGAATATGGCCATGAAAAAAAACAGGCAGAGTAACTTTGTATTATAACATTGTAATTTCATCATGTCTCTCAATATTACAATTTTCCTTATTTTCTCTCACCATTTTAGTCAATTCCTCTGGAGTCATCAATCCATTTTGGAATAGTTGAACATTTTCTAATGAGTTGTTGATAGTATCAAGAATTTCAGTCACATTTTTGGAAGGCTTTGGGGCAAATGTTTTATTAACTGTATACTTGGTAGTTCTTAGATTCTCATCGAATAATTCAGAATTACTCAAATCTTTTCGAGGAGTTTCTTTGCCAAAAACGGAGCTAATATCTTCAGCTTGAAACATTGAGTTTTCTTCCTCTGAATTTGCCGATTCTTCTTCAGAAGATTTTTCAGCATCCTTAGCTTCACTATCTATATCTGATTCTTGCGGTTGTGTTGTCTCTTGCTGATCGGTTGCTTTATCCTCTTCTTGATTTTGTACTTCTGATTCTGAATCTTGATTTTCCGAGTCTTTATGTTCCTCTTTTAACTCATCTTTTCCAGATTCTTTCTGATATGTGATTTCTTCAGGTGCTTCCTGAATCTCTTCATTTTCTTTCGGGTCTTCTGTATTATTTACAAAACTAAAGCTGCCTGAAGACGTTTCAACAACACTTTGCGGAGTGTATTCTTCATCATCTTCTTCAGTGTCGTCGCCCGAAGCTATGGTTAGTTCATTCTTATTATCCTTCTTATTCTTTGCATTCAAATCCATTGTAATGAGCGTGATGTAGTAAAGAATAAGTGCAATGGTTAGAACTATTGCATAAATCGAAAATGGACTCATTTTTTATTATTTTGTAGTTATTCACAATTGATTTTCATGACAAAATTACATAGTTATTTTTGTTCCAAAGGAATTAAGACTACGGAAAAACCATTTTTGAAGCAATAATTTTTTTTTGGTTCTATTTTAACTATATAATGAAACCAAAATGCTGCTAATCAAGTATATAGATTCTGGTTAGATGAAGGGTTGACTAAGAGAATATATGGTATTTTACAGGGTGGAAGACTTAACTTCGTTTTATCCCAAATTCTTCGCGTAACATTTTCATAAGGGCATTTTGAGCATGGTCTCTGGTTTTATCACCGGTGAATATTTGGTCATCATAGAAGCAGCAGCGGTCATAAACTTCCTTTAGCTTGCCGGTTTCAACAATCTTATCAACGGCTAATTGGGCCGCATTGTCTACCGGATAGCCCATTGCATTAAACACCCATCTGTACACATAGGTATATTGCGAGAATTGGTCTCCTTTTTCCTGTCGTGGATGAAGGGTGTTGATGGTAAAAACAATTGTATCAGCTTTCGGTTTTCTGCCTTTTATGGGATTCTTGCAAATGAGTTTGTAGTCAAACCATATTTCGGATTCGCTTTCTTTAATTCTCTGCTGACTGGGACGAAGAATTTTTTGGTCTATCTGAGAGTTCGAATAGACTTCTGAAATACCCAAGTCTGTTCTAAACTGTTCAATAGGATAATAATATTCTCTTCGATCATGTTGGCTGCAAATAATTTTATATATCCTCTTGGTGTAATTGCCTCTTAAACTCAATGCTATGGATTTTGAAAACCGCGTGCCGCCTACACCGACTCCATAATAAATCAAAAATGGTATGGCCCAGGGATTGATGTTGATAGTTATTTTATTCGTGTTCTTTATATCATGTATGGTTGTAATGACAACGCCTGTTGTCTCTATTGTCTGATGAATGCGAGGATGAAGCCATCTGAATGAAAATAGTTTCTTGGTTAAGTCCAGAGCTTCTTTATATACTTTCTTTTTATTGTTTTTACCTCCTGCTTCATCACAAGATATAGTAACATAGGGTTGATTAAACAAATCTCGCGGCAATTCTTGCTCACGGCTCATGTGCTTTTGGATATTGTCGCCAATCAAAGTTAGAAGATTTTCTTGCCAGTCTGTCACATTGTATTGCCCAAAAGTTACATTATTGGGCTGTATCAGCATGATTTCTTCTTTGGAAGGAGGATTGAAGTTTAGGGAATCGTGATTTGTCATGATTGAAAAAGATTTAGTGATGTGATTTCAATGAACTAAGAATGGGATTCAGCAAAGTTTTAGGGAAGGTGGAAATGAGTGCAGACTTGATAAGTCTATGTTTTAGATATAAGTGATTGATATGCAAATATATATATTAAAAATAACATGGAAAAATAATAATCATTTTTTATTGGTATGATTAGTATTTTGGGTTCTTTAGGTAAGGCTGAATTTAGTATTTTGGGTATCTTTTGGTCTTGGATTTTAGTATTTTGGGTATTTTCCCTCGTATTTTTTTGACTTGAAATGCTTGATAATCAGTCGATATTTTGTTAATAAATCTAATCTTACAAGAATCTCTACAAAGACTATCTCTACAAGAAAGGCAAAAGTGGTTTTTATTTAATGATTTATGAGGGAATAAATAAAAAAGGGAAATAAAAAATGCTACGCATTAGCCTTCCTTCGTCAATGCTTTAGCTTAGATATAAATATAAGAACCTACCTACATAAATGTGGGTAGGTAGGTTCTTGTGAATTACCGCTAAACTAAAGATTTAGTGGCTTCGGAGATTTTTCCTGCTTCTTCCTGCCACGGCTTTTTAGGACACAAGGTCGGTCATCCACAAGAGGATAGTCCAATGATTTTGATGTCGTATGTACTATTGAAGTCATGCTACGGAGTTCGTTTCCGTACCACGACTCAATGCGCCCTGTTGCGTCACGTTGAACGCAATCGCGTTCTCGGGGAGAGTGTTGGTGCCGTCCAACAACTCGTCACTTGAACAGCTGCTAAAGCTGCCACTCATTGTTGCTGCAGCTAACATAGCCATGCAGCTCAGGCGAAATTTACTTTTCATTTTGTTGTAATTTTAATTGTTGATGTTTGATTGAATTTAAATAAATCTTCCTTGCCGAAGAAGACATCCTTGTCTTCTGTTTCGGCGGAAATGACAATACCGATAAAGGGGTTGTCCTCAACCTCTATGACTGTTCCTGTTATCCAGCCTTCCATCCGGGTCAGGTCTGGAGAAATCAAAACCTTGTCTCCTATTTTCATGATTGGTGTATTTTATTCGACCTTTTTCAAGTCTATTGTTACAATATGTTTTTCGTTTGCGCTATTTAGGTGTTGTTTAAAATTAAAGGTCCTGAAAAAGTATGTGGTGGAAAAATTCCACCACATAGGAGACCTTATAATTCTTTATTGCTTATAAGTACAAATTGAAGATTTAATCTTGAAATTTTTGCCAAACAGAAGGCATATTTGCATAGTCCGTCAGACCGGTGCAATATTCGAATACCCCGAAATGCAATCCGGGTTCTTCAAAGAGTTCAGGATAGAGTTCTCGTTCGTACAGATGTACTTTTTTCCCTTCTACTACCGTATAAGGTGATTCTCCTTTCAATGATGTACAGTTGGAAAAAAGGCCTGAAAATACTTCTATCTTACGGTTGTTGTCAAAGAGACTGGCCGGAATAGAGGTTATGAAACTGCAATCGGAAAAGGCATAACTGAAATCGGTGACGTTCGGGTTGTGAGCAAAAAGAGCAGAGGGTATTGAAACTAACCTTTTGCATGCAGCAAAGCTACTTGAAAAATCAGTAACTGCCGGGCAGTTTGCAAACAATTTCTCTGGGATGGACTCTAATTTACGGCAATTGTAAAACAGCCATGCAAAGTTCTCTGCTGCTTGATTGTTTGCAAACAAATCTTCCGGAATGGCAGTCAGAGCTGTACAACGAAGGAAGGCTCCTGAAAAACTAGTGGCATTGGGATGGTTTGCAAAGAGATTGGCAGGAACACTCGTTAACTTGGTACAGCCAAAGAATACATCCGAGAAATTCGTAATACCTTCTTTGAAGGTGATGTAAACCTTGGGGTCTTTGAGTCCCGGCACAGTGATTACTCCACTTTCATTACCGGTAATAAGTTCCTTTCCATCGGCAATGATGGATTTGCAGTACTCGGCCTTGTTAATCAGTTGCACATTGGCTCCTGGCATATAGGAAAGATTGTCGTAGTGGGGAACTTCCGGCTTTTCTTCTGGGGGATATTCACTCATAATGTCATCATCTTCACTTGAACAGCTGCTAAAGCTCAAAACGAATGTCATCAGCGTAAAAATGGCCATAAAGCCAACATTGATATATTTTTTCATAATTGGTTTTTTAAAGGTGCCCACCTCAAAGGTTTTTGTATTGCATGTCTTTAAAAGTGGACACCAAGTTTGTTTTTGTTAAAATAATTCTTTTGCGTTCTTCTTTTGATTTTCAAAAACCTCACCATGCTTTTGCTCATAGAGGTCTATGGCCTTCTCGAAAGCTGCTGATACAATGTCTTTAATAGGCAAGCCTTCTCTCTTGGCGATGATTCTTATTTTTTTTAACAACTCGGAAGAAACGATGGTGCAAAAGCGTTCTTCACTCTTTGCACGCTCTTTTTCTTTTTGCTTCTCTCTGGCTGTGCCTTGTTCAACAGATTTTTTTATTACAGGAGGTTCCGGTTGCGGAGGTGTCTCTTGTTTTTCTGTAGGTTCATTTTTCGTCAAGCCTGAGAATAAAGCATCTAAGCTTGTATTGTTCATGCTTTTTTCTTATTAGGGTTATTGTATGTGAGCTAAAAACTCGTCCGTAAAAGCTGCATAGTCTTTAGCTCCATTGCTATTCTTATCATAGTCAAGAATGTCTTGTCGTTCCAATGGGGCTTCGGCCAAGCGTACATTCTTGCGAATTTTTGTTTGGAATACAGTATCACCAACTGCTTCGCGTAATTTGGCTTCAATACCGCGTGAAAGATTGCTTGTTTCCCAACGAGTAATGAGAATGCCGGAAATGTGAGCCTTCGGGTTCAGCCTTGTACTAACCATATTGATGAAATCATTAATCATCGTTAAACCTTTAAAGGGTAACACTTCTGAGATAAGAGGAATAACAATATCTGTTGATGCGGTAAACGCATTCAGTGTCATAAGCCCTAAAGATGGGGGGCAGTCGAGGAATACGAAGTCGTATTTTTCCTCTACCTTTGCTTTTTGTAGGACATCTGATAGGATTCTTTCTCTTGCTATCGCTGTGGAAAGTTCCACATCAACCATTGCCAAGGTCAAAGAAGCAGGAACCAAGTGCAGATTTTCATTGAGCGAAACGATAGGAAGTTCTTCTACTTTACCGGTAAGTGCATCATAGATAGTAGGACCTTCCGTAGGTGCAGATAAGGACGTAGTGAGGTTAGACTGAGCATCAAGGTCGATGAGTAGGACTTTATATCCTTTTTTGCTGAGAATGCTTCCAAGACTGGCTACTGTTGTTGTTTTACCTACACCGCCTTTGTGATTTGCAACTGCAATAATTTTGGTATTCATACAAATATTGATTTTTGAGGTTGAAAAAATGAGGATTTTGCTTGATATTTTGATACGAGAAAGTTCCTTAATGTAGTGGGGAAAACTCCTCTTTATAATTTGTTGCTGTGGTACCATTGGAGTAACTCCTGATGGGTAAATGCAACAAGTTTGACTCGCTGAATACATTGTGCCAAGGATTTCTGTCCTTCCTTGGTCGTGGGGAATGATATTGACGCAATATCATTCTTGTAAGCTAAAGGCAGCTCGTGTTTTAATGCAACTTCTTTTGCGTTTTCTCCGAAGATTTCATTGAGGTTGTCATCTTTGTCTTGTAAAACCAATGTGCTGCCATCTTTAATGTCCTGACTTAGGTTATTATAAAAACAGACCTTTGCTGTAAAAAGTTCATCCATTTGTTCGAAATTGGCAGGATCGTTTGATGATACTATGTGGTCTGCTGCAGTGGCTTCTACATGGAATTTTGCGATTCGGCCTTTAGTCAAAGTTTCCAATGAAAGCAATTCGCCAATGCGAGTGTTGATATTGGATTCCAGAACCACTTCTTTCGTGATTTCCATGGAATCATTGTTTTTAAAAGTGAGAACATAGCCTTTATTGACACGTTCTACAATGAAGAAGAGGGGAAAAATTTTCTTGTTCATAATTACTTTAGTTTATTATCTTTTCTCAGTTAGAAGTTGAAGGCTTAAATCGTAGTTCTTGGCAATGCTGCAATAGTCAAATGCCAGTACTCGTTCCTGATCATAGACTAATTCACTTTCGCCACTATCTTTGTATCTTTTTGTAGGGTTCCCATTTTCGTCCAATATATAGAATTTTAAGGGTGATTTGGTTTTGCCTAAGTAATCCGGTGTAGATATGAGGTAGGATAGGAGACTTTCGTCTGGAATCATTATCTTTCCCTCTCTCTTGGCTTGGATATTGGCTTTGGCCAAACAAATCTTTTCCCGGACAAATAAAATGTAGGTTGGTTCATTAAACTCATAGGTTTTTTGGGGATCACTTTTAATGCTTACCTTCAAACTGCTTATCTGTGAAATCTTATAGTCTTGTCCTTCACGAATTTCACCCAATTGACGAGCCTTTGAAAACATAGACCAGAATACTGCAATTTCGTCAGTGCTGCTGCAAAGAGAATGCTGATAGAGAAGTCCATCAATGCAAATGTCATGAACTTGTTGTTCTGTAAATGGCAAGCCGGGGGCAAAAGATTTCAGACAATAATATGAGGCAAGCATCATAGCCCAATTATTGATGAATCTTTCTCCGATTACATTGTAATCTACTTCACTTTTAATTTCTCTCAGTGATCTTTTCCAAGCGTCATACCACCCTGCATTGAAATTTTCCCGATAGCGCATTAATCCAACAGTTATGTTTGTAGGACACATATTTCTGAGCTTCAAGAACTTTTGATACTTGTCTGTTTCCTCCTTTGATCTTTCACTCTTTTGTGATTCCAAGAAAATCACACGCGAAAATAATGCAATATCAGCAGTTGGCATTTCTTGTCCTGTAATGAGGACACCGCAGTTAATCTTAGTTGCTTCACGATGTTCACCGTCAGAAGAACGCTTTGAACGACCGGCATTGTCATATACACCTTTGAGAAAGTCTATGTGTTTGTTGCTCAGCGAATTTTTGTATTCATCGAAGTGAACTAACATATTGCTGACTTCAGCACATTTCTCACCCATTGCGTAATATGTTGTACTTTCAAGGTTGCTGACCTCTGGATTGTTTTGGAACAAAGCCATCAAGAAAAGAGCAAACTCAGTCTTTCCGGTTCCTTTTTTTCCGTAGATGTTCAGAATAGGGAAAGAGCGTGTGCTATCAGTAATGATGTCCCGGAAGAGGGTTGCAATGTAGAAACAAAATGCAACGATTCCGTTATCACCATACAGCTCATGAAGCATATTGAAATATAACTCCGGAGCTATATCCATTTTGGGGTCATGGATAAATCTTCGTTCATTGACAAATGCGGTTTTATTTGTCTTGTGGAACTTTGACATGGCCGGAAGGTAGAAATTCTCGTTTTCAAGCCGGATTATGCCATATTCATCTATGGGTTTCCATTTTCCCTCATAAATAATTCCATTGCAAAACGCATAAAATCCTTTTTCGCCTAAATTATTCCAACCCATCTGTACTACACGCTGTGCTTCCTCGGTCTTCTCATAGATATAGGCTTTAAACAATTCATATTTGTCCTGACGTTCAAAGAAGAGAAAGTTTCCTTTTCCCTCAATTTTTTCTTTGAATCTATCTAACTTGGTTACATCTGCTTGCTGCAATTCTATGGTTTTTTTTACTCTGTTTTCATTTTCCAATTCAAAGATTCTGGTAGGTTTCTTATCATCAGCAATTAAAAACAAGGGGCGAATAATGAAATTAGTCCAATCTCGCTCACGGCCTTGTGCATCAATATCATAGTAGTGGTAGCCTTTTCTGAAGAAATGAAACCCTTTCAACTCATCATCCTTTTTCAAGGCTTGCTGACGGCGAAGTTCCTGTCTTTTGCGAGCTGCATCAGCTAAGGCTGCTTTCCATACAGAAGCTTTCTTGTACTTATCCTTCAATTCCGTTAGGATTGATGTTTGTTGAACATCGGAGGTGACAAGAACTAACAGACTACATACGTCATTGATTATGCTTATTTTGTCTTCATTGGAAGGGTTTGTTTCAAAGTGCTTTTGTGCATACCAAAGGATGAAGTCTTTTTCTTCCAATGTTTCCCATTTTGAAAGGTCAGTCAGATAGGAATCTGGATCCTGTTTGTGTTCAGCGGTTGGCAATTCACGAACAGAAACATTGAAGCCCATTTCCAAAGCAGTTTTCCCATTTTTGAAAACGAACTGATCTCCGACACCAAATTTAGAACCGTCTTTGGGTACGTCATTGTCTGGAATAAAGCAAATGCTGCATCCAAATTTACTAAATTCATTAAGCTGAGTTTCTGACCAAGTACCTCCTAATGTCGCTATTGCATTTCCTATCCCAATGGATTGCAAACGCATTACATCCGGTGCGCCTTCTACGAGATAAACTTTTCCGGCTTGACGTGCAGCCTTTAAAGCTACGTCTATACCAAAAATAGTTTGGTTTTTCTTGTAAATCAGGCAATCTTTACCATTTAGATATTTGATATAGGATTGAGAATCAATACTTCTTGCTGTGAAGGTTAGGATTCTGCCATATCTGTCTCTTTGAGGAATCATCAAACGCCCACGGTAAAAATCGTAATATTTACCTGGTTGTTTTTCATCTTCGGCAATAAGACCAAGTTGCAGGAGAATGTCTGTTTTTAATCCCTTTGATATGGCAAACGAAAGGAATTGATTTCCTTTTAGCGGACTATATCCTAAACCTATAGTTTGGCAGTATGCTTCATCCCAGCGACCACCTTTGTCTCGTTCAGCATATTGTCGGCAAGCTAAGGCTTCAGAAGTGTTTGCTTGATATTGTCCGCGAAAAAACTCATACGCATACTCGTTGTACGCATAAAAGGTTTCTTTTTGTTTTTGTAACGCAATATCTTCAGAAATATTTTTTTCATATATTGAGGGAATGTCAACATCAGGACAGTACATTTTCAGCAGAAAGCAGATAGCTCCATTGAAGTCAAGCCCATTGCTCTCTTCCACAAGTGAAATTATGTCACCACTCTTTCCGCAACCAAAGCACTTGTATCTGTTGATTGTGCTGTCAAGTAGCAGGGAAGGTGTTTTTTCACTATGAAAAAAGCAGCAACACTTCTTGCGGTGGGGGCCGGCAGTTCTGAGAGTTGTCTCAGGATGCAAGTCTACAGCCAATTGGCATATATCCACTCGGGATTTTACCAAGTCTATGTATTTGTCCTTAATCATTATTGATAGTTTTGGTTGTTGATAGAAATGGTTATTTCCACTTACCGCCCTCAATGATTAAAGAAAGAGCCGTAGCTATGGCAGGTGGGATGATTTTTTCTTCATTGAACCATTTGAGGAACTTTTGCTGCCAAGAATGAGGAGAACCCCCAAGTTCCAAACTGATATGAGCAGTAAATCTGCCTTTTTCTCCGTTAGGAAGGTTTTTGTAATAGAAGGCAATCTCTTTTGTGGTCATGTCTTTAAAGGTTTAAATGGTTATATATTGTATTTATCCAAAATATGGATTATTTTTGTATGCAAATATAGCTCAATTTATTGTACATGTTGTGATTTTGCTCAATAAATTGAGGGATTTAGTATTAATTAGCGCATTATTAACGTAATTTTTATGCTTAACACGGAACTAATAGAAAATCTCTATGCTGGACTATCTAAAGAACAGCAGCAGGAGTTACTCACTCTTTTATTTAAGAGGAGTAAGCAGACTTTGAGCTATTTCAAGCGGACGAAAGATATTACGCTTTCAAAACTTGAAGTATTGGCAGACTTCTTTCATATGCCCTTGGATTACTTCCGAGTTGGAAATACATTCAAGGGGAATAATGTGTCCGGGAACAATAACCAAGTCGGGAATGTTTCTGTCAATACGAACCTTATGCTTGAAAACGAAGCATTGAGAAGAGAAATCAAAGCTCTTGAAGACATAGTAAAGGCCAAGAATGATGCCTTAGCAACCAAAGATTTGCTGATTCAGACTTTGATGGGCAAGAAAGAGGAATAGGAGTTATAAAAAGGTGTTAAGAATCAATTACTATAGATTTATAATATATAGTATAGATACCTTCGCTACATTCCGCTACACTCCGCTACAACTTCGCTACATCTATATATACCCATGATGATACAAAAAGTGCTGATAATCAGTTCCGCTACATCCGCTACATAATAAATTCCGTAAAAGGTGTATGTTGGAAAAATATTTTTTTATTGCATTGTTTGGCTGATTTGAAGGGAGTATATAGATACTATTGTTAAATAATCTTAATTGAATAACCAAAATCCGTTGGTTTTCAGAGGTTATAGAAGTTTTGTCGAGCGACATATCTGCGACAAAAATGAGCAAAAATGCGTTTTTATAGCGAATTAACTTATTGGAATACAGCTTGTTGCAAAAAGCGTAAAAACGCTTTTGTTTCCCTGTCTCTCCGCTGAATCAAAAACGAAGGACTTCACAAAAGCCTTCAAAAAGTCATTCAAAGCACCGTATATCAGCTGATTACGGTGCTCTTTTATTTTTGCGCCCCAACAAGGTGAAGGCCTGAATGTAGGGTTTAGCCTTCAAAGTTCGGTCATTATTTGCTACATTTACTGCTACACTTTGAAGACCCCTCAAAAAAATGTAGCAGTGACCGAAAAATGAAGCCCATTTTGAAGCCTATAAAATCATTGATTCATAACTGATTATGTAGAACTTTGTAGCCATGGTGCTACATTAAATTTGAGTCGTTATGAGAATGATTTTTAAAGTGTCGTACTATGTACGTTCAAACTACGAAAACAAGCAGGGAAAGTCTCCCTTGATGATCCGGATTTTCCTGAATGGTGAAATGCTGAATGTCGGTTCTTCCGGTATCTACATTGACAAGAAGCTATGGAACAATTCCACCAACCGGGTAAAGGGGCGTGAAAGCGAATCCTTGAATCTGAATGCCCAGTTGGACAACATCTCAAATTCGCTGCAGATGATTTTCAAGAAGCATGAATTTGACGAAGACCTGACCCTTGACAAAATCAAGAGTATCTTTTTAGGCAAGAACAAGGTCAAGACTACGTTTGTCGAGTTCTACGACAAGTATCTGGAGGACATCAAGGCTCAGGTTGGTGCAGGGAAAAGCATTGCTTTGTATCACAAATATTCGGCAGCCCGAAGCCATTTTGTGAATTTCCTCCATGCCAAATACGGCAGAAAGGATCTCATGCCGGGTGAACTGACGCATCTGATTATCCATGATTTTGAAATATACCTGAAGACCGTAGTTTCCCTGAAGTCAAATTCGGCTACCAAGACGCTCAAATTCTTCAAGACCGTGGTCATCTTTGCCCAGAAGTGCGGCGTGATGACGCACGACCCTTTCTTGAACCACCACTTTCACCTGGAACCGGTGGATCGGGGTTTTCTTACGGATGAAGAAATACAGCGCATCATGCAGAAAGATTTTGAGATACCCCGGCTTGAAATGGTGAGGGACGTTTTTATCTTTTCCTGTTTCTGTGGGCTTGCCTACATCGACGTGGCTCACCTGACGCAGGAAAATATCATCACCCTTGATAACCGTCCGTGGATTATCATCAACCGTCAGAAGACCAATGTGCAGAGTAATATCCCTTTGTTGGAGATACCTCAAATGATTCTTGACAAGTATAAAGGAAAGACTAAAGACAACAGGCTGCTTCCAGTCCTGTCAAATCAAAAGATCAATGCTTATCTCAAAGAGATTGCTGACCTTTGTGGAATCAAGAAACGTCTCAGCTACCACCTTGCACGTCATACGTTTGCAACGATGTTGCTCAGCAAGGGTGTTCCCATTGAGTCCGTTTCAAAGATGCTGGGACATACCAACATTAAAACAACACAAATCTATGCGCGTATCACCAACAAGAAAATTGAGCAGGATATGATGCAAGTTGCCGACAAGTTTGATGGCTTCAAAAACTGTTTCATCAATTAACCGACTTGCTTCAGTTCAATCCTTACTTCGAGGGAAAAGACCCGTTACACCTTTACCAAGCCGTATCATTCCAACAGGAAGATACGGCTTTTTCCATATTGTACCTTTCCTCATGCCACTTTTATCCGTCCGAATGCTGCCGGAACAGATTGCCGGAAATAACCAGCACAAACGCAAGCGTCACCAGCTTCCATATCAAGACGAAAGTTTTCTTTACCAGCCATAATGCCAACCGCAGCATTACGCGAATAAGCCAAAGTGCCAACCGTATCAGCAAACCGATAAGAATGCAGACCGGCAACATATATATAAGGAGTAAAAGTTCAAACATGGTCATCTGTTTTTAGTTATAAAAAATCTCTGCCGAGGTAGATTGTTATTATCAAATATACTAAAAATCAATGAGATACGCAAGAAACCATCTGTATTTTATTCGTGTCAATACATGTTTTTTCAACCTCATTTTCTGCATTTTATGACCATGAACTCGGTGCTTGTCAAGCATTGTCATCCTGCAACTTTGAATACCATGCTGATATGCCCGAAGTTTTGAATGTCCAGAATGTGTAGGTTCTACAATACGATTACACCTTATTCTTCTTTTCCCTTTGGGTTCAGTTCCATAATAGCCGGTACCATTGTTCTTTTTCTCCTTCTATCACAGAACGCATGTTTACAGATTTTCATTGCTGAATGCTCTTTTCCTTGTGCTGTCATGGCTATTTGGATGATAAGCAAATATAAACATAGGTTGAATAAAGACTGATGCCATAGCTATATATCCTATTGTCTTTCAGCTAATGCTCACATGGCAATATGATTGCACATTCTTCTGTTTACAGATTTGTTGTTCCTCTGTCTCTTGTTTCACTCATTATGAAAACTGTGCAACACCAATCAAACAAGCGCAGGATGATACAGCCATGTAACTGGCATGCCTCCGACAGCTAAACTTCAAACCTTGTTTCTATAGCCACATGAACAACCGTCAGTTTCTACTTCATGCTTCGTGAACATTTCACCATGATATAGATGAACAAGGAGTCAATGAACAGGAACTTTGTAAACCTTTGAATGCAAGTCCCAGAATGCTTGATACACAGGTGAATTTGACAGAAGATTTTCTCTCAGAAAGATGTTGTGCATTTTTGCGCTTCGCAAAATTTTGCGGTAATTTGGGTCTGAAATCATCCCGGAAGACATCGAACTGCGTTGCATATGGAGCCAAGCAAGTTGTACCCTTGTCATTACAAAACAAGTTTTGTCCTCACAAGGGTAACTTGCCGACTGCTGTGCAGCGGAGCGATGTGCATCGCTGTTTCGCTTCGCGAAAGAGGTGTCCGGGAATCCGAACAACTAAAGTCAAGGCATATGAAGAACCAACGTACCAAAGTGTTTCAGTTACGGCTTACCTCCGATGAATTGCTGAATCTGAAAGAAAAAGCCGTTCCCTACCAGTCCGTGAGCAATTATATCCGCAAAGCTGTTGAAGAATTTACCCATGTGGATGTCAAACAACAGATTGAGATGATGCAGGACTTGTGTGCATTTTACCGAAAGTTCCAGAACGAACTGTCCTGGGCTGGCAGCAACCTGAATCAGTCGGTCAGACGGGTCAACGAACTGGCGGTTGCCGGACTGCTGTCACCCGGTTATGTGAATGAAGTCTTGCTCCCTTCGATTCAGGATGTACAGAATATCTTGAAAAGGATAAAGGATGACTTGGAAACTTTGAACAACAGAACACAGCTGATTAAGTAAAGGTAAACGGATATTTTGTATTTGAGTGTGATGAATAGACTAACCTGTATCCAGTTTTACAAGCGACCGGGAATTTTAGTCTGTCTGGTCCGCAACCCCAAGTTTCATGAATCAGCAAACGAATAGATAAATCATGATAGCAACCATACTTCCCGGAAGCGCAGACTTCCATGCAGTCGGTTACAACGAACACAAGGTCTATAAAGGAGTGGCTACCCTGCTGGAGATGCAGAACTTCGGTGGACTGGATGCCTCGGAACATCCGACCGCCAAACAGCTGGTGCAATTTCTCCAGTTCTACAGTTCCCAGAACAGCCGGATTCAGAAACCGCAGTTCCATGTAGCCATTTCCTGCAAAGGCCATGAAATGTCGGAACAGCAGTTGCTTGATTTCGCGCACCGGTATCTGCAGGAAATGGGGTATGCCGAACCCGGACAACCCTGGCTCATTTATGCCCATCACGATACAGACAACACACACCTGCACATCGTTACTTCGAGAGTGGCGCCCGACGGTCGCAAGATACAGCACGACCATGAACGCAGACGCTCACAGACGGTCATTGACAAGATACTCGGTATGGACCGGCAGCAGAAAACAGAAAAGGACATAGAGGCTGCCAAGCAGTATAGCTTCTCCTCCTTTGCCCAGTTCAAGGCCGTGATGGGAACCATGGGCTATGAAGTCTTCCAGAAAGACGGGAACGTCTTCGTCAAGCAAGGCGGTAGAATCCAAAAGAAACTCCCCCTGACAGAGATTGAAGCTCTATATAAAAAAGGTTATCAAGACAAGGCACGCAACCGACAGCTGAGAGCCTACCTGAAGAAATACCGGGACGTATGCGCCAATAAGGAAGAACTGCAGAAGGAAATGAAGAAGAGCTTCGGCGTGGATGTGGTCTTCTTCGGCAAGAAAGACAAGCCCTACGGCTACATGCTGATTGACCATGCCAACAAGACTGTCATCCATGGTGCCAGGGTTCTAGCCGTAGAAGAACTGCTCGACTTCGCTACCCCCGAACAACGCTTTGACCGGATAGAAGCATTCATAGACCGGCTGCTGACCCTCAATCCCAAGATAACTCAGGGAGAAATTTTCCAGAAACTCAAGAAACAGCATGCCTATATAAAGAAAGGCGTCATCTACTACGATGGCCAAAGCAGACCCTTGCCGCCTTTCATGGCCAAGGCCATTGACCGGAACAACCGCATCAGCTTCATTGAGAAGTTCCGCCCTACCAATGACGCGGAAGTGGACTTGCTCTGTAAGATTTTCAAGGTGGACCATCCGGATCTGGTGGACATCTCTACAGAACGTCCTCCCAAGTATGCTGATTCCGTCGGTCGAATGCATGAAATCTTCAATGATCCCGAAGTGAAGTCCCCCCGCAGCGCCATGTACCAGGAAGGCTTCATCATCCGTCAGGTTGATGATACCTACTATGCCATCAACTTCAAGGAGCATATTCTCATCAACCTGAATGAAGAAGGCTTCGATGTGGAACGGGTGAAGAAGAAATCCAAAAAGCAGAAGCGCCAGGGTGTGCCGTTCAAGAAGTCCAAGAAGAAGACGCTCAATCCGGTCAAGAGTTTGCAGCGGAAGTGTCATCAGGGACTGGGCAAACTCCGGAAAGAAGGAGAAGGCAGTCACAGCGCCAACCGCGAATGGGAGGTTGGAAATAAGACCGACTACAATGATGTGAATGATGGACGTTCATTAAAGATGTAAGGAGCTTTTGGTCCTTTGCGGAAGAAGGAAACACTTGCTTACGGGAAAGTAACATTGTTTTAATCATGCAGATAAACGAATATTTATTAAACAGGCTATGGCTATAATCCGTAACCGGACAACCAATGGGGACCACTATTTTTTTGAAAGACTTTCATGGGACTGCCTACTGCAACCAATTCGGGCATATAGATTGAAAAACTCAGGTTCATCCGACTTATTTACCCATATTTCTGCAATCTCAAGCACATTGATGTTGTGCATTTAGGTTTTCAATATCTCTGCACATATTTTTGCTTGCAAATTTAATTCAAGTAAAAACGACATGATACAGCCCCCTGTCATAGTAACCTTTGCCAACCAGAAAGGAGGAGTCGGAAAGACTACTCTTTGTGTGACCTTTGCCAATTACTTGGTGACGAAAGGTGTCCGTCTGGTAATAATCGACTGTGATTTCCAGCACTCGATTATGAAGTGCCGTAAAACGGACCTTAAAAAATATGGAGAGGTACAGGTGCCTTACGAAGTATGGGCTTATGAACCGGATGACAAGACGGCCATGACCTCCCTGATTGAAAAGTTGCATAATGATCCGGAGATTGATGTGGTGCTTATGGATTCACCGGGAAGTCTGAAAGCGGAAGGTCTGGTCCCCATGTTTGTCAATTCAGATATCATCGTTGTTCCTTTCCACTATGATCTGGTGACCGTTCCTTCCACAGCCAGTTTTCTGCTTTTTCTTGACAGACTTCGTCAGGTAGTTGGAGACCGTATGAATGCACAGCTCTTCATCATTCCCAACCTCAATGACAACCGCGTAGGAAAGCGCTCAGAACTGATACTTTGGGACAATACACGGGAAACGTTTTCTAATTACGGTTATGTAACCGGGAAAATACCGAAGCGGGCTGATATGGAGCGGTTCAGTACAGTGGCTGCACTGGATATGCAGATTCGTTATGTTGGTAATGTTTTCGACAAAATCTATTTCAGCATTTTCGGCAAGGTAACTCCAGTGAGGGAGGCAAAGCTTACCGGAATACAACTGACGGATAATCTTAATCCGAAAATAAGCAAGAAAAAAAATCGGGAAGAAGGTGTTACACATATTGCCATGGATGAAGATGGAAATGAAGAAGAACGCGAAGCAGGAGGTCTGTCTGCTGATACAACCGATAAGGAAGAATCGGAATATGAATGACGAGATTAAATTTATCAGTAACCATCAAATAACATAGCGCATGAAAAAAGACATTCCGGAAATTGGTGACTTGACACAAGGCATCAATGATTCTGACATTATCCTGACGCACAAGTTGCCCGAAATGTTGGAAAAATCATCCGGCCTCCAGGATCGGACGAATGGTACAAGTGAGAAGAAAACGGAAACTGACGGAGAACCTATCCATCTTTCTCCCTCAAAGGAGGTGGAAGATTATTGGACAGGATTTCTGAAAAATTTGGAAATTTCCGATGAAAGTAATGTCAAAAGCGAACGACTGGTATGCAGGCTGGACCGGGATCTGGCAGACTCGCTGGATGACTGCAACATCCATAACCGCAGCCGTTCGGATATGGTCAATGCCATTGTCCGTACATTCTTTGATATTTACCTTCTACAGCTTGTGCCGTTTCGCAGAGAAAAGAAATCATTGTTTACAAATTTCAATCAAAAAGATTATGAGAAAGAAAAGGACTAATTGGACAGAGCAGAAGATTGCGGTTCTTATCCAGCTCTATCCCATAGAAACAACCCCGAGAACCGCAGAGGTTTTGGGTATGTGCGAACGTGCTGTAAAAGAAAAGGCCCGCAGCTTGGGGCTTAAGAAAGCGGTCAAAAGCCGTTGGATGGAGCATGCAGATTATGTACGCAATCATTTTGCTCACCGATCTTATGCTGAGATAGGCAAGGAATTGGGAATTTCACGGGAATATGCCCGGCGCATTGCTGTTAGAATGGGATTGAAGCGTACTGCGTTGGAAGATTTTAAGGTGCTTTCACGAATCCATTCTGATATTATGCGGAGGGAAAGACGCAGGGTTATCTTCGGGCTGAGTCCCATCACCCGCATCAAGGTTGTGTCCAACCGGGCACGGGTAAGACTCCGTTCATGGCTCAAGTCCAAAGGCTACATTGCCGGAGAGGAATACGGTATCCTTTATTATACGGATGACCTTCACCGGATTCAGGAATCAGAGTTGAGAGGAGCCAAACTGGGCTTCCGCTTCCTGCCTTATCCGTCAGAGGAAACCATTGTATTGTCAAACCTCCTATAACTACAGCTATGACCTACGGACAAGTAATCTTAATCCTCTTTGTGGTCTTGATAGGCTACTACGGCTTTCTGATATTCATGGACATCCAGCATCTGAAGGCAGCCGAGGCAGCAGCGCAGGAGAATCAATCCGAAGAGGAAATAGACATCACGGATGAAGCCCGTTCCTTCCAGCCCCAGCAGGTGATCCGGGACGATAAGAAGAAGGAAGAGGAAAAGAAGCAGGAAGAAGCAGGGAATGAAAATGATTCCAACACGGATAAACAGCAGACAACATCTGATGAGCAACCGAATGAGAATGCTTCTTCTGAAAGTGGTGAAGATGTTTCCAATCCGGAAGCATCAACAGCTACCGAACAATCAGATATTCCTGTTCCGGCAGAGAATCCTTCCTCTGAAACAGTATCACAGACTCAAACTGCTGAGCCTGATAATAAAGAAGAAATATATTCTTCAGAAGCTACTGATGAAGATGAAATTGAAGATACTTCCCATGCGGATGCCGAAGCAGCCCCATCGGAAGCTGGAACTTCTACCGGATCCAACTTCTCACCGAGCTACCGGGAACCCATCCTGACAGACGGCATCCTGGTGGATGACATCTTCAAAGCCATCGACCAGCTGGCAGAAACCGGTGAATGTGACCTGGGTACCATTATCTATCACTGCGAAAGCATGCGATATGCCGGGTAGATAAACCCGAAACCAACCGGACGAAAGTCCACCGTTCCTTTAGCGACCTCTGATACTTGAATGACCTCTGTTTCTTTGGCGACTTCTGTTCCTTTGGCGATGAAATCCATTATCAAAGAAATATACAATGAAACAATTCAATCAACTTGTATGCGGAAACGAAAGCATCTTCCGCTCTATCCAGTGTTTTTCTGAAAAAGCAGTCAACCGCCTCATGGCCTGCAGTGTGGTACAGAAATGCCTCATGTTCATCTTTGCCCTTACGGTATCGGTCGGTGAAGCGATGGCAGGCAGCAAGGGAGCCGCAGGTTTTACCAAAGCCACGCAGGAAGTGAGTTCCTACCAGACTCCGGTGTCAAATTTGATGAAAGCGATTGCGGCCGTTATTGTGCTTGTAGGGGCGTTCAACGTCTACTTCAAGATGCGTGCGTCCGTAATGGTTGCGTGATAAATACTTCTTTGGCAAGAAGTTAGGATAGTGTTCCATGTAGAATGGACGGTCCAAATTTTAGTATTTAACCTCTACTAACAAGTAGATAACAAAGATTAACTGTATGTTTTACAACATCCTAATCCCATCAGCTATACCCTGCGGAGAAATCCATAAGGGGAAAACAGCAGGCTGGAAAAGTGGCAAGTCGGCGAACTGCAAAGCCGAGACGCAGCTGCAAGGGATAAAGACTGACATGAGGATGAAGCCTGATTGGTTTAACGATAATCCAACGGTATTTGAAGTGACTATGGCGGAAAGCAGTTACATACGCCATATTGCGGTACTGTGCCAACCTGCATTTATTGGTACAGCAGGAACTTGCCGCAACGTAACCGCAGTAAGCGGAGAAAAGGGTGTAAGTCGCATCCGACAGTCAGTCGTGCCAACAGTTATCACGCAAACTAAACGGAGATTGCCTAACCCGAAATGCCAACTGGCTATGAACAAAGGTTCTGAATATTCGGTACGGCAACGGAGTTCCCATAGTAGTCCGAAGAAGGGAAAGCCTTCTACATGGCGAAGGGGAACAGTTATTGATTTCAATAGTATTAACGGATAACGTGAGAGACGTATGAGATATCCCGAGATAATATTGAACACTTTAAGCTCACACAGTAAAGTTTCAGACTATAAGTATGAGCGTATCTACCGTATTCTCTTTAACGAGGAAATGTTCATGCTTGCCTACGAACGGATTAAATCCAAACCCGGCAACATGACTCCCGGTACAGATGGTCTTACCATTGACGGAATGACTATCGACCGCATTGGAAAACTCATTGAATGCTTGAAAGATGAGAGCTATTCTCCCCAACCTGCCAAGAGAGTGTACATTCCCAAGAAGAACGGAAAGAAACGTCCTTTGGGAATCCCTACTATCGAAGACAAGTTGGTGCAGGAGGTAACTAGAATGATTCTCGAAGCCATTTATGAAGGTCATTTTGAAAGCACTTCACATGGATTCAGACCATTCAAAAGTTGCCACACAGCCCTCATAAGCATCAAAAAGACATTTACCGATATGCGGTGGTTTATAGAAGGAGACATCAAAGGCTTTTTCGATAATATCCACCATGCAACACTGATAGATATTCTGCGGATGCGAATAGCTGATGAGCGTTTCATTCGCTTGATATGGAAGTTCCTAAGGGCTGGCTATCTGGAAGAGTGGTATTTTAACAAAACTTATTCGGGCACACCCCAAGGAGGGATAGTCAGTCCCATATTGGCTAATATCTACCTTGACCAGTTCGACAAGTACATGAAAGAATATGCCACCCTCTTTGATAAAGGAGAAAGCAGGAAGATACGAAACGAATACATGAATCTGAACATGCGTACTGTAAACAGGCGAAAGAAAAGAAAGGCTACTGAAGACCCTGTCGAAGCAGCCGCTCTTGATGCAGAAATCAAACAACTTCAGAAACAGTTGCGGAGTATGCCCGTAAGAGATGAGATGGATGAAAATTATCGCCGTCTCAAATATGTAAGGTATGCTGACGATTTTCTTATCGGTGTGATTGGTTCAAAGCAAGAATGTGAGAGAATCAAAGAGGATATTACCAACTACATGCGTGATAGACTCAAACTCGAACTTTCAGCAGAAAAGACGCTAATTACCCATGCAAGGGAAGAAGCCAAGTTCCTTGGCTATCGGATAACCGTAAAAACCCTGGATGTGATGAAAAGAAACTGTAAAGGAATCCTTTCACGAGCATTCAGAGGTAAAGTTCAATTATTGCTTTCATCGGAAACGGTAAAAGACAAGCTGATGAGCTACGGTGCTGTGAAATTCACAGAACAAAACGGTAAAACGGTATGGCTACCACAGTCAAGAAGCTACTTGATAGGTATGGAAAGCCACCGAATCCTTGCAAAATTCAACCTTGAGATAAGAGGATTCTACAACTATTATTGTATAGCTGACAATGTATCTGCAACCTGCTCAAAACTTGGTTACATCATGCAGTACAGTCTCTACAAGACATTGGCACAGAAACTTAACAGTACTATGCCGAAGATTGTAAGGAAGTACAGAAAGGACAAGGAATTTAAGATTGAATACACCGATAAAAAGGGAAATCAAAAATACCGTGTCCTATACAATGGTGGATTTGCGCAAAAACAACCTAACAAAATGGCTGATTGTGACAACTTGCCTCACGTTAGCTTCCCGAAACGTTCATTAGCGGAACGATTAAGAAGTGAAATCTGTGAGTTATGCGGTAGACACGATAAGCTCATCATGCACCATGTTCGCACTTTGAAATCTATCAATGACAAGACGGAATGGGGTAAGATAATGCTGGGTTCAAATCGTAAAACTATCGCAGTATGCGAAAGTTGCTATACCAAGATAAAAGAGAAAGACCATGAGAAATAAAGTGCATTCAATAACGGAGAGCCGTATACATGGAGACATGTACGTACGGTTCGGGGGCAGGTTTGGAGAGACCTGCGGCAGCAATGTCGTAAGGCGCTCTGAACCGAGCCTACAAAACGGCGACCAGGATGTCAAGAAAACTATCATGCTGACTATCGGTGGCTGTATCGCATTTATCGCTCTTTCTGAGGCGCTTCCGCTCTTCTTTAAGTAATCAAATTTGTTAACATACTATTCAGAATTATGACGATGAATCAGGAGGGTTATCCCGTTTTCAAAGGCTTGCAGAAACCGCTGGAGTTCATGGGCATACGCGGCCGTTTTCTGACACTGGCAGTAGCGGCCATCGGTGTGTCATTTGTGGGTTTTATCGGTTTCTCCATCGCTTTGGGAAAGCTTGCCGGGTTCATCGCCATGCTGGTGATGGCATTGGTCGGATTGGTCACCATTTATGTCAAACAGCGTGGCGGTCTCCACAACAAACGGCGGGCAAAGGGTATCTATGTTTACAAGAATCTGAGACGCAACTCGTAAAACTATTTCAAAGATTATGGCACGTACCAAGAAAAGAATATTTGACGGCCTTTATGCACAGCTGGAGGAAACGGACGGCAATGTCGTCCTTTTTTCAGCCAAGGGGGAACCGTCGGTTATTTTCGAGATAACCAATCCCGTGCAGCAGCTCTGTACCGATGCGGAGCAGTACATGCTTTTTCAGGATGTGCTCTCCAACGTGGTGCAGACCCTTGGCGAGGGCTATGCCCTGCAGAAACAGGACGTGCTCTGTAAGCAGTCCTACCACCATGAGGTGCCGAAGGATGCGGAGTTCCTGACCAAAAGCTACTTCCGTTACTTTGAGGGAAGAGAATTTACGGAGATACGTACCTACCTTATCCTCACGCAGGAGGCACAGCGCAGCCAGTTCGTTCAGTACGACCCGAAGAGATGGCTGGACTTCCATTCCAAGGTTTCCAAAGTGAGCGACATCCTCAAGGAGAAGAATATCAAGCATCGGAAGTTGACCAAGGAAGAGGTGAACGAGTATTGCCACCGCTTCATGGCCTTCCAGTTCCGGCATGGCCCGTTCTCGATGACCAACTTCAAGGCATCGGACGAGTATCTGAAAATCGGTGACCGGGTAGTCCGTTCCTATCCGCTGGTGGATATAGACGAGATTAACCTGCCTTCGCTGGTGAAGCCCTATACTCAGATGAACATCAACGGCTACGGCATCGCTACGGACCTCTTTTCATTTTTGACAAGTGTGCCCCATGCTGATTGTGTGGTGTTCAACCAGGTGGTGCAGATACCGAACCAACGAAAATTGCTGAGAAAACTCCAGGCAAAGGCTAAGCGTCACGGCTCCATGCCTGACCCGAGCAACAAGATTGCGAAGGAGGACATTGAGGAAGTGCTGGACCGCCTGGCAGTGGACAGCACGCAGTTGGTCTATTGCAACTTCAACATCCTGGTAAGCTGCCCGGCAGACAAGGTCACCCCGGTCACTTCCTATCTGGAAACCAAGCTGTATGAATGCGGCATCATGCCGTCCCGTACCGCCTACAACCAGTTGGAATTGTTTACAGACAGCTTCCCCGGCAATGGCTATGCCTTCAATCCGGACTATGACTTGTTCCTTACTTTATCTGATGCCGCCCTGTGCTTCTTTTTCAAGGAACACCTGAAAGGCTCGGAAGATACTCCCTTGACTACTTACTACACCGACCGCCAGGGACTGCCGGTGTGTATTGACATCACGGGGAAAGAGGGCAAGGTGAAGATGACGGACAATGCCAACTTCTTCTGCATTGGACCGAGTGGCAGTGGCAAGAGTTTCCACATGAACAGCGTGGTTCGTCAACTTTTAGAACAAAAGACGGATGTGGTCATGGTTGATACGGGCGACTCTTATGAAGGTATCTGTGGCTACTACAAGGGAACGTATATCTCTTACTCCAAGGAAAAGCCCATCTCCATGAACCCCTTTAAGGTTACGAAAGAGGAATATGACTTGAACTTCGGGGAAAAGAAGAACTTCTTGAAGTCTTTGATATTCTTGATATTCAAAGGCAACGACTTTCCAAGTAAGATTGAGGACATGCTCATCAACCAGACCATCGTGGAATACTACGAAGCCTATTTCCATCCCTTTACCCAATTCACTGAGAAGGAACGTGAGGGGTTGAGACAAAAGCTGTTGGTTGCCTCCAAGATGGAAGAAGACTACGACAAGTTCTCCCACAGCATGGAAGACATTGATGCCCAAATCAGAGAAGCCGAGATGGACAAGCAGGCGGAAAGCAGGGCACTCATGCTTCCGGCAGAAGCCCGGCGACTTAAGCTGCTTCGTCAGTGCCGTTCGCTCTATGCCCTTGCCCAGAATGAAGCTGCCAGCAAAGGGGAAAAGGAACGTGCCCTACAGATTATCGAGAACTACAAGAAGGAACTCTACAACAACTCCATGCTTATCAAGATTGACAAGCAGATAGACCACATTGAGGAACAGAAACGCAGACTGAAAGTCCGGGAACTGTCATTCAATTCTTACTACGAGTTTGCTTTGGAACGTATTCCGCAAATCGTGGCACAGGAGAAGATTCAGTTCAACATCCGCGACTTCGCTGCCATCCTGAAGCAGTTCTACCGGGGCGGCGAACTGGAGATGACCCTGAACTCCGACCTGGACGTGAACCTCTTCGATGAGCAGTTCATTGTCTTCGAGATTGACAAGATTAAAGATGACCCCGTGCTGTTTCCGATAGTGGTACTCATCATTATGGACGTGTTCCTGCAGAAGATGCGCATCAAGAAAGGACGCAAGGCGCTGATTATCGAGGAAGCATGGAAGGCGATTGCTTCACCCACCATGGCGGAATACATCAAGTACCTCTATAAGACTGTCCGCAAGTTCCATGGCATTGCAGGTGTCGTTACCCAGGAGCTGAATGATGTGATAGATTCGCCCATCGTGAAGGAAGCCATCATCAACAACTCCGACGTGAAGATACTGCTCGACCAGACCAAGTTCAAGGACCGCTACGAGGACATTGCCGCCATCCTGGGACTGACCCCCATCCAGCGGCAGCAGATATTTACCATCAATGCCTTGAACAACCGGGAAGGACGCAGCTACTTCAAGGAAGTCTGGATATGCCGGGGACAAAACTCGGATGTGTACGGCGTGGAAGAAGCACCGGAATGCTACTGGGCTTACACTACCGAACGCACGGAAAAGGAAGCCCTCAAACTCTATCTGGCCCACTACGGAACCATGCAGGAAGCCATCACGCATATCGAGGCAGACCGCAAACGGGACGGCGGGCATAAGTATCTGGAATTTGCCAGAAAAGTCAATCAACATCAAAAAGTCATGTCACTATGGTCAAGTTAAGATTTGCTTTTTTAGTCATGTTGCTTCTTACAGCATCAGTCCAATCATTTGCAGGTTGGCGCATTGTTGTAGACAAGAACTGCATCAAAATCGTGTCGTCCAACCTTGCCGCCCAGAAACTCATCGAAGAACAGCACAATGCCCGGCTGGACACCATCGCCGCCAAACAGCAGAAGGTGGAACTCTATTCGGTCAGCATGGCCACGATGAAGGAACTCTACAAGCTGTCGATGCAGAATATCTCCGGTTTCGGCACGGAGAGCCTGTACTACAAGGAAATCGGCAGCTGTGCCCTCGACATCATCCGGAACGTACCGGAACTGATTAAAACGGTCAGCAAGGCGAAGTTCACCAACCAGCTCTACTGCCTGACGGAACTCGGAGGACTGGTGATGGAAACACAGCAGCTGGTAGGCAACTTCGTAAACATCGTGAACAATGCGAGGATTCCCAATCCGCTCAAGGGAGAAGGCACTGCCGAGAAGAAGAGCGACGGCTACAACATGCTCGACCGCTACGAACGGATGTCGTTGGCCAACTCCATCTACACCCACCTGAATGAAATCCGCTACAAGGTGGACGGCATGATGCTCATGGCACAGTATGCCACCTTGAATGACCTCTGCTTTGCCATCGATCCCGAGGGATGGGCCAACATTGTCACCATGAAAAACCATGTGGACGGACTCGTATCGGACTGGAACGGACTGGTGGCTGCTAACTAAAAGATGAAAAAGCTATGAAACACTGGAAAAAACAATTGGGTGCTGCCTGTCTGGTATTATCCCTTCTGGTGCCGGGTTCGGCCACCGCTGTGGTCATACCCAAGGACCTGCCCACCATCGAAGCTTTGATAGCCCTGCACAAGTGCATCAAGAAGGATGAGGACCAGGCATTGGGCAGAGTGGCCGCCAGCTTCGGAGAACAGTCGCTGGTGACGAAAGGCGCCAACAAGTTCAACGAGGTGCGGACCACGCTGAACACCAAGATGAGCAATGCCCATTCCTACCTGGTGCTGGCCGGAGCCATTTCCTCCACCGCCAATTCGCTCTACATGCTGGTCAAGGAGTACAAGGACTTTACCTCCAACACCTTCAAGCATGTCAAGAAGAAGCCCTTTGTGGGATGGTATTATGCCGATGCCAACGTGGCGATAGCCCGGGAAGTGAAGCACTGCTACAAGCTCTACGCTTCCGTGGCCGCTTCGGGCATCAACCTGATGAAGGCTTCCATGGACGAGAAGCTGAACCTGGTGATGACCCTCAAAGCCACCATCGACAAGGTCCGCTACATCGTGGACAATGCGAACCTCTACTGCTTTCTCATCACCGACTGCGGCTGGAAGCCCGACTACATCTGGGAAATACTTAACTCCAACGTGAAGGACGAGATAGCGAATCGTGTCATCAATCAATGGAACAAAGGATATGCGGTATAGAATTTTATTACTCTGCTTGCTGGGCATGACGGTGGCTTCCGGTCTGCATGCCCAGCGTCCGACCAAGGACAAGGAAAAGGCCCGGCAGTGGCAGTCCATGGAGAACGGTCCCTGGGACTTCGCACCGGACTGGTACTACTTCCTGCTGCACAAGAAATACTCGGGTGCAGAAATGTACTGGAAGTGGGCAGGATTCCAATCCGGATTCCGGGTGCGCTTCAAGGAGCACAAGTCCAACGTGAAGCGCATCATGCCCACCCGGGTGACGGCGGAAGAAACACAGCGGCAGAAAATCAAGAAGGTGGAGGAAGAGCGCCAGAAGATGGAGGAACTCTATCAAGAAGAACTGCTCCGCGAGGCAGACCGCAACGTGGATCTGATGTTCCCTTCCTACAAGGACGAGTTCAACCGGATGCAGGACTGCATCACCGACGGATTGCTCTACTGCATGCAGAAAAGCAAGGGCAAGCTCCAGTATCAGGTGGACGAACTGAGCCGCCAGAATGAAATCCTCTGTGCCGACATCGCCTATATCCACAAGATGGGAGTCGGCTACGGACTGGAGAATGCCAAGCGGCAGAAGGCTTACGAGGAAGCCCGGCAGAAGATGGAGGAACTGGTCAAACGGACCGCCAACCTCTGTGCAGTGGCTTCCACACATTATTGATATACAAGTTTGAGAACGAATTTATTTGAGAATATAATTTGTAACGAAAATAGAATGAAATATGAATCTACTGTTAGTACCATTAACCATCGGATTGCCTGCTATTGACGAGAGTCTGGACAAGCTGCTGGTCGCCATGGAAACCTTTCCCAATGTGGCGGTGCTGGGTGATGCCATCGGACTGGCACGCATCCTCGGCCTGTTGCTGGCGCTCTGTGTAGGCTCCTACGAATGCTGGATGATGATGCTCGGGCGGCGCGGCATGGACGTGATGAAACTCCTGCGCATCATCGGCATTTCCATCTGTATCTCTTCTTCCTCGTGGATCTGTCAGGCCCTGCAGGTTCCCGGCAAAGGACTGGAAACCGCTACCAAGGCCATGGCAAAAGCCAAGAACAAGGAAGTGGCCGCTTTCGAGTTGAAGGTGGCGCAGAAACAGAGTGAATACCTCGATCGGCTGAGAGCCGTTCAGGACTCCATTTCCACCGCCCAGCAGGTAGCCGCCATCGGAAAGGATGCTGCCTGGTGGGACAAGCTCATCTACAACGTGGAGAATTTGGGCAACACCATCAACAACTATGCGCAGCGGGCAGCGGTGGCGGCTGAAACCAAGATGAGCGAATGGATCAACGATGTCATACGCTTTGTGGGGGAACTGATATTCCAGATGTCCTACTACGGCATTCTGGTGGCGCAGCGCATCTTCATGGCCATCCTGATGATTTTCTGTCCCATCATGTTCGCCTTGTCACTGGCTCCGCCCTGGAATTCGGCCTGGAGCCAGTGGATGTCGAAGTTCCTTTCCCTCTCGTTGTGGGGATTCGTTACCTATATGTGCATCTACTACATTGACTTCATCCTGCTTTATAACTTGCAGCAGGATTTGATTGCCTACAACCATCTGCTTCACGGTTCGGTAAACTCCTGGGAACAGATTGGCGCACTGGGACTGCAGGGTATCGGTTCCAACTGTATGTATGCCATGGGGATGCTGGTGGGTGCCTATATCATCCGCTTTGTGCCCGAAGTGGCTTCGTGGCTGATTCCGGGCGGTGTCAGCTCCGGTGCAGGTTCAGCAGCCGGCAGTACCGTGATGGGCATGACAGCGATGGCAGGAGGTATGGCAGGAAGTGTGGTCGGCTCTGCAGCCAGCGGTGCCGCTTCTCTGGTCAGACCGGGCAAATCCAAGAACAGCAACAACAAGAAGTAATCACTCAAACCATTCCCTATGCTTATAGAATCATTAGCACAGAAAACGAAACTCGCCCTGATGACGGTGCTGGCCACGATAGGTGGCTGCACCCTCATCTGCGGGTTCACCGTCTGGTGCTGCATCTCGCTCGTGACGAAAGAACGCGAGCAGATTTACATACTGGACGGTGACATTCCCTTCCTGGCACAGCGTGCCCGGCTGGAAGCGAACTTCACGATGGAAGCCAAGGCGCATATCCAGCTCTTCCATCAGTATTTCTTTAACCTGCCTCCCGACAACGACTACATCAAGTGGACGGTCGGCAAGGCGATGTACATGGCAGACGGTACGGCCCTCAAACAGAAGCAGGCGTTGGATGAGAACGGATTCTATTCCGACATCATCTCCTCTTCGGCGGTGTGTACCATCATGTGTGACTCTATTCAGTTCGACGAACATGAACGGAAATTTACCTACTACGGAACGCAGCTCATCAAGCGCCGTACCCGGGACCTGAAACGCTCCATGGTCACTACAGGCTACATCGAATCAGTCCCCCGTACCCGGAACAATCCGCACGGATTGATGATTACGAACTGGAGGACACTGGAGAACAAGGACCACGATTACTGAAAAATAACCGGATAATAAATTCAAAATCATTGCATACATGAAATCATTCAGAAAGACACTTCAGGAAAGCAGGCTCAAGACGCATCACTTGATACGCTCCTGGCTGCAACCCAAGCTGGGAGCCGTCGGCACCAGATACCGCCTGGCAGGACGCATCCGTCTGGCCAACATCTGGGCAAGGAAACATCCCAAACGCACCTTTGCCTATGTCACAGGTTCGCTGTTTTTCTTGCTGGCAAGTACTGTGGCAATCGACAGCATGACCTTGTCAGACAAGCGTGAGCCGGATGTCAGCAGCATTGCCCAGTTGGAACCCGTGTTTGCCGGATTCCGTACCATTCAGGCAAACAAGAGCATACATCGTTCCACGCTGACGGAGTTGACCCAAGAGGGACAACAGCTGCGGGAGGAACTGGACTCGCTCATTGCGATACCGCGTAAAAGCCATCAGGATTCCATCGATATCGTACAAAGTTACAACCGGCTGGAATCCATTGTCAAATCACTTCAAAACAATGACCATCCATGATCAGAAAAATCAATTTCAAACAGCCCAAGTACATCTTCCCGTTGGTGGTGTTCATTCCCCTGTGTGCCCTGGTGTACTTTGTGATGCAGACGTTCGGGGGCGGCGAAGATGCCCAGCAGACGATTGCCACCGACCGCATCAATACGGAACTGCCGCAAGCCAATGCGGAGGAAGCCGGAGACAAGATGTATGAGATGTCGCGCCGATTTGGGGACGAAGATGCCTTCACCGCTATCGGTGCCATCGGTGAAGAACAGAAGAAAGCCGAAGAACTGGAGCACGGCTACAGCGAAGACGAACTCAACAAGCTGGATGCAGCGGAAGCGGAACGGCTTCGTCAACAACGGGAAATGGAGGAACTGGAAAGGTCGTTGGCCGAATCCAGAAGACACATCAACTCCTTTGCCTACGGGGATAATGCTCCTTCAGGAAATAGGTCAAACAATGGAAGCAGAACCGCTTCATCAGCACCTACCGATGGCTATACTTCACAAGATGACTTCGCTCGTGACCTGGAGGAAATCCAACGCAGAAGTTACGAACGGCAGAAGGCCATTGAAAGCGGATTGGGTATCGGGCGCTTTGACCGGGATGAACTGGCTCAGAAACAAAGAGCAGACTCCATTGCCAAGGTCCGTCAGGCTGAAAAAGAACGCAACCGCCCCAAACTTGTCATTAAGTCCGGTGATACCAATGCGGAGAAGTTTCATACGGTAACTTCCCCCGATGATGTAGCTGAAGCCAAACTCATTCGGGCGATGATTGACCAGACCACTAAAGCCAAGGAAGGGACCAGACTTCGTTTCAAATTGCTGGATGACATTACCGTCAGCAACACCAAGTTGAAGAAAGGCACCTACCTCTATGGAACAGTGACTGGCTTTGGACAGCAGCGTGTGAAGGCCACCATTACCAGCATTCTGGTCGGTGACAAGTTCATCAACGTGAAGCTTTCGGTGTTCGATAATGACGGCATGGAAGGGTTCTATGTACCGGAAAGTTCTTTCCGTGAGTTCGTGAAGGATGCCAGCTCCAGTGCCGTGCAGCAAAACATAAACTTCCAATCGGAAGATGGCTACGGTTCCGGCATCTCAGGTGAAGCTCTGGCACTGCAAGCCTTGCAAAACGTCTATAACTCAGCTTCTTCGGCCATTTCGTCCAACATCCGCAAGAACAAGGCAAAAATCAAGTACAACACGATTGTGTATCTGATTAACTCGGAGGAAGCAAGGTAAAAGGTCTAGAATGAAAATAGGTAAACTATCTTACTAATCACAGAGTAAGTAAGGTTACAAGTAATAGAGTAAGCAAGTTTACAAGTAACGCAATCAGCAAATAATCAAATCAGTAAATCATAAAAATTACCTAATATGAAAGCGAAATTATTTTTACTCTTCTTCGGTCTTCTCGGTATTGTCGTACAGGCTGCAGCCAAGGAAAAGATCTACGTGAACAGTGAGGTAACTACCCACATCGTCATGCCCGAAAACATCAAGTTGGTGGACATCTCTACCACCAAGATTATGGGCAACCAGTGCGCCGACAATATGGTGCGCATCAAGCCCTATCTGGAGCCAGACTCCATCAAAACTTCCTTTGACGAGAATGAGTTGCTGGGCACCATCACCCTGATTGGAGAGCGCCATATCGCTCAGTATGATGTGGTTTATACCCATTATCCCAGCATGGCAGCCTCCATCTTTGAAGTGGCCTACAGCGATACCCAGTCCTATATCAACCCCGAAGTGTCGATGCCCAAGGCTGAAATGGTACGCTATGCGTGGGCAGTGTATGGCAGCAAACGCAAGTACAATCAGGTGGTGTCGAATGCCCACGGTATGAAGGCCATCGTCAACAACATCTATACCATCGGCGACTACTTCTTTATTGATTATTCCTTACAAAACAAGACGAAGATTGCCTACGACATTGAGGAACTTCGCGTGAAGCTGACGGACAAGAAAGAAACGAAAGCCACCAACTCGCAGACTATTGAACTGACACCGGTTTACTCATTGAACCCCGTCAAGAAGTTCAAGAAGAACTACCGGAATGTGCTGGTGATTGAGAAGCTGACCTTCCCGGATGAGAAGGTGCTCCGACTGGAAATCTCAGAGAACCAAATCAGTGGCCGTGTCATTACGCTCACCATTGAATATGAAGACATCCTCAATGCCGATGGCTTTGATTCGGACATTCTGAATAATTCCTCTTGTTATCCGTATTACTATATTTACCGCTAAGTTATGAAGAAAATCTTATTTGTTTTAGTATGTGCGTTTGCGGTGCTTTCGGCATCCGCACAGGACAAGAAACTCACGTTGAATGCCGGTTTCCTGTTTCCGAATACCTTGAATGCGATGATTGGTTACGAGTATCCGTTGAGCTATGGCAATGCCGTAAAAATCTATGGTGAAGTGGGGAATCATTGGCAGAAACCCACCTGTTGCCGATTTTGGAAGGGCTACTATTGGGATGGCGGATTGGTCTATAAGCAGCGACTGGTTCGTTACAAGAACGGCATGCTCCGCTTCCGATTGGGTCCTCAGTTCGGTGCCACCCAGAAGAAGTTCTTCCTCGGTGTGGAAGCCGGCTTTGAATACAGCTATGTCTTTCAGAACGGCTGGGAGTTTTCGCTGATCCAGAAGAACAACGTCAACTTCCTGCATGGAGATACCTTCCGCAACGGTTTGCTCATTGGTATCAAGGTACCCATCTAATCATCATTTAACGTGTACTTCTAATAGATAGGTGTTATGGCATTCGAAGAAACCCGGGAACAGCAACAGATGTACAACTACTTCCGCAGTTGCATCTACATCTTTCTCATCATCGAGATTGTGATGAATCTTCCCATCACGGCGGATAACCGTGTCACGCAGTTTATTCTGGACCTTCTGGCCCGATTCAAGGTGTTCAACTCCGTGTCGGGCTGCAAGGTGGCAGAACTGATCTGCATCTGTGTAGTCTGTATCGGAACCAAGGCAAAGAAGGCGCTGAAGTTCAATGTGAAGACGATGGTCATCTATCCGGTATTGGCAGGTCTGACGTTAGTCGGCATGTGCTTTATCTTTCACGGCATGAATATCGGCATGAGCTGGTTCGGTTTCCCGGCCAACCGCATTCTTTACGCGCTCTGCTCGGTCGTAGGTACCATGCTGGTGCATCAGGGACTGGACGGCATCGCCAAGTACTACAACTACAAGGTGGGTGAAGACCGCTTCAACTTCGAGAACGAATCGTTCCAGCAGTCGGAGGCTCTGGTAGCCAATGACTATTCGGTAAACATCCCGATGATTTACTACTGGAAGCAGAAGATGCACAAGGGCTGGATCAACATCATCAATCCCTTCCGTGGGACGATTGTACTGGGTACGCCGGGTTCGGGTAAGTCCTTCGGCATTATCGATCCCTTCATTCGTCAACACGCTGCCAAAGGGTTCTCTATGATGGTATATGACTTCAAGTTTCCGACATTGGCCAAGACGCTATTCTATCAGTATTGCAAGAATATGAAACTGAAGAAACTGCCTGAAAACTGCGGATTTAGAATCGTGAACTTCACCGATGTGGAATACTCCAATCGTATCAATCCGATTCAGCGCAAATACATTCCTGACCTGTCGGCAGCTTCGGAAACGGCAGCTACTTTGCTGGCTTCCCTGAACAAGGGAGGCGGTGAAAAGAAAGGCGGTTCGGAAGCGTTCTTTACCAACTCGGCAGAGAACTTTCTGGCAGCCATCATCTATTTCTTTGTGAACTTCCATCCGGTGGGCTTCAAGAATGGCAAGAAGCTGAAACGCTACGTTTCCCTGGCACCAGACTCCGAAGTAGTCATACCCGAGGGAAATAAACTGGAACTGGTGATACGGAACTGGGACGATTACCATGCACTCGATGCGAAGGGCAACATCATCCTGGACTTTGTGGACAAGGACGGCACCGACGTGTCAACGGATGAAGACCGGATGTTTGTGGATTTAAACGGCTTCTCGTATTTAGACCGGACGGGTAAACAAGTTCACATAGAACGCTGCTGGTACGAGGATGAAGACGGCAAGGAGGTAGAACCGGACACCATCACTGGGGAGTATTCGGACATGCCGCATGTACTTTCTTTTTTGGGAAGACCCTACGACCAAGTATTCAATATTCTGATGCAGGATGACAAGATAGCTTCCCTCATGGCTCCCTTCAAGAGTGCCTATGACAACAAAGCGAATGACCAGCTGGAAGGTATGGTGGGTACGCTCCGTGTCAATGCTGCTCGCTTGGTATCTCCGGAAGCCTACTGGGTGTTTACGGGGGATGACTTCGACTTGAAGATTTCGGACAAGGCCAATCCGAGCTATTTGGTGATTGCCAACGACCCGGAGAAGGAACAGGTCATCGGTTCGTTGAATGCACTGGTGCTGAACCGACTCATTACAAGAGTCAATTCCAAGGGAAATATCCCGGTGAGCATCATTGTGGATGAATTGCCCACACTCTACTTCCATAAGATAGACCGCTTGATTGGTACGGCTCGCTCCAACAAAGTGGCGGTGACCCTGGGCTTTCAGGAACTGCCGCAGCTGGAAGCGGACTACGGCAAGGTGGGCATGCAGAAGATTATTACGACCTGCGGTAACATCTTCATGGGTGCTGCCCGTAACAAGGAAACCTTGGAATGGGCGCAGAATGATGTGTTCGGCAAGGCGAAGCAGACTTCCCGGTCCATCTCCATCAACGACAACAAGGTATCGACCACCATCTCCGAAAAGATGGACTACCTGGTGCCTGCCGCCAAGATAGCGGATATGGCGACCGGTTGGCTGGCGGGTCAGGCTGCCCGTGACTTCACGGCTACGGACGACAGCATGCTGAACCACTTCGACATCGAGCAGTCGGAGGAGTTCAAGACCACGAAGTACTTCTGCAAGACACACTTCGATATGAAGAAGATTAAGGACGAAGAGGACCACTATGTACCGCTGCCGAAAATCTATGAGTTCAAGAACGACCGCGAGAAGGAAATCATGCTGAACCGCAACTTCAAACGGGTGAACGAGGAGGTGGACAAGATGGTCAAGGAACTGCTGGGTATGGCATAAATGATTTGTATAATGGCATCTTTACAATCAACATATAAACATTCAAGCCTTTTGCCTCCATTAAGTGGTAGCGCACTGAAGGTCATCGCCGTCCTTTCCATGGTGACAGACCACAGTGTCTACTACCTGATGGAGCACGGAACACTTCTTTATGAGGTCATGCGTTGCTTCGGTCGCATCGCTTTTCCGGTGTTCGCCTTCCTCATTGCAGAGGGCTTCCGGCATACCCGAAACCGGATGAAGTACTTCCTGCAGCTGCTTGGATTTGCCGTAGTTAGTGAGGTGCCGTGGTACTTGCTGAATGGCGCAGACGGAACGCACAATGTGCTCTTTACTCTGGCATTGGGTGTGATGGCACTGGCAGCTTTTGAGGCATCAAAAAAGGAGGACATCCTTTGTGGGGCTGTCATCCTTTCTATTGCTTGTTTCGCCACTTGGTCGGGTGTGGACTATGAGTGGCGGGGGATTCTGCTAATGGTGGTGTTCTACCTGTTGGGAAATGTCTGCAATCCTTCTTTTCCCTCCGGTAGAAAGGCGCAGCTATTCTGTGTCTTTCCACTCATGATACACTATGGGATAATCGGCGCTTTGCTGGCTTGCGGGGTGATTGCCTGTTATGATGGAACACGCGGGTTCATCCATGGCAAGGTAGCGAAGTATGGGTTTTATGCTTTCTATCCGGTGCATCTGATTCTTTTGGTTCTGATAGGAAAGTAATCTATCTTAATGTGGGTAAGGTTGAGTCCTTATTCAGGTTTTATTCTTTTCCCCTCCTTGTTGATGTAGTACCATTCCTTGCTTTCCTGGTAGTGCTATTATCTAATTCCTTTCTTCCATAAAGGCTGTGACAACCCCCTTTCGAAAACTATTATAGCATAAAAACAGCCCACTCTGTTGTTTTTTTGTTCCTTTGTGTAAATTTGCGATTGCACAGCATCCTGTTCGAAGGGTATGTACCTTAAAGAAAGAGTGAGAATCAAAGAATAAAAACAAATCTAAAAACAACAAAAGTATGAAACGAATGAACTGTTATTTTCTGCTGTTGGTAGCCGCACTATGTGTTTTGCTGTTTCATGCACAGAAAGAGTAGCCGATAGATGGTATTACAGGCATAAACCTGGAAGACGGCCGTATTCTCCACCGGGAAATTTCGGACGACAAGCCTCTTACGGAGAGCACCGCATTATCGACGGCTACCATTCCTCCTATATCCTTGCCCGTTTCAAGGGCGGTCTTTTCAATGGCGATTATGAAGAGTACATCTACAACAAGTTGAAAGCCAAAAGCTCCTATAAGGAGGGTGGAAGGACAGAACCTGCAGAAAGTATGACGTTGAAGGTAGGGTAACGAAAGAGAAATCCTAGAAATCCGGCAAACTGGACGGTGCTCACCGCACGTTTTACACAAAGGAGAAACTGGAAAAGGAACGCTTCTACAAAGAAGGAATGAAAAATGGAAAGGACGTGTACTACGAGTTTGACGGTACGCTGCGCAGGGAACATAACACCAATAGCTGTTTAATGAAAAACGATATTCCATTTCTATGTACTTCTTCTGCACAAGTTGGATTAAAGACCGACAGATGTTATGTATATAGAACTTCCAAAATTTGATCAGCCACTTTTGAATCACTAATGCGTATGGCATTGTTTTCATCCGTATTGTAACCAAGATAGTTGACGCTTCCATACCATATCAAAGACTTGTCAATGATAACAGCGTCCATCGACAATGAATCAATGACTTTGGTCCGGATTCCTGTTTCTTTCAGTCTTTCTTCCTTTTCTGTATTGTTTTTGACCAAAACGAAAACCTCCACACCTCGTGCCGACAATTCCTTCAGCATGTCAAGTATGGGGGAATGTTTGCTCAGCCATAGCCTCGTTGCAGAAATGACGACCGAATGTTTGGCTTGGGATAAATCATTGAAAAACAGCTTTTGATAGGTGTGTCCGTTAAAAATAATGCCTTGTAGGCTTTCAGCAGATACATCCACCGGTTTCTCCTGCTTGATCCTATAACCTACAGATGCATATCCTTTCAGCCTGCGTCTGTACATCACATCGCACATCGGCATGCGGATGTCAATATAGTCATAGATGCGGACTTCCTTCTTACCTGTATATTCCCGGTGCAATCGCCCGGCATATTGAGCGACAATCCCTTTCCAGGAAACGGGCAAAGCCAGAAACAGGGTGTCTAAACGGGGATAGTCGAATCCTTCGCCAACATACTTTCCGGTTGCCACGATGACAAGTGGCTCTGAGGGGTTTACATTCTGCAGATATTCCATTCTACGGAGTTTTTCCTTTGCCGGTTCCGAACCGACAAGTGTAACTACATGTTTGCAATGAGGAGCCAAAGCTTTTGCCAATGTCTCTACATGAGCGGTAAGACCGGTCAGTACTATAGGTGTTCGTCCCTCCTTCAAGGCTTCGCATACATCATCCGTGATGAGCCTGTTTCTGTTCACGTCTTCGGACATTTTCTGCACCATCCGTGCATAAGTGGATTTTTCATCTGCCAGTTCCCTGTAGGAGGTGAAACGGGGTATGAGCAGGCGTGCGAAAGTTTGGGATGCCATCTGGACTTTGGCATCAGCCGAAAAACGGACCGGCCCACATTGCATGAAGATAATGGGCTGGTGACCGTCCTTACGGATGGAGGTGGCCGTCAACCCATAGACGTAGCGGGCATTGGCATACTTCAATACCCGTTCAAAATTCACAGCCGAAACATGGTGGCATTCATCCACAATCACCATTCCGTAGTTTCGGACAAAGGGCTTCACCCCGTTCTCCTCCAGACAGGACTGTATCAGGGCGATGTCTATTTTTCCATGCAACGTGTTTCCCTTTGAATCCAGAGTACCGAATGGAGAAAAGGTCTTTTTACGGCCGCGCTTTTTGGGTAGTTCATCTTCTGTAAAGTCGATTTGAAGAAATTCTTCCAAGCGGGATTTCCATTGGTCCAGCAGAGCCTTGGTATGTACTAATACTAGCGTGTTCACTTTCCGCTCTGCTATCAAGCCGATGGCAGTAACCGTCTTTCCAAATGCGGTTGTGGCATTCAACACCCCGTTGTTGTAGGCTGTCAAACAAGCTATAGCTGCTTCCTGTTCTTTGTGGAGCTTGCCTTTAAACCTTACGGTTACATGCTCTCCGGAATTGGTCTTGTCTTCCACACGGTACGATACCCGGTTGCTGTCTAACAAGGCTGTAATTGCATCCTCACATCCCCGTGGCAGAGAGACATAATCCTCTTCCATCTCGGCACAGGAGATGATACGGGGGATATTGTAGGTGGACAGGCGCATTCCTTGTCTGGCATAGAACTCGGGATTTCTGAACGATGCAATCCGTTTCAGATGGTTGACAACCTTTGCCTGGAGTCCGGACAAAGGAATATACAGCATGTTGGAGCACACAAGGTGGAGATTGGCCGGAAAGTCATTTCGGGTGATTTTCTGGGGTATCGGAGTTTCCCAAGGCCTTGTTTCGCAGGTTGTGGACAAATCGCCGAGTTCGGAAGCCGTTGCATGCTTTGCCAGTATCGCATCAATTTCCGCTTCTGAAAGCCGTTTCATTTGGAGCAGATAGTCCCACTGGTCTTTGTAAACCATAAAGTTTTCATCCACAAATACACTGTTCCCTTCCTTGCGGGCTCTCCCCTGCAATGGCAGTGCCACCAGATTCCCGAATCCGCCTTCCGGTAGCTTGTCCTGGTTTGGAAAGAATCGGTCGTAGGATTTGAAGGTCATCCGCCCGTTTCTGTTCGTGGCTTCCGTCAGGATCGTGTTTCCAAGCCTCCGTGCTTTGGATGCAGACAACAGCTGTTCAAAGAATATCCAGACATGTGCACCGTTGCCGGAACGGGAGCGCTCTATTGCACAGGGAACATTCCAGTCCTTGCAGACCCCGACGTATGCCAGTACATCTTGATGATAGCCGTGTTCACAGGATTTGTCATCAAAATCCGCACAAAGAAAATTACAAGTATGGTCTGCAAGAATGGCATAGGCACCGATTACATCCTGTCCGTCCGGACTTTTCCCCTCAAGATGCTTGTATATATCCTCATACTCCAATGCTTTGAACAGCCTATTGGGGCATTCCGTACATCTGTATCTTTTCTTGTCGCACAACTGCCTGTCCCATTCGTTCCGGCATACAGGCTGGTAGCCGGATTTCCCGGTGGTCCGGCTGTACCATCTACGCGCAAACACGTCCTCGCGTCCCTTGAACAGATTGCGGAACACATCCACTTTTTCTTCCAGAGACAGATAACTTTTCACGATAGGCGGTGCCGTCACGCTGTTCCTGTCGCTCAGCAAAGCCTTCAACTTGTCCATTTCCTCATGAAGAAGCCTATTCTCTGCAAGAAGTCTGTTGTATTCATCCAACAGTTCCTCATATGTAAGCCGTTTTTCCATATCGTCCAAAATTGTGGCAACATATATAAAGGTATGCATACGGTCTTTCCCTTGAGCAGTCAATCACATATCTTTCAATTCAAAATTCACATATTCACGTTATTATGTTTGCGAATATACATCTTTTATCTTTAAAAGAGCAAAAAACGGGCATCCAACCGCTGTTGGACACCCGCCACTCATTTAATCAACTACTTATGAAACTGAATTACTCGGCTTCGCCAGTAGAAGACCAGCTATCGCTGCTCCAGCCTTTGTCTTGCGACCAGGCACTTTCGGTTTGTTCACCGGCATTGATGGTGAAATCCAGAGTTTTATCTCCGCTACCGGTAAGGATAGCATCTTCGGTTTGGAGCTTGATAACTTCGATTGAAGGTTGAATATATTTCTTCATTGTTGTTTCGTTTTGTTGTGGTTAAATGTTGAAGGAGTGTTGATTACTGAGCGATGAACTTCTTGCCGTTCTGGATGTACAAGCCACCCTTCACAGCCTTCATCACGCGGCGACCGGTCAAGTCGTAGATAGGAGCATTAGCATCAGCAGCTTCGCCCATTACGTTTTCAATACCCGTTACATCACCGTCGAACACGAGTTTCATGGCCTGAGTAGTAGCAGCTTCCAAGTATGCCTTATTGGCACCAATCTTCTTGCCGGCAGCCATGCTGTAGAAACCTACAGCACCTTCTGCTGATTTACCGAATACCAATTCGTTCGTGTAATCTTTTTCAACAAGTGTACCAGTAAGTGCATTGCCTTCAGCATTTGAAGTTGCAGTACCGAGCGTCAAAACAGCCTTACCTTCGTTGGCAGCACCCTTCAGTATAACACCCGTGTTAGCAGGAATACCGGCTTCAATAGCCGTAGCGCGCAAAGTGCTTTCGCCTTGTTTCTGACCGATGTAAGCGGTAGCACCCTGTACTGACGAAACAGCGAAGGGGAGATATACGGTAGCGTATGAAGCATTATCGGCAGTGTTGAGGGTAACTTCCACATCGGTAGCTTCAACAATGTACCACTGAGAAGCATCAGCAGATTCTCCCCATCCCACCAAATTATGACTTTGAGAAGAAGCGTCGTGAATGTAGCAAAAGTTCTTTTCGGTACTTGTAACGTCCTTGAGTGCATACAGGGCATTACCCTTATCAATAACTTGGAACGACCCCATATTATTTTTATCAGTAGTCAATCGTATTTGATTACTCTTAGTCACATGACCCAAACCTTGACCTTGCATTTTTAAGTGATACTGGTTCTCAGTTTCGGTAGCTTCGAACAATACAACCGAACTGATTGCCTTTTGCATATTTTCCTTACCGGTCATATCAGCATTGGCATAACGAGACTGGTAGTATTTATTCTGCAAGCGATAATACTTACCTGCCTTGAGGGTCACACCGTTCGGCTTTAGTGCTTTGATTGCATCTACTAATTTGTTGGCATTCCCAAAATTGAATAAGTCTTTTTCAGCTTCAGTAATAGCCGGATCTAATTGCTCAACTCCGGTGTAAGCACCTATTGCATTTTCAGGCATATTGGCATATAATTCGGCCTGTTCCATGGCAATGGCCGCTGGCTTAAAGAAGCGACAAGATGAACCTTCGTCCGCATCTGACCAGTATCCCAGCGTATTATCACCTTGATGGTTTAAAAATTGAGTATTATCTGCCTTGAAGCAGGCTGCATTTGAAATGGAAGACTGAGGCTTTACAATATGCCAAATAGTATGTTTTTCGCCTTCGGTAATCTGAGGTTTATCTGTGGTGGTATTAAGTGATTTATTAGTTCCGGCTTTCTTATTGTAGATTTGAAAACCATCAAATACGTTACCGGTGAGACACCAAAAGTAAGCATCATCCTTTGATATGCTGACTAAATCCCCAGGAACGGCTACTGATATGTTTTGATTATCCGCCTCATAGTGACACATGTAACGATTCTGATTACTGTGCATATCAATTGCAAACCATTTCGGATTTTTCAAGTCTGTAGTTTTTTCAAAAGGCAGGTTTTCGGTACAATTAACCGTTACATTTTCACCGCCTGTTACTGTGCCTACCGGTTGAGTAAAGGTTATGAAATCAAGAACCGGAGCATTGTAGTTACTGCCAACAGCTTGTGCAACTTCTTTTACAATAGTGGTTGAAGTTCCTTCCAATTGGTAAGTATAGGTAACTTTAACAGCTTTGATGAGATCTGCTTCTTCCACTTTGTAGAACTCAAACATCATAACTGATGCCGGGTTTGCATCTGTCCATGAACCTAATGCATTAGAAGAATAGTGAACACAAGCCGTCTTATTATCGTTCTGAATGATGCACGAACCATCAGCAGCTTTTGCCGTCTTATTACCAAGTGTAACGGATTCAGTAGTCTTGGTCAAATTGGCTTTGTTCGCATAAACTACGAGGTTCTTTTGGCCTTGGTAAGGAGCCTGCCAGGCAGCTTTTTTATTGGCTGTAGAAATGGTGAAAGTTTGGTTATCTTGTCCCATTTCAACATACCACAATTCCAAAGCATTGCTGCCATCGTAGGCGGTGTTTTTACCTTGTGGTGTAATTACTGCATTAGCTGCTTCGCTGGCAGACTTCAAGTAACCACCAGGTTTACCCGAAGCATTGGGGTTCACCTCTTTAATCAAATAATAACCAGTAGTCAACTCTGCAGGTAAGGTCCTGTTTTCGGCAGCTTTGGTGAAGCCGGAAATTTCTAACTCCTGCGCATTCATTACTCCCATCATGCAGAAAAGGAATAACAACAAATAAGTAAATTTATTCATAGAGATTAAAAATTAAAAACCATAATTTTGATTCAGTTCTAAAGCGAAAGCAACATCGGTTTGTGCCAGTACTTTTCTCATAAACTGGAAATCAGCATCAGCAAAGATGTAAACTTATTTGTATGGATGGATTGTGATTTAGAAACTGTTTTCTGCGTACATGCGAAGTTAGCAAGTATCTTATCATGAAATCTAGTGAATACTTTAAATATGGAAAATATTACAAATATTTAAGTGGTACCCCCCCCCATTTTGTAAGATGCGGTTTGCAGTTATTGACATAGTTGGATATGAATTTATGGTACACGTTTGTAAATAGGTACTTTTCTTCCTACTATAGGACCATAAAGCTGGAAATGTGTGTAAACGGACTGATTTCGGATATTATCTTACAAATTCCAAGATGAATAATGTTGAGTATGGAGACTTTCCGATGCTTAAAGTATTCTATTTCAGTTCTCAAGATAATCCGAAATTAACGGACAACGGTTACTGCATCCGCCCTGTACATCCATAAGCATTCATAATAGATAAAGGTTATATATTGACCCGAACAGTGCGATTACACTGTTCAGGTCTGTTTGCTTCTATACTATTCAAAACACATTCCTCAGGTAGCAAATCCTATTTTTACATTGAAAAAGAAAAGAATAAGCCTCTGGCTCTTGGCTTTTAATAGTAAATGTTTACCTTTGTATAAAACTTATAGCCGTAAGTATTATAACGGTAAGTTTTTTCTGCAAGTACAAGTAAAAGAAAAATATATTAGAAGCGTATGAAATTTTACAATCGCGAAAAGGAACTGGCCTTACTGGAGAAGACTCGTCAGATAGCCTTCGCCCAGCATTCACAGATGACCGTACTGACCGGTCGTCGCCGTATCGGAAAGACGAAGCTTATCCTGAAAAGCTGTGAAGAGAGTCCGACGGTCTATCTTTTTGTGAGCCGGAGCAATGAATCCATGCTTTGCCGTGGATTTGCGCAACACATCAATTCAGTACTATCCAATGTCTTCATTCCTGAATCCATCGATTCCTTTTCAGATGTATTCGAGATGCTGATGCGAGCCGGAAAAACGGAAAAGTACAATCTGATCATTGATGAATTTCAGGAATTCTTCTATATCAATCCGGCTGTTTACAGCAAAATGCAGGATATCTGGGACCGATACAAAGACAGCACGTTCGTCAACTTTGTGGCCAGCGGTTCGGTCTATACGCTGATGAACCAGATTTTTATGGATGCCCGCGAACCGCTTTACGGACGGTGTGACAGCATCATCAAGCTGCGTCCGTTCTCTACTTCCGTACTGAAGGAGATTCTTCATGACCACAAGCCTGACTATACGAATGAAGATCTTCTGGCGCTTTACACTTTCACCGGAGGAGTGCCCAAATACATCGATCTCTTCATGCAGAAGGGTTGCACGGATATGGAAAGCATGGTGGATTACATCGTGCAATCAGATTCCCCGTTCCTGAATGAGGGCAAGGCATTGCTCATTCAGGAGTTCGGAAAGAAGTACGGTAATTATTTTGCCATACTGTCGGACATCGCCAACGGTCGGAATACGACCGCAGAAATCGAGCAGAACATGGGAGATACGGTCATTGCCGGTCATCTCAAAAAACTCGAAGAAGATTACGAGCTCATTGTCAAGAAACGTCCCATCCTGGCCAAGGAAGGCTCGCAGACGGTCCGGTTTGAAATCTCCGACCTGTTCCTGCGCTTTTGGTTCCGCTATTTCATCAAGTATCACCGGCTTGTCGAGATGGAGAACTTCGAGCAACTGGGGCAGCTTATCAAGAATGACTATCCAACCTATTCCGGGATTACATTGGAGCAGTATTTTCGTCAGAAGATGATGGAAAGCCAAAATTTTGTGGATATAGGTTCTTGGTGGCAGGCTAAAAAAGGAAAAGATGCTTGCGAAATTGATATTGTCGGCATCTACGCCGAAGGCCGGAAAGCATTAGTAGCAGAGGTTAAACGACAGCGGAAGAACTTCAAGCCGGAGGATTTTGCTACCAAGGTAGAAACCTTACGAAACAAGGTCCTTCATAAGTATGATATTTTAATGGAATGTTTTACGATGGAAGAAATGTAGTTAGGCGAATATCCAAACGGACAGAAAAAATTACCCCTGTCACAGTGTGAAGCAGGGGTATTTTTACAAGAGCGAGCGAGTTAGTTAGTCCGTCCGATTAAATGTTATTTCACCAGTTTCTTTCGTCCGTTGACGATGTATACACCACCGATTACGGGCTTCTTCACCAAACGGCCCTGCAAATCATAGATGCGAACCGGCTGAGCAGTTGGAGCCGGGGTAAGCACGGAGTCCAAATCAGTACTTATACCCACCTTACAGATTTTCCACATAGAAGCATCAGCACTTGATGTCCAGGGCACTACATGTCCGTGAGCTGCCAGATGAATGGCCGGAATGCCGCCATTACCCGGCTTCGTACAACTCAGTACACTAAAGCCTGTTGCCGAAGAAGTTACCTCGTATGTTGCAGCATCAGCCTTGGTCGTAGCAGGTACACGTTCTTCCGTTTGTCCCGTTACACCCAGCCACTTGTTGTACTTTTCATTGTACACTTTCCAGTTACCTGCTTCATCTTGAGTAAAGACAAACTCCATATAGTCGTCCCGGCCTTCCTTGCCGACATACTCCGTCAGATTCTCGTTCAAGGCCAGTTTTTTAGAGGGGTACAACTTATTTTGAAGCATATAGACTGCCCCGTTTTCCAAAGCAATGCGGTGTCTTGATGATACCTGCTGAATCTGTTCATACGTCTCAGATGAAGGGTTGGACACACATTGAGCACCGGTTTCTTTGAGCAACGGAAGTTGTTGACGGTCATACATACCTACGAAGTCGCCCGTCTGCTGTTCACTGATGATTTCCACTTTGCGTTTGCCACAAGCCTTAATCCAATCGGCATACCCCTCTTCCATACGTATACTGTACAAGCTATCGGTTAGGTATTCCAAACTGTAGTTCTTGTAAACAATGGTATAGCCACCACCATTAGTGCGATGTGTATCTTCTTCATACACGAAACCAATTGTAGAATCAGCTTGAAGCGTCATCGTTGAGTAAGCAGAACTCATACGCGAAGCCTGGTGACGACCTTCCCAGTTGGCAGCCAAAGAGTCTGCAGAGCAGAAATCTTCGTATGAAGCGAGTTCCTTATAATAGACACCTACATTGGCACGGCCGCTGCCGAAGGGAAGCGACTGCAAAGCGAGATAAAGGGGTTTGTTGTCCGCACGGCGCGTAACAGGAAGAATCATAATTTCACCATTGCAGGAATTTCCCTCTGCCGTCACTCCGTTATTGTTCTTGCCGGAGAAAGCCACCGTACCCCAGCTGCCTTCTGCCTTCTTCGCACTGGTAAAACTGTATACATTATAATAACGACCGCCATTGCAACGGCTGCTGATAACTACACTGCCGTCGGGCAATTCTTCAGCCTTAGGTTCATCTGCCCCCGAAGGAATAGGAGCGTTATCAGTGCCACCCAGCACCTTCCAGTTTGCGCCGAAGTCGTCGGAGTAAAGCACATAATTACACATTGTGGCATTGACATCACGCACCAAAGCGGCACAGTAGAGACGGTAATGGCTTCCTACCTTTGTATAGCGGCTTTGGTGAATCTTACCCGAACCTATAAACATGGAACGAATCGGACCGCGCTTAGAATTGTCAAACTGTGAATAGATGCTTTCTGCCAGGTTGGTAGGTGCTGACCACGTCTTGCCGAAGTCGGTGCTGATAAAGCGAGCAATACCCTGGTGATGTTCGCGTGTACCGCTCGGGAAAGAAATGTCACCGGAACAGCTTAGCACGAGCACGTCATTGGTTTCACGATCAGCAACGATACAGGGGTCACCGAATCCTGTGTAGAAAGGATCGGTTGCATTCTTGCCCTGTCCCTCAACGATGGTCGTGATATCATCCCATGTTTTACCGTTGTCGTGGCTTACACGGGCATGAAGGTCAATGCGCCCATTGGCACTGCCGGCAAAGCCGATGTCGCTGCGTGAATGACGATAGTCCGCTACGGCAATCACATCACCGTTTTTTGCAGTAGCGATACCGGGAATACGGTAGGGAATTGCAGTGCTGTTGAGCGTAGGGAATACCTCAAACTGCTCTTCCACTATATATTCGCCTTTAGCAACAGTCACATGGAAATTTGTCAGTTTCAAGCCCTTGTTGACCCCTTTGAGGGTAAACGTAGCCGTCTGCTCTTTGAGTCCGCTAACTGCAAAGTGTTGCACCTTATTGCTGGTTATCAGCTTCGTTGTTCCGCAAGCTACTTCAATGGCATCATTGTGTTCGTGATTAATGACATCGAAAGAAAATCCTGTTACTGCATAGCCCACCGGGACAATCAGCGCATAGTTTTCGGGAGAATACTGACCTACGTAAGCAAGGATATTACCTTGGTCATCCTTTGTCATATTATTATGGCTTGCATCGAGTTGTAACACAGGATTGGTAACGTCGCTCTGCCATACTTGGTGCCAGGTACCATTCTGGTTACTCTTGACAAACTTACCGTGAGCCATGTCTATCTGGTAAGTCCCTTCTGGCAGATCTTCTTTGCCATAAGTCAAAGATGCTACTTCATCTGCTGTGAGTACACGGTCCCATATGCGAACAGAATGAATAGTTCCTGCAAATGGATATTCATTGATTTTATCCTGACGGACTACACCGCCCAGATACAATCCGTCAACATTCGGCACATTGCCAAATGTACGGTATCCATATTCTCCCATTCCCGAAACACTACGATCGGCTTTTCCATTAAAATAGTAATGGTAGGTCTCCGTTTCACCATTCATTGTGATGACAATCTGACTACGTTTCGTCAGGTCTTTTCCGCCCCACGTATACCAGCCTTCCTTGTGGCTGTTGCCGACATATTGTAAACCGTATTTGTTTGTTTCGCGCGTCACTACGCCAAAGTAATCCTGCCCTTTACTGTTTGACGAAGCAAAGAGCATAGCAGGTTGAGCAGGAGCTACTTTTGGAGTGAAGTCGATGGCTACGGTAACAGACTTGTGCTTGAAAATTTCAGATGCCACATCAGCGGGAACTGCATAAGGCATCGTGCCGTCGAGCACTACCGAATCGAGTACTGCTATAGGATTCGCATGAGGTTCGGGAATCACTGCAGGCGCATTGACAATCGCAAATTGACAACCGGCATCCTCACGGTCCAATCCATCCTGCCCCGAACTCCAATTATAGAGTGCATAATTCAGATTCTTTTGCGTCTGGTTAAGTTGCACTTTACCGCTGCGGATGATGAAGAGTCCCGCGGTGTTGCTGTAACTTAATTCCCAACCTTGTGCAGGAGCCGTAGCTGATGTAGAAACGGCAGCATTAAAGTTGGCTGTAGGGCTTACATAACCGCTGTCTTCGCGGTTGATGATGTCAAACGTACCATCTGTGCGGCTGACAAATTTCCACATCATGCGGGCATAAGCCTGTTTATCGTTACCTGTCAGTTCTTTGCCTGTTCCGTTCGAGGTAAGGTAGCGATTCTCGCGGTTGGGTGTGTAAAGTTGGTACCACGTTTCGTTATCAGCCGTCGAAGCTTTTGGCAAGTTGAGTTTTGGCAACAGGGTGGTCATCAACGCATTGAGTTCTTTGCCCATGGCAGCCAGTTCAGCACCGGTTGCATCCTGTTTACTTAATAACATATAGGCTGAGGGAAGAGCCTTCAACAGGTCTGCAGCAGCCTCGGGCGTGTAAGCACCGACCTCGTTACCCAGTTTCAAGCCTTCTGCACGAGAAATGATATCACCCAGTTCTGTGCGTTGGTTAAAAACCGCATAATTTATATTGGCTTCTTCGTCACTTGTGGGAATTATGCCCGATCCCATGGTCTTTGCCAATAATTGAGAGAGTTTGGCATAACCTTTACCATAGAGGTAGTTACCTGAGAAGTAAGCGGGATTAGCCATTCCTTCCTTTACAAAGGGTGTATAGCAGTCTATGTATTCCACGTTGGCCAGTTCCTTTACCAGTGCCTGAAGCTTTGTATTGAAAGGCACGATGCGGTTGGTGTTGGAGGCTGCATCACTTTTGGGAAGAATAGCCTGCACATAGATGGGAGCGTTAGGGGCTTGCTTGCGGATTTCGCCTACCAAAGTTCGGTATTCTGCTACTACGGCATCAACGGTTTTGTTGGTGTTATTCAAGTCAGCCGTACCGATATAGAGATAAATCTGAGCGGGTTCTTCATTGTCGGAACGTCCCTTGAAGATACCACTAACCATCTTCTTGATCGTAGCAATGTCCGGTCCGGGATAGCCCCAACCCGTACCACGACTCTTCACTTTGTCGGAATGTAGCAGTTCGTGCCATTCTCCACCGTGAATAGTAGCATCACCTATCAGCAGGATGTCGTCCTTACAAACAGGAAGCATACTGAAATAGGTGGCACGCATACCGTAGGAACCGCCCAGATTGCAAGCATTGTCTGGTGCCGAAGCAGGATAAACGCACTCGGAACCCACATACCGGGCAATTTTGTTACACCAAATGCGATATCCTGATGCCGTCAGATGAAGACCGTCCAATGTATGGCTGTTATTGTTGGATTCAGATACGCTGAGCAGGTCATTCCATAGGTCAATGTAAGTAACCTTCATCTCCGTACAGATTTTCTTCAAACTGTCATTGGTTTCTTGTTGGAGGGCTAGATTACGTTGACGGCTGGGTAGAATACTCTGCACAAACAGTTGAGTTTCGGGCGTTTCCAACTGGCAGCGCTTTAGTGTCGTGCGCACATTGCGTGCCACTTGTGCAGCCGTGTTGAGTCCCGCGGTGCCCAGGTCATTGGTTCCGATCATAAAGAAGATTTGTTTCGGTCTGCCTGCTACCACACTTTCCAAGTTGGCCAGCATTTCATTGCTTACGGCTCCGGAAACGCCTCGGTTAATAATTTTCGGGTTGCCAAAGGCTTCCCACCATTCATGCATGTTCGTAATACTGTTACCAACGAACACTGTATGTTCAGGGGTAATCTTCAGCACTTTAAATGCGTCGTAACGATGATTACGAAACGGCAGATCGGCAAATGCCGATAGTGCTCCCAGACAAAGGAAAGAGAGCGTCAACAGAATTTTTCGCATTGTGATAATAAATTGGATGAAATGGAATGTGATTGAGTAATACCCAAAGGGGTAGTATTGGATTAAATAGGTTAATAGTTAACAGCCCAAAACTTGTGATTTCTTTTCCGCAGCATCTGTTTTCGCATTGAAAAAAAACTGCTGCGTTTAATGTTTTTTGCCGATTAGCATGTATTAGATATACAGAATCACCTTCGACCTAATTTGAGATGCAATTATTGCTAACATGATTAGGGTGAGAATAGAAATGCAAGTTTTCATATGCGTACGAACTCAGAAGATAGCTTTCAATGCCCATACACGGATTTATGCAAATTCGATAGAACTGTCATCGCGGCAGATTTGTTATGCCAGCAAACAAAATGCAAAGTATGTTGCGAAATTCCGAGTGTGGCCGATAATGCCAAAAGCAAATTCTGACCTCTTATATAGCCGTTATTGTCCTTTTCATTGTACTGTCGGCAAAGATACCGTAATTATCTTTAATAACCTGCTATTGGGTAGATTATTTTTGTTTATCTTTAACGGAAAGATGGTTTTGTCATACTACAAAACTACTGAATGTGTATCGGTTAGGACATAAAAAGCGTATTAGCAATCTTGAAAAACACAGGCAATACGCTGTGAGCCGATAAAGATGTGCTTGATATATTGTTGCAAAGGTGTAAGCGAAGAACTACAGGTGTTAAGCCTTTCTATATGATAATAGACCTTCTCCTCGTCCGGATAGATCATTTCCAGAAGGCGGTTGTGACTGTTATAGGTCCACTGCGTCACATAGGTGGCAATCGCCTGGTTGGGCACAATCAGCGTGCGGCGGGTCTTGGTGACTTCGCCCATCTTGCCGTAGAAGTACTCGATGGCCTCTCATTATTTTCAATCTCTAATATGACAATAGACCTATCATTAATTCGTTGTATCAATGGTTAATTAGGGGTGTGGTTCATATCAAAATGACCACACCCTCTACTAAACTTAAAAGGCTTATTTATACCTTAACACTCAAAAAGCATAAAACTTCCAAAGTCTGTACCACCGAAAGGATATAGAATTGTAATATTTCCTTTAATTTCAGAGAATGATTTTAAGGAGATTTCTGTACTTTTTATATATCCATGTCTACTGCGCTCTATATGCAAGGAATTTTCTAAGGCTTTAGATAAATCATTTTTGTTAAATGATTTATCTAATAATAGCATACTCTTTGAATCATATATTCCCGAAAACATAAATTTCACAGCATGAATAAAATCTATTTTGCTTACAATATCAATAAGACCTATAAATAAAATATATTCCTTATTAACATGGCAACAATATGTTATACATTTTTCTTTAAATGAATAATTTTCCAAATTAAACTTAAAGCTTCTTCTTAATATTTGACTATCTTTCATTTCTCTAGAATATGTGACAAGTATAAATTGATTGCATGCTATATCCTTGTGCAAATAATCATAGAGTTGATTGGCAAAAGAATTATAATCAGTTTCTCTTGCATATCCTAAATAATCATAGTCTATTACACTTATATTACTTTTGCTAGAACGAAGTTCTCTTACCTGAATCGGAACATTGATGCTCAAATCATCAAGTAAATTATATTTGTTTAATAAATTAATCATTTTCGTTGTTTTTTAGTGGTATATGGATAATGCTTAGTCTCATTTTTAAGTCTTGGAGTACCAGGCTTCTGATGAATATTAAAATGAGGTGTATTATCAAAACTTCCATCCTTATAGACATGACCCTCAAAGTGATCTATTAAATTGGGATCCATATGCTCCTTCTGTATCAAATGTATATTCAATACCTCTTCGTCCACTATCCCCACTTTTCGCTGCATCTCCTTTTACATGTGTACTAAAGTTTTTGCTTGTTGGTATTCCAGCATCTCGCTTTGCTTGTCGAAAAGCGGCTCTTCGTGAAGGAAATTCTTTAGAAGCAGCATCCATAATTTTTGAGGGTGCTTTGCTTCCAGCCTTTAAAGTCGTTTTAGACGCTGTTTTACCTGCACGATATGCTTTAATAGCACTACTTGCACCTCCAGGGATATAAGGTAATGCTGTTGCAGCAGCATCTGCAATAATACCAACACCATCCACCAATGCAGCTCCCAGTGACCCTTTCTTGATATTTCCAATAAAACTATTAATACCTAGTGATAAATTTGTAGCATCCCATATAGTTTCTATTGGAAGATTTCCATCAGGATCTTGGTATTTTATAGGATTGTTAAATGTATATATATAAGTTGATACATTTAAATTTTCTTCCTGTTTAGCATCTGTACTTATCCACAAACTCAGCCTCGGGTCATAATACCTCGCACCATAGTAATACAATCCCGTCTCCTCGTCGAATTCCTTCGCGTTGAAGAGATAAGGCGTATTCCAGATACTGTTCCGCTCTTCAATGAACACTTCGCCGAACGGCACATACTCGATGTGCTGAACCACCTCGCCGTCCAGGTTGGTGATGTAGCTGCTGCTGCCCAAGTGGTCGGGATGGTAGTAGAACTGCAACTTCTCGTATGCGTCCGGATCCTGGAAATTGTTTTCCAATGCCAGGGCACGGGCCTGCGCCGCTTCGGGAGAACCGTCGTCGCAACAGAATCCCTGTCCGTCCACATAGTCGTTGTTGTCCGTTCCGTTGTACGGCACCTCAAAGATAGCATAATTATCCTTAATTACCTGCTGTTGGGCGGAATATTTTTGTTTGTAATTAACAGATAGTCCGTCCGTCTCACTGCCGGCATACTGGATACGTCTTGGATCGGAACCGTAGGAGGCGAAGTCGCCAATCTTGGAAACGATGCGCTGCGAGCCGATATAGATGTGCTTGGTGTAGCGTCCGCCCTGGTTGGCCACCAGATAAGGACTGACGTAGAGCGAGAACTTCGCCGTGTTGGTGCGTCCGCCTGCGAACTCGGAGTTCACGTAGAGCTGTTCACCTTCACCGGAGGTCTTCACCGTGCGTTCACCGTCGGCATCATACCAGTAGTTGGTCACGAAGCCGTTATCATCGGAAGCCGTCAGGCGGTTCTCCTCGTCCCAGCGGAGCTTGCGCTCGGCTGCAGTGGAATCCAATGTGCCGTCCTGCTTGATGCGGCCTGTATTGACATAGACCAGATTGCCGTTGGCATCGTAAGTATAGGTATGGTTGTTGTCCACCTTGGCCACGGAATCCGGATTCTCTTCCGTGCAGTAGTTCGCATCCTTTACTTCGGCCAGCTGGAACTTCCTGCCCTCAGTCTTGCCGTAGGTATAGGCCAGGTCATAGCCCACATGGAGCGTACCGTCGAACTGCACGCCCTGCTGCGTGAGATGCTGCTTCTTCGACACGATGCGGTGCATGTTGTCGTAGCTCATTTCCAGTCGGTAGGAAGCGGTCTTGCTGTCCGCTCCGGCATAGGTTCCCGTAGCACTTGCCAGACGGTAGAGTGCGTCATACGTATAGGCATGCGCCATCTGTCCGCCCGCCTTTCCGCTTTCAGGAAGAGCGGCCTTGTTGGCAACGCTGAGCACGTTGCTCACGGCATCGTAGGCATAGGCATTGTCCATGATGGACTTGCCGCCTGCGTTGACCGTCAGGTTCTGCAGCCTGCGGCGTGCGGGCTCGTAGGTGTAGAAGGTCTCCGCACCGTTGCAGTATTTCAGGTAGGTGCGCTGCTCGAACTTGTCATAGCCGATGCGGTTCACGTAGTCATAGCCGTAGGACTTGTAGCCGCGTACCTTCTCCAGCTGACCGCCGAGGTTGTAGGAGTAAGTGACCTTCTCCTCATCCGGGTATATCATCTCCAGAAGGCGGTTGTGGCTGTCGTAGGTCCACTGCGTCACATAGGTGGCAATCGCCTGATTGGGCACAATCAGCGTGCGGCGGGTCTTGGTGACTTCGCCCATCTTGCCGTAGAAGTACTCGATGGCTCCCGTTCCGTCCTCACGGAGCATCAGACGACCGATGCGGTTCTGCGAGGCGTTGCGTCCGCCGTAGTAATACTTCACGTTGTTCTCCGGGTGGTCGGGATAGTTGATGCCCGTCAGCCGGTGATAATCGTAGTCGTAAGTGATGGACTTGCCTTCCTTGGCAAGGTTGGCTGTCTGCTTGGTCAGTACATTGCCGAGTGCATCATACGTAAAGGTGGTGATGCCGCTTGCAGGATGGTTCACCTCGGTGCGGCGGTCTCCCATGTCATATACGGAGGTCGTCACGTTGCCTTCGGTGTCGATGACTCTGACCAGACGGTCGATGCCGTCATACTCGAAGGTGGTGGTGATTTCTCCGTCAGGACCGCTGAGCTGCTTGGTCATGACGGTCTTGCTACTGCCGTTGGTATAGGTAGCCTGCTTGTTGCCCAAAGCATCGGTCACGGTAGTTACCAATGCCCGGCTGCCTGCATCCGTGGTATAGGCTGTCAGCGTCTTGGATTCGTCGGGAAGGGTCACTTCCGTAGCACGGTCGAGCACGTCATACACCGTTACGGTCGGCGATACTCCGTCAAATGCCTTGTTGAAGTCCGTCCGCTTGCCCAGTTCTTCCGTGACGGGATAGTAAGCCTTGGCTACACGTCCGAATGCGTCATAGACATTACGTCCGCTGACAATCATTACATTCTGTGCATCGGACACCGAGCCTTCGGATGCCGAAGTGACCACGCCGTCCTTCTTCACCTGCACGGGCCGGCCGAAGCCGTCCACGAAGGTGACGGTTTCCATGTCATCGTTTGGATGCTGGATGTCGTAGTGCTTCGTCACGGCGTATGCCGGGGCGGTGATGCCGTTTGCCGTAAATTCAGCCTTCGGGCTGTATTCGAATGCAATTATATAAGGTATACCCGTAGCCAGTTCGTTCGGCCCACGTACTCCGGTGATGCGTCCGAGGTCGTCCACATCGGTCTCGTAGTAGAAGTTGTTCAGGTCGCGGCGTTCTTTGGCGATGCCGTAGCGGTAATCGAAATTGCCTGCCTCGCTGCGGTAGCCGAACGCATCTTCCACACGTTCCACATACATGTTCATTTCCGGCTCGTAGCGGTACTTGTACCACATGCGCTGTCCCTTGGCATTGGCCGGAAGTGTCTTCTGCAGGATGTTGCCGAAGCTGTCATAACGGTAGTCGGTGACGGCTTCGCCGTTTCCGAGCTGCTGCGTTATCCTGGTCAGGTGGTTGGGGTACTTCGTGTCATATACCGCCGATACCTGGTGGTAGACCTTTCCGTCCCCTCCGGTCACGGTCACATCGGTCGGCAGTCCGAGGATGTTCCTGCTGCTGTTGGAGGTATAGCGGATGGAGGTCTGGTAATCAAACTTGCCGTCTCCCTTGCTGCCGAGCTTGCCCTTGTTGCTGAACCTGTAGGATTTCAGCTCACCGTGGTGACCGGTGAGGTAATACTCGTTCCATGCCTCCGAGGTAATCATTCCCTGGGCGGTACCTTCGTATTGCAGGTTCGCCGTATAGCGGAGCGGTACGAAGGCGGAAGCGCGGTCGCTGCACAGTACGGGCTGTGCGGTAAAGGTGTACTCGTCACCCTTGGCGGTCAGGTAGTAGCCGTCATATTCGTTGTGCGTTTCGGTGTAAACCTTTCCGGCTGCATCTTCCACAGAAGCGTTGACCAGGTTGCCCTGCGTGTAGTAGCCGGACACGTCATACTTCTGTACGGACTTGCGGTAGAGCGCATTTTCCTTTTCGGTGTCGAGATTCCTGGTAATTACTTCGCCGAAACCGAGGAACTCACGTTCGTGGCGGTCGCGCTTGCCGTCCTTGTATTCAAAGGCGGTGGTCATGAGCGGACCGTCGTCATGGATGCCGTCATCCACCGTGAGGGAAGACATCACCCATTTGCCGCCGGGAAGCCCGTAGGTGGGAGCGGTATGTGCATAGTCCAGCGTAAACGTACCGCCGAGCGAGTTGGTGACTGCCTTCAGCATGTTCGTCCTGCCGATGGCGGAACGGGTCACTTTCAGCTCGCTTTCCTTTTCGGATTCCACAATGTCGAGATAGCCGTCACCGTCCACGTCCTGCAAGGCATACGTGGGGCGGCTGATGCTGTGACCGGTGGATGCACCCGGGTTAGTGGAAATCTTGATGGGAGGAAGAAGCAGGTTGATGCTGATGGTAAATGCAGCATTGACGGATTCAGAAGTTGAAGCTGATTCACTCAACGCACTGGCACCTTTCCAGTTTATCGGTGAAAGGAATGCATTGCCGGTATTGAAGGACACCTTTATTCCGTTGCCTTCTTTCCAAACCTTGTCAGGCAAGCCATCGGAGTTGACATCCATCAGATTGTACTCTTCCTTACTTTCAGAAGATACAATGCCGAATCCGGCCATAAAGCTACCGGATGCCTTGTTAATGGACGAACCTTTAACCAATTCTTCGCCCATACCACCTCCGGCACCACCGCTGGCACCAGCATTAAAAGCTTTGCTTTCACCACCCTGAATGCGTTCCAGTCCCCAATCCATGGGGTCTGAGAATGTGTATCCCAGATTTATGCGTACTTGCTTGTTCTTCAGTATCTGGTCAGGAAGACCGTCTCCATTCATATCAATGAACTGTACTGCAGCTTCATCCTTGTTGTATGAGCCGCTTCCGGAGAGGCTGAACTGGGCTTGCCACTTGGTCTGGGAATTGGCTGCTGTCTGAGGAGAATGTTTGATTAACTTGACAATGGATGAAACAGAAGCAACCGGATTGCCACCATAACCTTTAGAACTGGATGAGTTTTCACTGGAGATTTTTTCCAGCTTCTGTGACTTCTCACCACTGATACCACCTTGAGAATTGGTATATTGTACCACTCCTCCGGCAACGATATCCGGATAACCGTCACCGTTCATGTCCATCATGGTTACATCTGTCGTGGCATTACCCTCGGCAGTGTTGACGGTAAATCCCATGGCGCCGCCTTGGGTAACGGAACTCTTGCTGGTAGCGACTTGGGTAACAGCTGCCGCACCGGTTCCTTGGAGACAATCACCTGCCAGGCCTGCGACATCCACCTGATTATCCAATGGATTGGTAATGACCACGTCCTGTTCTGCCAGTCGGGCCGTACCGGCTTCTGTAGCTGTCAGGTAGATTTCCTGACGCTGTCCAATCCAGCGGTCGGGAGACATCTGGTCTGTCCCTATCGGTGTGAAAGGCAGGGTCAACGGGTCAATCTTGGCATTCTCATCCTCCGGGAGTTTGAGCAGAGCCTCGTCAATGGGCTTGCCATAGCGTCCCTCGGAAGCATTGTAAACGAAGCCGCCCCAGCCACGGTACAGCATACCGAAACCGCTGTTGACACCTTCGGCATAGAATCCGGCGTTCACGCTGTCCTTCGGCAGACCGAGCGTATCGGACTGTAACAGCACACGTGCAACGGTAAGGGCATCATCCGACAACGTACCGGAATAATGATACTCGAACCAGACCTTTTCGGTGCCGGGATTTTCCAGTTTCAGCACATCTGCCTTCAAAGCACCTTCTGTTATGGTGAAAGTCTTTTTCGCCAGCAGCTTGTCCGCTGTCTTTACCGTCAAGGTCACGTCACCGTTGAATCCTTTTGCCACTGTAATACGGGGCTTGACAATCACCGCCGTATCCGTTGCAGCAAACGTATAGGAATGACTTTCCTTCACGGCATGGGTAAACATCCTGTAATGTGCCGGAATCGCAAGCGTCTGGTCAACGGAGGATGAATCCTTGTAGGTCACAGATGGTATCCAGCGGATCTGCTCCCAGTTCACATTGGAGGATGATGCAATCTCAAACCCTATGTTCGGGAACTTCTCGGCATTGGCGATACTGGCCGATACCTCCACGGCATCCGCCTTCTCTGCTGCGGGATAGGTCTTTGTGAAGAGCACTTGCTCCGTATAATTCGGATTATCGTTGCCGTTATCGTCCTTTTTGTTGTTTGAACCGATAATGCGCAGCACGACATCATCCGTAGTGACGGGTTTGCTGAACTTTCCTGATACAGAGAAGGGAACACCTTCCACATTGGCAACGGTATTCACATCATATACCGCACCTTCCGCAGGTTTGTAAACCGTCGTGGAATAGCCTCCCGGCAAGGTCTCAGCCGTACCGGCATAGGTGATGACAGGTGACCAGACCACCTTGTCAAAAGCACCATTGCTCTTTTCTTCTGTACCGGACTGCACGCGGAAATAGATGCGCTCACCTTTCTTTATACTAAATGCGTCCACAGAAGCCGGGTGTGCCGAAGCATCTCCCTTGGCAATTTTCAAGTTCCATTTTTCGGATTTGCCTTTCTGGATGGATACACGCACACCGTCTGCCTTGGCATATTCTTCCTTATCGTAGTCACCTTCGGGTGCAATCAGGCTGACCGTCCCGGAAATGCTGACCATACCGTCCCGGGGAGCCTGCCATACGCGCACGATGTCCTCCATGGGAGAAGATTTGATGGCTTCCGCCTGTTCTTCGGGGTCGATGGTAATCACCGAAGCGTCAATCTTTCCGCTATAGATGATGGGACTCGGAGTGTCAGCACTGCTTAACGTGAATGTCGGTACCGCATTGCCGTTGCTGTCAAACTCAAGGTGGTTGAAATAAACCTTGCCGTTGGAAACGAGGTCAACCAGTCCGTCTCCGTTTATATCACTGAAATATTCGGTAGTCTTGGTTTTGGTACGTGACTTGTCCAAACCGAGTTCAGCTGTAAAGATATTCCATCCGACCACTCCTTTAGCACCGCCGGAGTTGGTTGAACTCTTGACCGTAGCAAAGCTGTTGATACCGGAAACCTTAATCGCTTCACCATAAGAAACCGTTCCGTCTGATGCATTTTTCAGTTGCGGACGATAAAAAACCTTTCCACCTTTGCGGAAAACTTTGTCAGGCAAACCGTCACCATTCAAATCGACAAAAGATGATAATCCTTTACTGTTGTCACTGGAATAGCTGTATGAGCCGCCAAATGTGTTGCTTTTCCATTTGCTGAAATCGTTCGGGCCCACACCGGCATAGAATGATCCGCTGGTGGAAGAACTTACCGTACCTCCCAATGCGGTCGGTTTGTCACTGAACCGTTTGGTGACGGATTGCAGGGGATTGACAAATCCGGCATCCAGCCCGTCATTGTGCGTGTTCCACGTTTCCTGACTGTCCTTGAAGGGGACATATCCCTTGTCGGACTGCACGTCGTCGTAGTAGCTGAACTTTTGGAAAGACACCTCCTGCCCGTTAGAGTCAAGGTGACGCACACCGGCGAGCAGTTCACGGTTGAACGCACCGTTCCGGTACTCAAAAGCATAGCTTCTGAGCACGTTTCCCCGGAAGTTCACCGTCACTTTCTCCAGCAGGCGGTTGGAAGAGGTCAGGTAGCCGTAACGGGCGTTGTTGGTCTTCACCTGTCGGGTCTTGCCGCCTTCAAACGTCACGACGGTATGGGGCTCCTGTCCTGCATTTCCGGCACGCACCTCTTTCAGGTAGAGTGCCTTGGCTTTCAAGCCGCCACGGACATCTTCATCGGCTGCCTCATACACATATTCCATGAAGTCGCCGTGCGTTTCTTCCACCCTGCGCAGTTTCCACTCGGAAATCACCTCACGGGTATTGCCGGAAACATCCGTGAAGGTGCCTTTCAGAACGGCACCTTCACCGCCATAGGTGTATTTCACACCCTGCTTGTCGGTGACTTCCCAGTAATAGTCTGCCGGACTGCTTCCCTTGCGGATGATACGGCTGAAGTCTCCTCCCTGACGGGTATAGAACTGCCGGTCTGCCTTGCGGGGCATCTTGTCTCCACGGTGGGCCACACCCATCTGTCCCTTGTCGTCCATGGTCGAGAGCATGGAACCGGAGAGCAGGTAGGTTTCTGTCTCGCCGGCCATGTCATAGCGCGGCACGCCCCATCGGGTGTCCAGCGTAATGGAAGGTACGGAAAGACTCCATCCTTCACCGAGCCAGCCGCTGCCGCCCTCGCTGCTGTACTGGATGCCGAGTGAGGGGGCCATGCCGTTTCGGGCAGGCGGCATCTCAAAGGCATACTGCAGGCTGGCCGTTCCGCGGTTGTTGGCCTGCGGCGGAGCAATCAGATTGATTTTGGCCGTTGGGTCGGCGGCCTTGATGTCGTTCATCATGGTCGGCGCAAATCCTTCGGTCTCCGGCGATTCGGGTGCCTGAATCACGCCATTAATCATATCCGTGAAGTGGGTGGTTCGTGACACCACGCAGGCTTCCTGCTTGTCGACCTTCACTCTTTCCAGCGCCACCCAGTGTTTGGTGTCGTTGTCAAAATAATAGGTACGGATGTCGTCTTCGGTGTAGCCGCTCGGAATGCGGGTGCGGTCGTACTTCAACCGGACGGTGGCTCCCTTTTCCGTGAAGTGTGTGCCGTGCGGCAGGAAACGTACGCCTTCTCCCTCGGCTGTGACATTGGTCATGCCGAAATCCAGTGCCGGCAGGTCCATTTCACGCAGGGGACGCATGGTCAGCTTTCTGGCTGCCAGCATGACGCCATGATCTACCAGCAGCGCACCGTTGGCATTTTTCAGGCTGTCTGCCTTGTCTTGGGCAAAGTGTTTCCCTGCCGTTCGGGCAGCCGGAGTCTGAAAAGCGCGTTCATAATCTGCCTTGCCTTTCTTCAGTGTCGGGAAGGAAGCGGTCAGGGTCTTTCCGGAGGCGGTAGTGGCACTGAGCGTGAGGCTGCTGCCCGATACGGGAACGATGCCTTCGAACTCGCCGTCCTGCAATGTAAGTACGGTATGTCCTGCCTTGACCGTCCGAACCCCGTTACGGACGAAGCCGTGCACATAGGCCAGGTCGCCATAGACTACCGGAGTTTGTGACAGCGTAAGTGCCTGCCCGGGTCCCGATGCCGTTTCGACATGCAGGTTGCGTACCGAATAGCTCCTGCCTTCGGGAGCCGTGAAAAGTACGCGGTTGACGCCTTCATGCAGCCAGGCCGGGTGAATCTCCTCGCGGACATGGGTCCAGCCGTCGGATGCCGTGGCCATATAACCGCCGGTGGCCGGACGGTCGTTGATGCTCTTGGCTACGGCTCCGGAGTGATCCGCACCCTGCAGCTCGTAACACAGCCAGACGCGGGCGTCCGACGGAATTGTCCGGGAGAGATTGATTTCAAAGATGTTGTCCTCGGGGTTGTCGGCAGTCTTCCCTTCGGGAATACCGACCGAACCGTAGCGGAGGGTGGCATAGGCAGCTGTCGTGCCTGCTGCCTGTATCGGAGTGGAAAAAGTGCGGTGGGCAGTTGCCGCCTTTGCAGGACGGCTGCCGTCTTCTTTCTTCCTACCGCTGTCTTCGGATTTTTCTTGCCGGATTTCCGATGCCGTTTCCATCTGGAGCTGCGCACTCGGAGACTGGCCGGACAGATAATGCGAACCGGCAATGCCGGCTGCCGCCAGCGTCACGGCTGATGCGGCGATGATAATTGTCCGTTTCATGATATTTCGGTTTTAGTTGAACTATTTGGCTATAATCTTCCGGGTTTTTTCCCAATCCGGACCGATGGCCTTAACTACATAGACTCCTGGGGCGGGTGCCTCGAAGCGCGAACGTTTGGTTGTTTCACCTTCCATGAACTGCTCGTGAACCAGTTTGCCGGAAGCGTCGAATACCATCAGCGTGACATCCCCGGGCTGGTCCTGCTCCAGCACGACATCAAAGATGCCGGTCGTGCCGTCAGGCTTTACCTGGAACGAATCGTCCCTGTTACCGTTTCCTAGGCTGTTTCCTTCACCGTTTCCGGGCCGGTCTGACCAGCCGATGAGGGAACCTTCCTTCTTTTCTGTTCCATTGGGGAGTGTCGGGTCGCACTCACTGCCTACATGTACCGTGAAGAGGGCCGTGTTTGTCTTGGGATTCTCAACCTGTACATTGCCCGAATGGGTGAAATCGGGAATCGGCTCTCCGTTTACGGTCAGTCCGGTAATATGTGTTTCACCGGTTCCGAACTTGATGCACAGACGCCATGCCCGGATGTTCCATTGGGTAAAGCGGCGGATGACCTTGCCGTTGAGCTTGTACGATACGGTAATGCCTTCCAGTCCCAGCGTGAGGACGTCTCCTTCCTTGATGCGGATAAACTGGGTAAGACTCGTGTGTCCGTCGATAATCATATGAGCCCTGTCACCTCTCACATCAAAGCCGAACTGCGTGATGTCGTCGGATATTCTCGGTTCCACACCGAGGCGGTAGTTGGAGTTGGTTCCTGTCACCGTCCAGGAAACTTCTCCGGATGCGAAGATCCGCTTGTCGTGTACGTAGGTGGTGTATAGCGGTCCGCCTGTTCCGTAGATGTCGTTACCGCCACCCTGGGTGACTTTCAGCGTATAGGTGCCGGGAGCCAGTCCGTCAATGCGGTGAGCCTCTCCGGTGAACTTGCCGCTTGCAATGATTTCATCCTTGGGTACACCGGCTACCGTATCGGCTGAGAGCACATAGTCATAGACGGGAGTGCCGATGCGGATGTCAATGTCGATGCTGCCGTCATTGCGGGGCTTGCCGTCCTCACAAGTAGACGGGGTCGGGACGGCATCTGCCGCCAGTCCGTCATAATAGGCAAAGGTGAAGACATCGCTGCCGCTGCCGTCCAAATCCCAGAACAGGTTATGGAATACGGTCTTTCCGCGCATGAGGTCCGGCCGGGAGCATTTCACGGCTATCATGTCTTCCGTATCGAACCTGCCTTCCCCGCTGGGGTCGATGAGCAGCAGGGTACGGTTGCGGCAATACTGTGAGAACTCGTCATCCGGGGTAAGCGCATGGCTGAGTTCTGCCATGTTTCCCGTGTCACCGATGCCGCCGGTACGTACAGCGGCTATGCGCAACGGCTCTTCGGAGGTTACGGTCCGGATAAGACCTGACATTGAACCGAAGGTTTCGGGCAGGGGAATGGTACGCGTCTGGCTGCCGATACCGTCAATGCGGAGGTAAACCTGCCCGTCTTCCCTCCGGATGGAAACGGCACTGCCGCTGACTCCGGTGGCCACAGCAGTAGTGCCGGCCTGTCCGCCGGAGATGGCATAGACGTTTCCTTCTCTGTCGAAGCGGTAGCCGTATTCACAGGTGTTGCCGCCGGAGCCGGTAAAGCCCGCGTCGAATGTGGGATGACTGAGGGGGCAATAGAAGGAGATAGCTCCTTCACGGCCGGGAAGTGCCGGTGTGCCGGCAAAGGCTTCGGTCGCACTTGAGTCCTGCTCGATGGTGTCCAGAAAGCCTTTCCGGGTAACGGTCATGCCCGTGCCGTTCCAGCGTACCGAGGTGCTGTCTGCCGATGCCGGTACATTGCTGCGTACCGTCCATGTGCGGTGCATGATGTGCCACAGGGTATCTGCCGGTGAGGTGTAGGTGGTCAGCGGACCGTTGTCGTCACCCCAGAAGATGTACCCTTTGTCAGGCAAGGGATTGCCGTATTCACGCCCCATGACGAGCAGGCGGCTGGCGGACGACTCCGCATAGGAATTGCCGTCGTGGAAGGTGTCGTTTGCTTTCATGGTGGCATAGACGGGTCCTTCCTCGTAGGAAGTGGTGGAGAGGGGCTGGTAGAGAGCGGAAGCGGCATCCGAGCCGATGGCTGTCACCCGGTGGTGATAACCCAAGTTCTCGTCCTTGTCCCATATCAGGTTGCCTTCACTGTCCAGATAGGAGTTGTTCAGGGTGATTCCATACTTGACGGCCAGATAGCTTTCCACTTTCCTGCGTTCTGCCGGGGTGAGGTAACGTCCGTAGATGATGACTTCGGGGGAATAGCCGTCAAAACGGTTGTTCCCGAATGCCGTTGCATCATAACCGGTACTGAACTGCGGATTGGATGCGGAATAAGTACCGCCGACAAACAGATTCGATACGGAGTTTTCTCCCCAAAGGCCCGTTCCGGGACGGTTGCTCTTCAGATAGGTGAGCACGCGGACGGAGGACTCCCGGAAGTCTGTCGCGGACTGTCTGTCAGAGGAGGAGAACAAGAGGTCTTCTCCCGTTTCCTTTCCGTAGTCCAGCGGCTCCGTGCCGTTGCCACGTACGGCCTTGTCCTTTGAAAGGATGGAGCCGCCACCTTTCCTCCCGTCAAGGGAATAGAGCAGCATATCCTTGTCGTGACTCTCGGGAGGCAGGGCAAAGACACTGAAGACAGTAGCCTGTGAAAAGTTGGAGAACTTGAAGGAAGCTGTTTTTCCGTAGCTTCCTCCTGAAAGGTACAGTGCCGGATGAAAATTGAATGCCGGCGCGAAGGAGCGGGTCTGGGTGTATTCGCTTCCCGGTTTTCCGCTGCGGTCAAGAGAGCGCAATTTTACGGAATCCCCTGCGAGATTCATCCAGCGGTATGCGCCTTGAAGGTCTGCCGTCACAGGCAATGTCTGGAACCACAACTCTGTTCCTTTGACACCGCCGGGGGACTGTGCACCCGCTGTCACAACTCCTGCACCGAATAGAAGTAGCATTAGTTGCTTCATCGCTTGTGTGATTAAGGTTAATGATGGGAAAGGTTACCGGCCTTTCCAATGGATTGTGTTGTGTCCGCTGAAAGAAGTAAGGTAAGGTGCGGACGGAGCTATAATGAAGAAAATGGTCCGGAATCCGTTATCCGGTTGAAGGCATCATCTTGATGCTGAAACAGGAGAGGTATAGCTCCAGTGGCAAATATAAGGTTTTCTTTTTGTTATTGTAAACGAAAAGAAAAATAAAATTCACTTTTAACTCCGGAACTGTATAATAAATTACATATACGTACCATTATGCAATTTATACAGGCTGTATTTTGTCTTCGTGTGTTGATTTATCAGGAGGTCTATTAAAAAAGATACATGCAGGATGTTTATTTCGGAACGGCAAAAACCGGTGTGTTGGAAAATAGTTCGGATAAAACAATTGGATACACAATAAAACAGTGTATCTTTGCGTAAACAAGAAGAAATGTTTATGAATAGAATCAAGAAAATCCTGGAGGTTAAAGGTATGAGCCAGACAGATTTGGCGCATCGGTTGGGCAAGAGTTTCAATACGGTCAATCTGTATGCAGCCAACAAGGTGCAACCGCCGCTTCCTGTTTTATACCAAATAGCAGATATCCTGAAAGTGGATGTGAGAGATTTGTTGATACCCAATAAAATGTAACCATGCAATCCAATGTTGTCCTAAACGATTTATAGGTACGATGAATATGAGGTTGTTGTAGATAACAACCCCTTCAAAGCTTTTTTTGGCCCCATTTATACTACTCCAGCTGGCTCTGGCGGAGGTGTAAATGGCTCATTCAACCACTTTTCGAGCTCTATTTTCGTGAATGTGTTCAATCTAAGTGATACGACAAGATTGGCGAGTCCCCATTTGTACTTTGCAATGTGCTTTAGCCAGCAGAGTAGCAGCATCGTTGACAAAGCAGTCCATATCTGTGTCTCAACAGCATTGCGTGATGTACCAATGAAATTCTTTATTTTCAACAGCTGCTTGATGTTTCCGAAGAATATTTCAATCATCCACCTTGCCTTGTAGAGTTGCGCTATTGTGGAAGCAGCCAGCTTGAAGTTGTTGGTGAGCAACTGTACCACATAGCCATGTTCGTCATTCCAGACAGCTATGCGTCTGAGCGGTTTTGTGTATTTTTTCTTTGTCTGCTCACCTGTTAGTTCAATAATCTCGTCGATGAGCACATTTTGCGCCCTCGTTTCGGGCAATAAACGTTCTTCAATTTGTGAGTAAAGCAGGTTATCCCTGTGTCTGACAACAAAAAACACATTCCTGCTGTCCCAATAGTCAAGAAGGGAGAAATCGCAATAGCCACGATCTGCAACGACTACAGAATGAGGTGAAACGGGAATATCCAAAGCACCCCTATTGTCACTGCATTTGCCATCTGTAATGTTTACGAATTCAGGAAGAAGACTGTCATAATCAAGTAATGTGTGCATCTTCACTGCGCCTTTCTTTGTTGTGTAATGTGCCCATTCGTAGAGTGACATGGTCAGCGTGATGGTAGATGAATCCAGCAATTTGATTGGCATCTTGAAACGGAATTTGGTGCGTTGCCATATCGTCTGCTGTCCAAAATGAGCAAGCAGTGCATAGAATATCCGTCGGAACACGCCACTGTCCCTTTTGGCATTCTGATAAGCGACTGTTGATTTAGAGGGAGCGCGACAGATTCCGAGGTGATTCAAATTGCCATTGGCTGAATTCAGTCCATTGGAGATATCACGTACAGAATCGCATCCAGAGAACTGGCAGAACATCATGCTTATGAACTGGCTCCATGTGTCGTAGCCTTTGCTGTGCTTGTCCGTTTTTTCTTCACGAATAATTTTCCTTATACATTCTTTCGGAAGTCTACCGATTGCTTGTGCGAAAAGTGTTATATTTGCCATAGGAAGTAAAAGAGGTGGTTCTCTTTGCTAAGGTAGTTCATTCTACCTTAGCTTTACTTCCTTTTTTTGTTTTTATCGAAAAACGTTTAGGACAACATTGATTCGAAAGTACAAAAATATTCTGTAACACGAATGTTTATGATTGAATTTTATGATTTTGGCTATATTTTGTATGGTTGCCGGATTGTTTTGACTGGGTGTTGAATCCAGTAAATTGTTATCGGAAGAAATAAAGCATACAGCCTTTTGTATAAGGATATAACGAAAAAGAGAGCCTGCCGTTTTTCAGCGGCAGACTCTCACGGACAGAGTTATTTAAAAGTAGCTTAGAATTTGTATCCCAAAGTAATACCGATATTGGCATTATGTGGAGCATTTCCGTCCATCACTTTGCAGAAACCGAGCTGGGTATCGAGACCGACCAAAATCTTGCCGAATTCTACCCCTAACCCGATGTTCCATCCGGCATCAAAACGATTGTAGTCAAGGCCGTCGCTGCCAAAAGTATCGACTTTGTCTCCTCCATTGACTGCAATGCCGCCAATAGAAGCTCCTCCGTCAAATTTAGTCTTACCACCTACACCGCAAGCAAGGTAAGGACCGGTCGCAATGACCAGATTGGTGTTGTCTGCAAGGTTAAAGCGGAATTGTACATTGATAGGAAGTTCCAAATAGAGTTGGTTGATCTTTACGTCTGCATCGGCATCAACGACGGTTCCTTCATAGCCGCTAGAGTATTTGGCCCCTTTTTGTGAGAAGAAGAGAGAAGGCTGCAGAGAAATAAGGTCTGTAAACTGGTATTCCATACCTACTCCGATGCGTGCTCCGGGCTTGAATTTGGAATGGTCGGAATTTTCACCGATATAGCTGCTCAGATTCAGACCGGCTTTTACCTGAAAGGAGACTTGTGCGAATCCAATGGTGCTGCATAACGCAAACAAGACAGTTAAAATACTTTTTTTCATGATTATGTTCATTTTAAGTTTCAATCAAAAAGAAGTCGGACACTTGGTATGTCCGAACTTTCACACACAATGTAGCTTCCAAGCGGATTAGTTTTCATGGATGGTGCAGATGCTTACCCGATTCCAATCTGGTTCTTCAAACATGTTTCCTACACCTTGTCCTTCGGCTGTAATCCGGTTCTCGGCTATTTTATACCGTTTCACTAACAAACTCTTGACGGCATCCGCACGTTGTTGGGCGATACGGGCATTTACTTCGGCCTTTCCTTCCGGAGAAGCATATCCTTTGATGGATACAGTAGCCTTTTCATGATTTTTCAAGTAAGTCGCAATACGTTCCACATTAGGGGTCTGAGACGCTACTACACTGACACCTCCTTGGCGGAAGGTTACCACAGATTCCAAGGTCTTCTTATGGCTGGTGATGGTATCTGTTACGATAACCGGACCCTGATTCTTGCAGTCGGCTAACTGTTGTTCCAATTCAGCATTTCGTTGGTTGGCAGCAGTCAGTTCGGCTTCTTGATCTACGTTGGTTTGTCTCAGGTTATTTACCTGCTCGTTCAGCGCATCCACTTCTGCCTGGTCATACAGCTTGGCAAAAGAAATATGATGTTTGCCATTGCTGCAACGGAAGTGGTATTTCAGACCGGCTGTAATTTCCCAAGCTGCCCGGTTGGCGTTAAATCCTACGTTTCGTTCACCACATGCGTTCAGATCATATACCAAGGCAGGTTTGATGCCAATGGTCCAGGCTTTGGCTTCACCTAAATTGAAATTGAAGTTGAGTCCCAGTTTGCTGGAGATGCTGTTACGGTCTCCGTTACCGTTTTGGGCATAATGCAGCCAACCGAGGCCGGCTACGGTTTCTATTTCGAATAATCGGGGTGTTCCCCAATATCCTGCAAATAGGTTGCTCAGATTGACGGAGGTCAATAAACTTACATTGGTGTTGTCAAATGCCGTTTTGCTGGCAGTCGTATTGATGCTGGTCATGGCTTCCACACCCATACCGAAAAAGGGTGTGAGCTGTTTGCCTATTCCAAGTCCCCATGTGGCTCGCATGTTCGGGAAAAATGCACTGTGGGTCAATGGAGTGGTAACACCGGCATGGATGCCAATAGACCAGTTATCTCCCAAGTTGGCTCCTTCGTAAGCTCTTTGAGCATAGATGCCACTACAAGTAAGACAAGCTACAATTACTGCAATAAATTTCTTCATAAGAATGAGTTGTTAAAAGTTTAGGGCTGCAATATTAGCAGCATTTACAATCCGTTGTTATTGAAAGGCTTTTTAATTAACAAATATTAAACATAAATCAATACGAAACCAATCTTTTGGCTCTCTATGGGATCTATTCATGGGGGCACTGGGAAAATCCGATGAAGATATTGCTGGACATACGGAGGTCGTTGGTATTCATCTTCAGATAATCGGAGTGAAGTTCTTCATGGTATGGCTGTGACGGATTATCACGTATCCTTAATTCCCAAAGAATGTGCTGTAGAACATGGAATCGGATGGAATTCAAAACATCTGCTTACTTTTTCATAAGCTATGGTCATATTTCCCAAGAAAAAGATTTGTGCCTTTGCTTTTATTTATACATTTGCAAGCTACATAGGTAAAATGACTTATTTCTAACAAACCTTATAGTATAGTTTAATTAAAGATTAAGAAACATGAAAAAGTACATTGCTGAAATGTTGGGAACGATGGTTCTCGTTCTTATGGGATGTGGTACGGCGGTTAGTTTGTCGTGTACGTCAGCTAACCCTGATTTAGCTTCTACTGTTGTTGGTACGGCTCTTGCCTTCGGACTGGCTGTCGTGGCTATGGCTTACGCTATTGGCGGTATTTCCGGCTGTCATATCAATCCGGCTATTACACTGGGTTGTCTGTTGTCGGGACGTATCAGTGGAAAGGATGCCGGTATGTATATGCTGTTTCAAGTAATCGGCGCCTTTATCGGTTCAACTATTTTGTGGGTGCTGACTTCCAATTCCGGACTGGTCGGTACAGGAGCCAATGCTTGTCAGGAAGGTGTTTCCGTAATCGGAGCTTTGCTGGCGGAAATAGTTTTTACCTTTGTATTTGTATTGGTAGTGTTGGGTACAACAGATGCAAAGAAAGGAGCAGGCAACTTTGCGGGACTTGCTATCGGTCTTTCTTTGGTGCTGGTTCATCTCGCCTGCATTCGCTATACGGGAACTTCGGTTAATCCGGCCCGCAGTATAGCTCCTGCCATTTTCCAAGGTGGGGAAGCGTTAAGTCAGTTGTGGATATTTATCGTCGGACCTTTCATCGGTGCAGCATTAAGTGCCGGAGTGTGGAAAGTGTTTGCCGACAAACAAAATTGATAATGTAGATAGGATTGGGTATTTAAAAATAGCATGAACGGATTAGTCACATTTAAAATTGAACGATTATGAAATTGAAAATGTATTTTATAATGTTGGCCTTGGGCCTATTCAGCTTCGCAATGCTAAGTTGTGATGATGACGATGAGGATGCTCCTGTTTCAGAACAACTGGAAAAAGCCTTTATCAATGAATTTGGCAACGTAGCCCATAATTGGTCTACGCGGGGGACTAATCATGTTGCATCTTTCAATCAAGACAATACAGAAAAAGAAGCCTGGTTTGATGCAAATGGAGTCTGGCTGATGACAGAAACGGACATTACTTATGATGCTCTTCCTGCACCGGTTAAACAAGCATTTGAAGCACTTACTCAATATGAGGGTTGGAAGCGTGACGATGTGGATATGCTTGAGCGTAAGGGCATGGAGAAAGTATATGTGATTGAAATCGAAAAAGGCAAGGAGGAATTGGATCTCTTTTTTGATGTCAATGGAAATCTGTTGAAGGAAGTGGCTGATAAAGACGATGATTCGTTCAACTATTTACCTTCTAAACTTCCTGATGCTGTAGCTCGGTTACTGAATGAAAAGTATGTCGGTTATAAATTGTTGGAGGTTGAAGTGGATCCTGTTTCCAAACTACTGGAAGTAGATGTCCTTTTGCAGTCTGCCAAGTTGGAGGTTTGCTTTGACGTTACAGCATCCTATGCGTGGGTTTCCACTTCACAGGATGTGCAGTATGCATCTTTACCTGATGTCGTAAAGACTGCCGCACAAAATGCCGTAAAAGAACATGCCGGCTATGAGCTGGATGATGAGGAAGCAGAAAAGGTGGTGACTCCTACAGGTACCTATTATATTGTGGAATTGGAAATGGATGGAAAACCTGACATTCAAGTTGAAATTAAAGAAGACGGTACACTAAAACAATAAGATTCATGTAATACTCAATTCCAATAAAAGAAGAGAGCCTTTTGCTGCATTCCAGTAAAAGGCTCTTTCTTGATTATACAAGTACGGCTAATTTAAAAACGATAAGCAAATCCAAGATTGAATACAGCTTGATCAAAATCACTGACTAATTGATAGCGGAACTCAAAGTTCATCATCCAGTTTCTGGCTATTGCGAAATCAACTCCACCACCAATATTCATGCCAAACCGGCATTCATTGTCGCTGTCGTCATCGCCATCTATATGGACGTGATTTCCGTCTATATCCACATCTAAATCATTGTCCCAGTCAAACATCCAATTGGAAAATGTCAGACCAAGCAATGGGTAAAGTTTCACTTTGCTTGCTACAGGAAATAAATAGTGGAAATTCAGGTTTACGTCTAACATGCTGACGTTGTCATTCTCAAAGAAATAGTTCAATGAAGGTTCCAGACGTATGGGATTGGTGATATTGTACTGATATTTCAGTCCCAAACCAACACTCTCAATTTCTGTTCCATAACTTAAACCGAATCCGATTGCTTGTTTTCCCTTTTGTGCATAAGTGTTGCCAACAAGCATCAAAAAACAAACTGCTAAAAATAAAATCTTTTTCATTTTGGTATGTATTTTGTGTAAAATTAGTCATCGTCATCATCTCAGTCGTCATCATCATCATCGTCGTCCCATTTATGACGCCTGTATTTCTTGTATTTTTTGTGATGATATCTGTCGTGATGGTCACAATAGGAACAATAATGTTTGTGCCAATATCTGCTATGGAAATCAATCCTGTCATAAAAAGGATTGTAGTAATGGCTTCCCGGTCTGATACCAATTTCAATCAAGACACGATTCCATTTCCGATAGCGTTTATAATAATGGCAGATGTCACGCATGTGTTTGCCGGAAGTCCTTGCTATTTCAAGGGCTAAACCAACATTACCCCAGTCGCGTCCACACTGTCTGTAATAGTCATCCAGAAGACTACCGCGCGTGTTATATTCTACGCACAATCGCTTCCGGTAGTCGGACAGTTCCACAGAGGCATATTTGTTTGCTCTGCTGATGAACAAGGATAGCCTGTCTTGTGCAAAGACGGAACAAGAAACGGCCATGAGCAATAGTAAAAGATAAAATTTCCTCATAAAACAAATGATTGGTAAAATTGTGGACAAAGGTACTATAAAATCATTAAATAATGCATTGCATTTGAAAAAATACAATCATTTGTTGATTTTTTCGTCAAAAAGATGTTTCAAAGCAGATTTTTGACAGGAATGATGGGTGAAATTAGCCAAGCAGTGCTTTTTTATAAGAACGGATAGCTGATTTCTAATTCTATTTGTTACCTTTGAGAATCATTGTAAAATATGGCTTATGGGAACCTTGGGATGCATCAATGACATGTTGCAACGCGATAAAGAAAATCGAGAGTTGCGCAAACGGAATCGGGAGAGGCTAACAGACACCTACCACCGGTTATTGGATACAGGAAAAGAGACTGACCTCTCTCAGATGACGGTGGAAAATCTGGAAGATATCCGCCGGAAAACGTTGGAAAAAGAAGAACTGGATAAGGCTACCCATTTTAAGGCGATGCTTTATTTAGCCTTGGGAATGGCATTGATTCTTCTCTTGGTATGGTTACTTGTGGGATGTAGCGGTAAAACATCCGGAAACAATCAGTCTGTGGTAAAGAGTGATTCAGCTTCGATTACACAAGGCGCGCAAACAATCTCCGTTCATACCCAAGATACGATCTGCCATCTTCCAGTAGCTACTCAGAGTGTAAAGGATTCTGTGTTTACAAAGCAAGAATTGCAAAAGATACAGAATGAACTGCGAGAACGATATGTGCGTTCAGAAATAAAGGGCACTCGATTGGACGGCAATATAATGGGATGGGGTATAAATGGCAATCATCTTGTCGTATATTTATGTCTAAACTCTTCGGAAGCCAGAGCCGTTTTCCGTAAGAAGGTCATGGATTCACCTGCTATCCGTTTTGAAGGACCATTGAAACTAACGCCTAACAACAAGCGATACACTTCTGACACTTTGGGCATCCATTTATATCCTGAATTCTCAGCATATCCGTACACCGCCTACACCGCCACTTTTGTACTATTCAATCAGAGCGACCACGAGATAGGGTGTGGAGATTCATACAGGATTACCTATGAAGACCAGCAAGGAGTCTGGCGAACTCTTCCCATAAATACAAACTTCCACTGCATTGCCCACATCATCGAACCTGGCAAACGATTTCTGTTTAAAGCTAACCTCAACCCGAATGTCCTGCCCAACCGACCAGGCAGATATCGGTTCTTCTATAAGGTAGAACTAAGCGATAAAAAACAGAAAATCATGCTTATGACTGAATTCCGGCTGGCAGATATCAAAGAAGCTGTCCGTGATTCTTCCGATGTAATCAGCGTGGAATATGTAAATTACCCCCGATAAACGTTGATGTAAAACATCTTACGAATATTGTATGTTTTCGAAATATCTTTGTTTTCATAAATTGTTTTGCCTATGAGAAGCTGTATTGTATTTTTGATTGTCTTTTGCCTTCTTTCAATCGGTTGCGTCCAGCAACGACAGAAAACAGAGACGAAAAAATGTTCTGCCATCCCAATAGATACTTCCCTTGTAGTGGTGGATTCAACTATATTGTTATATTCCAATTTGAAGACTTCCAATAAAGAAATCCATGCTATATTGGAAGAACGGCCTAAATATCCGGGCGGTATGGATGAAGTTGTAAAATACATACAGACTCACATTCAATATCCTCCAACTGCCGTATACAAAAAAATAGAAGGAAAAGTTTGGGTAGAGAGTGTAATTGATCGCGACGGAAAAGTTGTACAGCCTAAAGTAGCATACAGCGTCCATCCCCTGTTAGACCAAGAAGCCCTCCGCATTATAAAAATGATGCCAGACTGGAGGCCGGGGAAACTGAATGGAGAGACTGTGAAAGTAAAATACGTTTTTCCTGTAACCTTCCGTATTGAGGATTCCATTGTGCTTGTTGATGATGGTCCCAAGCGTAATCCGAATGATACGGGAGCTGTAGAAATTGAGTATATTCCTCCCGTAAATTTCGATTCAGTTATCAAGAAATCACCCTCAGTAAAATGGGGTTTCTTAGTGGATGATACAGAAGGAGTGGTCCAGGTTCATTTGGACAATCGGACGCATCAGGAAATCAAGAGCAAAAGTGAAGACGTTAAAGTTATTTTAAACTCCTTATCAAACGATAAGGTTTATGTAACCATTTTCAGTACAAGCCATTGTCTTACGTATAAAGGTGAATACATTTTTTATCGCGAGGATAAGCAAGGAAAATTACATGAAATATACGGTAAAAACATAGACAAAGAGTCTGTGGCCCTTCAGGTGGAAAGAGGGAAGGAAGCCGAGATTGGGATTGATTTACCGAAGAATGCTCAGCCGGGTGATTACCTCTTGAAAATTAGAGTTTATGATGAAGATGAGACTTGCTTTTACAACATATATCAATGGTTTGAAGCTTACACTTCACAGCAGGTTTCAACCAGAGAAAGACCTATTCCTATAGGACCTGCCAATGATTCCGGTAATGAGTTTCTCCCAAACGAAGAAGATGTGTTTGATGTTGTGCAGCATATGCCTGAGTTTCCGGGTGGTATGCCCAAATTGATGGAATTTATCAGACAGAATATACAATATCCTGAGACTGCCAAGCGAAGCAAACTGGAAGGCACAATTGTCATGCAGGTGGTGATTGATAAAGATGGAACGGTGACCCAGCCTCGAATTCTTCGCAGTGTCAACCCTGTTTTAAGTGCGGATGCTGCATTATGTGAAGAAGCACTTCGCATTGTTTCGATTATGCCAAAGTGGAAGCCGGGGAATCAGCATGGAGTGAACCTCAAAGTGAGATATGCATTTCCAATCAAATTTGAACTAAAATGAATGTCATGAGAATACTATTCATAACTATGCTCTGTGTTTTGCTGGTGGGATGCGCCAACAAATCCAGACAACAGACAGCGGGGAATGCTCCGATTTCCGCAAAGGATTCTATTTACCACCTACCAGACCAGTATTCAGAGTATCCTGGAGGCATAGGGAATTTAATGAAGCAGATAGAAAACAGCATTCAATATCCGGAAGAAGCACGAAAGAAAGGAGTTGAGGGAAGAGTCATCGTTCAGTTTATCGTAGATGAAAAGGGGAATGTGACGCAGCCACATGTGTTGAAGAGCGTGGAGCCTTCTTTGGATAAAGAGGCTTTACGTATTATCCGCTTGTTGCCGCAATGGAAACCGGGAACATGGAAGGGAAAGCCCGTAAAGGTGAAATATATAGTGCCGGTTCTTTTTAAACTTGAAGAGACGGAGCCGAAGAAAAAGGAAGACAGCACAGTATCTGAACCAACCATTTTGGGCTTGCAGCCGATACCGAAGGATATTCCATCCGGAAAACGTATGAATCCGGATTCACTGACCATGACTACGGAATTTGCCTATTATCCGCTGTCTGCTACCCAGGTGAACGTTTTTATCCATAACCATTCCCATAGAATGTATACGTGCGGAGATGAATACAGTCTCGCTTTCTATAATGAAGGCCTGCAGAAATGGGAACCTTTACCCACCAATCCTATTATCGAGGATATGCTTTGGATGCTGCATCCCGATTACCACCCATCTCGTTTGCAAACTATTGAACTGTACACTTCTGAAATACCCAACCGTCCCGGTAACTATCGGATTTATAAGACCTTTAATGGCGGCGAAGTAGCGTATGCCGAATTTGAACTGGTGGACCGAAAAGGAGTGAAAAGATTGAGGAAACTGATTGATGATTATTGGGACAAGAACTCTGTTAATCCGTGCGACACGGTTGCCCATAATATCAGTACTACTTGGATAGTACATGATGACGGGGATACCATATTTGTGGGCTTGATGAACAACACCCCTCGTTATCAGGAAATGTTTCGACGAAAAGTGGTCAGCTATTCAGCGGTCAGTCATGGAAAGGTTGTAGAGAACGTAGTATTTGACAAGCCTTCTTTTTCTGACACCCTGCAAGTAACCATGCAGACCGAAAAAGCGGTCTATCCCGTAGGAACAGAAACTATTACGGTTCAACTTACAAACGAAAATCCCAAAGGTCTGTTCTTTGGAGAGGATTATTGGATTGTCCGCAAAGAAGGGCAACAATGGATTTATTTGCACAATGGTGGGGCGTGGACTGATATAGGATATAGCTTGGAGAAAGGGCATACCCGTACCTTTACCGCAAGGCTCCGTCCATTGGTCAATGACAACCGTCCCGGAACTTACAGAGTCATCAAGGATATCGGATTTTCCGGATCTCGGCAAAAGTGGTATATGGCGGCTGAATTCAGAATCGAATAGCAGGCGAAAAATGACGTATGGAAAAATGGTCTATCCGACATTCATCTTTCAGCGAGTCAGTTATCCTTGCTGACAAGCATTCCGAAGGTAGCCCTATGGCATAAGTTGAATCTCAAAACATACAAGTTATGAAAGCATTTCGACATATTCCGTTTCAATCACACCCTAACAGCAATGGATTTTCCGTGTGTCTGTTTTTGTTATGCGCCCTGTTTACGGGATGCCAATCGACTTCAACCGTTCTATCTGATAAAGCAGAACAACCGGCTATCACTCAAAAAGAGGCAGGTGAGCAAGTGATTGAAGCATTAAACAGAGCCTACGGTGTGGATACCATAGGGCTTTTCTTGGATAGTCCCCGATGCCCTGACTTCGTAGAAGGAATGTTTTACGAAGATTCTCTTCCCGTCTTTCAGATACGAGGAGACACTGCCAAAGCCAGACGCATTCTAGAAGCGTCCGCTGGGAGCGGTGCCTTCCGGCTGGAAGCCGACACAGAGCATACCTTTACCCAAAAAGAACTAAGGAGCATCCTGGACACTATCAGCAACCGGTTTCATAGGCTACCCGATGGACCTCTGAAATCCAACATGGACTTTTGGGGAATGGGCAATCATACCGCTTTAGTGTCTTTCAAATTGAATACTCCTGCTGCCAGACAAGCTTTCAGAAAGCACATCATCGATTCACCGGCAGTATCTTTTGAAGGACCTGAATCACCAATGCCTCATTCTGAAACGGGTGTTTCTGACACTTTAGGCATTTCACTAAGGCCGGAATACCCGGTTTATTCCACACAAACCTCAAAAGCATCCTTTGTGCTTATCAACCAGAGCAATCGAAATATCATGTGTGGAGAAGAATATTGCATTACTTACGAGGACGAACAAGGCATATGGCGAGAATTGCCTACCGACAATTTTTTCTTTAGTGTGGGTTACCTTGTTCAACTAGGCGAATATCGTATCCGTACAGCTTCCCTTTATCCAGAGGTGCATCCGAACAAGCCGGGACGCTATCGTCTCCTTTATCACCTTACCATATTGGACACCCACACAAGAATACAAATGATGACCGAATTCCGCCTGAGTAATGATGAGAAAGAGTGGAAACAGACCAAGAAATTAAAAATACCCATCCATCTTACCATCACACAAAACTCGGACAATTCAGCAACCTCTGAAACCTCAGCTGATGAAGAAACGTCCGGTCAATAACCCTAAAAGATATCCATTGATGAAAACGCTATCTGCATTTCGACGATTTGTATTCTTTACGACCCTGCTACTGACACCCTTATCGGCTTGGAGCAGTGCACAGCTGGGAGAATGGATTTTCTTCCAAGGGGAGAAATGGATACTGCTGGACAAACCCATTGAAAAGGATGTTGTTTTAGCCCAGACACTAAACCGGTCTTTGCCAGATGACATCTGCTGTTCTATGGCCAACAGCAGCGGCTATACAGCTACGTGGGCCATTGAGAAAGGTGAACTGCTATTGTACTGCATCGATTTTGAGACCGATACAAAAGCCGATGTCAGACTCGAAGCCAAGCAGCTGAAACAAGTGTTCCGTTCCTATTACCGGAAAGGCAAAATCCATGCCCGGTGGTTCAATGGTACACTCAGGATGGCCAAAGGGAAAGTAATCGAATACATTCACGACGGATACCTTCGTATGTTTGAAACAGAATGTATCCTGACCATTCAGGAAGGGAAAGTGTTCTGCACTCAAGTCTATCACAACGATAAGCGGGAAGGCATGCGACTGATAGAGGCACATGAAGAACTTAGCCGCCTGTTTCCGTGGAGCCAATTTCCCAACTACAAGGATAAACATATCGTGTTCAGTGTAAGAGATTTCAAACTGACATCTGATGGGAAGCTGTTGGATGTATCTGTCTATAACATCTACACGAAGCCGGACACCTTATTGGCAGAGAACAAACAGCGCTCTCTCATACTTGCCCTAAAAGAAACCCTGAAATCCATCTATCCATGGGAAGTGATTTGCTACAATGGCAAGTATGTCATGCATCCCGAATCTGAAACATTGAGCATTGTAAGGAAGAAAGAATAGCTTTGACAGGCTGAAAGATTATCTTCAGGATAAATACAGTATTGTGCAACCATTAAAATTAGAACGTGATATGAAAAGCTTCTTACTATTTGCTACCGGAATTAGTTTGTGCATCCTTATCAGCTGCCAACAGACTTTATCCCACAAACCTTTTGTAGAGTTATCTTCCTTGGAGCTTTCGGAGGAAGAGATGCCTATGGTATCCATCAGTAATGACTTTGCTTGCAGTTTTTTTCAGAAGATGAATGAACAGGAGAAAGGACAAAGTTTTTTCATTTCTCCTCTGAGTGCCCAATTCAATTTAGGGATGCTTGCCAATGGTGCTGCAGGAAAAACATTAGAAGAAATAGCTTCGGTACTTTCCGTTTCTAAGAGTAAGCCTTCATTGGCCAATAACTACTTTTTAAAACTGATAAGCAATCTGCCTCGATTGGATTCTACGACTGTCTTTCAGTCAGCCAATTCCATCTGGATTCATGACAAATCACCTGTGAAGGATTCCTTTCAACAAATAAACCAGCAGTATTTTCTTGCAGAAATACAGAATCTGGATTTTTCTGAACCGAAATCAACAGGCATTATCAACCGATGGGCAAAGGAACAAACGCAAGGGCGTATTCCTCACATCTTGGATCAAGCACAAGGTAACTGTATTCTCATCAATACGTTGTTCTTCAAAGGTGGATGGATTTTCCCTTTTGATCCGGCTGAAACCCGGCAGGAATACTTTTATCCTGTGGGTGGAAAGAAGCATCCGGTCAGCATGATGCACCTGTCTGATCAATGGTTTGCTTTTCATAAAGCGGAATTGTTTGAAATGGCTACTCTCCCTTACGGAAACGATTCGTATGCCATGACAGTAATTCTTCCCAAGAAAGGTGTATCCATTGACTCCTGTATAGACACATTTAGTGAAGCCAATTGGAAAGCATGGCTGTCTGCATCGGATAGTATAAGTTGTATGCTGGACCTCAAATTACCTTCTATCAAGTTGGATTACAAATCCGACATCATTCCTACCTTCCAGAAAATGGGCATCCATGATGCTTTTAATGAAAATTGTGCAGATTTTTCACGTATGACAGATATACCTGCCCACATTTCTGAAATCGAACAATTTACCCGATTGGAAGTAACGGAAACAGGCACAGTTGCAGCAGCAGCGACTATTGCAAATGTTGTTTTTGAATCATCAATAGTGCCAGAGATTACACCTTATCCATTCCATGTCAATCGTCCATTCTTATTAGTTATCCATGAAAATAAAACAGGTTTAATTTTGTTTATGGGAAAGATGATGGATATTCTGTAATCTGAAATACTGAGCATTGCAAGGGAGAAAAAATAACTTTAGCAAGCAGAAAGCTTATCTATAGCATCCGTATTGTATAATCCTCAACATTAGAACGTGACATGAAGATACCTACATTTTTCAAAAGTCTGATGACAGCTATCATTTTCCTTCTTATTCCTTGGGAAGGAAAGGCTACCGGACTGTCCGGTGATTTCATCTATCTGCAGGGAGAAGAATGGGAATTGTTGGCCAAGCCCATCAATAGGGATTCTGTTCTGTTTCATCGGTTGATGGAATTTTTGCCGGACAACCATTGCATTACTACCGCCAATTGGGAAGGCTATACCGCCTATTGGGAAGTGCAGCAATCTCATCTGTATCTGCATCATTTGGAAGTCTGTGTCTATGATAAACAGAAAAAAGAAGAGTATTCCCTCACTTATCAGCCAGACCAGTTGAAAGAAGTGTTTCAACCTTATTATCAAGACGGAAAAATCTGTGCCCGCTGGTTCAACGGAGAACTTCGTGCCGGGAAAGGTGAGCTGGTGCGTTATGTACACAGCGGCTTCGACCGCAATCTAGAAACGGAGCAAGTGATGGTGCTTCAACACGGTCGTATAGAAAGCTGCCGGACTTACCATAATACCCTACGGGCTGGCATGAAAATACAGCATGCTCAGGATGAAATTATCCGGCGTTTTCCTTGGCATTGCTTTCCGGAATACAAAGGGAAACGCATGACCTTTTGGGTAAATAATATGCAATGCAATTCGGATGGTTGTCTGGTGGATTTGGATGTAGTGATTATGTCCGTTCGTCCAAAACGGGAAAACATTGATGACAAGAATCATCCTTTGGCAAAAGTATTTAAAGAAGTACTGAAGAGCATTTATCCTTGGGAGGTGTTGTTTATCAACGGAAAGTACACGATTGAATTTAAGGATTTTGTACTTACCATTTGGGAAGACAAGCTAAAGTCCACTCAAGCAAATGATACTACGGAATACACGCTCATAGGCAAAGTCTATGGCGAAGAAGTGCGGCAAATTCTTCCTTACGATGTTGCAAAGAGGCCACTGATTGCTTCATACTTGACTATGGATGAAAAGCCGTTTCAAGGTTGGCTTACTGATTCTACCGGTACATTCAAAATAGAGCATTTGAAAAGAGGAAAGTATCAGTTAGTTGCCCAATTTGTCGGCTTAAATTCATGCGACACTCTTGTTACTATACCATTTCAATGTGATACGCTGCGACTTACGCTTCCTCTGTGGTATGAATATATAGAAAAATATGATTGCTCACCGACCCTATCTCGTGAATACATAGACAAAGGAAAACCCAATCTGAAGCTCATCATTCCTATTGGAAAAGAAGAGGTTATAAGGAAGCATCCCTTTTGGAAAAAATATGGGGTTACGTATATCAGTTCTTTTCCTTTGAAGGAAGATGGTAAACTGGCTTGTCATTTGAGTATTCCCAACCATCTGCTGACTGCTTACAACGAAGAAGTTTTCCGGTATTTGGATAAAAAGTTCGGCCAGGAATGGCGTAAGGAAGTACCTCCCGGCATCTTCGGATTGGATCAGTCTCTGAACGAACTGCATGATTATAACTGGCTTATCAAGACTTTGAGCAGGAAATGTAAATATCCCGTTGCTCAGCAAAAAAGGAACAAGGGTTGTGTTTTACAGGTGGAATATACTGTGACCCCGGAAGGCTATATCAGCCATGCTACGGTACTCAACCAAGTACCCCGTGCATTCCGAAAGTCAGTGATGCAAGTTTTTCAATCGCTACGGAATGTACCCACTGTCTTACGCCCCGGAAAAAGCACTCTCAGCATCCTATTCTGGCTGGATAACATGAAAAAATCCCCTAAAGCAGATGTAATCATTATCGGGTATACCTGGGATGATAAGCCTGTCTTGATGAAATAGATGGATAGATTGTCGTTTATCTGAAATAAAATCAGCCCATCCATTATCCGTCTTTCGTCAAAATACGTATCTTTACCGAAAAACCATTCCTATGCAGCCTATGAGAACGCGAATATCTTTTTATCGTACAGTCTTATCAGCACTTCCGTCAGTCGTGTTGATGCTTGCCATCGGACTTATATGGGTCGGATGTCAGCATAAGCCAATTGCAATCCACCGTGAAAATGGTTGGTATCCTGTAACGGGCGACTCCAATGACAGTCTTTCTTTGGAGCCTATCGTTACGACGAAAGATTTCAGTGTTTTACGGTTAGATTCAGATGCCTTTGGTAAATACGTAATTTTTGGACAGATACATCCGTATTATATGAACCTATGGGCGGAAGAAACAGAAAAAGCCATTGGAAAACAAATTGCTTTTGTGTTTAATGATTCAGTGATAAGCAACCCCACTGTAAATATGAGAATTGAGAGTGGAAATTTTGCCATAACCTCTTATTGTGACACTTTACTGCCGGGAATTTATGAGGAACTGAATAAGGAAATCAATCCTTCTTACTCGGACAGTTTAACAAGACTTGCTACTACCCGATTATGGAAGGAAGCGAGAAAATTTAAAAAGACGCTGACGGACACGACCTTTTTGAAAACCAAGGGAATAATGTCTTATGCCGCTATAGATGTAATGAATGCCAACGGATTTAATCCGCATTATGCCTATAATCAAGTTGTTTATCTCAAAGCCTTGGATAGAGCTAGAAAGAAAATATCCATAAAGAACGGACATGTGATTTTCCCCTGTCAACGTGGTAAAGACCTGAATATATCAGATGACTTATTTCTGTTTATACAATCCTTATTTAAAGAGTGGAATCAATGGTTGGATACCGGCAAGCATCAGCTAGTCAAAGATGAAGATGGTTTGTATACTGTTGAGCCACTTCCTGAAAAGAAGGATAAGCTGGTCTCTGTTTCTCTTCCTTCCACCAAATCTGAGAAACAACCTATAACGGAAGAACCAGTTGACCAAAGAACCGGTCAGCAAGTAATAGAGGCTTTAAGTAAAGCATATGGTACGGACTCAACAGTAATCGGTGATTTCTTGGACAGTCCGCACTGTCCTGCATTCTTGGAAGGAATGTTTTTTGATGGTTCTACACTGGTCTTCCAAGTGAGAGGAGATACCACTGTAGCACGGCACACACTGGAAGCAGCCGCAAAAAGCGGTGCTTTCCGGCTAGAGCCTGCCACGGATGAAAGTTTTACCCAAAAACAGCTGAAAGAAATTAAGGATATCATCTGGAGTAAACGAGAAAAGCTTACAGATGAATACTTGAAATCTAATATGGCAGGTTGCGGTATAAGTGACCATCATATTTATCAGACTTTCATTATGAATACTCCGGAAGCTCGAAAGGCTTTCCGGGAAAAGATTATCGATTCACCGGCGGTCATTTTTGAAGGGCCCACTGAAAAAGCCCCCAACAATAGTATGGGTGTTAGCGATACTTTGGGCATCCTGCTGCAATCTGATTATCCGGTCTTTTCCACTCAGAGCAAACAAGCCACTTTTGTTTTGGTTAATCACAGCAAAGTAACATTACGATCCGGTGCTTATTATTTCTTGACCTATGAAGATGAACGAGGGGTATGGCGGGACTTGCCCATTCATGGTTCTTTTCTTGACATCGGTTATATCATTGAGCCAGGAAGAACAAGGCATCTATCCGGTTCTTTGTATCCGGAAATACATCACAACAAGCCGGGAAGATACCGTTTCTTTTATCCCGTTACTTTTACAGACACCGGAAGAAAGGCTACTTTGATGGCGGAATTCAAGCTGACAGACAATCCACAAGAATTGGCAGAAGGACAGAAAGAAAAGAGACTTGCCGTACCCTCTACCCAAGATAACCGGTCAGCTGGAACTATAACAACGTCTGTGCCGGAAGTTCCGACGGATGACAATCACCTTTTTCAAGTAGTAGAATGCATGCCCGAATTTCCCGGAGGAATGAAAGGATGTATGGATTTCATACAGAAAGAAATGCGCTATCCTGAAGAAGCCAAGAATGCAGGCATTCAAGGACTGGTACATCTGCAATTCATCATCGAGAAAGACGGCACGCCCGCCCAGCCTCGGATTGTACGTAGCGTTCACCCCTTGTTGGATAAAGAAGCCTTGCGAATTATCCGACAAATGCCGAAGTGGACACCGGGAAAACAAGATGGGAGGCCTCAACGAGTCCTTTATACCATACCAATTCAGTTTCGGTTGCCTAAGTCATGAGCCATTGTTTGATTTAAATTCCATATACACATGAAACGCTTTTTTCTATCCTTCATACTGCTTGGGTGCTTCTTTCAACTTGAAGCACAAGAAAGAACAGCCAACGACACCATTCTGATGTTGGAAAACAAATCATTGAATGATGTTCGCGATTATAATTGGCTCATCAAAACATTGAGCAGAGAGTGTAAATATCCCATTACCCAACAAAAAAGGAACAAGGGTTGTGTTTTACAGGTGGAATATACTGTGACCCCGGAAGGCTATATCAGCCATGCTACGGTACTCAACCAAGTACCCCGTGCATTCCGAAAGTCAGTGATGCAAGTTTTTCAATCGCTACGGAATGTACCCACAGTCTTACGTCCCGGGAAAAGCACTCTCAGCATCCAATTCTGGCTGGATAACATGGCGAAAGGCCCTCACGCAGATGTTTTGATAATCGGCTACAGTTCTTGTGATACCCCTGTTTTGATGCGATATGATGCCGTGCTGACTGCCCATACTACTGAACCTCATCTGGAAGTGGGGGTACCGGTATGTTATCTGAATGAACGAGGCGATACCATTGTGCCTTACGGGAAATATCGGTATTGTCAGACGGATACTATCACGGAAATAGGCTTTCTGTATGAGAACAAACCGAAGAAATCCCGTATTGTTTGTATCAATGATGCAGGCAAAGAACTATTTTACGTTTTTAAATGCGATAACGGGCCGGATTATCTGAAAGAAGGACTATTCCGGATGATGGATGAACAAGGACGGATAGGCTTTGCCGATTCATCAGGCAATGTGGTTATCCACCCCCAATTTCTGTATGCCACTCCGTTTGCGAACGGTCATGCCTATGTAACCGAACATGGAGGGGAGAGCAACGAGAGGGAACATACATCCTGGCAGTCGGACGAATGGAAAATCATTAACCGGAACGGCAACGAATTGCTGGAATACACCGTCATCCAGGAAGACAAAGCCTTCACAGAATTGCTTATCCGATATTCCCATCCATCTGGAAGCATCCGGAGTCTTACCTATACCTATCCGGAAGATATTGTTCTCGCGGACAATTTTCACGCAGAGGTGACACTTAAAGACCTGAACTTTGACGGACAGGATGACATTGCCATACCGTTAGGCAACTATGGAAATCAACGCATTCAATATGAAGACGGTTATTTGTGGGATAAGACACAAAAGACCTATGTCCCCGTCAAGCAGCTGAAGGAAATTGCCAATCTACGGATTGACAAAGAAGAGCGGTGTCTGTTCTCCTTTTCCCGCGAATCGGCAGCCAGCTACCATTATGAGCGATATGAATATGTGGACGCTGAGCTTGTCAAGACCGCCGAACTCATCCAGACTTACCGTCAGGCAGGAGGAAAGCTTCTCTTCACCGAGAAGCACTATCAGAAAGGAAAAGGAATGAGGGTAGTTCATTCATCGGTTCCTATCCACGAAATTTCTCATTATTGGTTGAAGATTGTGCAAAAATGAACTTTGGGCAGCATCAACTAAGGGAATGTTTTGTATTTTTGCTCAATAAAACCTTTATTCATCCTATTTTAAAGAGGAGGACGGATTATGAAAGTTACGATTGTCGGCATGTTATGCTGTTTGCTGTCTCTTGCTTGCACGGATAAGCAGAAGACATTTTTGCCGGAAGCGGTTCCGGCCTCGGCTATTGCCGTTATCGGAGGTTCAGAGCAGGATACGACTGCATTGACGGTAGAGGGGAATAAAGCCATTGCCCCACAGATACAAGACAGGGATACGGTTGTTTATAAGATGCCCTCGTATTATCTGTGGTATAGAAAAGATTTGCCGAAATCTTATCGTAAGCAGGAACATCAGTTTTGGACAGAGCGTAAGGTGTATTGGCAAGATGTGAAGGTCATCAATGTCTTTCTGGCCAATTACACGGATGTACCTCTTGAATTTAACGGAGATTGGGAGCTTCAGCAATGGAATGGTCAAGATTGGGAACAGCCGCAATTGAAGCATTTGCCCGATACAGCAGAGACAGAGTGGATAAACGATGAACAAGCCCATTGCTTGTATTGCTTTCGCATTCCCGTTGGTGATTTTTATTATTTGCCGAAGGGACGTTATCGGATAAATAAACTGGTTGCTCCCCATAATCAGCACGTCGTTTGTCTGTCTGCCCCATTTGAAATTCCCTAAAATCGGTTCGTAAAAAGATAACAGTTTGAACTAAAATCAAGTATTTGCGTATGAAAAAGTATGGACTAATTTTCATCATGAGCCTACTGGTTTGTGTTACGATGAAAGCGCAGGAGTGTGAGCGGTATATCGAAGTGACCGGAACGTCTGAAATGGAGGTCGTACCGGATGAGATTCATTATCTCATTGAAATACAGGAGTATTTTGAGGAGGAATTTGATGGCGTATCGAAGCCTGAGCAATACAAGACGAAGGTACCTATTACCCGGATTGAGCAGGAATTGATGCAGGCTATCCATGATGCCGGAATCCCCGACTCAGCTGTACGCGTTCAAGAATATGGCAACAATTGGCGACATCAGGGGCATGATTTTTTGATCTCGAAACAGCTGGACATCACCCTGCAGGACTTCAAGCAGATTGACCGGATTGTCCAAAAGCTTAACACCCGGGGCATTCACTCGATGCGTATCGGCAAGTTGGATAACAAGGATATACTGACCTACCACCAAAAGGCCAAGATTGAAGCCCTGAAAGCTGCCCAACGCAAAGCAGCTTATCTGGTAGAAGCTTTGGATAAGAAATTGGGTTCGGTGATACGCATCGTAGAAAATACCAATGCAAACTCAGGAATGTTCGGTGCTTTACAAAGCAACGTGATGTCGATGAATGCCGGAGGATATGATAACTTCCGTACCATCCAACTGAAATATTCGATGACGGTACGCTTTGAAATAACGGACTGGATGAGCCGCTGATTTTATCACGCCAATTTGCCCGTCTGATGAGCTGACAAGCGTTTTTTATCGAATGTATCTGAGGAAAATAAAAAAGAAATGCTTACCTTGCGCCGTGCAGTCTTTGAAGGCTGTACGGCAAATAAAATACTAACCTTAAAAGAGAAGATTATGAGCATTTTTTTGAAAGCGGTGCAACGCATCAACCCTTCGCACCCCGATGAACCCAAGAAGTGGTAGCCCGTGCAATATACCACTAAGATGGTGGATGAAAGTGAAGTTGCCATGTTGATTGCCGAGGAGACCACACTTAACCCCATGGAAGCGGCCATGGCGATACGCCAGCTGCGCAAAGTGATGCAACGATTGCTGCTTGATGGCAAAAGCGTGAAGCTCGGTGACTGGGGAACATTCAACGTGACTCTGAACACCGAAGGAGCCGACACCCGTGAAGCGTTGACCGCCCACAACGTAAAGCGTGTCAACATCAACTTCCAGCCTGGCGATGAACTGAAGACTGCCATGCAGAAAGCGGACTTCGTCTGGCTGGACAAACTGACGGAAAATGGTACATCTGACAAACCGTCAGAACACGAAGAAGAACATGAAAGTATACTCTGATTCGATTTATGAAGTTGAAGGTGTGTCAAAATGCACCCCTTCTTTCTTTTACGCACAAAGCCCCGACTTTCACAAGCTGGGGCTTTGTTATTACCTAAAGATTTTGTATCTTTAGGCATAAGAATTTCACTATGACAAAGATACATTTTCGTCCTTACAATCCCAACCAAACAGTGCTTTTTCCTCAAAGAATAGATGAGGATATTGCAGATAACGATCCGGTGCGCATGGTTGACGCCCTGGTTGAGGGCCTGAATCTTGAAAGTTTCAGGAAGTTATATAAGGAATGCGGCCGCAGCCCTTACCATCCCAAGATGATGCTCAAGGTCATTCTGTATGCCTACATGAACAACGTCTACTCCTGCCGGAAAATCGAAAAGCTCCTTCATCGTGACATTCATTATATCTGGCTTGCCGGATATGAGAAACCGGATTTCATTACCATCAACCGTTTCCGCAACCGTGTGAAGAAGGAAATCAACGAGGTGTTTACCCAAACCGTACTTCTGCTCTCTTCCAAAGGCTTCATCAGTCTGAATGTGGAATACATTGACGGAACAAAGATTGAGTCCAGGTCCAACAAGTACACTTTCGTCTGGAGAAAAACGGTTGAGCGGAACCGTGAACGCCTAATGAAGAAGATACACGTCCTGTTAGGGCAGATAGACGATGTCATCGCCCAGGAGAAATCATCGGAAAGTAATGAGGAAGCCAGATTCACTCCGGCTATGCTGACCGAAATGGCGGGAGAGTTGCGTCATGCACTTGAACAGGTTCCAGAGCCTTCCACCAAAGAGGCAAAGACTGAGCTGAAAAAGAAACGCAAACAACTGAAGGAGTTGGAAGAACACAGAGATAAACTGCAGGAATACGACAATCATCTGGATACTCTGCAGGACCGGAACTCCTATTCCAAAACAGACAAGGACGCTACTTTTATGAGAATGAAGGAAGATGCCATGCGCAATGGTCAGACGAAGCCCGGTTACAATCTTCAGATTGGTACCGAGAACCAGTTCATTACTGATTTTGCATTCTTCCCGAACCCTACGGATACACTGACCATGATACCTTTCCTAAAATCCTTTTCAGACAGATATGACAGGGCAGCGCATACGGTGGTTGCCGATTCCGGCTATGGTTCTGAGGAGAACTACCGCTTCATGTCAGAAAATGGCATGGAAGCCTACGTCAAATACAACTACTTCCACATGGAACAGCGGCCGAGATTCAAACCGGATCCGTTCAAGGCAGAAAACTTCTACTACAATGAAGAACATGACTATTGTATCTGCCCCATGGGACAAAGGATGCAGAGGATAGGGACCAGACATCAGAAAACTGCATCTGGATATGTAAGCGAAAATGCCAGGTACAGAGCTATCAGATGTGAAGGCTGTCCGCTAAGATGCCGATGTTTTAAAGCAAAAGGAAACAGAACGATAGAACTGAATCACAGGCTCAGAAGATACAAGCAGAAAGCCAAAGAGTTGCTCTGTTCCGAGGAAGGGCTGAAACATAGAAAACAAAGATGTATAGAACCGGAAGCTGTGTTCGGACAAATAAAATACAATATGAACTACCAACGTTTCCGTCATTTTGGAAAGGATAAGGTTTTCATGGACTTTTGCTTCTTTGCCATGGCCTTCAATATAAAGAAAATGTGTGCTAAAATGAAAGAAGAAGGTATAAACTGGCTGATTAAACTGTTTCATGAGCTTACAGCTGCTCTATTTAGATGCTGGGAACACATAAACCGAAGTAATAGTCAAAATATCGCAGCTTAAAGAAGAGTAACTGATTTTTATAGCTAACGAAAAAAGAAGGGGGTGCATCGTGCATTACGACACACCCCCGTCCAACCCCTACAGGGGATCTGAGCGGACTGTTTTGGGGATGAAAGGGCATTGAACATTGCCCCATAGGGAGACGTCCTTCTCCAAAACATCAAGGCCGCCCTGAGACCCTGCAGGAGTTGCTTCACACACTGGAATATTCAGGAAGATGTTGGTCATCTCCCGCGTATCACGGAGGCGGCAACAAGCGCGGACACCGGCCTGTTGCTTGACCGGCATCCGCACTCTGAACTTAGTATCCGTTGCACATGGCAACAAACTGTTCTGTCACCTCTTCCTGCTCGTATTCGTCCGTGCAGAAATCATGGAATATACCTGTACAAGACAGAATGTCGTATGCCTCTTCGTGTGTCATGGGCGGCGTTCCATCTCCGTATTTAAGAATCATTTCGATATGCTTCAGCTCTGCCTGTTCATGCAGGAAGACACGGTATCTTTTGTACCATTCAGGGAAATCCTCTTTGGCAACGCCATATTCGATTTGCAGGTCTCGGAATTCCATAATGTTACGTTTTTAATTGTTTGTTATTGTTATTTGTTTCTGAAATAGTAGTTATAAAAACCGAAATAGCAACTACTTCGGGAAAATATTTTTTGGTAATAAATGTTTAATGATAGGTAAAATACCGATAATGAGTGAGCTATTGGGTATTAAAATTATTCTCTAAAACGTAAATGCGCTCATTTTTGAATTAGTATCAAGGCAAGTTCTTGAGCGTGTTTCTTGTTCGTTGTAACGGTACGGGTACTCACTATATAATAGGTGTGTCCGTCTATATAGGTGGTCTGTATCATTGTTCTATGTACGTTCTTATAATCTAAAGGTTATGTCTTTAGGCAATTTTGTCTTATCAACCGTTTTTACGAAATTGTCTAACTCTTCTTGCGTTATTTTTGTTTCGGAATTTCTCCAATTAAACACAAATTCATTGCTAGAATCATAATACACCAGTGATATCCCAGCATCAAGTACGGCTAACATAACAAGTTTTTTATTTTCCGCTTTCTGCATAGCTTTTTCGCAATCTGCAATTATTTCGTTGCGCTTTTTCTCGTACTTCTCACGCTTTTCCCGTTCCTTGCGTGCCTGTATGGCTTCGGGTGTATAATAGCCTTCCTTAAGTCTGTTTTTGATTAATGTGCGTTCCTCGTCCGTGAACTTCAAAACAAGGCGTTCTTCTTCGGGCTTATACGGGTTTACCCATGTTTGCCCGGTTAGCTCTTCTAGGACTTTAATTGCTTCGTCTGATTCTCTTTTCCAACGTTCCACGATACCTAATTCATGCAATAGGTATGTAAAGTATTGTTCGTCCTCTGCATTGCACAATATATTATACTCGTTTTCGGTTATGCGTAGATAGTTGATTGCTTTTTCGTCTTTTTGTTTATATAATAAAAGCCACCGCCTTTAACAGGGTAAGGAGGTTGCCCGTAATGGTTAGAAAAATGCAAATCAACAAATCTTTTAAATTGCGGGAAATGTTTTAATATTTCTTCGTGGCAACAGCCGTCACAGCAATAAACGTAGCGTCCGTCGCCTTGTTTTTCGTAAATATCAGCGGTTATAGTCCATTCGCATATATTATTCTTGCATTCGTCATTCAGTCTGATGTTCACCTTCATTTTGAAGGTAGTGCCGTTTTCAATATAAATCTTTTCTACATTGTAAATTAATCCGTTTGTTTCCATAATTGTTACGTTTTAATTGTTCGTTATTGTTTTGTTGCTGTTTTCACTTTCTATTTAATAATTTTCAATACGCGGCTCTTGATCATACGCAGAGCCTTGGCGTCATCATTACAGATTGGCCGCTTCCAGATGTTCTTGTATTTCCACCAGTCAATCGCCTCGGTAATGTGCCTGTTCGCCATTTCTTCGGATATACCCTGTTGCAGCAGTTCTCCCAACAGCATCAGACGGAAGGCATTTTCCTGCTGTTGCTCTGCTCTCAGGTTTTTGCGCACCTCCAGCAAGACAGGGAGAATATCGAGGTAGTGCTTCCTCTCAATCCGGGAGTGTAGGTAGTATTCGATGTCATCCAACGAGATACGGTCATAATTCAGATAGATATCGCTTTCTCCGACAATGAAGGCCAGTCTGTTTCTCCGTTTGCCGTAATAATCAGAAGAGAAAATGGTATCGCCTGGTTTGTATTTGAATGCCAGATGTTCCACTCCGTATTTGGAAACCGTATCCAGCGTATAGATTCCTGATGTTGGCAAATCCGGTACAGCATAATCATTATAGTAGTCCCGGATAAAGTGCTTGTTGGCATACCGCCATAACTCGCCTTTGCCACTATAATTCCATCGGTTGTCCGGGCAGTACGCAATACGGCTGCCTCGTTTGACAGAAGCATTGATTTCTTTGACCCAATCACGATACGACATCCTGCCATCTGTCAACGCTGCTTCGTCATCATACACCAGTCTTACCCATCCGGCATACGAATCAGGGTTGAACAGGTTTACTCCCTGTGGTATAGGATGTAGGACTTCGGTATTATCTGTAAGCCCTTGTATGAAAAAGATAATCCGGTGGTACCGCTCGTTTGCACTTTGGATGCGTTTTGCAGAATCTTCTTTCTCATACTCCATTTTTGTCTGTGCCGCCTTGTCGTAGAGTTCCTGCATTTCGGAACGTAAGGGAAAGAGGCGGTCGGTTATTTCAATATGATTGGAGTCGATAAGATATACATTCTCACCATTCCGAATCAGGAAGAATGTATGCCGGTTCCAATGTTCCATTACCGCAGTGTAGTAGGAGCTTCCGTAGTCCTTGCGGAACCGCCTTGGCTTGAGTGCTACAATACCCTTTGTATCCGGCAGAATAGCATCCAAATGGTCTTCCTTCATCAACCACTCTTCAAACTCGTTTATGCGTTCGATGTCGATGCCGCCATCACTGATGATGCCGCACTCTTCATCCATAAACAATAATTGCTGATGGATGGCAAACGGTTCGTTTTCGGGGGCATTGGCTCCGGAGGAAAGTTGTTCGACGCAATGTTCATCACCCATGTACAATTGCAACATGCTCAATGCTTTCTGTATGTTGGTAAGCTGGGACATGATACGGTTGCGTGTTTCTGCCAGTTTGGACAATTTATTGCGCATTCGGTTTTCAAGCACTGACCGGTGGTAGTCGGCCATCTGCTTTAAATCGGATAGCTGTCTGGCAAGAAGCTGCTTCTTCTGGGCCAGTGCTATGAGAGACTGGGGAGAGTTCCGGCCAATCAGCATGGTGCTGTCATCCGTACAATCATCCGGTCCGGCATCTTCTTCTGGAATTTCAGGTGTGTAAGTACCGTCCATGATTCCTACCGCCTGACTATACAGCTTGTGAGGGTCGGGCACGTAAGACTTGTTTTTAAGAAAGGCATTTACTTCCTCCGCACCATAAGAAGAGTACACCCCCTCATTCTCGATGTCCCATACAAGCTCATATCGGACAACGGTCTTTTGGTCGTCGCTGTTTAGACTGGCTACCCTAAGAAGGTCGCTTCCATGCAGGAAATAATCACCCGGGCGTATGGTGTCGGCAGTCCGGCACAGTTTGTTCAGCTCTTCGGTTGCCGGTATCTCCTGAAGGTTGTTTGTTTTGGTTATATCCATGTTCATATTTGTTATCTATCTGTATGCCAAAGGTAATTAATTATATATCAATTTCCTAAAGATGTGATGTCTTATTCCGGATAACAGCTCAAACCGACATCTTCATTTAAGCGAGAGTGCTCATAAAAGCCCGTAGTCGGGCTTTGGCTCATATTTTGCGGGAGATCAGAAAAGGGTAGGGGATGTACCCTACCCAAATCTTATCAAACTACCTTCTGCTCACCCCAACTAAGATACAGCTGGCCTTTTTCGTCATATTGCTTTTGCATGAGGTTGTCGAACAGATCGGCTGATATACCGAACTCGGAAAAAATCTCTTCGTCCTCATGTATAGAACCAGATTTGATAAATTCGTTCAGCTTCTCCTTGCACATGACCAGAGCAAGTATATTCTGTTCAATCGTGTCCGCATAAGTCACAAAATGTACGTGCTTGTAATCCGTGCTGTCGAACCGGATAAAACGCATGTAGTATTGCTCCATCCGTGGAATATTCCACTGTAAGGCTTCAATGATTACTTCGTTGCAGCTCGGAATATTTACTGATGAACTCAAACTTTGTTGGGTGCTCAACAAAACACCGTTGCCCGACTGCTGGAACTCCGCAATGATTTTCTTGCGGCGGTTAAAGGGCACACTGCCGTCAATGACAAACAGCGGACGGTCAATGAACCGTTTGAACAGATCCGTATAGAAAGACAGAGATTCCAAAGAGATGCATCCTACTGCAACCAGACCTTTGCTTTCACGCACCAGTCCCATAATCTTGCCGGCCTTTGCCGGAAACTCCGATCCGAAATACCCCGGCATCAGGTGAGCTGTGGAACAAGCCCGACGCAACAGCTCTATGATGCGCACCAGTCTGAGGGCGGCATCTTTCCGGCTGTCACCTGTTGACTGAAAATATCGTGGCAGAATCTCGTAGAAATCATTCAGGATTTTGTCATATACCGCCTTTTCTCCTACTCCGGGGAGAATCTGGTCATTGATTACCTCGTACTTGTCGCCGGCCACCTCCTTAAACCGTCTGGTAATGATAGTATAATCCAGAATCTTCTTCAAGTCATCGCTGTTGTAGATGTCCTGTGAGTTCTTGCGGATGCCAAAAACCGATTTCTTGCCCGGTGAGAACAGCGAACGGAAAATCCGGTTCCCCTGTTTGACGGGAAGGGGTCGGTACAGATATTCATTGTCAACCGGAACAAAATCCCCGTCCTCGTCCTGCTCGTACCGATACCTGCTCATGGATATGAAATTGTAGGAGTTATTGTACAGTAAGGACAGTTGGGAATAGATCTCTGATATATCGTTACGTGTTGTTGTTCCGGTACACAGCATCTTGTACGGCAGGTGTCGGAACAGATTTAGCATATGCCGTGTCCGCTTGCTGGCCGCATTGGAGATTTCGTCTGATTCATCAAAAATCAGGCAGTGCTTCCGGGCGGTCAGCCTGAGGAACTGTCTCAGCTCACGCTTTCTTTTTCCAAGCATGGATGTCGATAGGATCAGGAACTCGCCTGGCTGTGCGGTGTTGATTTCGTCCTTACGGTTGATGTTACGGAAAGCCACACCCTGAACGGTCAGGAACTCCGACCATGTAAGGTTGGTAGCCACCGCCGGAGCCACCACGATGACGTTGCGTACCTTCTGATTGTCCAACAGCATTTTGCCATAGAGGAAAGACACGACTGTTTTTCCGCACCCCTGTTGCCAGTTTACTAGGCTGTATCTTTTGGAGAACAGCTTTATGGCATCGCTCTTTTGAAGGGGAGTAAGTGCATACTGAGTACCGTCCGCTTTCTTGAATGTCAGCTTATCGACATACACTTTCATGTTTTCGGATGGCAGCATGTCGCAGAATGCCTGTTGTTGGCGTTCCATTTCCTTGCGTTTACGGGAAAGAACTTTCTCGCAGGCATCCACCCCTTCTATGACAGTCTGTGCCATAGGAGAAAAGTAGGACTTTACGGTATCACCCCACAGCAACAAGTCGTGAATATTCAGGAAGAGTTTCGGGGAAACATTCAGTTCCTTCAGAACCTTGCCCATCCTGGAACTGTATGTTTTGATGGCAAAACCGGAAGACTGTCTTACAAGTGCAATGCGGTCAGTCTTGATGTCGTTTTGTCCTCTTACAATCTTGCGCAAACGGTTAAGTACTTGCTTCTCGGAAATTCTCACGTGCTGCAACCAATGTTTGTATTCTTTCTCGGTCGCATTCTCTGGCGGTTTCTGTGTACGGAACTTCTCGACAAAAGCCAGACATTGACCGTACTTGTCCTTGATGCTTGGCTGGATGCGTATCTCATACATATACTTGGCCAGCTTGTATTCAAATTCAGGAAGCTCTGAATTCTCCTTAGCTTCACGAGCAAGTTTCAGGCGTAACTCATGCTTGGTCTCACGGGCTTGTGCTACACGGGTACGAAGATCCATAAGGGAAACAAATGCAGAAGAGTATGCCACATTCTCCAGATGGTCGGATTTTCGCTGAAAAGCCATTATCTTAGTCTCAATGGTCACCTGGTATTCGCCGAACGTATCGGATTCCAGCTTACACTGCCCGATAAAGTTGAACCTGTCGTTTATCTCGGATATCATAGACTTGTTCCAAAACCCGTCAGCGAGGAATGAAGCCGGAACAACAAGCAGCAACAGTCCACCCGGATTGAGATATTCGGCAGCTTTCTGGCAATAATAGAGTTGTGACAAAACAGGCAGGTTGTTCACTTGCCATTTCAGATTAAATGGGGGATTGCCAAAAACAAAGTCAAACTTGCCTTCCGGGGCGGCATAGAGAATATCCCGGCATTCGATATGTGCGTCCGGATACAAGAAGCGTGCCACCTTTACCGCCTTTGGGTCAAGTTCGGAACCGTAGGTGTACGTCCCATCCGGCAGCCAGTTGAAGAAATTGCCCATGCCACAGCAGAAATCGGCCACCCGATCGGACTGGGAGGGAGCCGCCATTTCAACCATAAGCTGACAAACCGCATGAGGGGTAAAGAACTGCCCCATTTCAAACTCTTTTTTAGCCTCCGTATAATCGTGGAAGTTGTTGAAATCATTAAATGACAGATTGTGCAGCCCTCCGGCTCCCGTGTAGCAGTTATATACTACCTCGGAAGTGACAGCCTTGTTATGTGTGTCAATACAATAGAGAATCTTATCGTTTATCTCTGCACGTTTTTGGGTCGGAACTATCTGTTGTAAATCTTTGTACATGCTAAGGAATGATTATCGTTGATATTTTTTGTTTGCCATCTCTTTAATCTCGGTAGCAAAATTGTAAAAGAGCTGGGCTTCTTCGGCTTTTCGAAATTTGATGGACATTTTTTGGTTCTTGAATAATTTAATCTGTTCCATTTTGGACGCTTCACTGGAAATGGATAACGCACTTCCGGCTTCCATACGCCTTAAAAGTGATTCATCCGCATTTGAGAGGATATGAAATAAATCGTGACTTTGGAAGAAACAGTAAACCACGGCATCCAGTATTTTTTCCACATCCTCCCAATGCGGTTCAAAACTGTAATACCTTGTATGGAAAGCATATTCGATTGTTACTGTTTTTGATGTCAATTTGATGTTTTTATGTTTAAGGTGATTGCCAATATTCAATTTTGTGTCATGATCGCCCTTATCTTCAAATGACATACCGTCATTCTGACTGATAATATGCTCCAGAATCAAATCTAATGAAGGTAACTCACCATTATATCGTTCTTCTTTAAATAAAGATTCTGAAAGGCAGTGATCAGATTCTATATTACAGCCATAAGTTTTGGAGAAATAATCGCAAACCTTTGATTCGATACTTCGTAATAGTTTTTGAATCAACTTTTCGCAATTTACTATGTCATATTTGAACGTATAATCGAAACGATCCAAATTCTCTTCCCATACATGAGAATAGAAAGGACTTGATATATAGTTCAAAGAGTTGATTTTGAACTTGTCGTTTGTATTGGATTTGTCTCTCTCCACAAATTCAGCCCACATAGCCCGCAATCCGTTGAATTTTTCCATAAACAGGTTCCAGTAATTATCGACAATCATCCGGTCAGTTTCTGGAATCATGTTTACGGGCTTGGTTTCTATTTCGTCAAACAGACTAAGCAAATCATTCATATTCCTTAATTTTAGGCGGTTAGTATTCTATTATCTTATACTACAAAGGTAGCTATATAATATGTGAATATACGGTAACTATCATAATATCAGTATGATAACGGATGGTTAAAACTTTTCCATTCAAGCGGGAAAAATATACTTTTTAGTACCAAACCATCAATTGGGTATAACTAACAATTCAGTCCGAAAAAATCAAATTTGAAAATTTGTTGACAATGATAGAGCTTGGCATGACCTTCCGCTTTTAACATTTGGCTTGAATGGAAATGTAATGAATTCGGAAATCACAAGTTTGCATAGATGGATATATATGCGGTATAAACATACAGACAAGGGAAAAGGGAACGTGGGTGCGTTCCCGGAAGTGATGGAGGATATCCCGTCTTTTGTCTGAAGGAAGCGGCCTTGTTCCAGAATAAAAGCTGCCGGACAACCGCTTGAAACAACGGTTGCCCGGCATACTGTTTTCCAGAAGGGAATGAAAGGTGCCCGGCTATTCTTCTTCCATTTCAGTAATGCTGCTGTCCCCGGCAAATTCCTGACAGCCTGTATCCATCCACAAATCATCTTCCCGGTATTCCACATCCGTAGGATAGGTGAATGCTTGCTCTTTTCTTCCGTCGGTCAACGGTTCCTTCCTTTTGAGGACCCCATTGCAGACTTCCTTCTTCTTCTTTTCCTCTTCCTTCTCGATAATCTCTCCAATCAGGTCCACCAGGATTCCCATGCCCTCCGGATTGCCACGTAAAAGGGAACAATAGTAATGGATCTCGTTAATGGCACGTTCGCAGGAATGGACCACGAAGCTTTTGCTATGCCCTGTTTCATTTCCCAGGTCCTCCGGTGACTCCCCTTGCAGCGTCCTCAGGGTCATCTTCTGGTCTTCCCGGGATATGTATTGCCCGAACATAAGGAACAGGGCCTTGTATGATCCGGTCATCAACCGGTGGTAATGAAGCCGGCGGTTAACCTCCCTTGCATTTCTGACCACATTCTTTATCTCCCGGTTCATTCTTGTTTCCTGTTGCGTATAGGGGACATATCCCTTAAATCTACTATATGCTAACGCTATATTGACCATAGGCGAATTAGTAAAACAATATTAAAGCAACAATCAGAATATACAGTTGATACAGAAAAATTTAAATACTTTGGAAAAAGATTTAGTGAAATTGAGAAAGCGATACAAAAGGATCAATCAGGATAAATGAAAAACTATTTTATTGACACTGTTTTTGAATATAATTATAGTATAAAGAGTCTATTTCTTTTGATGATAAAAGTCAATAGACTCTTCATAACTATTTAAAATATATATTCTGGTTATGTTTAATAAATAAATATTAGTGTACCGACCAACCCTGCTATCATTAGGCAGAACGCTCCGAAAAGTCTTTCTGGTCTAAGTAATTCATCATTATAATAACCTAATATGCCTTTACAAATAGCGGCTGCAATCAATGGCATAATGAGCATGCAAAACCCAATGACATGCTTACAAAGCAAGCAATAAATAAAAACAGAAGTAAATAGTTCATAACTGATATAATTTCGATTTTAAATAGTTGATAATTCGTTTAATTTGATATACAAATATAGTTATAATCTAACAATAACTTATTGTATATATGTATATTATATATATTACCATTTATAAATTACTTTACCATATAAGCAGAAAACCTATAAAATAGATGTCCGCATGTGTAGAAATATACTATATAGAGTAATACAATAAATAACACTATTCCTTTCCAAATTATTGATGAATCATAGATTCAGAAATTCACTCCCGAAGAGAGCAAAAAGAAATTAATAAAGAAAAAGGAGAGAAGAGTAATCTATAAAAAAGAGTTCCAATCCAAAAATCCAAATTTCAAGGAGGAAATTTGGATTTTTTTTAGAAAAAAACAGCAGAAGTCGGAGTAGGATTCATATCGGGTCCATACCAGGACGTAGAATCGGACACCGATTGTCTGCTATGGACATGAAGGAGGGCAACTGCAAATCAGCCTCTCCTTCTTTATAGAATTGGTATATGTGTAGGTGATACTCGGTTTTTCAGTATCATTTGGGGGAGCCGGTTCTAGCCTCCATATTTCTGTCACACAAGGACTCTCCATTATACCAGGCGCGTGCTTTCGCATCGAAGTCTTTGCGTTCAGGACTTCCCGGCTCTCCGGCTTCCGATGCCAACACAGCTTCAGCCTTTACAAACCCCGGTTCTTTGCAGAAATTCATCTCACGGAGTTTCCTGATTTCTTCCGCAGTCAGTCTGTTTGAATTAGTATCCATGGCAAATTACTTAAGATGTTGATGACCGTCAAACCGGATACGGTCAGATTTGCACGGTGCATACATATTGGGTTATGTCAATCATGGGAAGCTTGCTGCCCGCATCATTGACGGCTTGCATAAATTCGGCACATTCCTGCCCTGTCATTTTCTTTCGGCAATAGGCGTAATACAGGAAATCGATTGTAGTCAGATAGGTTATGTTGTTTGCCAGGCAGTAGCTATTTATGTCCCTCAAATTGCTGCTCCCTAAAACATCCTGATTGTCCCTGCAATATACCATACATGCGCTTTCCCCTTTTCCCAATGTCCGTTGCAGCAGGAAGTATTCCTTTATGGATTCCCCCTTGGGCGCAAATTCCTCTTTTTTCAGTTTTGGGAAGAAATGAAGGTAATTGTCAATGAAGCCCTTGGTCTTATTGTTTTTGGCAACCTCATTATAGACTACATCCAGAACCACATACTCATATTCAGGGAATATGTCAGGAAGCAATGAAAAGCAGTCTGCCTCGATGAAGTGGATAATCACATCAGCATCCAGTACTATTTTCGTTTTCCTGCATTCCATCGACATTGATTTTATGAAGTAATTCCATGTAATGACCCTCTGAGATTTTGCCCCGGTCAAACAAATTACGGGCTTTTTCTCCGAAATCACCTATCACCAGACCCTCGTTGGCGGCTTCATACAGAGCTGTATCGTACCCAAAACATCTTGCAGAGTATTTCACACTTGTTTCCGCCAATTTGGAACGGGCGGATTCCGTTATAATGCCAAGGTTCAGCAGCCTGTACAACAAAGCCGAACGGGAAACGGAGAAATAGTGCTCAAGTCTCAATATCGTTCCTAAAGAAACGTTTTTGCCCCTTAACTCGTCTTCCGGTGTCAACTGACAAATGCCGGCTTCTGGCATCAGAAATGAAGAAGCGAACATGTCGGCACTTTGTTCCACGACATTTTTACTGTTGCCGGGATTGCATTTATGGGGTGTGGGCTTTTCCTCGATAAACAAATGATATAATTCGTGTGCTATGGTAAAGTGCTGCCTTCCCATGGGCTGGTTGGAATTGACAAGCATGAACCGATGTCCGGAATTGTCCTTCAGGCACATTCCGGAAAAGCTGTCGGAGAGGGGTCTGAACACTGTAAGCACATTCAGTTTCAGAAGCAGGCTTTTCAGTGTGACAGGTTCGGACGCTCCTAGCCCGTTGTCCATACGAAAGGCTGCCACCTGTTTTTCTATAACAAACTTATTCGGCTTCATTTTGGGCTATCCGTTCCATTTTCAGGTATGATTTCACAATATCCTTGAAATTCGCAATTTCCTTTAAGTCATCATCCTCCAAATCGGAGATTCTAAAGGCAGCGGCCAGAATCTCATTGTCCGCTTGAATATTATCCTCAAATAGGATGAAAGGCTCACAGCCGAATATATTTGAAATCCGTTCCAAGACATCATAAGGGACTTCCCTTGTCCCTCCCTCATAATTGCTGTATGCCGAACGCTCGATGCCGACAGACTTTGCTGTCTGCTCCTGCGTGAAGCCGGACAATTCTCTGATTCTTTTCAGATTATCGCCAATAATTTGATTCATTGTCTTCATGCGTGTCTTCTTTAATCCTGTGGCAAAAATACCTGTGATTTATTATATATACAAATAATTGCCACGGAAAGTTTGCGTACCTGCTCGTTTTTTGATGAAAGGAGAATATAAGATTCAGCCTGCTATTGTGAAAGGATATGCGGGACGCTGCATGAAAACGGAAGCAATCAGTATGTTGTCTTAACCTATTTCCTTCATTCCAACCTTATTCCCTTGTTCTGCTGTTTTGCAAAGTGATATGGAAGGTGGAAGGGATTATAGTATTCAGGGGCCTTATGACTGACAGGGACGGCCTGTTGGAAAAATTCATAGAAAACATCTTGCCGATAGAATATAAGTATCACCTGATTTTATTTTTTACCAAATAAAACGATCTTAGCCCATCATACAGAATTAATAAGGAGGATATATTAGGTAGAAAACATATTGTTTGACGAATCGTAAACCGTTAATATACAACGCATAATATTTGATGGCCGTTTGATGGCATATTGGCTTATGACTCGTTAAAACGCTAGGCAAAGTCTATATAGAACTTACACTATGGACAATATCATTCGCTTATTTGTTTTCTTTAACAGTGTATTAAGCAGAAATGAAATCCCAAAACTTCATTTGCTATGTATAATAATATATACAATTTTTATTTTCGCTAATATAGATAATTACAATACTGATAATATATATATTCATCCATAATATTATTGTTTCCTTGCGAAATTCAATATTATATTCACTAAGTACAGTCCCATTCTTTTTAGTTTTCTTTAGTATGGGAAATAAAAAAATACATTTGAAATCAAAGATGCCGGAATATCTTGTGTTGGCCTATATTTCTTCCATCATTATGTATTCTGAGTATTTCTTTCTTTTAGAAGAAAAAGGCTGTAGTAATGATTACTTAATAATCCTTCTATTTTTGCTTACAGGTTTTGGTATTCTTATAATTAAAGCTGTTAAATCGTGTAATAATTGGAAGAAATAACTAATATTAAGCTTACTATTTTTTATCATCATTTGGGTGTTCATTCTTATCATCATCCTCAGTGATCTCTTTCCATGCACTTTCTTCAAAGCTACAGGTGGGACGACTTGAACATAAAATAACAAGGGGAAGCACAATAAATACTAAAAAGACAATGAGTTCTTCTAATCCTGCAACTGACGAAAAAATAGAAATGATGTCCATAGTGTAAGTTTTTATGATACTAATTGCTAAAAAATATATTATTCGTTACAACAAACTCATTCTTTATCATTATTCTCAGTCATAAAATATAAAGTCGCATATATTAAGAATATAGCATTAAGTACACCGAAAATCCATAATCCTGTTTCTGATAGGAATAAAGGTGATAAACAGAAAATATATTCCTTATATAGTAGGCTATACTTTTTTGGAACAAGCTATTGTATTATGATTTCAAAATGGCTTCTATTTTTTTCATGTTTTTTATATAGGATTGAGTTAACTCCTTATCGGTATATTGGGGCATATTTAGAATCTTTATTTTTATATTTCCGAAACGATTGTTACTCAAACATTTCTTATTAGGAATGTGTTTTTTTATTTTATTCATGGTCAAAGTTCTTAAGATACTAATTACTTATAAGGTCTTATTATGCAAATATAGCGACTTCGGTTAGTTTGTATATTCACATGGAACAAAAAATAACAATATTTATACATTAACACAATTTCCCCTGTTAACTTATATGTGGTAATTATTAAAATGTCCAGTTATATGTCGAAAATCAGATATAGGGGGATATAACTTGAAAAGTTATACTTGAAGCTATTAACTATATGAATATTAATTTGTTACATACGATAACTCTGAATAATATTTATTATTGAATATATTTTATCGAAATCGTAAGATAGGAATCTGTGTTCAGATTCCGGAAAGGGACACGCTGCCGGGCAGGGATAACTGCCCGGACTTCACTAGTCAGTACCCTTTGCTCTCAAGAAGTTTAATCTCTTCGGAGTCAAACTTCTCTGTCAGCACCGCATGACCAACCCAGTCCTCATGATCATTGATTCCTAACAGGTACGCATCGCGTTCTGCTTCTGTTTCAAACTCACGGACTGTAATGTCAAAGCACTTTCCATCGGGATCATTCAATAATTCTTCCAATGATCCGTTATTGTATGCGATGCAAATATCATCCCCAAAAAGGACATACGCTTTATATTTGGCAGGAGTCAGGACTTGCCATATTACATCGCAAATACATAACATATACTTGCCATCTTTTTCGGGCTTCAGTCCGTCCGCGTCACCCTCTAATAATGTGCAATACAGGAAACCATCTTTTATTGTATCGCACCGAAAGACGAATGACTCGCCCATGTCGGAAAAAATATCGCCTACCTTTATTGCATAGGAGGTTTTTATTTCCTGTTTTACATAATTGTTCAAATTTATTGCCATATTACTGTTTTGGTTATTTGAATCATTTGATTTCTATTGGTCCGTCACTGAATGTTATAATTCGTCCGGCAAGTTTTTGGATTGAGCCCTTGGGAAGTTCAATCCCAGTAGGGACATAGAATTGCTCACACTCGAACTCCATAAACTCTACATGTTCCCAATCCCAGCCGTCATATACAGGCTTTTCGGGGAAAACCATTTCTGTTCCATTCTTATTTACTGCTAACCATGCCATATTACTGGGGGTTTTAATTTCTACTACAAATATAGTTATAATGAGTGTAATATATAGATATACAGGTGTTTAATGGTATGTAAACAGCAGGCTCGTACTTTCCTAAATAAGCGGGATTAGTTGAATTTGGTTTGTTAGGTAGTGGGGGGGCATCGCCCTGAGCATACATCCGAAAAACACCGCCGGCTACTTTCACAAGCAACCGACGGTCGGAATGGGTTATTTTGTTTTGGAGGTTTCGGTCACTATGAACCGAAAATGCGGTGATAACAATATGGAATTTGCTGCTGCAAAGATGCTCCTTGCGTACAGGGTAATATTACCATCCGAGATACTGATTTGAATATGTTTCGGATCATCACTAGCATATAGCAAAGAAAGATTCTCTTCGTTGATACTTCTTTCGCGGATCTTGTTTGCCAACACCCGAATGTCAGCCTTGAACTTGTCTTCGGCATCCTTTAGGGCTTGCTCCACCCATATTTCTTTTCCGTTTATGGCAAATTTGGTGGTACCCTCAATATTCTTAAATAGCTTTTGTCTTTTACTAGGAATTGGCCGTGCCGGGATCTCAAGTTTCTCACTGTCACACATTCTGGCTTCGGCAAGTTCAGGCGATCTTACTATGATATTGGTCTTTCCTTTTCCGCTGACATTGTAGTAAATATACGATGCTGTCGGATCTACTTCTTTCAGGTTCCGTACCTCATATCTACCTAAGGCAGAACAAAAATTCACCCAAATGGTCTGTCCGTTAGCCGCCTTATAAGGAACTACTGCACATTGAAGATATCCACATCGTATGCGTGTCGTCTGGGTAAATGAGTCCGCAATCCAGTCCAGTTCGTTCCATGAGTTCAATTTTAAAGCCCATTCATACTGTTTTTCGGCAAAACCTTTGACTTTGCCAATATACGTATCTTTGAACTTGCTCAATATATCTTCCAACTGTGCTATCAACTTCTGGTAAGACACATCAATTCCCAAGCCACGCTCCCTGATGTATTTTTCCATCACGGCTACGGACCGGTGCAGGCTGGAGCAGCCGTATCCACCTTTCTTCTTTCGTACTTCGTATTCTTGTTTCCAGAACTGATAGTATTCTTTTACAAATTCCAAAGGCTGGCTATCGAATACAGCCTTCACCTTTTTGATATTCCCCGGCCAACAGTCAATTTTGTTGGCATCATTGAATTTGGATATTTCCTCGTAGTTCATTTTTTTATAGTGTTGGTTATTTATCTGACACAAAGATAATTAAATAAACATTCATGTTAAAAATATCACGTGCATATCGGGAAGAAGATCTCGAATCCTGCATTTCCATTTAAGCCAAAAGCAACTAATCGCACACCAAGAGGGTGTGTCAAAACTCAATTATTAAAAAGATGAACTTATAATTTGAAATTTGAGCATCCTAAAAGATCCCCAAAAGGGTCGTATCATTACTCCATACAGAGCTTGATACGACCCTTTTAAGTGTTATACGTTACAATCTGTAACTTTTAGAAGTTGTCATTTCTGTTTTGACACACCCTCGTCCACATTGGAACCATATCATGAATAATATAACTCCGGTAATCAGGAGATCTATATGATGCCTGACCACCGGAATTTTGCCAGCTATTATGGGAATACTTTATACCCTGTTTATCGGCTTGGTCATATTCGCCATCACACCCATGCCGGGAACTACAAAGACACCCCCTCGAATCGGGTTCTCCAGAGACGTACCGCAATGGATACATTTTTTCCGTTGCTCCAAATTATATTGAAGACAGTGTGGACAGATGACATACCCGTCCGCTGCATCATATCCATAGGGTTTTACCTTGTCGCCGGTCCACGACTCTCCGGCTCTGATAGGAGGCAAGTGCCCGATGGCCTCACGTACTGTCTGTACGGGCTGTTTACCGCTCCTCCCGCCATACTCACCCTCAGGAAATTCTATGGCCGGTAGGTTGGCATCTTTCCGTATGCCGCAAAATATGACCCTTTTGCGCGTCTGAGGAATACCATATTCTTCACATTTATGGACTTTGTATGTCATATCATATCCTGCTTCGTCAAAAGCCTGTGCTATCCAATCGACAAACGGGCCGGTTTTCTTGTCTTTAGTCTTGCCTAGTGTTATCAGTCCCGGAACATTCTCGATTATCACATAGTTGGGTTTGCAGACCTTTGCATAGTATATATAGCGAAGCGGCAACTGGTTCCGTTCGTCAAATACACTCCGGTTGGTGTTTGCCGTGCTGAATCCCTGGCAGGGAGGGCCGCCGACAAAGACCGATATATCTCCGGGACGAAGTCCCATAATTTCCAACCATTCTTCCGGTTCCAAATCCAGAATACTATACAGGAACAGGTTCAGGCAGGGCATCGGTTTGGGCGATTGCAACCAGTTATCGGGGATTTCATGTTGGAAGAACCAGTTTGCGGTCTCACCGGTCTTTAGAATCTTCAGCAAAGTCTTGGCTCCCTTTTCATTCTCGGGAGAGATCCAAAGATGACTCCATCCTTTAACACAAAGGTTCAGCCAGTATGTACAGATGGCTTCAGGCGAAAAATCCATTGCCGAGACACATTTCATGCCAGACTGAATCATGCCCAAAGAGAGTCCACCACATCCGCAGAAAAAATCGGCGAATGTCAGATGAGTATCCGGAAAAAGAATCTCAGGCAGGACCGGCTTGCCACCGGTCACTATATGTTTGTTTGATTTCATAGGCTAAATTTGATTATTCTCTTTCAGATCAACTCCTTTGAAAACTTTCTTGTTCATATTGTTTGACTTTATTATTTTCCACATCATAATCATGTCGGATAAGCGCTTTTAATTCATTCAACACTCTCGAATACCCTCTAAGCAGGGTGTCAGCATCATCCGAACGGCTTTCGTCAGGTTTGTTGTTAAGTTCATCATGAGCCTGTTGGAACCTGCCTATTTCCTGCCGGATAAACTCAAGGTTTGACCTTAGCGTCTCTGGTTTGATTTCGTAGTAACTCATACTCATTTATTGATATGTAAAGATACTAAATTGTAGCTACATTACACATAATCAGATAGATATAAATAGGCAAGGAATAGGGTTCAGGCTTCTTCATTTAAGCAGGCTATACCTAATAGGGAACGTTTGGTACGTTCCCGACACACATAAAATAGAAAGCCAATGAATAATACCGAGTGTCTGATATTAGTTATTGTTCAGTGTTTCTACATTCCTTTATAGGGAGTCAAGAATATTCTTGTTCGCTTTGTCTGACTGAGACGTTTCAATCGTCGCCAGATAGCTCAAAGTGGTGTTCTCGGAATTCTGCCCCAGAGCTTCGCAGATAACCGGTATGGGTATGTTCATGTTCTTGGCTGTCAAAGCCCATGCGTGCCGGGCCATATTTGTTTGTAAGGGCACATCCAGATTTAGCATCAGCCCTATTCTTTTCAACCTTGTATTGATGGCGTGAAGTATATTTGTGTATTCTTTCCTGTTGACACTCACTGGCTCGCTGATAATAGGCAACAGAAAAGGAGTTTCATGCTTGGCGTATTTGGCTACGATGTCTGCCATTGGCTTTTCCCATTTGATTGACAGTATCTTGTTCGACTCTCTGGGATGATACGTCAGGAAACCGTTTTTCAAATCCTCCTTTTTCAGGTTGGCGATATCTATAAAAGACATGCCACGGGTATAGAAACTGAACATGAAAATATCCCTTGCAAAATCCAGACGGGGATCAGCGGACAGATCTAAGTCGCGTATTCTCCTGATTGTATCCAAAGGAACGGCAAATCTTACCACCTCCTTGGAACCGGTATAGACATTGCTGAAAGGCTGCTGTTGTTCCAATACACCTTTGGCAACAGCCTGATTGTACATTGACCGCAGATTTCTCATATAGAACGACATCGTGTTAAGGCAAATGCCGTTTCTCTGGAGCCATTCACCGTATTTACCAACCAGCCCGCTACCCATCTCTTCCAGCCCGTTACGATCTGTTTCTTTCAAGAACCGCTCGAAACTGTTCAAAGCGGTCTGGTATGTCTCGACCGTTCTTGTCTTGCCGGCAAGTTTGGTCTCACCGACCAGCTTGTGAGCAAAAGCAAGGAAGTGAAAGTTTGCCGCCGGTTTGAAGCATAATTCAATGATCTGATCGACGGTATAATCCGCTTCTGCCATTTCAGTGCAGCAAAAACCTTTTTGAAAGTGGCTAACTTTTCTGATAAGTCCTTGAACGCCTCCCTCAGATATTCTTTCCGTTCAGAATCTGTATTTTCAGGTATGACAATACATGCAAAAGAATCATGCCATTCATCCGGATATACATTGTATCCGGACGGGACATGCCTTATTTCATTCCTGTAAATAAACTGAAAATGGACTGATCCTTTCTTCCCCTTGGAAGAAGAGGGACGGAACTTAAGTTTGACTCCCATCTTTACTGTATGTTTAGGTTAATGAAATCCACCACTTTCTCCAGTTTGCCTGATGCAAACAAACGGTTATGCAGAACTCTCCTGCCTTCTTTCCATTCATGAAACAATTCATAATAAGGAGGCTTGAGAGTCCTGTCTATCTTAATCCGGTACAGGTTCGTGTTGAACTCAGTGACCAGATTCTCTATATTCTTGTCCGATTCGTCAGGATCGGTGACAAATACCAGTTTTTCTGTTGTGAGTATCATTTCTTGTTTCATAGCATGTTACACAAAACAACCCGCTGGGAGTGTTGTAGCATGGTTCACCGGGTTTGAATACCTTTCCACACCGCTTGCACTTCGGGCGTGTATCCAGTGGCTTCAAAGAATCGCGGTAAGACAACCTCTCTGTATTGGGAATCCCCACTACCGCAATCGTATCAAGGTCCAGACCGATCTCCTTGGCTTTCTTGCCAGCTGCGATAATGACATCGCGCCATGACTTGAAGCAGTTCGTCAGATCACCTTCATCGTAATTATACCAACGATCCGGATTCTTGTCTATTTCTTCTTGGGTGATGGGACGCTTCAATTCGATAAACTCCGAGCTTATCACATGAAGCGATCCGTAGTAATGTGTGGCTTCCACACAACTTCCTCTGAAAGTACTTATGTTGACTATTGCTTCTACCATGATTGTTTGTTTATTTCATCCTGTTTTTGATTTCTTCCAACACACTGATATTGATGGTTGCCATTTCGCTTTTATCTGTTGCTTGAAGTTTGGCAAAGCTGTACTTATGATCAACGGATATGACGTTCATGTCGATTCCGGCAACCCTAATAGATTCACCTACACTGATAGAGGTTTGTATGGTTTTCATAACGGTTTCTTTAATATTCGAATATTGTTTCTTCTTCGTAAATGTCCATACCCTCAGGTTCGTCCTGCTGCATAAACTCGAAATAGGTATGACAGAACTCATGCAGAGAGTTCTGTATCTCACAGATTGCTTCTACTGAGAGTTTGTTCGCCGGAATAATATATTCGTCCGGTTGGTTAAACCAGAGTTTTCCGTCATCTATGAACACACGATAGACCGGCTGCGGGTCTTTTAACGGATCCGGTTGTGCCACCGGATAGTCCAGTGAACCGCCCATATAGAGGCTGAATCGCTCGTTTTCCACCAGCTCCTTGAAGCTGAAGGACTCATTAGGGAAGGAATGTACCAAAGAGTGCAAACTCTTAAGCATTGACTTCTTCAACCGATGGAGTTGATCGCCTGCATCTTTATTGGAGTCCGCAATTCTCTCAACGAGATTCATCACCGATTTTTCGGTCATTCTTTCAAAAGTTAAAGTATTCCCCATTGTATTATTGTTTAATATTCTACTTAGTCTATTCCACCTACGATATACACTGTATCGTTGTGCTTGCTGAACTGCATGATGGGCTGTCCTTCCTTTATGACTGGATCTTCATCCGTCCCTTCATATTTGATAGCCGAGATGGATACCTTTTTCTCCTGTCTATAAGCCAAACGGACTGCCTGTTCCCGCATCGCCTGCCAATCATCGGAGCATACAAATTCCCCTTCCATGAACAAACCGAAGCAACTGCCGGTGAAATCTTTGATTTTTATTGTTTCCATTGCCTTTCCTATTATCTTTATACAAAGATAACTATTTAATCTTTTGATATATACATTGTTAAATGTATTCTGTGTGTAAGGTTAGGGATAATACTTCTCCATTTAAGCGCCCTCCCTTCACGGAAAATAACCCGGAAGCCGCTGCTCCCGGTCAAGGTCAACAAAGGATCAGGCGGTTTCCCACCCAATATATCGTCAGTCAGGCAATTTTACTTTCTCTGGTTCCTGTTCCTGAAAATCATTAAAATCGGGAAGGACATTGGTTTCCAAATCCTTGATAAATTCGGGAACACAACCCAAGCGTTTTGCTTCGGCGAGATATGCATTCAACGCTGCCATTGCACACTTGTCTGAACCGGTCAGAACAAACACGGGTATTTCTTGAGTTAAGCACCGGATAAGGAGCTTTTTAGAATCTTTCGTTGCTGCCATAGCTATTATTTTGGTTAAAATTTTGTTTTTCAATTATGGAGCAAAGATAACTCATTCTTTTGAAATAGGCTACCTTTGCGTTATAATATTCAATAATATTCATATCTTTTTTAGCGATTGGAACTCCAAAGGATCACATAAAGCATATACAATTTACAATTGAAAATCCGTGCTTGTTGAAATCGCACAAACTTGACAGTTCATCGAGATCTTTGCAGGTATAAATGGAGTCAATTCCATATGTCTTGTCCGCGATGCCAGTCTTGCCAATCTTGATATATACATTTACGCCTTTCATGCCGTCCTTCTTCATCACGTCACAGTGGAGATAGCCCGGCTCGCGTTTGTTGGATCCCTTAAAGGACTTGTATAATTCCTGTAGGGTTTCTTTGGTGTCATCCACATCCGTGAGAAGGCAATATTCATTGCAATCCCAGCAAGCCTCATATTCCAAGGATTCGTCTGAAAAATGATGGATCTCACCAGTGTTAGGATTCATCCATACCTCGCAAATTATGTTTGTGCTTCCGCACTTTGTACAAATAATCTTCATAGCCTTTTTTTGTTATCAGCTGATTTTCAATACTCAAAGGTACAAATTAACTACAGGATAATCTAATTGTGGGCAGGATAGTACACTTTTAGGGAACGACACAGACTTTGCCAATGAAGCGTCCCATTCAATATAGAAACTGTGCTGCTTTTAGGAACCAGTGGATCTGGTTCCGGTCAGTATCCAATCGCCAAGCTATGCCGGACGAACTGGATACTTTAGGATAACCGGATTATGTGGGTTGCAACTCACTGGGATAGACTTCCGCTTCTGAAAACTCTGATGCAATCATGATAACGCTGTCCTTTTCAATCACCTCCGGAACCGATACAACCTCATATTCTCCACTGGAAATTCCATGATCCGGATCACGCCAAAAAACCTTTCTCCCGGGTTTAATAAAATCGAACTTTTTCATATCTACAAGCTAACAATTTATGGTTTATGAATTTGGATAGGGAACAACCGGCTGAGCCATCCCCATATCCGATGATTTAGAAATTGTGTTGGTAGAACCATTCAATCAGGTACGAGATACCTTTCGGGGGCATTAAATCGTAGCCCACCCGAATCGCCTTGCTGCATTCAGTTTTTCCGCAAAAGAAGAAAAAGTCTTTTTCCCTCTCTATGGACTCAATGCTGAATGATTCAAAGTCCAGCCCGGACAGGACGGCCAGTCTGAGCAAATCGTCCTCGCCCACATTACGTTCCGCATCTATGAGCGACATCTTGCCGTCTTGCTGGTGCTTTTCAAAGACATGGTTCAGCATCTTGATTTCCATTTCCTCTGCAAACATATGAATGTCAAAAAGAAAATCGTCCGGCATGGCGGTTGTGGTTATAATGTCCAGCACCCGAATGTCTGCCTTGCAGACATATTCTTCCAGCTTGCGGACTACCGATGTCAAATCGGTCGTGATGCCGAAGTCCTTGCCGACCTTGTACAGGAAGCCTTCGTCCATCTGCACCAAGGAGGCAATTTCGTCAGCCTCGTTAAAGACCACCTTGAACCCTACAGGCTGTTTATACAACAGGTCGTTGGCTTCACGAATCAATTCTGTGAAGTGGCTTACCGTATCGAAGAAACAGATCCACTTATTATCCGATGTCTGCTTCGACTTAGCATTCAAATCAGTAAGCCAGCATTCAAGTGCGATCTCGTGGTCTTTTCTATTGAGAGATCGCTTTTCCTGTACTTGTCTTACCAGTTCGGTAGTGCCAATGTTCTTTGGAATGCCCCATGAGTCGGGGATGAAAATCGCTTTGTTCATATTTCATAGGTTTTAATTTCAATACTCAAAGATACGAAGATTTGTCTTTTCAACCAATTATAATTCAAGAGATTAGATTGTATTATTCAACCTGCGCATTCCCATTATAGCCATACGTCAGTATTTTGCGGCACTGTTCGAGGTTCTTTACTATACGCCTTTTCATATACCACCCAGTTTTTTGCGTTACACCACAGCAACGCGCCAGATCGTATGAGGTTATGCCGTTCGGGGAAATACAGAACTCGTGAATTGCGCGGAACCATACTTTCAGTTTCAACTAGCTGTCCTCAAACACCGTTCCTTTTCTAATACTGAAATTTCGTCTATGTTTAAGGTCCCGATAAAAACCTGGGTTGCCTTTAATGCGGATCACTCTGGTATTCCCGTCAACAGGCGACCGGAGCACTCCATCCCAAAGATGGGTTTCCAGCACTTTGACACAGGCTTCCTCATTCGGGTACAGCTGTTCGAAACGTTCCAAATCAAGTTTCACAGGATTCTCTTTATTCTTTGACATGATTGTTAAGTTTTGATTGTTATTATCTTCTTCTGAATAAGAAACGTAGGTGCGTTTCCGATCTATGGCATTTCCACGGTAACCAAGGAAATGCTCAGAACAAAGTAGGGGAGAGGGGGGTAGGCTTTGCCAACCGAATTTCGGTGACATCTTTGCCGACTTTAAGTGCCATGTTTTTGAACCTACCTTGCGAAACACGAATTCTTAATTCAAAATAACTCCAACAGGATTGTATCTCGACTATCTCTCCGATAAGTCTGCCAAAGCGTTCGTCTGTCAGCACAACGCGCTGCTCGCGTTGGTATCGGCAGCATCTACGATACCTACGATCTATGAACTCATGCAAGCCTCTCCCTTGAAATCTTGGATTGCAATGGGATATTGGCAGGTATTTTCTGCACATCTGCCTCCAGAACACAGCCGAAGGAGTTTCCAACGGATTAGCCGGCTCTTTCCTCATGGTAGGAGAGTAGAGCGAACTAATGAGCTTCTTTGGTGTCTTACATTTTGCAAATTTCATTGTTGTACTCTAATATTCCCAATCCGTAATTTCTGTTTCCATCTCGTTGAATGAGATTCCGGATGCCTGATGTTCGTCCGACGGGGTGAACCGGTAATCCATATCTTGCAGAACGCCTTCCAGTTCTTCGGCATTCATCTCGTCATATCCGTCTTTTACTTCTACCGTCAGCTTGACGGTAAACGTTACAGTTTTCTTTCTCATATTCAAAAATATTTGTTGTTAATCACATTATCAGATCTTCCAAAATTTTGGCAAGAGATGCCTGATATTCATCTTCATCATCTCCTGATTCGACATATTGGTCAATAATTTCTCCCAACTGGTCGCAGTTGATTGTTTCGCATACCAACTGGGGCTCCTCACCCTCCTCTTTCATAAGGAAGAGTTTGTAAGTATCGTTACTTTCATCCAAAGCAACGAATACACGTCCTTGGAATTTTATTCCTCTTACAAGAAACGTCAGAGCTGGGTAATCCTGAATTTCTGTGTAAGCCAACTTATTAGTCCCCCATGAACCGACAACATTCCATTCGGTAGATGCCCATATCTGTTCCCAAATCACATTGGCGATTTCTTTTAGTATTTCATCTGGTCTATTCATAATTAAATGTTGATTATCAGTTGTCTATCTTTATTACAAAGATACAAAATCTATCCCTATATCTATCGCGCATCCAGGAATGAATCCTGAAGACGGCACAGAACGAACTTTTCCAATATAGCGTGCATGTATTTTATTGTTGTACTCCCCGTCATTCTACATTAGACAAAAATAAAAGCCAAGGTGTATTCCGTGTTGTACATCCGGGCTACAGAAGAGACCTTTTGTAGGTCTCTGATAACAAATATGCCGGACAACATTGCACATCCAGTTGTCCGGCATATATGTATTCCAGCATCCCATTTCAGGAATGAAACCTTAATGAAATTAGGAGAGGGTTAACTAGTCTATCAATTATGTGGTTCTTCTTCCGCTGTTTCTTTACGACCTCCAATCAAGTCTCCAGAAATGTTGATATTACGGTCTGTCTTGGCAGTGATGGTCTTAGCGCGAACAATGTCAGTTAGGTTTACGCCTGTAGCCGACTCAATTGTGTCGAATGTCTGTTTGAGTACAACAGGGACGTTTCCGGAAACTCTGTCCACACCACCATCGTAGATATTTACGCTGTCGATGGAAGAAATCGGTTTGGCAACTTCGGCTGCGACCTGTGGCAGAATCTTAACAACCATGTCCAGAATGGCAGCCTGCCCGAATCGTTCATAAGCATCAGCTTTCTTCTCCAGACCTTCCGCTTCTGCGATAAACATGGCTTGTGCGGCTGATGCGTTGGCTTCACCGACGGCACGGATACCTTCGGCTTCCTGTAATTTGGCATATTTGGCTGCTTCTGCCTGTGCCTTTTGTTCCGCTTCGTATCGCTCCGCTTCTGCTTTTTTCTCCACCTCGTATTTATGTGCATCTGCCTGTTTGTTCACTTCGGCAGTCAGTTCATTCTCCTTGATTTTGATTTTCTCTTGAGAAAGAACCTGTTCACGTTGGGTTTTCTCGATTTCAGCATTGATGGTCTTTTGGTAAATGGTTGCCTGTTGCTCCTGTTTCTGTATTTCGTAAGCAGCATCCGCTTCTGCCTTTTTGGTGTCAGCAGACTTTTGCAGTTCGGCTTTTCGAATCTCCAGACTATTGTTTTTCTCGGCGATAGCTGTCTCGCTTAATACTCTTACATCGTTGGCTTCTTGAGCTGCATTGGCTTCTGCAATAGCGATGGCTTTCTCGGCATTTGCTTTGGTGATGGCGGCATCCTGACGGATTTTCCAAGTGTTATCTGCACCCAAGGCCTTGATCAATCCATTCTCGTCGCTGATGTTCTGGATATTACAGGAAAGCACTTTCAGACCAAGGGTAGACAAGTCTTTCGTTGCTTTGGCAAGAACCTGATCAGAGAAGGCATCCCGATCCACATTCAACTCTTTCAGACAAACTGCTCCCACAGATTCACGTAAGTTACCTTCAAAGGTATCCTGAACTTCTTGTGCAATGATTGCCGGACCGACGTTCAGGAAGTTTTTAATGGCACAGACAAAGGTTTCATCGGACATATCAACCTGCACTTTGGCTACAGCGTCGATTTTCACATTGATGAAGTCGTTTGTGGGAATAGCCTCCTTGGTCTTGATGTCCACAGTAACCTGCCCCAGATACAGTTTGTCTGTCTTTTCGAGGAACGGTACACGGAATCCACCTTTTCCCACCAAATATCGGGGCTTTTTGGTTAATCCTGAAATCACCATGGCGATGTTCGGTGAAGTCTTGACATAAGAAGCAAACAACAACAACAAAAGTAGCAATACAGCTACGGATACAAAAGTTACATCCATTTGATTAAGGTTTTAATTAATAATATGTTATATATCTCAGTGTTGTTTTGAAAACACAATGCAAGTTAGGCATTTAGCGTGTAATGAGTTATTTCTGACTATTTGTCCATAGTCGGTTTTATTTATACCACAAAATTATATATCCATATTGAAATAGCCAAAGAATCAGGCATTTACTTCATGCATTATTGTATATCTTACTCCACTTTGACCCAACAGCCAAATTCCGGGTCAAAATCCATATTGTCAAACACTTTTTCTTTGATTATTCTCCGTCCGTGAACCAAAGTCGTTTCCACTACCCGGAATCCAGTCCTGGTCTGTTCAATCACCTGACATGTGATTCCTTTCACATATCGATGTACAAATTTGAGTTGTTCCTTTTTGTTCATAGCCTTGGGATTAACAGTCTGTACATCCTGTTACATTCTCATTCAGGTGGACGAATGTCCGTTGTTTGCAATTGGGACACTCCATGACCTTTCGGTATTCAAATTCGTCCAAATCCTCTTCCCAGACTCCACCGTTTATCAGTACCTGATGTGCTTCTTCAAGTGACGGAAAAATCTCGATTTCTCCATCCTCGTCAAGCAAATATTCAAGTCCATTCAGGGAGATACCATTAATCGGTCTGCCAACAACGACCCCCAGACATACCATTGGCTTTTGGGTTTTTCCATATGGTTTGGTTTTATCATCTACCGCTCTCAGGATGTTGTATTTGTCATCAATGGACAAACAACACTCCGCACTGCAGACCGTTGCTTCACGGCAATACTCGTCCTCTGTTATCAGTCCGTAACCGGTGCCGTCTGATGATAAAAAAACGGCTTTGACGATTCTGTGTTCCGGACGATCGTCATTATCATCGTGGAACACACATTTATCTTCCGGTTCAATATCAATCTGGCCACTTTCAGGAATTCTTGACCGGATTTCATCGTCCAGTAACCTGCTGAATGAATTAAAATTTGCTGCTATATTTTTTAAATCCATACTATTTGATTTTTTATCTATACAAATTTACTCATTTATAACAATATGACAAACAGAATATTAGGTGTAATATCACACAGTGGTAACCCAGACTCTCTCATTGAAGCGCACCAGGCACTAACACATAGGAGCCCGATGGTCGGGGTCCGGACACAACTGGGAACACCGACACGGCTATTAACCGTGCCGGATGCTTAGACCTCACTCAAACAACTCTCTCACCTGCTTAAACAAATGGTCGAAATGAGCGTTTATGGTAGCTCTTTCTTCACCGCTTGGGTATGCCTTCAACTCGCTGCCCTCTTTATCGCGATGACTGTGCACCAGATATTGAGATTTGTTGTCCTTTTCTTCCAAACGATCCTGAACATATGCGCCAAACGCACGTGCCGCCATCTCGATTGTTGTTGCCCAATATGGGGATGTACGATATCTGTCTATCTGACGGGAGTTACTATAATAATCAGTGCTTACCCTTCTGACCTCTGTCTTTTGCTCGCTCTTTTGGGAAATTTCTGATTTGGTCTTTTCTCTCCAGAAAATAGCGTTTGAGAAATTCGACATCATCTTGTTATCTCCAAAGTAATCCGTATTACGGACAGCCTTGACCACCTTTGCAAGTTTCTCCACTTGCTCGTAAGAACGGTAATACCACGCATGTTGATACAATGAGCGGTTTGGATGGATACACTCTGCACCCTGATTCCCTGCATAGATCTCTTGCAGGATTGCTTCTGTCTCTGCCAACTGCTCCGGAGTAGCCGATTTCCCGCCACGTCTGTAATATTTGCTGTGATCTGCTTTCAGCTCATTCAGAATAGACTCCCCGCGTTCTTTCACGATTCTCTGATATCTATCGGCCTGTTTCTGTAATTGGGCTATTTCGCCTGTCTCATTCATGTCAACTTCTGTCATACGGAAGCGCATGATGTCTCTAAGTGACGTGAATTCAGTTACTACAGCTTTCCAGTTTTCATCGCATTCGGTCTTATATCTGTCGGTAGCAAAAATACCCGATTCATTACCATAGATAAGCCCTTTGGCGTTTCTTGAAAGCCGGATACCTTCAGCGGATGCCCCTACGAAATTATCCAATGCGTGAAACCACTCATGCGCCAAGGAGCCTGCGCCTTTCAGTCTTGACAGGTTGAAAACATATCTGCCTGATTCAAAATGAGCCAACGCATTTGCTTTGCCACGGCTTCCGAACGCAGCTGCCAACAATCCGTTAAAACTCATGGCACGGTAGGGCAGTCCGGTGACGTGTGCCAAATCCATAAATGCGTCAAAAGCATAATTCAGCACCGCCTGACGTTCCTTTTGTGTCAGCCAATTCCCAAATTCAATGCCGGGAAATCCGAATATATCGCAAAGATCTTTTGCGGTAATGTTCTTACCATTGCGGTAATCTGTTCCGGTACGCTCGATTGATTTCAGATGCGGCAACTCCGGTGCGACGAACTTGAATTCAAGCAAAGAAAGCGCATTCTCAGCCCGATATTGCCTTGCCTCTTCTGCTGTGGCAAATCCGGACTTGACTGTCAATCTCTCCTTGGCAGTTTTCAAGATCTTATAAAGATAGTAAGCCCCTTCAGACTCACCTATTTTTATTACCGAATCAACAAATTCGGTCGGAAGAGCATTCACGGCTTCTGTCATGTCAGTATAGCCGAATTTGATAATACGGTCATATCTGCCTTTCCGGTAGATAATGCAATATTTCCCATCACCGACCTTGTTGCGGTTTGAACATTCTTCGTAGTACGGATTAACTTTTACATGATCCAGATGATCAACCATATAACCCACAGGCAGCCAGAATGGGTGTGTAAATTTTACCAGTCCTTCTTTATCCGACGTTTTGGTACTTCTGCCGGTTACTTGCTCCTTGCGTGCACCACCAATATGGATACCGTAATCTCCGATTTTTGCTGATTGGTTTACATCGGTAGTCATATTCTCAAATAAGGGTCTCATATATTCCATATTCTTTAGGTCTATTGGTTACATATCTCTTTAATTCTCTGATACAAAGATATCTGTATTTGCTCTAATGTTATAATACATAGATAGATACACTCACTTGAATAGAGGGTTCATACTTTTCCATTTTAGCATTTCACAGGAACAATTCATCAATCGTAATTAGTTATTCCCTTCGACCCACTTAGTATTGGCATATAGGACGGGGAAAAGCTCGTGGTCGGGCTTTGTGGGCAACCTGACAGACTAGAAAACATTAGGATTGAAAAAAACGGCACCAGAGACAATTCAGATGCCGTTTTACAGTATATTACCAATTACACTTCGCAGAAGGAAGAATTTGCAAGAAATATACTTCAAAACGACGGAATCAGGTGCGACAGCCCATATTTGCACCGATAAGTGTGTCCTGAGACAGAATGAAGTCTGATATTGGCTATATTTGATAGACTTCTGTCGTAACTTCTAAAGAGATGGTGGCAGACCCACCGCATTCGGCATGCAGGTGCTGATTGCAAACCACTTTGTGCTGCTCTGATGGAAACTGATGGGTAGTGAACGACAATTGAAAGTCTTCCGTAAGGTTGGCAAGGTATGTGTCAAGGAGATGAACGCAAGTGAACCATTGATGAAGCATCGTTAGCAAATTTAGCAAGTCACATCAGAACCAAGGTGTTTATTGAATCTTGGGATAATGGCAGAGGAAACCTGTTTACTGTCTGCTGGGTGTGCGGTGTAAAGGTGGCATGAACTTGACATGGGCTCTTTAGAGGAACAGGAGAAATAGGCATGGAATGCCAAGGGAAAATGCCGAGAGCCGTGACACGCAAGGCAGAAAGTACCGATGTCCATGTCTGTGGCGGACTACCTCGTAGTAGTGTTGAAGTCTCTGTAATGGGGATGGAGTGAAGGGGGTAGCGTGCTTAGCCAAATTTAAAGTCCAACTTAAGAAATTGAGGATGAAACAATGAACGAGGCAAAACCTTTTGTAATAGACAAGCGATTGGTGTGGGAAGCTTACCACAAGGTGAAAGAAAACAAGGGTAGTGCGGGTATCGATAAGGTTGACCAAAAGACATTTGATAAAGAAATGTCCAAGAACCTTTATAAGATATGGAATCGCATGAGTTCCGGTTGCTACTTTCCCAAAGCGGTGAAGCTGGTAGAAATACCAAAATCCAATGGGGGTACTCGCCCTTTGGGCATACCAACGATTGAAGATAGAATAGCGCAGCAGGTAGTAGTATCAGTACTGACTCCTATTCTCGAACCTATCTTCAAGGAAGATTCCTACGGCTATCGTCCAGGTAAGGGAGCGCACCAAGCCATAGCCAAGGCTAAGGAGCGCTGCTATGTGAACCCCTGGGTGCTTGATATGGACATCAGTAAGTTCTTCGACACAATCAATCATGATTTGCTGATGAAGGCTGTCCGCAAGCATACAGAGGAGAAATGGGTACTTCTATACATTGAGCGGTGGCTCAAAGTTCCCTATCAGACATCGAAGGGTGAAGTGATAGAGCGAACGATGGGAGTTCCCCAAGGTTCTGTGATAGGTCCGGTTTTGGCAAACTTGTTCCTTCATTATGTCTTTGATGAATGGATGTCGCGTAACTATCCAACGATTCCGTTCGAGCGTTATGCTGATGACACCATCTGTCACTGCGTATCGGAGAAGCAAGCCCAGTTCTTGAAAGCTGTTCTAATGAAACGCTTTGAGGAGTGTGGATTGAAATTGAATGAAGAAAAGACAAAGATAGTCTATTGTAAGGATAGTAATCGAAGAGGTGACTCGGAGCATACTTCCTTTGACTTCCTTGGCTTTACCTTCAGACCTAGAAGTGCAAGAAACAGAAAGACGGGTCAAAACTTTACTGCTTTTCTCCCTGCAATAAGCAAGAAGTCGTTGAAAAGGATTAAAGAAGCTGTAAGGGCTTGGAAACTGAATCGTAAGACTTTTGCTTGCCTGCTAGACATAAGCAATGAGGTTGATACGCAGATTAGTGGATGGATGAACTACTATATGAAGTTTGGTAGGTCTGAGTTCCGTAAGGTGTTGAATTACATTAATGAGCGACTAACCCGATGGGTGATGCGTAAGTATAAGCGCTTCTCCAAGGGTAAGAAGTTTAGTAGAGCGTATGAATGGCTTGTAGAGTATGCGGTACATAACAGAAATGAGTTTTCACACTGGGCGAAGGGATTTGTACCCTATCCACGTCTAGGTTAATAAAGAATATTAATTAATAAACAAAAGAGTTAAGTACGAAGAGCCGTGTGATGGGAGACTGTCAAGCACGGTTCCGAGAGAAGGGAGGGTGAAATTCCCTCCACTTACTCGACAACCTATGCGGTGACGGACAGGAAAGCCTAACAGGAGAGAATATGAATACCTGAAAACGGTAGAAAAGACAGATGGAAGCTAAAAAGAGGAATTATATATCTATATATGGATAATTATCGTTATATTTGCATATAAATAGTTATATATTGATATCATGAGTACAACAAACTATAGCACAAACAGCGATATGCTGATGCTTTTGGCACTGCGGGTCAAGGAGTATCGCCTGGCAGCTCGCATGAGCCAAAAGGAACTGGCCGAACAATCGGGAGTGAGCCAGGCGACGATCAGCCATTTTGAACAAGGTGTGAGCCGTAACTTGACTTTGGCCAACTTCATTTCCTTGTTGCGTGCGCTCGGTCAGGAACAACGGCTTGCGGAAATCCTGCCGGAACTGCCCATGCCGCCGATGGCACTTCGGGAAATTGAAAAACTGATACCTAAACGAGTAAGGAGGGGTAAGAAATGATAGAAAGTCTTGATGTGATTTTGTGGGATAAAAAGGTAGGCACGCTTGTTGCCAGCCGGGAAGGACACCGCTGCAAAGCCTGTTTCTACTTCGACAGTGACTATGTCCGCGATGGCTATGACATTGCCCCACTTCGTGCGCCAGTAAAAGGGGTTGCCGCACAGCGTGGCCTGCCGGTCTATCCTGATGAAGAACGGCTTTTCGGCGGCCTACCGTCGTTCATAGCCGATTCGCTGCCCGATCATTGGGGAAATACTGTGTTCAACGAATGGGCCAAAGTGCATCATATCCGTATGAGGGACTTGTCCGCCCTCGACCGTCTCGCCTATATCGGACGGCGTGGCATGGGGGCATTGGAGTTCGTTCCACCCACTGCCGAGGAGTTGGAGACACCGTTCAAGGTGGAAATCGCCGACCTCTACCAACTGGCTCGGCAGGCTTTCAAGGAAGCCGGACGATTTAACGTCCCGGTATCGGGCAACCTGATGGTTGAAAGCCTGTTCAAGGTGGGAACGTCCGCTGGAGGACGGCGCCCCAAGGCGGTGGTGAATGTCAATTTCGAGGAGGGACAATGCTACTCCGGACAGGTAGAGACCCCTTATCCGGGCTACACGTCGATGATCGTTAAGTTCGACGAACATCAGAAGATGCCGACAACACGGATAGAATACAGCTATTACCTGATGGCCGTGGACGCCGGGCTTCAGATGATGCCGAGTCGCCTGCTCGAAGGTGACCAGACTGCACATTTCCTGACCGAGCGTTTCGACCGCCGGAACGGCAAGAAGGTGCATATCCAAACGTTGGCGGCCATGAATCCCTCGGCGGATTCTTATGAAGCCTTGTTCGACACGGCCTGCCGTATCGGCGTGCCGCCGGGGGAACTCCGGCAACTGTTCCGCTCGATGGTACTAAACGTGCTGGGCGGAAATGTCGATGACCACAACAAGAATTTCAGCTTCCTGATGGACGACGACGGGCGTTGGCACGTTGCTCCGGCCTATGACTACACGTTCTCGGTCGATCCGGACGCACCGTATTACGTCAACCGCCACAGCATGACAGTCAACAACAAGACGGAGGGCATTACAGCGGAGGATTTGCTGGAAGTAGCCCGCCGGTATGGTATAAAGGCTGCAGAACCGTTCATAGAAAAGGCCATAGGCATCATCTTGCGTTTTCCGGAATACGGCCGGGAGGCCGGTGTCGGAGAAGAATGGATAGGAACGATAGAAAAGGAAATCGCCGCACGAATAGAGTGCGTGAGCGACAACCGAGCAGACCGATTAAAATAGAGCATGGGATTTCATGCAGGGGAAATGAAGGGGCTGTCCAAAAAGTCGGACAGCCCAAAATAACTTGCCACTCGCCTAAAGGCTCGGGAGAGATTTCCTCCAAAGTCGGAAATCCATGACGGAAAATCAGAAACTGAAAAACTCAATGCGTATGGAAGAAAACAGTACAAAGAAGAACGAAGTACGGGCAGAAAGCCGAAAACTGGCCTGGCAGTGTATCGTTACGATATCAAATTCAACTCACAAGGGAAACGCCCAGTTTGAATTTCTGTTTCAGAAATCAGGCATGGTTTACCGTGCAAGATTCATAAAAGCGGTACTTTTGGATAAGGAAATTAAGGTCGTGAAAATCGATAAGGCGACGATGGACTATGACATCCACCTGACCAATTTCTACCACCAGTTCCAAAGCATTGGCAACAATTACAATCAGACAGTAATGGTTACCAAGACCAATTTCGGGGAGAAACGGGCATATACCCTACTTCATAATCTGGAAAAAGTGGCCATAGACTTGGTGATTCTCATTCTCGACACACTAGTTCTGAAATGTCACCATCAGAAACGTGATCACGCCTACGGTCAGGAAAGCCAGCGGCAACACCCACCAGTACATCAGCGTACGGTAGGCGAAGTTCTCCAATCAACGGTGCATGCCGTACCAGGCGACCGGAGCACCGAAAACAAAGCATATCAGCAATATCCAGAAGTAGCTTACGTTGAACCTATACAAGATCTCTCCCGTCGTCGATCCCAACACCTTGCGCACGGCAATCTCTTTCCGCTTGTACTCGCTCTCGAACACGACAAGGTCGAACACGCCCACGATCGAAATAAAGATAGCGACAAGGCTGAACAAGGTGATCAAGGAGCCGATCTTCAATTCCTTTTCGTAGGTACGCTGCAAAACCTCGTCTATAGAAGCGGACAACAAAAGGATATTCCGAATCGAACTTTTCCAGTGATTCGCGTACGTGCTCCATCCCGGCACGAAGATCACTTCCGGCCTTGAACTTCACATAGGCGGCATCATAATAATTGCCTTCCTGCCCCCACTGATATTTTCCCCAGAGATAGAACGCCATCGGAGTGACCTCCTGGCGGAAAGAGGCAAACTTGATATCCGGGATAAAACCGATGATTTCGTCACCGAAGATCTTTCTCGCCATGCTTTCTGGAAGGACTACGCTGTTGGGCTCATCCAAAGACCGCTCGCTTCCTTCGAGCATATCGAAACGGAACACTTTCAGGACTCCAGGGATCACGTTCCACGCATCTTCTTTATAGCTCGTCCGCCCTTTTCTATATAGAAAAACGGCTATCGGTCCAAGCACTCAAAAGGCATCCTTCCTCTATAAGAGGCGAAGATGCTGTAAACGCCTGTGCGAACGAACGGCAGATAATGGCCTGTGACCCTTTGTTTCCGGGCACAATATCCACCCTGAAGATAGCATCGGCAGATCGGTGACTGAGATCGAACGTATAATCATAATTCACCTGCATCATAATTCGTAAAATCGTTTTCATATTCAGTTGTCACATCTATTCACTTTTAAGACTGTCGACCGGATTCACATTCGCCACGTGCCAACTCTGGACCGATACGGTCAACAGCGTGATAGCCGTCACCGACACAAACGCCAACAGGAACAGCCACCACGAAAGGCTGACCTTATATATAAAACTTTCCTGCCAACGGACGATTGCATAGTAAGCGACCGGAACAGCCACCACGAAACAAACCGCCGTGATCTGCAAATACATCTTATTAAAAAGACGTAACAAATCTCCAACCGTTGCACCGAAAACCTTCCGGACGCCTACCTCCTTGCGTTTGTATTCGCTTTCGAGCATCACGACTCCGAACACCCCGATCAGGGAGATCAAAACCGTCACCAAGCTGAAGAAGGTGATCTGCCGGCCGGCCCGAAGCTCCTTTTCATACAGGTAGTCCTGCTTCTCATCGAAAAGACTGAGGCTCGGCAGGTAATCGGGGTCTATCCCGCAGAGGGATGCGGCAAGTGCTGTTTTCAAGCCTTCGTAGTCGGCACCGGCACGGGTGCGGATCATCAACCGGGAAAGTGCACCGACCATTCGATTCTTGCCGACATAGAAGGCAAACGGTTCCGTGATACTTTTGAAGGAATTGTACTTCAAGTCCGGCATAAAACCGGCTATTTCCTCCCTCAGGTGGGTTTCACCCCCGTCATAGGTCATATCCAGCGAGAGAAGGTCACCCGGTTCGAAGCCGTATTGTTTACGTGCCATCTCGTTGAAGATATAGACACCGTCGCCAAGATTGTCTTCCGGCTGGAAATTGCGCCCGGCAGTCGGTTCGATACCCAATACGTCCAAAATAGAAGGATCGGCCTGAACCAGCAGATAATTGACCATTTCGCCATTATGCGAGCGCCCCATACGGGCATAATTATCCGTCGTTCCGATCAGGTGCGAAACCATAGAGACTGACTCGACATCCGGTATTCCTTCCAGCTTCTGCCGGATCAGTTCCGGTTGCCCCTGCAATTTGTTTGTCAGGTGATCGACCACGACCACCTGTTCCTTGTCGAACCCGAGCGGCATACGAAGCATTTGCCTGTTTTGCAGATTCACGAACAAAGCCCCGATGATCAAGATAAAGGACACGACAAATTGCAGGCACACCAAGCCATTGCGCAGCAGTTTTCCCTTCGGGGACAAACCGTAATTGCCTTTCAGCACCAAGGCTGGCGGAAACGAAGTGATATATCGTGCAGGCCAGTAACTCGCCCCCACCCCGATCAGGATGACAAACACCCCTACACCGGCAACCAACGGAAGCCGGCCTTTCAGAGAAAGGCCGCCGACCACGATATCAGCAAACGAAGTCAGCGATAGATTATACACATAAAACAGCGCCAACAGATAAGCCGACAAGCAAATTCCGACCGCCTCCAAAACCAACGAAAAGCGGATCATCCCGACAGAACCTCCCAACACCTTCTGCGTGTTGATACTCCTCACACGCATCGGGACCTGTGCATTGCTGAAGTTGGTGAAATTGATAGCGGCTATCACAACGATCAACAAGGCTATGCCCGACAACAAACGCATCAACGCATAGCTGCCTTTCTGTTTCTGGGTGTCAAAACTGCAATCCGTCTCGAAATAGACATCGGGAAGGGCGGTCAACCGCAGGTCCATCGTTTCCCAAGTCAACTGCTCGTGATGGAAGTTACGCTTGAAGTTGTCGACGAGGCCGTCGGCAGACGACGCGCGGTCGAGGCGAACATAGCATTCGAAATTATTCTGCGTCCAGCCACCTTTGCCGTAGCTGTCCGGGATTTTCCGATAGACCGCATTCCTGACAATCGAATTATCCGGAAAATCCTTATAGACGCCGCCGACGGTGGCGGTCCAGCCTTCGCCGGTGATTACCTTGCCCGAAGCAGACGAGGTGCCAAAGAATTTCCGGGCCATGCTCTGCGGGATCAATACCTGGTCCGCAATGTCCAAGGCACGGCGTTCGCCCTCTATCATGGTAAATTCGAATACGTCTGCATAATCAGCGGAAACGGGGTATAGGATTTCCAAAAACGGTTTGCGCTCACCGTTATGCTCGACCGTCATCTTCTCTTTATCGACAAACCCGTTCAGGAACGCCCCTTTCTCGATATGTGGCGACGAAGCGGTGAACGCTTCGATCAGCGGACGGCTCAGGCAGGCTTGTGCCCCGGACTCTCCGTGTGTGATCTCCAACCTGTACAGGCGATCGGCATGTTTATGGAAACGGTCGAACCCCCACTCATACGTCACCTGCATCATCAAAATAAGAAACACTGCAAAAGCAACCGACATCCCTATCAGATTCAAGACGACCGGCAGCCTGAACCGCCGCAACGCGCCGGAAAAGTTGTGTAACAAAGTCTTCATACTCGAATTATTTAGTCATTTCATTTCAAAAATAGCAAAAAATATGCCAAATAGCACAACCAACAAACAGTCAACAAGATAAAAGCGAAACCACTCGATCTTACTGTCCAATAATTAGACACCACTGTCTATTTTCTTGACAGTTCCTCTTCCAATCCCGCATACTCCTCCCGGGCGTCGAAACAAGGGCAGGCCTTGCGGATATAAGGACTCAGTTGGCAATGTCCCGCTATCTTCGCCTCCGGATAGTCCCGCCGGAGCTGGCGGAGCAGGTCGAGCAGCGAACATTTCTGGGCGTAGGTACGGGTGTCGGAAGGATGGTCCGACTCGTCGAGGCCGCCTTCATAACAGATGCCGATGCTCCGGTCGTTCCACCCGGCTGCATGTGCGCCGATCTGGTTGACGGGACGGCAACGGTGGAGATAGCCGTCGCGGGTGATATAGAAATGATAGCCGATATCGGCAAATCCTCTCGCCTTGTGTGAAGCCCGCAAGGCCTCCACCGGGAAATCGCGGTCATAGCGCGTCGCGCTGCAATGAATTATCAGGAGGCGTACCTCCCGATAATTCTGATAGAAACATCCCGCCGTCATAACGAGCAGGCGCTTATGCCGAGCGCACCGGCAATGGCGCTGGCTACGGCGATGATCACTTTGAGGAGTACTCCCCAGACAGATTTCTTTTCGTTTTTTTGTTCCATGATGAGATTTATGATTTATGATTTGAAAAGCATGGGGCAGGGTCCTGCCCTACGCTTTTCTCTTGCTTTTAATTGTCAATTATCAATTGCTTAAAGTTCTCCCGGCCGGTCATCTTCGCCTCCGCTCCCGCCTCCTTCGTTCGGTTTCTTCGACAGGTCGACCGTCGTCTCGCCTGCCTTCTCGGCACGGAGTACGGCACGTACGGATGCACGGCTGGGTACGGGATTGAAACTCATACCGTTGAAGATCTTTTTCAGATCGTCGCCGGGAACGAACTGGATATTGACTCCGGTGATATTGGTGGCAGTAAACACCTCCGCGCTATCGGCTCCCCGGCTGGTCGCCTGCAAACGGAACTTGCCCAACTCGCCGAAATCGACCTGCTCCCCGTCGCGCAGGGCCTCGATCATATTCTCGACCACACTGATCAACACCGCTGAAACATCCGCACGGCTCACGGTCGTCTGGGCCGCGACACGTTGCGAAAGCCCTTTCAACGTAAGCTCCTTGCTGACCTGCGAACGGGCGTAGGCTTTCTTCGGATCGTCCGGCTTACGCGGATTGCCCAACAAAACAATACTGTAATTTAATGGCATAACCTTACTTTTTTTAAATGAATACTTCTCTGCTATTAATCTCTGAGACAAAGATACGGCAGGCGCAAAAGGCGATCGGGAGACAGGATGAGACAGTGTGAGCCAACCATGAATAAGGTTAGATATATAACCGATTCATGAGCAGAAACACTTCCGTATCCCAAATTTTTTCCGTATCTTTATAACCATACAATCAAACAGAAAAATCATGAAAATCCGTCCCTACAGCAAGAGCGAACTGGCACAGGCCTATGCACCGGAGATCACCTCCCAGGCCGCACTGAACCGGCTCGCCGCCTGGATACGCCTGAACCGCCCGCTCACGGAAGCGTTGCGACAGACCGGCTACTACACGAAACAACGGCTCTTCACCTCCCGGCAGGTGGCACTGATTTTCGAATATCTGGGAGAACCATAGGATGACTCCATGACACGCGGGGAACGCCACGCCTACGAAGAGCACCTCACCAACGTCGTGATCCTGGAAGACGCCATCGAGACGGCCGAAGAGATCGGGAAGCTATAACCCTGCCACACCGCCCGGCATTCCCATGATTGCCGCCCGGCATTTGCAGGAATGCGGGCCGACGTTTGCAGGAACGCGGGCCGGCAATCATGGAAATGCCGGAAGACGGACCTTGCGGGATTTGACACAATTGGCACATTTGACATCGGTTTGCTAAACTATATATAGGTAATAATATATATTCTGGTATATATATACCTATGTAGGTATATTAAATAATTAATTATTTATCTCGCGTATATATATTTCTACAACCCTATGTCAAATGTGCCAATTGTGTCAAAAAAACGGGCCGGAAGCAAAAAATCACAATCCCAAAGCGCCGGATCTCCGTTCCCTGTCGATATCCTCCCCGGTCTTTTTCACAGTGACATAGCCCCTTTTCCCTTTATACCGGATCGATTCGAACTCCAGCCCCGCCATGATACGCCCGATTTTATTCGGACTCAGGGGGTAACGCAGGCAAGAACTGATCTGCTCCAGGATATCGGCCGCCGTGACGAAGATGCCCGCCTCGCCCTCGAACGGTTTGCGGAAATGAGTACGGATCAGGTCTTCTTCGAGGTTGGGGACTTCGAAGCGGCTGTTATGCATGTTCAGCTTCCGTATCTCCTCCTGCGAGAACCAGTGGCAGAAACCGCTTTTCCACAAGGCATAGGCCTGGCTGTAGACCAGCTCGTAAGGGATGGCATGCTGATGCGGATCCCGGATCTGCGACACCTCGAAAGGCAACCAGCGGCGGTTGCCGGTCGGGTCGGTCAGGAACTGGACATTATTGCCCGTGCCGCAAAACGAAGCGATATGCGGATGGCGTTCCTTGTTGCGCCCGTAGGCCGCCCGCTCGTTGACGTAGGGCATGGTGACCATCGCCTTCAACTGGTTCAACTCGGCAGGCCGCATGCCGTCGAGCTCCTCGAAACAGATCAGGGCGAATTCGGTAAGCGAAAAGAGATCGTCCTTATTCAAGCGGTCGCTGTTCGTCTTCGTATAGAAATAGCAGCGCAGTTCGGGTGGCAGCAGGAAGTTGAACCAGGTGGTTTTGTAAAGCCCCTGTTCGCCGATAAGGACCAGGATCTCATGGTTCACGACCGTATCGTCGAGCAGCGCGGGCAGTATGCCGACAAACCATTTCCGGAAATAGTCCCTAAACTCCGCCTGGTCGCTTTTGACATGCACCGTATCGGCCAGGTCGCCGATAGGGTCGCTCACGCCGTCCCATGATGGCAAATGGTCGAAATAGGATTGGAAAGGGTTGAAGAGGGGGACGAACTCGGAATGTATCACATTGTATATATCCGTCAGATAGACGCGTCCCACCGTTTTGTTCATCCGCCCCCAAAGCGTATTCACGTCACGGTCTGTCAGCGGCAGGAAGCCGGCCTCCTCCGTCCAGCGGATTTCACAATGGTGCGTGATGACATTGTGGCGGAACTCCGCCTGCGAAAGCAGGAACGCCTCGATCGCCTCCACCTCGGCCGGCTTGTTCGCCTCGTCTGCCTCCCGTCTGCCTTTGCCGCCAGCGCTCCGGGGCAGGCGCACGGAGCCATGCTCCTCCTTTCCCGCGTAGCAGGAACGGAAGGTGCTCTCGACGTTCTCCGCGCCATAATCGGCAAACGCCTCGACCGCCCATGCGACGGCCTCCGCCTCCGGCACGCCATAGAGGTTGAAGAGGTAGCCGGTGCGCATGACATATTCGTTATGGTGGCCCGGCTCATAGCGGATTCCTTCGTCCTTCAGCCGTTTTCCGGACACCTCGGCCGCCTTGCCCGCCGTTGCGGTATAGCGTCCCGGTTTCGCCTTCCGTCCTTTCGGCCGACCCGGTTTCGCGGAGGGAGCAGGCGGCAGCTTGACCTGGAGCGGCAGGGCTTCCGGATTGTAATAGGCGTCCGGATCATAAGCCGTACCGCTGATCCGTTCGGGATTCTTGCAACTGCTGTCGTATTCCAGCCCGGCGAGGCGGGCGAAAAGTTCGTTACCCTGTCGGTAACCCTCCTGGTAGACCCGGAGCGTCTTCCGATCGGCAGGGTCGGCGTCCGCGACGGAACTGCCGTCTTCAAAGAGAAAAGCGTAAATGACGCGCAGCCCCCGTCCGCTGATCGTATGGTAGGCCAAAAGGACATGGGGGTCGGCACAGACCGCCGCAAAAGCCTCCGCCATCCGTTCTTCCGGTATATGATCCAAATCGCAAAGGCTCAAACCGGTATAAGCCTTGATATGCATGCGCTTCCTGCCTCCTTCGCATCGCACGGCGGGAGTGAAGGCGGGGCATGAAGTCTTTTCGCAGGCCGACATTTGCTTGTTTCCTACCCGGAGGTAGAAGCGGAATTTCTCGGTACGGTCACGCAAGTCGGAGTCGGTAGTGATGAGCCGGTAAACACGGTCCAACGTGATCTCCGATGGGGTTGTTTGCTTGAAATTGGCAAACAGGCTGAAAGATTTTTCCATAATACTATTAAAATTAATTATACATTTGCACTCGCTGTCATAAGCAGCATAAAAATACGGACTATCCGGCAAACAAAAGTTCCCACATAAGGGAACCGGACAACCGGAAACTTCCTGCTATTTAACTAATTATAACTCATATCATGACAAAAGACTTCAAAAATCCCGGCCTAATCAGCCAAGTTGCCGAATTCATCGACAAGAAAAGGATCGAAGAGGGCATCAGCATCGACACCCTCTGTCAATCGGCCCACATCAGCAAACGTATCTACATAGACTTTAAAAGGGGCTGAAGCCGGCAACGACGCTCCACTGGTTCTTCCGCCTCGCAAATGCCCTCAGCCAGCACACGGACGAAGAAAAATTCAAGGAAATATGGTTGGAAATCGCGAAAATAATGACTAACTTAGAGGAGTAAAACCAAATGGCGAATGATTGTCTTCCACCTGTTTTTCATAAAGCTGCTGATAGGAACGGTCTTGCATCTGACCGCCCCCCGGACACTCTTTCCGGAGGCCTGCTCCACCCTGCTCTATTCTTCCGACGGGCAGTTGTTAGGGGCACGGATCGCACCGGACGGGCAATGGCGTTTCCCTCCGGCAGACAGTCTTCCCGGCAAGTTCGTGACCTGCCTGCTGACCTACGAAGACAAACGTTTCTTCCGGCATTCGGGAGTAGACCCGGTTGCCATCGTCCGAGCCATGCGGATCAACCTCAGCCGGGGCAAGGTCGTCAGCGGGGGGAGCACGATCACCATGCAACTGGCACGGATCGCGCGGGGCAACCGCGACCGTACCCTGTATGAAAAAATGGTCGAAACCGGCTATGCCCTTCTCCTGGAAACAGCCTTCGACAAACATCAGATCCTGAACCTCTATGCCTCGCACGCCCCGTTCGGAGGGAATGTGATAGGCATCGAGACGGCGGCCTGGCGCTATTTCGGGCGAAGCGCCGCCGACCTCTCGTGGGCCGAGAGCGCCACACTCGCCGTCCTGCCCAACTCGCCCGCCCTGATCCATCCCGGACGTAACCGGGCACGGCTGAAAGCCAAACGCGACAAGCTCCTGACCGCCTTGAAGGAGAGAGGGATACTGGACGAAACCGAATACGGACTGTCGCTCCTCGAACCGCTTCCCGAAGCGCCCGTGCCTCTGCCCGACGAAGCCCCTCACCTGCTCGAACGGTTGGCGGCCGACGCTCCGGGAACGCGCATCACGACCTCCGTCAACCGGATGTTGCAACGCCAGACACAGGAGATCGTCAACCGCTACGCCCGCGACTACGCCTCCAACCACATCCATAACCTGGCCGCCCTCATCGCCGATGCCGAAACGGGCGAGGTGCTGGCCTATGCGGGAAACGTCACTTTCAAGGCCGACGCCCGCAAAGGGAACCAGGTAGACATCATCACTTCGCCACGCAGCACGGGCAGCATCCTGAAGCCCTTTCTTTATGCCGCCATGCTGCACGACGGGCAGCTGCTCCCCGGTACGCTCGTTTCAGACGTCCCCCTGAACCTGAACGGCTTCTCGCCGCAAAACTACAACAAGACGTTCTACGGGGCGGTCCCGGCACACCGGGCGATCGAACGTTCGCTCAACGTCCCGCTGGTACGGATGCTTTCGGCCTACAACACGGGGCGGTTCATGTCGCTGCTGAAAAAGGCGGGCATGACCACGCTGCGCTTTTCCGAAGAACATTACGGGGCTTCGCTGATCCTGGGAGGCGCCGAAGGGACGTTATGGGACCTCACCGGCATGTATGCTTCACTGGCGCGTACGCTCGCACATTACCGGACTTACAACGGGCGGTATGACCCGGCGGATATTCATCCGCTCACTCCTTACCCGGCTCCTCCGGCCGACCCGGTCCGCTCGGTCGCCGACAAAAGGCTTACGGACAAGCCGTTCCTCTCCGCCGCTTCCATCTGGTTCGCCTTCGAAGCGATGTCGGCGCTGAACCGCCCCGAAGAGGAGGCGGACTGGCAGCAGTTCGGCTCCATGAAGCAGGTGGCCTGGAAAACGGGGACGAGCTATGGCGGACGGGACGCCTGGGCGATCGGGACAACCCCGCGCTATACGGTCGGCGTATGGGTGGGCAACGCTTCGGGAGAAGGCCGGCCGGGACTGACAGGCGTGGGCAATGCCGCTCCCGTCCTCTTCGACCTGTTCTCGCTCCTTCCGGGAAGCGGCTGGTTCGACATGCCTTACGACGAACTCCTCCCGATGGCCATCTGCCGTCTCAGCGGGCACAAGGCATCCGCTATCTGTGACCGGGTAGACACGCTCTACATGCCGCGCTCGGCCGACAAGACGGAAGTCTGCCCCTACCACCGGCTTGTCCATCTTTCTGCGGACGGCCGTTTCCGGGTGAACAGCTCGTGCGAGTCGGTCGGCCGGATGATCGCACGCCCGTGGTTCGTACTGCCTCCTTCCGAAGAATATTATTACCGGAACTATCATATCGACTACGCTCCCCTGCCTCCTGTCAAACCGGGATGCGGCGAAGACAGGGGCCGGCAGATCGAACTGATCTATCCGGAGCATAACGCCATCCTTTATCTTCCGAAAGGCTTCTCCGGCAAACGGGAGCAGTTTGTCTTCAAAGCTGCCCACGCCCGTCCGGATGCCATCCTCTACTGGCATCTCGACGACACGTATGCCGGCGAAACGACAGACCACCACCAGATCAGCTTCTCCGCTTCCCCCGGCAAACATCGCCTGACGCTGATCGACGACCAGGGCAATCGAAAGACAATATCGTTCGAGGTGAAATAATCAAAACAGTTTCTAAAAAAGGCTCTTTCTGTAAAGTTTTTACTACCTTTGGCAGTCGCAAGTGAGATAGTTAGTGTTACATTAGTTTTTAAATATAATAAATTATGGCGAAGATAAAAGGAGCTGTTGTTGTAAACACAGAGCGATGCAAAGGATGTAACCTCTGCGTAGTAGCCTGCCCGTCGGATGTTCTCGAATTGCACCCGCGTGAAGTAAACAACAAGGGATACCATTATGTGTACATGAAAAACCCCGATGACTGCATCGGTTGTGCAAGCTGCGGGTTGGTTTGTCCGGACGGTTGTTTGACCATCTACAAGAAGAAAATTGACAATTGACAATGCACAATTGACAATTTAACAAACAGAAAAAGGAATCAGAATATTAATCACAAAACAAAATTGTCAATTGTCAATTGACAATTGACAATTAAATATAAGGTATGGCAGAAGAAGTAAAATTAATGAAGGGTAACGAAGCCATCGCCCATGCGGCTATCCGCTACGGTGTGGACGGTTACTTCGGCTACCCGATCACTCCGCAGTCGGAGATACTCGAAACCCTGATGGCCGAAATGCCGTGGGAAACAACCGGAATGGTCGTGCTACAGGCTGAAAGTGAAGTGGCAGCCATCAATATGGTATATGGAGGTGCAGGTACGGGCAAACGTGTGATGACCTCCTCGTCCAGCCCCGGTGTCAGTCTGAAACAAGAAGGTATATCTTATATCGCAGGAGCCGAACTGCCCTGTCTGATCGTGAACGTGATGCGTGGCGGTCCCGGCCTGGGGACAATCCAGCCCAGCCAGGCAGACTATTTCCAGACCGTCAAAGGCGGCGGACATGGCGACTACCGCCTGATCACGCTCGCTCCCTCTTCCGTACAGGAAATGGCGGACTTTGTCGGACTGGGTTTCGAACTCGCTTTCAAATACAGTAATCCGGCCATTATCCTGGCAGACGGCATCATCGGGCAGATGATGGAAAAAGTGGTATTGCCTCCTTTCCATACACGCCGTACAGAGGAAGAAATCATAGCCGAATGCCCGTGGGCCACACAGGGAAAGACAGCCGGCCGTAAACCGAATGTCATTACTTCACTGGAACTGGACCCGGCAAAGATGGAGGAGAACAACATCCGCTTCCAAGCTAAATATCGGAAGATCGAAGAAAATGAAGTCCGCTACGAAGAGTTCCAGTGCGAAGATGCCGAATATCTGCTGATCGCTTTCGGTTCTTCTGCCCGTATCTGCCAGAAGGTGGTGGAAATAGCACGTGCGGAAGGCATCAAGCTCGGCTTGCTCCGTCCCATCACTTTGTGGCCGTTCCCGACAAAAGCGATCGCCGCTTATGCCGAGAAAGTAAAGGGCATGCTTTCCGTCGAACTGAACGCCGGACAGATGGTCGAAGACGTACGTCTGGCCGTAAACGGCAAAGTAAAGGTTGAACATTTCGGCCGTCTCGGAGGTATCGTGTTCACGCCGGATGAAGTGCTGAATGCGCTGAAAAAGAATTTTGAATTATGATTGATTTGTAATACATAATTCATAAATCATAAATTAACAACGATGATTCGCGGAAGTAAAATTGATACGATATTGACCTGGTTATTCATGGTTTTGGCAGTGGCAGCAGTCGTTTGCTACTTCGCCTTCCCTGAAAACCGGCTGCCATTCCTGTATTGCGGTGGCGCGGCGATCTGTTTCCGCTTGGTTCAATATCTGATGAGATTTATAAGTTAATAATGTGGCAATGTGCCAATCAGACAATGTGCCAATCCATATTGTTGTTGACGCATTCCTTAACTGGCACATTGGCAAATTACCACATTATTAATATAAGCACATTGAAAAATTATTCATAGTATGGAAATTAACGAAATAATAAAACCGGAAAACCTGGTATATGGAAAACCCAGGTTGATGAATGAAAATCCCATGCACTACTGTCCCGGTTGCAGCCACGGTGTGATACACAAGCTGATTGCCGAAGTGATCGCCGAAATGGGGATGGAAGATAAAACGATCGGCATCTCTCCCGTCGGATGCGCCGTTTTTGCCTATAACTATCTGGATATCGACTGGATCGAAGCGGCCCACGGACGTGCGCCTGCCATCGCGACAGCCGTCAAGCGACTGAATCCGGGCAAGATGGTGTTCACGTACCAAGGCGACGGCGACTTGGCTGCCATCGGTACCGCCGAAACAATCCATGCTGCCAACCGTGGAGAAAATATCGTGATCGTATTTGTCAACAATGCCATCTATGGTATGACAGGCGGTCAGATGGCCCCTACCACACTGGAAGGAATGCCGACTGCAACCTGTCCGTATGGCCGTAATATCGCCCTAAACGGTTATCCTTTGAAGATCGGCGACCTGCTTGCACAACTGGAAGGGACCTGCCTGGTCACCCGCCAGAGCGTACATACTGCGGCAGCCGTCCGCAAGGCTAAAAAGATGCTTCGCAAGGCATTCGAAAACTCGATGGCCGGCAAAGGCACTTCGATTGTCGAATTCGTTTCCACCTGCTCGTCCGGTTGGAAAATGACACCTGAGAAAGCTAACAAATGGATGGAAGAGAATATGTTCCCGTTCTATCCGTTAGGAGATCTCAAGAATAAGGAATAATAAGTAATTATTAATTTTTGAAGCAATGAAGCAAGAAATTATAATAGCAGGTTTCGGTGGACAAGGGGTTTTGTCAATGGGTAAGATCCTGGCTTATTCCGGCCTGATGGAAGGAAAGGAAGTCAGTTGGATGCCTTCTTACGGCCCAGAACAACGAGGCGGTACAGCCAACGTAACCGTCATCCTGAGCGACGACCGCATCAGCTCTCCCGTATTGAACGAATATGACATTGCCATCATCCTGAACCAACCTTCGATGGAGAAGTTCGAAAACAAGGTGAAAAAAGGCGGTATCATTATTTATGACGGATACGGAATCCATACACCGGTGAAACGGACCGATGTCAGTGTATATCGTGTGGATGCGATGGACGCGGCTACCGAGATGAAAAACGAGAAAGCATTCAATATGCTGATCCTCGGCGGACTGCTGAAAATCGTTCCGATGGTGAAACTGGAAAACGTTTTGTTAGGCTTGAAGAAATCCCTGCCCGAACGCCACCACAAGCTCATCCCGATGAACGAGGCGGCTATCAAGAAAGGCATGGAGATTATAACCAATGTGCAAACGTGCCATTAAGGTGCTTAGCTAAATGTGCCAATATGCCAATAAAAATATAACTAATATTAATTGGCATATTGGCACATTGTTCATATTGGTACATTATCACTATCTTTGCCCCTCATGAAGCATAGCCTATACATATTATTACTCTTGATAATATCCGCTTCGGCCCTGCATGCACAACGCCGACCAGGTGGAGACCGGAAAGGATTCTCACTCGGAAACCTATCCAAAGCCAATCAGGAAGTCCCTGACAGCCTGCTGATTCCAGACAGCGCAGCAATAAGCAACAGACGTATCACGGCCTATCGGCTAACCCCTCTGTTGGGCGATCCTTATATTGCCCCGTTGGACACGCATAAATTGAATTTCGCCAACAGCACGCTGGTGGAATCCGAATCGCTGGCAGTCGGCTACCTGGCCAATACAGGGTCACCGGCACAAACCCGCATCTTTTCCGAACGTAAGGAACCACGGGATTTCCTGTTTGCCGACGCTTACGATTATTATATCACGGACCCTCAGAACGCACAGTACTACAACACGAAAATCCCTTATACAAACGTGATGTACACGACTATGGGGGGAAGTGAAAGCAAAAACGAACGGCTGAAAGGCACGCTGACCATGAACTTCGGTCCGAAGATCAACGTAGGTGGCGATTTGGACTATATCTACAGCCGCGGATATTACAAGAATAACGGTAATAAGCTGTTAAGCTACCGCCTTTTCGGCAGTTACAAGTCGGATCGCTACGAAGCGCACGCTTACTTGAGCAACTTCAACTTCATCAATTACGAAAACGGAGGCTTGGCCAACGACTCGGTTATCACCAACCCGGACCAATATTTTGCCGGCGAGAGAAACCAGGACGACCCCAAGGCATTCAATACACGCTATCCGGTCAAGGCATGGAACCGGGTACGTGGCAAACAGTATTTCCTCAGCCACCATTATAACCTCGGATTCGAGCGCGAACTGGAAGGGGAAGTGGATACGCTGGGAAATCCCGTGAAAGTATTTATTCCCGTATCCAGTATCATTCATACACTGGAATATCAGGACAACCGCCGCCGTTTCCGATCGGAAGCGGACGAGAACCTGAACGAATGTTATCTGACCCCGGATGGATACCCGCGTGTATTCGGTTTGGAAAACGGCACGGGTGTCGACGACCGCACTTCCTACTGGAATCTGCGCAATACGTTCGGTCTTTCCCTCCGCGAAGGTTTTCAAGACTGGGCCAAGTTCGGCATCACTGCCTTTGCCACTTTCGACAAGCGCAAATTCCAGTTGCCGGCCCAGATACCGGGATTGTCTTACGACCCCGAATATGGAAGCGGGTTAAACGCTTCTCCCTCCACCATCGAATTTCCGATTACACAAGTGTATGACGAATTCTCGACATATATCGGAGCCGAAATCTCCAAACGCCGGGGAAACATTCTGACTTACAATGCCCGTGGAGAACTTTGTGTCGTAGGCGACGATATCGGGGAATTTCGGGCCACGGGAAACCTGCAAACCAAATTCAAGCTATTAAAAAAAGATGCGACGATCAGTGCGGAAGGATACATCAAGAATGTCACTCCTTCCTTCTATATGCGTCACTTCCATTCCCGCTATTTCTGGTGGGATAACCGGGATATGAACATGATCCAGCAAATCTATGCCGGAGTCAAGATCAACCTGGAGTCCACACGGACACAGTTGTCTGCCGGGGTCGAAAGCATACAGAACTATGTATTCTTCAACAAACAAGGAATGCCGGAACAGAAAAGCGGGAATCTGCAAGTGATAAACGCCCGCATCAAACAAGATGTCATGTACCGCGCTTTCGGATGGGAAAACGAAGTGGCCTACCAGCTGAGCAGCGACAAAAGCGTACTGCCTTTGCCTCAAATCAGCCTGTATACCAATATGTATCTGAAATTCAAGGTAGCAAAGGTGCTGATGGTGCAATTGGGAGCCAATATGTATTATAACACTTCTTACTACGCCCCGTATTACGAACCGGCCACACAGCAGTTCCAGGTACAGGACGAAGTGAAAGTCGGCAATTACCCTCTTGTCAATGCCTACGTCAACTTCCACCTGAAACAGGCTCGTTTCTTTGTGATGGGTTATAACCTGGGTTCCAAGTTCGTCAATCCGAACTATTTCTCGCTGGCGCACTACCCGCTGGATCCGTTCGTCCTGAAAATGGGCGTAGCTGTCACATTCAACAACTGATCTTATGAAATCGAGAAAACTGATAGGAGTCTACACCGGGCTGCTGATAATCGCCGTAGCAACCATGATCATGTTATGGCGCCTGAAAACCATGCCGAAGGCTGAAGTCTTCCCACGCGATTATCCGGAGATCAAAGAAGAAGGAATCCTGCGGCTGGTGACCGAATACAATCAATCGGGGTATTATGTGGCAGGTGACACGATAGAAGGTTTCCAATATGAACTGAGCCAGGCTATCGCCCAATTATCAGGTCTGGAAATACAGATATTTTTGGAGATGAGCCTGGCCGAAAGCTTCGATATGCTTGAAGAGAACAATTGCGATGCCGTTGCCCGCAATATCCCGATCACCAGCGAGATCAAAGAGAAATATCTGTTCACCGAACCGATCGTCCTCGACAAACAAGTCCTGATACAACGGACGGAAGCGGCCAATAACGGGCTCAAGCCCATCCGCAACCAACTCGATCTGGCCGGTAAGACCCTATATATCCCAAAAGATTCTCCCGCCCAGCTCAGGCTACAAAACTTAGGACATGAGATCGGCGATACGATCTACGTGATAGAAGACGAATTATACTCCGGGGAACAGCTTGCCATCATGGTTGCCAAAGGAGATATCGATTATGCCGTTTGCGACCAGCAGACGGCTGTCCTTTCCCAAAAGCAACTCCCGGAAATAGATATCAAAACAGACATAAGTTTCACGCAACTCCAATCCTGGGCAGTCCGCAAAGACTCCCCTATCCTGCTCGACAGCCTGAACAGTTGGCTGGAACAGATACGCAAGAACGGTACATTCGACAAGATATACAAGAAATATTATAAATAATGCATCACTTTATTCCTCATGCGACGGCAGCACGAAGGAGAAAGTCGAACCGACCCCTAATTCGGATTCCACGTGCATGGAACCACCCATTTTCGTAACCAGCCCTTGGCAGATGGCAAGCCCCAAACCGATACCTTCCACATAATCGTTCACCTTGACGAAGCGTGTGAAAAGGCTCTCCAGTTTATCTTTTGCAATGCCGGTTCCCGTATCCTTCACATAAAATTCCAGACATTTATCCGGCAGGCAGGTATATCCCAGCGTGATACTTCCCTGCTTGGTATTCTTAATCGCATTATTCGCCAGATTATTGATCAATTGCAACAGACGGATACTATCGGCTCCGAAACAGCACGTGCAGCTACCTTTTTCCAAAAACAACTGCACTCCTTCGGGCATACGGAGTTTGATAGAGGCGAATATCGTATCCATCAGTCCGTTTATATCGACCGGTTCATAACTGATCCTGATAGCGTCGGCTTCGATCTTGGACAGGTCGAGAATATCGTTTATCAGTTGCATCAGCAACAGGTTATTGGTCTTGATGATCTCATAATATTCCCTACGCTCCTCATCCGAATCGGCAAAAGCCATCAATTCGGAAAAACCGGTGATCGCATTCAGCGGGGTGCGGATCTCATGGCTCATATCCGCCAGATACTTGGACTTCATCTTATCGGCAAGCTCCGCCTTGTGCTTGGCTTCCTCCAGGTTCAGCTCCTGCCCTTTACGTTCCTGTATGTTGATCGTACATCCCAGGATCACAAGCACCCTTCCCCGTTCATCCCGTTCGTAGACGGTTGCCGACGATTCACGCCAGTGGTAATGATCCATTCCCGGGTATTTCACACGCAACTCGATTTTCATTTCCGATATCTCTCCCGAACATAATTTCCGAAAAGCCTCATCGTGTCTCTCCCTGTCGTCAGGATGAACCCGCGCGGCAAAACGAGGCCATGAAATATCGACCAGCTCGTCTTCTTTACCCGGCAACCAGTTATTTACCTGGACAACCGAATCATCATAATTCCGTTTGCTGTCAGGATTCACAAATATGGAACAGAGGCGGATATCATTGGAATGCAGGGCCATCTTAGTAAGTACCTGCGAACGTCTCAAGGTATTCTCCATCTTGTTGCGGACCGTGACGTCACGCCACAAAGCCAGCAAAAGGGGTTTGCCATTACTCAAGGCAATCGGGAATTTCGTGACTTCGATATCCTTCGGGATGCCATACGCATCAGAAATCTTCCCGCTAAATTCAATAGTCCTCCCCGTCTCCATGACATCACGATCCAGCCCTAAACGCTCTTCTGCAGGCATGATCGCATCAAAACTCAGTTCGAAATCATTGTGACCCTCAACTTCTTCCGTACCGATACCGGTTATTTCTTCCATGAAGCGGTTCCAATACAGATACCTGAAACCATCTTCTGCATCTTTTACAAAAACGCCTAACGGTAGTTTATCCAAAATCGTATTGATCAATCCATGTAATGAATCTTGCTTTTGTGAGATTGGCCGGATGTCCTTCCCACCATAAATGCCGCCCATATAAACAAAATGCTTTAAAACGCTAATTTGGGTATAAAGATATTTATTTTTATCACAATCTTCCCCGGAAAATATCACAAAAATCAATCTTCCCTTGAAAAAATAACTCTTTTGAAAGAAGAGCTGCGTTCTATATAACAAATATTGCCAAATATTATCTACCTTTACCGGGAATTTAATGATGAAAGATGAGATTTGACGAATTGGACTTAGAAGAGGCCGTATTGGACGGCCTTGACGCAATGAATTTTCTGGAGACAACTCCAGTACAGGAACTGACGATTCCGGTCATTTTGGAAGGGAAAGACATTATTGCCTGTGCACAGACAGGGACAGGAAAGACTGCGGCTTATGTGTTGCCGGTAATCAATGAACTCAGCAAAGGATTACATCCGGCCAATGCCATCAATGCCATCATCATGGCTCCCACACGCGAATTGGCCCAACAGATCGACCAGCAGATCGAAGGTTTCACCTATTTTGTCCCGGTTTCCGCCGTTGCCGTCTACGGAGGCACGGACGGTATTGCCTGGGAACAGCAAAAGCGAGGGATGGAAATGGGGGCCGATATCGTGATCGCTACCCCCGGACGTCTGTTGTCGCATATCAAACTGGGCACTGTCGATCTGTCGCAAGTATCCTTCTTCGTCCTGGATGAAGCGGACCGGATGCTCGATATGGGATTTTATGACGATATCATGCAGGTCTACAAACTACTGCCGGCAACCTGCCAGACCATCATGTTCTCTGCCACAATGCCTCCCAAGATCCGGACACTGGCCCAAACGATCCTGAAAAACCCGGAAGAAGTCAAGATAGCCATCTCCCGTCCACCCGAAACAATCATGCAAACGGCCTATGTCTGCTATGACATGCAGAAACTGCGCATATTGGAAGACTTGTTCTCAAAGAGCCGTCCGCAGCGTGTCATCATTTTTTCGTCCTCGAAAATGAAAGTAAAAGAGCTGGCATCCACTCTCAAACGGATGAAGTTCAACGTCGCAGCCATGCATTCTGACCTTGAGCAGTCACAGCGTGAAGAGGTGATGAAAGAGTTCAAGAACGGACGTATAGACATCCTCGTCGCCACTGACGTCGTCTCGCGCGGTATCGATATCAACGACATCAAGCTGGTTATCAATTTCGACATTCCCCACGACCCGGAAGACTACGTGCACCGCATCGGCCGTACCGCCCGCGGAACAAACGGCGAAGGGCTGGCCATCACTTTCATTTCAACCGAAGAACAATTCCAATTCAAACGCATCGAAGAATTCCTGGATAAGGAAATCTATAAAATACCGGTCGATCCCAAATTCGGCGAAACACCTTTATACGAGCCCGAAAAATACTCCAACATGCGTCGTGGCAGAGGACGCCCCCGCAAAGACGGCGGAAAAGGGAAAAGCGACAACCGCTCCGGCAGCGGCAACAACCAACGCCGCAGAGGAAGACCGAGGAAGGAAGCATAGGCTAACGTTTATAAATATGTCGGCCGGCATTTATACAAAGGCCGGCCGACGATTATAAGTGCATAGCGTTGCAAAATATAGAAAACAGAGATTCGAATCCAATATAAAAAACGCAGACCAGGCCGGGCCCGATCTGCGTTTTTATCAATATCGAGAATCCCCTAACTTATCCGTTCATCGAAGCCAGGAACTCCATATTATCGAATGTCTGTTCCATACGCTTCTTGACAAATTCCATAGCCTCCATAGAGTTCATATCGGCCAGGTACTTACGCAGGATCCACATACGGTTCACGGTGTTTTCATCCTGCAACAGGTCGTCGCGGCGCGTGCTGGACGCTGTGATATCGACAGCCGGATAAACACGTTTGTTTGCCAGCTTGCGATCCAACTGCAATTCCATATTACCCGTACCTTTGAATTCTTCAAAGATCACATCGTCCATCTTCGAACCGGTTTCAGTCAATGCCGTTGCCAGGATCGTCAGGCTGCCGCCGTTTTCGATGTTACGGGCAGCCCCGAAGAAACGTTTCGGTTTCTGCAATGCGTTCGCATCCACACCACCGGAGAGCACTTTACCGGAAGCCGGCTGAACCGTATTATAAGCACGAGCCAGACGTGTGATAGAGTCTAACAGGATCACGACATCATGTCCACATTCCACCATACGTTTAGCCTTATTCAATACGATTTCGGCAATTTTCACATGGCGTTCAGCCGGTTCGTCGAAAGTAGAAGCAATCACTTCGGCATCTACGCTACGGGCCATATCGGTCACCTCCTCAGGACGTTCGTCGATCAGCAGGATAATCATATACACTTCAGGATGGTTGGCTGCGATCGCATTGGCGATATCCTTCAACAGCATCGTCTTACCGGTCTTCGGCTGTGCCACGATCAGACCACGCTGCCCCTTGCCGATCGGCGAGAACAGATCTACTACACGTACGGCGATATTATCATATACTTTCGAAGACTTGCGGGCCGTCAACATGAATTTTTCGTCCGGGAAAAGCGGAGTCAGATGATCGAAAGGAACACGGTCACGGACTTCTTCAGGCGTACGGCCGTTGATCTTGTCCACTTTGACAAGCGGGAAATATTTTTCACCTTCCTTCGGAGGACGGATAGCCCCCTCCACCACGTCGCCGGTCTTCAGGCCGAACAGCTTGATCTGCGACTGCGATACGTAAATATCATCGGGGGAAGTCAGGTAGTTATAATCGGAAGAACGCAAGAAACCATATCCGTCAGGCATCATTTCCAGCACACCGACACCTGTCAGTATACCGTCAAACTCATACTGTTTTTCCTGCACAGCATTGTTATTATTGTTGTTGCGCTGGTTGTTATGATTATTCTGGTTGTTCTGTCTGTTGTTATTCTGGCGAGGATTGTTCTGCTGCTGGGCGGCTGCAGGTTGTTCTTCCCGCGCTTTCGGTTCCGGTTTTGCAGGTGTGGAAGAGAATGGGAAAAGTTGATCGAGAACTGATTTGGTGTCCGGATGGCGGAATACCACACGTTTAGGTTCGTCTGCCGGAGTCGAAGCGGCAGGAGTTTCCACGACAGCCGGTTCTTCCGTTACTTCGGGAGCGATTTCGGCCGGAAGCTCTCCGTTATCCGATTCCACGACAACAGGAGGAAGCAACGGTTTCTCTACAGGCTTGTCAGTCTTCTTAACCACTTTCTTTGCTGCCGGTTTTACCGTTTCGGCAGGGACGTCGGCCGTAGCATCAGCTACCTGGACAAGAGTTTCGGATACAGGAGCATTGGCTGAAACCGGACTTTTGGAAACGGCTGCCTCTTCGTTTTTCTGGACAGGAACAACAGCCGCGGCCACTTTTTCTTTCTTGTCAATACGAGTCCGTCTTTTACGTTCGGGCTGTTCCGGAGCTTCCGGAGCGACCTCTTCTACCGAAGCTTCAACGGGTGTGGCGGGAGCAGCGACTTTCGTTTTGGCATCAGCTTTTGCGCCTTTCGGAGCCGCAGCTTTTGTTTTCTTAGCCTTAGTCTGCCTTTCTGCTTTCTTTGCTTCCTTTTCTTTCTCCTTTTCAGCCTGGATGCCGGCGTATGAAATGGCCTGCTCGTCAAGAATTCTGTATACAAGTTCCTCTTTCTTAAGGGAACTTACTTTTTTAATACCTAACTCTTCCGCTATACTTTGCAACTCAGGAAGGAGTTTTTCATTTAGTTCTAGAATGTTATATTTTTGCATAATGCGAAGTGAATAATAAAAACGACGTACTTACACGACCGGACACGGCACGCGTACAACGCAATCATTGTATCTTTTATAATTTGATAATTAATAATTTCATGTGAAAACCGGATTGTTGAGCTAATTTGAATCATTAGTAACACATCTGCGGAGTAAATCTTTGCAAATGTAATAATATTTTCAGTTACTCTCGCTTTTTGTCGGAAAAAAATTCACAACTAACACACTTTTAGTTGTTTTGTCCAGGCAAAAACGATTATCGGAACGTTCTCCTACAATCCAGATAACAGCGCCTCCGCTGCATAAAAGCCACGTCCGTTCCTTATCTAAACGGCTGAATTTATGATCCGAGAAATAATCGCTTAATTTCTTCCGCCCTTTCATGCCAAAAGGAATAAACCAATCTCCTTCTTTCCATGTACGCAGGGTAAGCGGAAAAGCCAGTTTGTCGTAATCGAAATAAGCGATATTTTTATCTTTCCGGATATGGAAATCTTTCTTAATAACAATCTTCTCGAAAGAAAGTTCGACAGGACCGGACCAAACTTTCTCGCCACCGGTCAGTGTATATTCACGGACCTCTTCTTTTACAAGGGGAGATAACAATAAATAGTCCCGATCTTTTATCAACCGGTGCGTAGAAGAGAAAAAGGTTTTGCCCGATTCTTTCGTCAGGGACAAATAAACATCCTCCGCCACCGGACGAGTAAAGCCATAGGTTTTGAGTAACTCGTATAAAATAGCATCGGGCGACGGGTAACGCATCAAGGCGGCAATCGAAAGGCGGTCCCCTTGCTCGACCACAGCATTCCTCGCCTCTTCCACCACATGCAGATAAACGGCTTCGGCTGCCGACAGATGTTCGGACGAACGGGCGATCGCATCCTTCACGGAAGGATTGATTTCCTCCAGAAGCGGAAGGACACGCAGGCGGATAAAATTGCGCGTATAAGCATCGGAAAGGTTGGTACTGTCGGTCACATACGTCAAACCGCGTCCGGCAAGCCACTCCAAGATATCCTCACGGCTCACGGCAAGCAAAGGGCGCACCACGAAACCGTTCCTCGGACGAATCCCGCTCATTCCCCTGATGCCGGTCCCACGTACCAGATTCATCAAAAGCGTTTCCACACTGTCGTCACGATGATGAGCCACAGCGACAGCCTGCGCCCCGGTTGCAGCCCGTTGCTCTTCGAACCAGCCATAGCGCAACTCGCGGGCAGCCATTTCAATGGAGAGATGCCGGTCGGCTGCATATTTCCGGGTATCGAAGTCCGTCATCAGGAAAGGGACATCCAGTTTTCGGGCATACTCCCTTACAAACTGTTCGTCACGCAGGGATTCGTCTCCCCGCAAATGAAAATTACAATGCGCCGCAATACAGGAATAGCCCGACTCCACCAAAATGGTGAGTAGGGCTATTGAATCTGCTCCGCCACTTACACCGACCAGAACCGGACGGTTTTCCGTAAGCAACCGATATTTCTCTATATATGCACGGACAACGTCGCGCATCCGATTATTCTTCTATGCCTGCCAATTCAGGGTCGATCATGATACGACCACAGTATTCGCAAACGATCACTTTCTTACGCAACTTGATATCCAACTGTTTCTGGGGCGGAATCTTGTTGAAACAACCACCGCAGGCACCACGCTGTACATATACGACAGCCAAGCCGTTACGTGCCCCCTTGCGGATACGTTTGAAAGCAGTCAAGAGGCGCGGTTCGATATTCGCCTCCAGTTTCTTTGCTTTTTCGCGCAGTTTCTCTTCGTCCTGCTTGGTTTCGGAAATGATCTGTTCCAGTTCGCCCTGCTTTTGAACCAAATCAGCCTTACGGCCTTCCAGTCTTTCGGACAGTTCGGCGATCTCTTCCTTCTTACGGTTGATCGCTTCACCGAATTCACGAATCTTCTTTTCAGAGAACTCGATTTCAAGTCCCTGGAATTCTATTTCTTTTGACAAGTTGTCGAACTCACGGTTGTTACGCACGTTATCCAACTGCGCTTTATATTTTTCAATCAGACCGGTTGACTCCGTAATCTTATGTTTCTGTTCTACAACAGCATTCTCAAAATCTTTAATTTCTGACTGATAGTTCTGAAGACGTGTTTCCAGACCAGCGATCTCATCTTCCAGGTCCTGTACTTCCAAGGGAAGTTCGCCGCGAAGTGTCTTGATCTTATCAATTTCAGTCATCATCGTCTGAAGCTGATACAGCGTAGAAAGCTTTTCTTCAACTGTAATCTCTTTTTCAGCTGATTGTTTATCTGTAGCCATTCTATAAATATTTTACCGGGTTTGAATTAACATTCGAAAAATGTACCGCAAAGGTAGGGAATTTTTTCGATATTATGTTATAAAAGATATCTTTTGTACAGACTTCACTTTCATAATGACCAATAACCGCCAGCAGAATCCGGTCTTCCACATCGTAAAAGTCATTATATTTAGCCTCTCCCGTAATGAAAACGTCCGCGCCGTAACTGATTGCGTCTTTGATCAGGAAAGCGCCGCTCCCCCCGCATAAAGCGACTTCGCGTATCGGCTTGCCGGTCAGGGCGGAATGCTTCACGCACCCCACTTGGAACAGTTCCTTGATCCGTTGCAGGAAGCCCAATTCACTCTCTTCTTCGGGCAACTCTCCGACTACCCCCGAACCGACCTGGTTCCAGGCATTATCCAATGGATAGAAATCGAATACCGGTTCTTCATAAGGATGGACGGAAAGCAACGCACGCGTCACCGTCGACTTACGGAAAGCGGGCAATATCGTTTCGATACGGATTTCCGGCTCCACATGCAACTCGCCTATTTCGCCACAGAACGGGTTCGTCCCTTCGCCGGCACGGAAAGTCCCGCTCCCCGGCAGGCTGAAGCTACAGGAATCATAGCCGCCTATCGCTCCGGCTCCCGCATTGAACAAGGTCGTCCTCACCAAATCGGCATAGGCCTCCGGCACGAAAGTGACCAGCTTCAGCAAAGCACCTTTCTGGGGGCTCAGGACACGGACATTTTCCAGCCCGATCAGTTCCGCCAGACGGAAGTTCACGCCTCCCGCCGCATTATCGAGATTGGTATGGGCGGCATAGATCACCAAGTCATACTTGCAGGCCTTCATCATGCACCGCTCGATATAGGTCGAACCGGTCAGGGATTTGAAGGCTTTAAAGGCCAAAGGATGATGAGAGACAATCAGATTACACCCCATCTCTATCGCCTCGTCCACCACCTCTTCGGTGACGTCGAGGCAAAGAAGCGCACCGGTAGCCGGCTGATTCACATCGCCTACCTGCACCCCTGCATTGTCAAAGCTCTCCTGTAATGGCAACGGAGCGTATTGTTCGATTTCTTTCAGTATATCCTTAACCCTTAACATAATCAATAATTTATAAATAAATCAATTTGCCAATAGGCCAGTGAACCATTCACCAGCATACCGGCAAATCGACCTATCGGTATATTACTCCTTAATATCTACTTTCAGGCATAATTCTTCCAACTGCGAATCATCCAGTTGTCCGGGCGCATCCAGCATGACATCGCGGCCGGAGTTGTTTTTCGGGAACGCGATACAGTCACGGATAGAATCGAGGCCGGCAAACAAAGAGACCCAACGGTCCAGACCGTAAGCCAGACCACCGTGAGGAGGCGCACCATACTTGAAGGCATTCATCAGGAAGCCGAAACGCTCCTGTGCCTTTTCTTCGGTGAAGCCCAGCAACTGGAACATCTTATCCTGCAACTTGCTGTCGTGGATACGGATGGAACCGCCACCCACTTCGACACCATTGATCACCATGTCGTATGCATTCGCACGGACGGCTCCCGTATCGCTGTCCAGCAAAGGAATATCTTCGGGTTTGGGAGAAGTAAACGGATGGTGCATTGCATAGAAGCGCTGGTCTTCTTCGCTCCACTCGAACAGCGGGAAGTCGATCACCCACAGGCAGGCGAACTTGTTCTTGTCACGCAAGCCCAACTGACCGGCCACTTCCAGACGCAATTCGCAAAGTTGTTTGCGCGTCTTCATCGCATCGTCGCCGGAAAGGATCAGAATCAAGTCGCCCGGTTTTGCACCGAAAGCCTCTTTCATCTGCTGCAATACTTCTTGGGTATAGAATTTATCCACGCTCGACTTCACATTGCCGTCTGCCTCCACACGGGCATATACCATGCCCTTTGCACCGATCTGCGGACGTTTCACAAACTCAGTCAGCGCATCCAGCTGCTTGCGCGTATAAGAAGCCGCCCCTTCCGCACAGATACCGCCGACATAAGCAGCATTATCGAATACGGAGAAACCGTGTCCCTTCATGATGTCCATCAGTTCGACGAACTTCATATCGAAACGCAGGTCCGGCTTGTCGCTTCCGTAATATTTCATGGCATCGTGCCAACTGATACGCGGGAAAGCTTCTTTTATATCGATGCCCCGGATCACCTTGAACAGATGCTTGGCCATTCCTTCGAAAATGTTCAGCACGTCTTCCTGTTCCACAAAGCTCATTTCGCAGTCGATCTGTGTAAATTCGGGCTGGCGGTCCGCACGCAGGTCTTCGTCACGGAAACATTTCACGATCTGGAAATAACGGTCGAAACCGGAAACCATCAACAACTGCTTCAACGTCTGCGGAGACTGAGGCAAAGCGTAGAACTGTCCGGGATTCATACGGGAAGGCACGACAAAGTCACGCGCCCCTTCAGGCGTCGAGTTTACCAGCACCGGAGTTTCGACTTCCAGGAATCCCTGCTTGTCCAGATAGTTACGCACCTCGAAAGCCATACGATGACGCAGTTCCAGGTTCTTGCGGACGGCGTTGCGGCGCAAATCCAGATAACGGTATTTCATGCGCAGGTCGTCCCCCCCATCCGTATCGTCTTCAATCGTGAAAGGAGGAGTCACGGCAGCATTCAGGACATTCAGTTCCGAAACGATGATTTCGATCTCACCGGTAGGGATATTCGGGTTTTTGCTGGAACGTTCGCGAACGGTTCCCGTCACCTGGATAACATATTCGCGTCCCAGCTTATTTGCTTTCTCACAAAGAGCGGCATCCACTTCCTGGTTAAACACCAATTGCGTAATACCGTAACGGTCGCGGATATCCACGAACGTCATGCCACCCATCTTACGGGTTTTCTGTACCCAGCCGGCCAGCGTAATCACCAAGCCTTCATCGGCAAGGCGCAGGTCGCCACATGTTCTTGTTCTATACATTATATAATATGGATTAAACTGTTTTTCTTTTTTACGTGTGCAAAGATAATAATTTATAGGTCTCAAGAATATTTGAAATGGCATTTAAACGTTGAAAAGTCGTTTCTAATTTTCTTGAAGCCATTTTTCAATGGTGAAACCCATCTCCATTTTTCTTGAAACGGTTTTTCACCATTAAAAAGGCACTTCAAGAAATATTGAAACGGGGATTTAATAGTGAAAAACGGCTTCAAGAAAATTTGAAACCGTTTTTCAACGTTTAAATGCCATTTCAAATAAAATTGAGAGGGGAAATCAATGCTTGTTTTCCAGCGTGAAGCGCAATGTCCCGGCATTCACCAGTTCGTCTTGCGAAATCGTATACCCTTTCAGCTTCTTTCCGCCGGCTGTCACCTCTTTGATATAAATATCTTCCGGGGTTTTGCGGGCAGACTCGATCACCAATTCGCCTTTCGGATAGAACTTCTCGTCCAGCCGGATCATCACCTTGTTGAAGGTCGGAGAAGTCACAACATAATCCAGGTCACCGGGACAGGCCGGATAGAATCCCATCATCGAGAAGATCGCCCAGGTAGACATCGTACCCGTATCGTCGTTACCCGGAAGCCCGTTCGGAGCATTATGATAATATTTGCCCAACAGTTCGCGGACCAGCTTCTGCGTACGCCAGGCTTCTCCCTTGAAATAGCTGAAGAGGTACGGATAGGCGATATCCGGCTCGTTTGCCATATCGTAGTACCCTTTGTCGAAGACCATCTGCAACTTATCGACAAACTTCTTCTGACCGCCCATCAGTTTGGCAAGGCCTTTGATGTCATGGGGGACATAGAACGTGTAGTTCCAGGCGTTTCCTTCATGGAAACCGGGGCTCGGCTCGAAGTTCTCCCCCTGTTTCGGATCGAAAGGGGAATAGAACGTGCCGTCGGGCAGGATGGGACGAAGCGTACCGAACTCCTTGCAATAGTAATGCTTATACCCCATAGCCCGCTCACGGAACAGTTTGGCGTCTTCCTTCTTTCCCAACGCATCTGCCAACAACGAGAGATTCCAGTCGGCGATATAATATTCCAAGGCATGCGAAACCGAATTATCATACTGTTCGCGCAAGGGGACGTAGCCTTTGCTCATATAGTCGTTATTGTCCGGGCGGAGCAGGTTGAACTCTCCGGGAGTAGTAGCACCCTTGCGCATCCCTTCGTAGGCAGTCTCGATATCGTAATCGCGCAAACCGCGCATATAAGCATCCACGATATAAGGGATAGACGGATCGCCTTCCATCGTCAGTGTCTCGCGTCCGTACAGTTCCCACTTCGGGAGCCATCCGCTTTCCTTGTACATGTCGATCATGGTGCGGATGATGTCGAGCTGTTTTTCGGGATAGAGCAATGTCATCAATGTGCTGACATTGCGGTAGGTGTCCCAGAGCGAAAAGACCGTATAGCGGTTTCCGGTAGTATGGCCGACTTTCAGGCTTTCCATCATCGGATATTCGCCATTCACGTCCTGAATGATGTTCGGATGGATCAGCAGGTGGTACATGGCGGTATAGAAAATCGTCTTATCATCGTTCGTCCCGCCTTCCACCATCACACGCGACAGATCGTCGTTCCACATCTTGCCGGCAGCCGCACGCACTTTGTCGAAATTGAAATCCGGCTGTTCGGTGTTCATATTCAGGCGGGCATTTTCGATGCTGACAAACGAGACACCCATCTTTACTTCGATCACTTCGTCTTCTTCGGTATCATACTTGAACCAGACGCCGATGTCGTCACCGCTCATCTCACGGTCATACTTCGTGTACAATTTATATTTGCCGGAATAGGCATCCCATTCGGCTTCCACTCCCTTCATCTCGCGTTGTTTCTTCCAGTAGCCGGCCTGCTTGGGGGCTTTGCTGAGCTTCATCACGAAATAGATCGGGAAAACAGCCTGCGGGTTATAGCAGAACGTACCGAGCAGCTTGCTTCCCTCTATCTCCGTATCGCTCACCATACGAACGGTCGCACCGGTTTCATTCGTCAGCCCCTCACCCAAATTCAAGAGGATATTCCCCTGCCCTTTCGGGAAAGTGAAACGTGTCAGGCCGGTACGCATGGAGGCGGTAGCTTCCGTCTTGATGTCATATTTCGTCAGGATATTACTGTAATAGCCGGGATGGGCCACCTCGTTCTTGTATTCGCTGCCGTATGCGTGATAATCCACATTCAGCTCCCCGGAGGTAGGCATCAACAACAGGCTTCCCATCTCCGGACAACCGACACCGCTCAGATTGACGTGCGCATAACCGGTGAAGAAATTATTATCCGCCGAATAAGGCGTGGACCACCACTGGCTGTCCTTATCAAACTTATTACTTTTCGACCCCATCACATTGAAGGGGGTAACACTCATCATTCCCTGGGGGCAAATCGCACCGGGATTGGTCGTCCCGTAGTTGCTTGTCCCGATAAACGGATTCACATAATCTACCGGCTGTTGCGCGGAAACCAGCAAAGAACAGCAACCCAATAAAAAAGAAAACAACACCATCTTCATAACACCAACTCTTATTTTTTAATTCTTAATTCTTAATTTTTAATTCACCAAACAACGATCTCATCCGCAAAAATAAAACCGGGATTCGCCCTCGGCGCTTTCAAACGGATATAACGGGTTTTCCAGTTACCGTCGAACGTATATTCTTGGAACAGGAGGTCCGGATCATCAGCCGGAACCGTTGTCGGAACAATCCCGCGGGAAATAAAGTTTTCACCATCTTCCGAAGTCAACAACTCCACTTGTCCGGGCTGGAACACCCCCGGACCGATCAATTGCATGAAACGAATGGACACTTTATGGATATCCGTATCCTCTTCCATATCGATCACACAGTCCAGGTCATCCAAATAACCTTGCCAACGTCCGTCCAGATAAGTCAGACCGCCCCGATAGCCGTCCAACAGGGCGTTCGTTCCTCCGGCCATATAGCCTTCGTAGAGCTTACTATTATAATGTATAGGCTTATTGATGGCCCGATGATAATCCACTTTCTTTTCCGTCGGTGTCCCCTGAAGCACACCGTCCCGGAAAATAGCGGCTTTGATATGGGCGGAATCTTGCACGGTTATCGGCCCGGCATAAAGGGCGGAAGATGCCACCGGAACGGAACCGTCCGTCGTGTAGCGGATTTCCGCCGGGTATTTCTCGGCATCCAGTATGACTTCTATCTCTCTGCCTGCCGTATCGACCTGCATGGTCACTTCCAATTCGTCCGAAAGGGTAAAAGTACGGATCCCCATTCCCTGCAATTTGGAAATATGCGCATTCATGCGAGGTTTGAAATCCTCCCATGTCCGTAATTCCTGCGGCGTCCATCCGATCTCGGCCACAGCAAGGGCACGCGGGAACATCATATATTCCAGATGTTCGGGTGTCTGGATATATTCGGTCCAGGTATTGGCCTGCACCCCCAAAATATGCCGGCATTCCTCTGCCGTCAACGAATCCGCCGGGACGGGATCATAGCTATACACTTTCTTTATCGGCGTATAGCCGCCGATGGCATACGGCTGTGTCTTCGGATCGGCCTGATAGAAATCCAAATACATATAATTGCCCGGTGTCATCACCACATCATGCCCCATCCGTGCCGATTTGATTCCACCGTCTTCTCCCCGCCATGACATGACGGTTGCTTCGGGAGCCAGACCGCCTTCTAAGATCTCATCCCAGCCGATCAGCTTACGATCCTTCGAATTCAGAAATTCTTCAGCCCGATGAATCATATAACTCTGAAGCTCATCCACGTTCTTCATTCCTTTTTCCTTCATCAAAGCCTGGCATTTCGGACATTTCTTCCAGGCGGACTTCCCGGCTTCATCGCCACCGACATGGATATATTCGGACGGGAAAAGATCGATCACCTCCGCCAATACGTCTTCCATGAATGTAAACGACTGCTCGTTACCGATACAAAAATCGCCGTTCTGGTAAGGCTTTCCCGAACAGCTCAGTTCAGGATAGGCCATCAGGACCTCTTCCGAATGCCCCGGAAATTCGATCTCCGGTATTATGTTTATATGTTTGGAAGCCGCATGTTTCACGATCTCCCGGATGTCCTCCTTCGTATAGTAACCGCCGTAAGCGCCCGGCGTCCCTTCCGGCAGATACTTACGGTCGCGACCATCCCACCACTTCCGCCAATCAGATTCGGTGCGGAAGGCCGTTTCAGAAGTAAGTTTCGGATATTTGTCTATCTCGATACGCCATCCTCCGGCATCCGTCAGGTGCATATGCAAGGTGTTCAACTTGTAAAAAGACATCACATCCAGCAATTTCATCACTTCCTCTTTGGAGAAGAAATGACGGGATACATCCAGATGCAATCCCCGATACCCAAAACGAGGATTATCCCGGATCGAAACACATGGGACCTCTCCTCCGGCATAGAGTTGGCGTAACGTCTGCATCCCATAGAACAGACCGTCCGGCGAACCGGCACGCAGGTCGATTCCTCCCGGCGTCACATCCAACTGATAACCTTCCGGGTTACCGGACCAGGCTTCATCGATCACTGTTTTGATATTCCGGGAAGATTGCCCGCCAAATAACGCGAGACTATCGACCGTGAAAGTTCCTCCGGTCATTGTCATCTGTTCCGGTTTGGGAATAAGATTGACCTGCCGGACTTCCTCCGAAGAGCAGGCAATCAATAGCAACGAGCAAGCGGCAGCCAGCCCGGTTACATAATTGCGAGACTGTTTTGGCAGTAACATAAATATTTAGTTTAGTGTGTTTAATTCTTGGAGGGTAAATATACGAAGAAAAAACGGACAAGCTCCTATTTCAAACAAAAAGCGATGCTTTAGCTCCCCTAACCCATAGCGTTACACCGTCTAAAACTATGCTTGACGGGGCACAAAAAAAGAGGATATGCCTGTTCTGACATATCCTCCTATGTAAAGAAAGCCGCACCGTAGATATGAACAAACTCCGTATGACAGGATTTGAGTGCTTTGCCATCTTTGTAATCCGCCGTGCTAAGCATGCCCCGAAGGGTGCGGCCCGCCATTGACGACAAGAGCTGTGTCTCGGAATTAAAATAAACTGATGAGTTTCCCAATCGAACATGTGCGGCTAACTCATTTTTCTTATCACAAAGATATGCAATAGGAATGAAACCACCAAACTTTTGACATAAAAAAAGAACTCCATTCAGGAGCTCTTTTTCCAATTGCTCTATAATGTCAATTACTTCACTTTAGCAACGATTGCTTTGAAAGCTTCCGGATGGTTCATAGCCAGGTCGGCAAGAACTTTACGGTTGATTTCGATACCTGCTGCATGCAAAGCTCCCATCAGACGAGAGTAAGACATTCCTTCCAGACGTGCGGCAGCATTGATACGCTGAATCCACAATGCGCGGAAGTTACGTTTCTTGTTACGACGGTCACGGAATGCATAAGTCAAACCTTTTTCCCAGGTATTTTTAGCAACGGTCCACACGTTCTTACGTGCACCATAGTAACCACGGGTAAGTTTTAAAATCCGTTTTCTTTTTGCTCTTGAAGCAACATGATTTACTGATCTAGGCATAATACTAATCTGTTTTGAATGTTAGCGTCATCACTATCGGATGATCTTATTTGCTAAATACATTCGGTTAATAAAAATCTTGTAAAACTCGCTTAATTAAAAAAGATTACTTCAAACCAAGCAACTGCTTAACGCTGCTTACGTCCACACTAGCAACCAAACCTGTGTGAGTAAGATTTCTCTTCTGCTTTGTAGTCTTCTTTGTCAGAATGTGACTTTTAAAAGCGTGTTTTCTTTTGATTTTACCTGTTCCGGTAAGAGCGAATCTTTTTTTGGCACCGGAATTAGTCTTCATCTTAGGCATTTTCCAATATATTTTAATTATTAAACTTTACACCCTTTAGCGGGTGGTTTCTTTCCTTATCATTCAGACTCTTCAGTCTTGGGCTTGGGAGTCACGACCACCTTCTTCACTACCGGTTTTGAAACGGCAGGTTTGGAAGCTGCGGCAGCTCCGGCTTTCTTCGGTGTCAGCATGATGATCATACGTTTACCTTCCAGTACCGGCAATTGTTCTACCTTTCCGTATTCCTCCAAGTCATTGGCAAAACGAAGCAACAATACCTCTCCTTGCTCTTTGAAAAGAATGGAACGTCCTTTAAAGAACACATATGCTTTTACTTTTGCTCCTTCTTCCAAAAATCCCTTCGCATGTTTCAACTTGAAGTTGTAATCATGATCATCTGTCTGAGGTCCGAAACGGATCTCCTTCACGATCACTTTCACAGATTTCGCCTTCTGTTCCTTCTGGCGCTTCTTCTGTTGATAAAGGAATTTCTGATAATCAGTAATTCTACAAACGGGGGGCGCAGCATTCGGTGAAATTTCAACCAGATCGAGCCCTTGATCTTCAGCCATCTTTAATGCCTGAGAAGTAGGATAAACTCCCTGTTCTACGTTATCACCTACTAAACGAACTTCACGAACACGAATACGTTCGTTGATTCTATACTGTTCTTTCAGACTGTCATTCTTCATTCAAAAAGATTTATTCTCCTCGTTATTAGTTAATTAATTATTATCTTTCTTCCAGTGATTCATCTGATCCTCTACCTCACCTTTCAAAAGCGCTGCAAAGGTAGTAATTTTCATCGAACCTTTATCACCTTCGCCCTGTTTTCTTACAGAAACTTCATTATTTTCTGCTTCTTTCTCTCCAACAATGAGCATATAAGGGATACGTTTCAATTCTGTATCACGGATCTTACGACCGATTTTCTCATTACGGTCATCAACCAGAACGCTCAGATCTTCGGCTTCGAGCTGACGTTTTACCTCATAAGCATAATCGTTGAACTTCTCGCTGATCGGCAAGATCGCCACCTGGTCCGGAGTCAGCCACAGCGGGAACTTACCACCCGTATGTTCGATCAGCACGGCAACGAAACGTTCCATAGAGCCGAACGGTGCACGGTGGATCATAACAGGACGGTGTTTCTTATTGTCCTCACCCGTATATTCCAGTTCGAAACGTTCCGGAAGGTTATAGTCAACCTGGATCGTACCTAACTGCCAACGGCGGCCGATGGCATCTTTCACCATAAAGTCCAGTTTAGGACCGTAGAAAGCAGCTTCGCCATATTCAATCTTGGCTTTCAGGCCTTTTTCCTGACAAGCTTCGATAATTGCGCTTTCGGCTTTCTCCCAGTTTTCTTCCGAACCGATATATTTATCCCGGTTTACCTTGTCGCGCAGAGAAATCTGTGCTTCAAAGTTTTCAAAATCCAAAGCCTTAAAGATGATAAAGATAATATCCATCACCTTCAAAAACTCGTCTTTCAACTGATCGGGACGACAGAACAGGTGGGCATCATCCTGCGTAAAACCACGTACTCTTGTCAAACCGTGCAGCTCGCCGCTTTGTTCATAACGGTACACAGTCCCGAACTCCGCGAAACGCAGAGGCAGGTCCTTGTATGAACGCGGGAACGATTTGAATATTTCACAGTGATGAGGGCAGTTCATCGGCTTCAACAAGAACTCTTCACCCTCCTGCGGAGTATGGATCGGCTGGAACGAATCCTTACCGTATTTAGCGTAGTGGCCGGAAGTCACATACAACTGCTTGCCACCGATATGCGGAGTCATCACTTGCTGGTAACCATATTTCTTCTGGATACGTTTCAGGAAGTCTTCCAGTTTCAGGCGCAACTGCGTGCCACGCGGCAACCACAACGGAAGCCCTGCTCCCACTGCCGTAGAGAACGTAAACAGCTCCAGTTCTTTGCCAATCTTACGATGGTCACGTTTCTTGGCTTCTTCCATCAATGCCAGATATTCGTCCAGCATCTTTTTCTTCGGGAAAGTGATACCATACAGACGAACCAACTGTTTACGCTTTTCGTCACCCCGCCAGTAAGCACCGGCAACACTCATTATTTTAACAGCCTTCAGATAAGAAGTGTTCGGCAAGTGCGGACCACGGCACAGGTCGGTAAACGCCCCCTGCGTATAGGTTGTGATCTTACCGTCTTCCAATTCGCTGATAAGTTCTGTTTTATATTCTTCGCCTCTGTCACCGAACATTTTCAGGGCATCTGCCTTCGAAATGTCCTGACGTTTGATTTCCTCTTTCTTCGCTACCAGTTCGAGCATTTTTGCTTCGATAGCAGGGAAATCACCTTCTTTGATTGTTGCTTCACCCGGATCCACATCATAGTAGAACCCGTTTTCAATAGCCGGTCCGATACCGAACTTGATGCCGGGATATAACTCCTGCAAAGCTTCAGCCATCAGGTGAGCGCTGGAGTGCCAGAATGCATGCTTACCTTCCTCGTCTTCCCACTTGAAAAGTTTGATGGCGGCATCCTGGTTGATCGGACGGGTCAAGTCCCAAATCTCACCATTCACGCTCGCAGCCAGAACTTCCTGTGCCAGACGGGAACTGATGCTTTCCGCAATCTGCATGGCAGTCGTTCCTTCGGCATATTCTTTTACGGAATTATCCGGAAATGTAATCTTTATCATAATCTGTTCACTATAAATTCCTAAAAATTAATCAGGATGCAAATTTAGCATTCTTTTTTTGTTAAACAGAACTTTTAGGAAAAAAGTTTCTGCTCCGCAACCTTTTATACAAAAAGAGGACCACGACAAACAACAGTATTCCTCCATAGATAAAGTATACTGGCGAACGAGCTTTCCGGCTGGATTCCATCCGGATTTCGGCAACTTTTACCTGCTGTCCGGCATATTCATCTTGTTTTCGCACCATCACTTTCCCGGTGTCGGCCAGTGCCCTCCGGTAATCCATCTGCAAAGAGGTGACAGTTTTCGGGTATTGCCTACCGGTACTGTCCGGAACGAAATAAACAACCCGGTGCAAATTCCACACTGCCGTATCGGTCAAATGAATATCCCTTTTCCTCAAATTCGTCTCACATGAAGAAAATCGGACAGAATCCATAGAAGTTGCCACCTCCCGCCTCTGGCTTTTCCGGTTTCCCCCACACCCCGATAACAAGAATACCAGAACCAAAAGACGCAAAAGTACCTGCATCCGATTCGTACCGGTTTTCTTTAGTGATACATGTAGAAAATTCCGCTTCCGGTAATGAATCGCCTGGTCAAATTCAAACCCCGATTGCCGTAAGACAGCTAATAGCTCCGCCGTATCCGGCACATAGCAATCAGTAGCCTCTATTTACATAGCCTATTTCGAATGTTTATGCCAATGAAGACTCACATATTCGTTTATAACTTCTCAAATATCCTCTTCCAACGAATCGATTTCCAACCGCATTTATCCGAATCAAAGGAATACAGCACTCTATCGAACTTTCCGACGATTGCATCTTCCGAAATATAACCGAAGTAACGGCTATCGTGCGAATTATCCCGATTATCACCTTCCATAAAGTAGAACGTATGCTTTGTAATATAAAGCGAATCGCATTTGCCATTGATGAAGATACGATTCCGATATTTCGCAATAGAACTTCCTTCCCGAATAATTAAAGAGCGATAAGAATTTAGTGTTTCTTTATTAATGGCTAAAGTATCGCCTTGTGGTATAATATGGGTGATACGTTTTACCAGCCATACGCGCTCATCCATAGGGCTGTTGAACACCGCAATATCTCCCAACTGTGGCTGGGTAAAACCCGGCAAGCGGAAATACTTCCAATGGTTCTGTTCATCTGCTATACGGAGCGGTCGAATCCATGTGAATACATTGAGCAACGGAATATCTGCCCAACGTTTCGGGAGTCGTCCTCCGTATGCCAACTTATTTATCCATAAACGATCTCCGCAAAGCAAAGTGGGTTCCATACTACCGGATGGAACCACACACGGCTTGCCAACCGCGATACGGATAAATACACAGACGAAAACCAGTAGAATAGTTCCTTTTAGAATTCGCATTTTATTTTTTCTATCTGATATTTATTTATATCTTTATGTATGTTAAAATAACAAGATTTATTGCACATACCCTCTTTAGCTATGAAATCGGATATATATAAAGCATAGCCCGGAGCCAGCTCTTTCATGCTTGCCGTATCCTTTGTATGGCAAATAATAAGAGTATTGGTGCAATTATATGGCTGATTGCTGTTCAAGGCTTCTATCAAATGAAAATAAGTGCTTATAGTAGTATCTTCAGGAATTAAAACGGCATATTCATAACTTGATTTCCAGATAGAATCCAATTCAGCAGATTGAATATATGCTTGATCCGGTTGTTTTATGGCAATTGTGTATTTTCGTGAAAAATTCCAGTTGAAATCACATCTGGTAAATATCAATCCTAACGCACAAAGGGATAGGAGTAGTAAGTTTGTTCTTTTCATGTTATTTGTATTTATTGTTAATTGAGACTCCATTCACCGAACATATTCGAGCAATACTTTTGATATAGGAATCCGTTATATCAGGTTTCGACTTTTCCGGTAAGAAAAAGTCAGATGCCCTTTTATTCGGATGTAAAACAAAATAATAAGGAACTTCTAATTGTTCCACATACCATTCATACATGCAATCATAGGATATATTAAAAAATGTAACGTCTTTGCATCCTTTTGTGCGTAGAATTTTTCTTGCTATGGAAGGATTATTATACGTTGTCAAGATAATACAGTTTACACCATTTTCTATTAAATCCCTAACTAGATCCAACTCATTGAATATACATGATTGGCAACTCGTCTCCTTGATTCGAAGCATTAAAGTAGGAGTCTTTAAATTCCTTATAAACAAGGATAGACTATCATTCTGTAATTTTTTATTGTCTGGAAATTCTTGCCATTGTGTATTGGCATTAACTTCCATATTTCTTAACATCACATACATCTCTGTATTATCCATGTCGTTGCTTATATTGTATCGATTATTGTAGAATAAAACACCAGCTATAATGACAATTATGATGGATATGATAATATTAGCTATACTTACTTTCTTCATAACGTCTTTACTTTAAAGAATACCAACACCATATTATCATCTTCTTTCAAGCTCTCTATCATTATCCGGTTTTCCTCTTTCATCGGATAATGCGTTGTAGTTTCTATATGCTTCTTTAAACCTTTCAATGTTTCCGGTTCCACTAAAGCCACAAAATAGTCTTTATAGCTGAATATATTATTCATAAATTCTAAGGCAAAATCCATATCGTAATAAATGTAATACCAGCTGATCATTTTTTTACTTCGTTTGTCGTAAAAAGATACAAAATCTTTCCCATCTTCACTTGAAGTTTTAAGAAATAGGTGCGTGCTGTTTTCAGCAAAACCGGATAAATAAGTATGAGAAGAACAATACCGATAAAAGTCCTCATAGTTTTCGAAAGCCTCCAAGTCTTTTTCTTTAAACGGACTGAAATCGCTATAATCGAATTTATATCTCATCTCAAAAATAGAATCTTTCAGTGTATATACTTTATCCCTATACAACGAGAAATACAACAATTCATCATTTGCCCAAATTAACGGATCATAAACAATCGTAGTATAAACTTTTTCGGGGAAGGTGTAAGCTGCTTTCAATAGTCTGCCTAATGTGTCCGTATAGAGAACTTTATAATCAGCGTATTTCCCTAAGTGATAATTTCGGTCGCCTGCATCAGTAAAGGAGACATATTCTCCATTTGGAAATATCTGAAAACAACTTTTCATTCTAAAGTTAACATCATACGAAGTAATAAAATCTCCCTTATCCGTAAATACCATCCATTTACGTTTTTGATTGTCATAGATGACAAATTGCTTATTAGTCCTATTAACGGCAAATGCTTTAGGAGCATAAAATTCGTAGGAAGCACCGCCCTTATCTCCTACATAATTCAAGAACTTGCCATATTTGTCGAATATAAACAATTTTTCCGCACCCAACCTATCAAACAAATAAATCTTATCCTCATAAAACTCCAAGTTATTGCAATATGCAAATAATGATTCATCAGTCGTTTCCAATGGAATGTAATAGAAGTCCTCTATTAGTTCGGAAGATAAGACTTTACTTTTTACATTATCCGATACTTTTATTACTTCCGCGTGTTCCTCATCGGTTGGAATAACCGTTACACTATCTGTATTTACTTCAGGAAAAGGTCGTCCTTTTCTTATTGCTTCTTGGCAGCTACAATATAAAGTAATTAGTCCTAAGAAAATAATCTTTGCTTTCATAATATGAATTTTTATAAAGTAGAGTTACGACTAATAAGAGCCTGTTTAAATTTCTCTGAAATAAATTTTGCATAGCCCTCATCGGCCTGCTTTATTGCATTATAGGATTATTTTGAAAAACAACTGTCATACTATCACTAATTTCCTTTTATC